>Ga0307477_10004454_pt1 | contig 10178 bp, 8 predicted proteins | sample atmos_gasesECM2C_FD_203316 | JGI IMG/M metagenome (GOLD analysis project Ga0307477, IMG submission 203316) | Hardwood forest soil microbial communities from Morgan-Monroe State Forest, Indiana, United States - atmos_gasesECM2C_515 | ecosystem: Environmental > Terrestrial > Soil > Temperate... | reverse complement strand
GCGCAAAGTGTTCCGCGGTGAGCGGCAATACTGGAATACCAACTTGGCGGTAGTGTTGCTGATCCGTGCGCCCGTGGCGCGAGAGCGGGACGTGGTTCTCAAGATCATCTATCAGATGTCGGAGTCGCAGTTTAAGCAGTTTTGGATCGCCAAAATCTTTCGCGCGGAATCGGCTTCAGCGCCAAAAGTGGTTTATTCCAACGACATGGCCAATGAGTTGGTAACCGCCATTCCGGGTGCGATCGCTTTCGTGGATGCACGGGATGTGCGTCCTGGAACCAAAGTGATTCGGGTCGATGGGCACCTCCCAGGAGAAGCGGGTTATCCGCTGCGATGACGGTGGGGCCTGAGATTACTGGGGCATGGCCAAGCGCTGCAGCAACTGCTGGAAGCGCGGATCGGACCGGATTGGGTCGAAGGCAGGCTCTACCTTCACGTAGGACAGCTGGGTATCCCGCTCTCTAAGAGCCTGCTCTAGCCAGGCTAGGGTCTGTTGTTTATCCTCAAGTCGCGCATAGATCTGCGCCATATTATAGGGAGGGACGTAGCGCTCTTTGGAGACTTCTTTCAGCCCTTCCAATGAGCCTTGCAGCACTCCCGCGTAGCCGGATTTGCGGTAGTCTTCGCCGATCGCCACCGCCAAGTCCGGATTTCCCGAAAGAGTCAAGAGCTTCTGACGCTCGGCGATAGCCTCCCCGTACATCCCGGACTGAGCATAGGCGGCCTCCAACGCGCGCTGTGCGAGTACAAAATTTGGATCCAGCTCAAGCGTCTTCTTTAATTGTTGTATCGCGGGCTCGTATTGCCGCGCGAAATAGAGTTGCTGGCCGACGGCGGCATTGATAGGAAGCGAAAGTGGATCGAGTTCCAGTGCCTTCTCTAGTTCAGCACGGGCTTCCTCCAGACGCCCCACCCTGATTAGGAAGTTCCCGTACCATTGATGGGCCGTGGCAGAATTGGGGTCTAGTTCGAGAGCTCGTTTGAATTCAGCTTCCGCGCCCGGCCAATCCCAGTCGTATGCTTCGCGAACCAGAGCTAGGGAAATGTGTGCCTCAGGCAATGAGTCGTCGATCTTGAGTGCCTGTGTGGCCGCCAACTTGGCGTTCTGGCGAACCTCCTTAGGGGCAACGTACCCGGAATCACCCAGAAAATTGTAGGCATCGGCTAGGCCCGCAAATGCCAAGGCGTAATTTGGATCTCTCTCAGCTGCCTGCTTGAAATAATCAATGGCCTTGCTGAATCCAACTTCCGTCCATTTGTTCCTATAGTAGAGACCTTGAAGATAGAGTTGATAAGCCTCGGGGTTGTCGGTGTAGTGCTTGGTTAGCTGGGGTGCTGCCTGGCCGGTAAGTCTGGGGCGCAGATTGTCGTAGATCTCTTTCGAGATGTCCTCTTGAACGTTCAACAGATCAGCCACTTTGCGGTTGTACTGTTGGCCCCACAGCTCCGATCCGTCCGCGACGCTGACCAAATCGGTTTGAATGGTTAAGGTATCGCCTCGCTGTGCAACGCGTCCCGTAAGCACGGCATCGACATTGAGCTCCTGGCCCACCTTCTGGGCGTTAGTTTCTTTTCCTTTGTAGCTGAACACTGTGCTCCGGGCCATTACTCGCAGCTCGGGGACCCGAGAGAGGCTACTGATGATGCCATCGGTGACGCCATCAGCCAGGTACTCAATATTGGGATCGGCGCCACTGTTCGCGAAAGGCAGCACGGCGACGGAATGAATCCGGGCGGAGGCAGAACCGCTGCCACGCAGCTGCCGCCAAACACGTGGACCGAAAGCGAGAAGCGTCACCAGTATGACGGAACCGACGGTCGCGAGAATTGCAGGCAAGCGCCAGCGAGCCACGGCGGGTTGAGGCATGACCGCGGCGGATACACGAGCCGATTCCGTGTCGCGCTTGACCCGACTCAGGTCGGCACGGAGTTCCGCGGCGGACTGGTAGCGCATGCGCCGGTCTTTTTCCAGTAATTTGGTTATGATCCAGCCGAGATCGGGAAGTAGATCGACATTCAGCCGGGTCGCCGGGACAGGGGTGCGATTGAGAATTGCCTCGAAGACGACCGCCGTGGTGCCGACGCCGGAAGCCAGCCGGCCCGTGGCCATTTCATACAACACGGCACCGAGGGAGTAGAGGTCGGTACGCAGGTCTAGCTCTTCGCCGCGAGCCTGCTCGGGAGACATGTAGGCCACGGTGCCGAGTGCAGCGCCCGTGCTCGTCAAATGCCCCTCAGTGGTCTCGGTGGGGAGAGCCGAAACGCCTACTCCTTCGACCACCCGTCGCGGATTCGCCACCAATTTTGCCAAGCCGAAGTCCAGCACTTTGGCTTGGTCACGATTAGTGAGAAAAATGTTAGCGGGCTTGAGATCCCGATGGATGATGCCACGTTCGTGCGCCGCGTCGAGGGCATCCGCAATTTGGATAGTGATTTCGACGATGCGATTGTTGGGGAGCGGCTTGTCTGTGATGAGGTGCTTGAGAGTCTGGCCGGCGAGGCATTCCATCACGATGAAGTGGTGTCCATCGGCCTCGTCAATCTCGTGAATAGTGCAGATGTTGGGATGGTTGAGAGCTGAAGCGGCGCGGGCTTCTCGCTGGAATCGCTCGAGGGCCTGATTGTCCCGCATCAGGTCGGGTGGGAGAAACTTGATAGCAACATTCCTGCCCAAGCGGAGATCGACAGCGCGGTAGACCATCCCCATGCCACCGCTGCCGAGAAGTTCCTCGACGCGGTAATGGGAGATGACTTTGCCAACCATATGAGACCGTCACGCAAAGTTATGACAGATTGCCATGTTAGGCCGCGCGAACGCAGCGAGTCAATGGGACGGTGGGTATCCGCTTTCATCCTGCAATTTTTTCATCGACATGAACGCGTCTGGTCGGCGGTCCGCGGGGAATCGTTGCCTCATGCGCCAGCCCGCCCATCGTTGATGGGATCCCAACCTCGTCGGAGGTAAATCGCTGGTGGCGACAACGCAGGGAAATGAAGCTGGTTCCCGAGAGTTACGGATGGAGAAGTGAAGGGGAAGGGAACGACCGGGCCCGAATCGCATACGCCAGCGAGCACGATGGGCAGCTCGTCTACTCATTAACTCCGCAAAGTCAAAAGCAAAATATGGAAGAAATTAAGAATTCCCTTTAGTGGCTGACTGCACACACAGAGTGTTGAGTCATTGCAACTCCTTCCTAAACCTAGCCGCCCGAATCCTTCCAAGTAAATAACACTCCGTTTCTCCGCTTCCTTGTGTTTTTCTTTCCCAATATCATGCTGTTGGCTGCCGGGGGTTTCGCTTTTCCCGTGGGCCAATCAGCCCGTGAACGATCATCGCACGAATACTCCGGCCGCACTTTCGTCTGCGCAAAGTAGGTATTTCCGCCTGCTCCGGAGAATGATCAGTATAATGTCGCACCACAGGAGCTTCCACTAAGTTGATGCGCGCATTCGCTGAGTCATCTGCCTGGTCCGTAGTGAAGAGGCTAACGATGGGGCTCGCGTTGATCGCGCTCCTCTCATCGATTTTGTTCGTTTCCGACTTACCACACCGCAGGACTGGTTCTGCTGCCGGTGCGGGAGCAAGCGCCCAGAAATTCAAAGCCGCGATCGTGTACTACGCCCATAGTGTTAGTAACGAATATTGCGTAAATGGTCTCCTCGACGGGCTCAAAGCCAGTGGTCTCGAACAAGGAAAGAACCTGGAAATTGTGCGGGCGGATGCGCAAGGGGAAATGATTAACATCCCCGCCATTCTTCAGAACTATGACAGCTCCGATGTCGACCTCATTATGACCATCTCGACCCCATGCCTTGCCGGAGCGTGCAACAACGTGAAGCACAAGAAGGTGGTTTTCACCTGCGTCAGTGACCCGATTGCGGCGGGAGCGGGGAACAGCCGTGCCGACCATTTGCCGTTCGTAACTGGTGTCGGTAGTTTCCCGCCAGTAAGCCACATGTTGGATTTCATGCAGAAACTGGTGCCGGGATTGGGCGCGGTAGGAACCATGTACAACCCGGCAGAAGCCAACTCGGTACGGGAACAGGCGGTTGCGCGCGAAGTATTTCAGAAACGCGGCATCAGGCTCGAACAGATTGCCGTTAGCGGATCCAGCGAAGTCCTTCAAGCGGTGCAGATCCTGGCTGGCCGAGACATCCAGGTGGTGTGGTTGCCGGCCGACAATACCGGTATTCAGGGATATGAAGGCGCAGTGAAGGGCGCGAAGGATGCGCGTCTTCCCTTGATTACCGATATATGCTCGGCGCTGCCCCGCGGTGGCTTGGCGTGCCTGGGTGTGGGAATGCAGTACTCCTCGTTGGTCGCCGGAAAAATGGCAGGCCGCGTTTTGCTCGGTGAGAATCCGAAAGGAATGCCTATTGAAGAAGTGGCAGTGGAGGAAATGTCGATCAGCCGCAGCAATGCGGCAGAATTGGGGATCACCATTCCCGCGGAGTTCGCGCGAAGCTCGCGCCCGTAGCCCAGCCTTGGAAATCGTCACACAACAACTCGGCAACGCACTTGAAGTGAAGGCGAGGGGGCGCCTCGACAATTATTGGACCGAACACTTGCGCACGAACCTACAGGAGTTCATCCGGGGAGGCGCACACGTTATCCAGCTGAACCTATCAGAGGTGTCGTTCCTAAGTTCCGCAGGTGTGGGATTGTTGGTGCTGATCTATCAGCAGCTGAAGGAAATTGGTGGCACGCTGATCATTGCGAGCCCTTCCGACCGAGTCAAACAGGTTTTGGATCTTTGCAGGCTTTCGCCCATCCTGTTAGCCAACCAAGCTTTGGCGTCCTCTGTGGCGCTCAAGTCGGAAACGCGCCGCTTTACCTCGGTTTCCGCAGCCTTCGAGGTGCTGGAGTGCCCTGCGCAAAAGCCGTTAACTTTCGAGGTCATCGGAGATCCGGGATTGCTCAAGTCGTGCCGCTTCGGTCCGGAAGATTGCCAAACGCTAAAGTTTCCAGCGCCAACGTTCGGGCTCGGTTTGGGGGCTTTCGGCCACGGCTTCGCGGATGCGCAGTCTAGGTTTGGGGAATTCCTCGCGGTAGGCGGATCGGCGGCGTATCTCCCGACGGATGGGAGCAATGTGCCGGATTTCATGGTTTCCCGTGGAGATATGGTGCCAGAAGTGAATGTCCTCTACGGCCTCCGATGCGAGGGCGGATTCACCCACCTGTTGCGGTTCGAAGCTGTCCGGGTTGATAGCCCCGTCGTGCTCTCGGAGTTGGTGGCCGCGGCATTGGAGATTTCGGGTTCGCACACGGTCGGAATCGTGATGGTCGTGGAATCGGCGGGACTGATGGGAGCCGCGCTTCGGCGCTCGCCGGCTGCGACAGTCCTCGCAAACGCTTCACCATTCCAATACCCCGAGGTTCGCACTTGGTTGTCGTTCTCGACCGAACGGCTCTACTCGCGCTCGCTGGCGTTGATTTCAGGTGTGGCGGCCATTTCCGTCAGCGAGCCGTTGAGTCCGCTGCTGCGGCGGATTGGAGGCAAGGCATCGCCAATGGGACACTTCCACGCCGCAGCGTTTTCCTATCGGCCCCTCAAGAAGGGAGACATCGATCTGAAGGCTACGGTCTCAACTTTGTTTGAGACGGAGACCTTGCAGAGTGTGCTTCACCTCCTGACCGATGACCGTGAAGCCGCTGGGCCCCAGGAGAGCGAGTTTGTCCGCGGTGCATGTTGGATCGGTGCGGTATCTGAGAAGAAATGAAAGTGGAACGCTTATGAATCTTCTGGTTGGCACGTTCACGATAGGGTTCATTCTGTCGCTGCTTGCCTTGGGTGTGTTCATCAGCTTCCGGATTTTTGCGTTTCCGGATATCACAGCCGATGGTTCGGTCACTCTTGGTGCGTCGGTCGCCGCGACACTACTGGTTCATGGCGTGACGCCGCCGATCGCATCGCTTGCGGCTTTTGTCGCAGGAACGCTTGCCGGCGCTTGCACGGGCACACTGCACACGCGGTTCAAAATCAACCCGCTGCTTTCGGGCATCCTTGTGATGACCGCACTGTATTCCGTCAATCTTCACATTATGGGCAGCAGCAATGTTCCGCTGCTGTCGGTGAACACGTTGGCCACGCAATCGGAGCGCATCGGGGTGAAGTTGATGCGCGGAGCTGTCAGTTTTGATCTCGCCGGCTGGGACGTCAGCGTGCGCGATGCATCGATCCTGAGCGCGATTGTTCTGGCTGTATTGCTGACCAGCACCCTGCTGTATTGGTTTTTGCGCACGAACCTGGGCATGGCCATGCGGGCCACCGGCGACAACGTACAGATGATCCGAGCTCTTGGAGTGAATGACGGGAACATGATCGTGTTCGGACTAGCGATCTCGAACGGCTTCGTGGCGCTGTCTGGAGCATTGTTGGCGCAATACCAAGGCTTTGCGGACGTAGGCATGGGAATCGGAATGGTGGTGTGGGGACTTGCCAGCGTCATCATTGGAGAGGCGCTGGTGGGAACGAATCAGCTGGGCTTGACGATTGTTGGGACGGTCATGGGGTCGGTACTGTTCAGATTGATGGTAGCGGTGGCGTTGCGCTGGGGCCTGAGTCCGAATGATCTGAAATTGATTACAGCCGCGTTCGTGTTCGTCGCCCTGATTGTCCCGCAGTTCATCCGAAAGGGCCGGATGCGGAGTGCGCATGCTTGAGATCCAAGCGGTTTCAAAAACGTTTAATCTCGCTACGCCCAATGAGGTCCATTCGCTCCGCGGCGTCAACCTGGAACTTACTGCGAAATCTTGGGTCATCATCATCGGAACCAACGGTTCGGGGAAATCCACACTGCTGAATGCTGTTGCCGGAACATTTTTTGTAGACGAAGGCAGCATCCGACTAGCGGGGCGGGACGTCACGCGATGGCCCGAGCATGCGCGTGCTGAGTTGATCGGACGCGTGTTTCAAAATCCGTTTAGCGGCACATCCCCGAGTCTCACTATCCAGGACAATCTCAGTCTTGCCGCCCTGCGCGGCCGGGGCCGTGGCCTGGGCTGGGGATTGAAAGGGTCGCTGGTGGCGAGAATGCGCGACCAGGTGAGTCGGTTGAAGATGGGACTCGAGGATCGGCTTGCGAACGCCATTGGGAGTCTTTCCGGAGGGCAGCGACAGGCGCTGACGCTGTTGATGGCTACGTGGCTGCGTCCCGACCTTTTACTATTAGACGAGCATACCGCGGCGCTTGACCCTAAGAGTGCGGAGCAGGTGATCGCGTTAACCGAGCACGTGGTTGCGCGGGACGAACTCACTACCTTAATGGTGACCCACTCGATGCACCAAGCAACAAGCTTGGGAGACCGTCTCATCATGATGCACCGCGGCCAGATCATTCACGATTTTCAGGGTGCCGAAAAACGGCGGCTAAGGCCTAACGATCTGTTGGCTCGCTTTGAAGAGTTGCGTCGCGCAGAGCAACTGGATGAGACCGCAGCTGAAATGCTCGCCGAGAACTATGTTTGAATGTTCTTCCTTCCCGCGCGTCTTTCATTGTGGCTGCGTGGCTTATCCTTGCACGGGAGTGCGCTTCCAGAGCTCCGAAACCGTTTCCTTGCCCGCATGGGCTCACGACCGCTATCCGGCAAGAATAGCCGTCGACAAATCGCCTTCGCCCTCACTGGGTCAATGAGTGTAATGGCGATTTATCAACAATTGGCCATTGCGCATCGTGTAGCGGGCAGGACATTCGGATGGACCTCATGTGGACACTAGGCGAATTAGTTGGTTTACTGGAACCGCCCGAGTCGTTAGCAGTCTAGTGGGGAGACAAATGTCCAGAATCCTGCTTGGTGTGATCCGTGGTTTGGCATTCGGCGTTATTGATGTCGGAATCATGATGCCGATGAGCTTTCCAGATAAGAGAGCGGCAATCACGGCAGCTTTCATTGCTCGATTTGGAATCGGATTCGCCATTGGCGCTGCCCGCTTGCCATGGCCCAATTGGGTGGTGGGCCTTGTGTTCGGACTGCTACTGAGCATTCCTGATGCAATCATCACCAAGGCGTATGCACCAATTATCGGCATGGGAGCCTTGGGCGGAACTGTCATCGGCCTCCTTGTGGGGCGATTTGGGCGCTGACGAAATCAGGCCATAGCACTCAAAACCCAGTCACAGCGTCAATGAGTGCAACGGCGATTTCTCGTCAATTGACCAGATCACTGTTTTCGAATAGCCGACAATCCTTGCACATGTCGTGCCGCCCCGCGCACGTACTTAGTAGACTCCTGGAACCAGTCGCTTGGTTGCACGGCAATATTCGCGATAGCTCTCCCCAAATGCACGCACCAGAGCCGTTTCCTCGACGCGAATGCGATGGAGCACCGCGACAGTGGGAGGCACCACCGTGACTATCAATGCCGGCCAGGCGCGGGAATGTAGGCCGATTGCCACGAAAATGATTTCCATACCCAGATAGGAGGGATGCCGCACAATGCTGTACAATCCGCCGCGTTGTAGCTGCTGCTCCGGTTGTGTAACGACGTTCGCGGTAAACCACCGGCCGAGCTTGATGATAGCGGCCGTGCGGATGGCAATTCCGAAGATCATAAGGATCAGACTTAGCGGGCGCAGCCAAGCTGCATGCCAACGGAAAGACGCCGGCACCAACGCTTCCAGGAATCCGGCCGCAGTCAACGACAGCACGATCACGAACCAGAGCAGGACCTGGGTTCCGCGATCCTGGCTCTCTTTCGCATTACTGCGCCGGCGTGTGCCAATGGCGATGACGATCTCACCGGCTACCCAGCCGAGATAAAGCACGCGCCAGATTATCGTCAACTATCCACCTCCGAACTCACACATACTATAAGGAAAGGGTTTGCCTCCGCGTTCTTCCGCCTTCGCGCCGGCTTATGTACGCAAAAAGCAGTCCTTGGGATATCGTTCGAAAGATCTTACATTTCAGGTGATCCGCAGATGTCCGCGAGCGTGTCACGAGCGACTCGAAGAGTCAGTTTCTGAAATCAGGCCATAGCGCTCACGATCCTATCAATGAGCGTTATCGCGATTTTGCAACCGTTGCGGGAGAGCATCGGCGCGTGGTGACAAAAGGGCGCGAAACGAAAGGGCTTCCGCATCTGCTTACGTCGCAACCTCTGGTCCAAACAACTTCGCGATTCCCGGATTGCCCGATTGCTGGGCAAGCAGCTTGAAAGGTGCACCATTATGGTGACTCGCTTCACGAAGAGTAGGGAAGCGCTCGAGGAAGCGTGTAACCCATTCGACCTCGCCTCGCCGTATTGCGTACGCGAGGTCGTCCAGCTCAATCGCCAGAAATCCACCCATCTCGCGCAGGTATTCGATCGCCCACCCTGCAGGTGTCGCACCGAATTCACTGTCTCTTGCGTTGATTTCCGCGCCGTGTTCCACTAACGCCTGAACGACATCGCGATGTCCGCCAAATGCCGCATGGTGAAGGGCAGTGGCGCCGAGTTGATCCCGTTGATTGATAAGCTCAGCATGGTTGTGGACAATGGCTCTGACATCCGCTACGTTGCCACGCTGCGCGGCGTCAATTAGCTTCTCGAAGTCACCCATTGAACACCTCCACATTTTTTGGAGACTAATCCTGCTGTGCCCGGCTCAGCGAGAAACATAGAGTATCGCAGCCAAGCCCGCGCGGCTGGCGGTGAGTGGTACGCCTGGCGGGAACGATGATTACCACCATCACGGTAGAAGGTGACAGTTCTCCTTTTTGAAGGCGGACAGTTGACGCAAACAGGCCATGACACTCAAAACCCAGACACAGCGTCAATGAGTGATATGGCGATTTAACGTCAACTGCGAGCCAGGCTCCCAGTTTCCGAGTTGTCGACCCTCCGGGACCTGGCTCGGTTACTGACCACAAGCCCGTTTCTGGCCCACTTCTGGGTTGTCGACCAACCGCTGATAATGCGAAGAACTCGTTCCCAAGAGCTTGGCGCGGTAGATTAGCCGGAATCAAATCATCATGTTGACTGGCACCTTCCGCCGGAACTGAGCAAGAAACACACGGGCGTGCTTAATGTTGCATACTTGGTCCGAATTTCCCTGAGCACGCCAATGCCGATACCGCGTCATGCAGCCATCTCTTCGGTCTTGGCGGAGGCCAGCAGCTTCATCAATTCGCTGACCTGGATGTTCTCCAGCGAACACACGGCATCTTTGATTTTTCGGCTTAGTCCATCGTCTAT
>Ga0307477_10004453_pt1 | contig 10179 bp, 8 predicted proteins | sample atmos_gasesECM2C_FD_203316 | JGI IMG/M metagenome (GOLD analysis project Ga0307477, IMG submission 203316) | Hardwood forest soil microbial communities from Morgan-Monroe State Forest, Indiana, United States - atmos_gasesECM2C_515 | ecosystem: Environmental > Terrestrial > Soil > Temperate... | reverse complement strand
ATTTCACATACTCACTGCTGCAGCGGCGCAGGTGGAGGTTAGGTGCGAACCGCGCTTGGCCAAGGCCGCGAGATATCTGCTCTCGTCATAAGCCACACCATCTTGCCAGCAGCGAAACACGATGCGAATCCATTTGAAGGCTAAAGCCCTCACGGCGGCATGGTGTTCGTTGCCACGCTCGCGCTGTTGCTGGTAGTAGGCACGCGCCCAAACCGACTGCCCGATCGAGTGTCCTGCCCACTCGTGAAAACTCTGCCGCAGGAATTTCGAGCACGCCCAGCGAAAGTGCACCCATTTCCTCTTGCCGCTACGCTCCGTTACCGGAGCGATCCCGCTGTACTTCTGTACCTCGTTCGCACTCCCATAGCGATCGCGTTGCGAACCGAAGGCGGCCAGCAAGCGTGGCGCCAATGCCGCCCCAGCTCCCGGCAGCGACTGGAAAATGAAGAAATCGGGATGGGCCTCTGCCGCCTCGCCGATCTTGCGGTCCAGCGTCGCGATCCCCTCCAGCAACGTGCGTAGCAGTTGGGCGATCACTTGCACCACCGTCCGCTTCGCCTCAATCACCGACCGGTCCTGTATCGCCGGCATCGCTTGGCTGATCCCCTCCATCCGCCACGCGGTCAGCTCTCCGTGCCGGCCGCGCCGATGGCGGAAGAACTTCTTCACTTCCCCCGGCCGAACCTGTTGCAACTCCTCCAACGACGGCCAGCGTTCCAGAAAATCGCACACCAGCTTCGTATCCAGCTTCGCAAACCACTCCAGCATCTGCGGAAAATACACCTTTAAGTATCCGATCAGACGATTCAGCTGCGCCGTCTTTTCTTCCACCAGCTTGCGCCGCTCCTCCACCAAGTTCTGCACCCGCCGGGTCGCTTCATTATCCGGTGTTAAGCGACGCAGTTTGTCCCGGTGCAACAGCAGCAGTTCCAGCAACAGATCCGCGTCCCGCGGGTCATCCTTGGCTCCCGACGGATACAACGCTGCTCGCATGCTCGCCGACATGGTCGAAGGCACCGGATACAGATGCAGGCAGTCATACTTGCGCAGCATGTAGACGAGCGCGCCCTTCGTCTGCTCCACCGCCACCGCGATCGGACCATGCCCGAATCGTCGACATAGTTCTCCCACCCAGGCCTCGACTGCTTCCGGCCTGTGCTCCAGCTCCCCGCTTTCCGGCTGCGTCGAATCCGCGTTCTGCCAACTCCACACATGCTTCTGATCGGCCCAGTCGATGCCTACAAAAGCTACAAACCCTGGCTCCTGTACCGTGTCTCTTGCACCCATAAGTGCTCTCCTCCCCGGCCTTGCCCATCCACCGGTTGCAGAGGCTGGCCTCGCTTCGGCGAAATCCTTATAGTGAGCCCTCTTTTACTGCTTTGTTCCGGACTTCATCTGAGTATTCGTTGTGGAAGCAAAGCGCGCCCCGCGGCTCGAGATTCTGATTTCAAACATCGCGTGTTTGGCGATTAGACTCGTAACCGCGGGCCGCCTCTGTCGGCTCCCATTGTAGGAAGCCCGCAGAAAACTTCATCCGCAACCATTCGCACAGTGCGGCGCCATCTTTCTTTGTACGGAGAGGACACCAAGCCCTAACCGACAGAGCTTCTCCATCAATGATGTGGGGGAACCCTCCCCCGCGCTCTCATCCCCGAAAACGCAGATTTGCACAGGGCCGACGGGATAGCACTGCTGTGCAAATCCCATCTCGTGATTTCCTCGGGCTGAGTAACTATAAGGCGATTACACTCAAAATCCCTTTCTCGCACATTCCCCACGCACGCTCGCACGCACGTTCCCAGCCCCAGGCGCGCCAACCCCTGTTTACTGGTTCGTCGTCATGGAGGGCAGTTTCGAAACCTCCTACCTCCTATCCCGTCAAGTGCCAACAGGGATAGGAGATAGAGACGATGAAATGACACATCAAGTTAATTAGATGATAAACGTGTGGAGACATTTGGGACGATGTGAACGCGCCTGGGTGTGCGGATGGGGATTTAGATGGTTGTGTAAGTCGGCGAAATTGTTACTCAGATCAGATGAACCCACTCATTGAGAGGTTCTTTCATTTGCCGGAACCGTGGCGGTCGGGCTGGACGCCTTGGTATGTTCGGTGTTCTCTGAGCTACTCCCTCGGCGCGTTTTTTGCGCAGCGATACGTTTTTCTGACAAAGAAACTCCGGTTTGGGGTCTCTCTTTGACGGGCAGTTCGACGGGAATAATGCTCTGAACCGCTGAGACCATCACGGTCGCCGTCTGTCGAAATTCTTCGGCGTATTTTTGTGCATCGGCAAATGCCAGCCTTTCGCCGCGACTGCCAAGAAGGTAGAGTAGATTGTAGTACGCAAGATAGGCCATCTGGAGCTGTACGAGATTTGCGCCGGCATTCCGAATCCGATCAAGGGGACTCCTTATCAGCGAAGTTACCAAGCTCAACGCACCGGCTGCTCCGAAAATTGACCCAGCGGCAGCACCCTTCGTCCACGTGAACACTGCAGACATCAGTAAGAGCAGCACCCCCGTGTAGAAAAGGAAACGCGAAAGTTGTAAGGTCATATTGAAGGATTTCCGCACGTCTTCAATTGTAGAAAAAATCAGCGCTTCGACTTTGGCGCGATCAATGCCCGGGACTGCCGGACTAAAAAGAGCCTTGGCAGCTTGCAATTGTTCCGGAGCCACTGAAATGTTAAGCGTTTCCGCTTCTCTTGTTAGGGTTTGTTCCGGATTGTTTGCAAGATTTCTCCGAAAACTCTCGTCTTGACTAGCACGCGAGATGACGTGCCCCCACAATAGCTCTGCTGATTGCGTCTCATTGTCCGCTGCGAGTTTCTGAGCATGCGCCGATACAGAGGCAAAGTCAAATTTGGCTGGACCACTCATATCACAATCCCAACCCTGGTGGTGTCAATCCATAACTCGCAAGTGTGCGGAGGCGATCACGTTGGCTGACGGTAAGCCTATCCGGAGCAGTCCGTGCGAGATCGAGAATTTGACGCTCGCTCGCAGTCAGCGCACCTCGAATTTCACCGATCAGGGAAACAAGAATGCCCCCCGGATCCGTGAATTCCTGTTGAATCTGTGCAGCGGCGAATGTTCCACCTGCTGTCTTGGCTTCGTCGTATAGCGCAACCAAGAAACTCGAAAGCATGGGATGACCTTGCGAAGCTTGTTGAAGCAGATCGACTGTCTCCGCGTCTGGCACCCCACCGGCTTTAGCAAAGGGAGCAGCGCCCAAAAGATCATCAAGTTCCCTATTCTCAAGCCTAGAAATTTCGACATTCACAAAAATGTTGTAATAAGGTGACGCATTGCGGGAAGCATCCCAGAGTTCCTGTAACGGCCGTTTCGAGCTCACCACGAACGACAATGTACGGGGTACTCTTTGGCCAAATGAGCGGACTAGATGCAGAAAATTGCTGGCTGGAGGCCAAAAATTAGTGTTACGCAAAAGGTAATCCCAATTGTCGACAAACACGACCAAGCGGAGGTTATTCCGAGCACATTCGTCCAGCAAGTCTTCGAGATGATAGAGATTCAAAACCTGTCGCTCTGCTTTCTCGAGAGCTGCGTTGACGGCTGTTGTCAGGGATGGATTTTGCGTGCGCAACTGACGCAAAAAACTTATCCAAAACTGGAATACGTCTGTATTCACGCTTAGGATTTCGGCATCGATATATATCCGCTGGTTGCTTGAAATCCCGGGAAGATGCTGATCGGCCATCTTGCTGGTTAGGTAACGCAAGAGAGACGTCTTGCCTGTCTTAGGACCGCCAACGACCGATGTACTTGAGAATTGAGACTCCAGCAACCTGCCGCAAATTATATTGATTGCTGTAGTTCGCCCGCGAAAATCTTCGGGATTCAATGGCGAGGCGTATTTCTGCCAATTCATTTTGTCGCCTCATCTTTCTTTATTCGACGACCTAGACCCTCGAGGGTTTAACTTGGCGGCCCAGCTTTCAAGAACCCGGGATGAGAGTTCACGGAGCCGGAAAAGATCAGTTGTACTTCTTTCGCGAGACTCCTTGCGTTTGATCTCTGCCGGGACGTCTTCTGGAGTAGAGGCAATGCTAATTGGGGAGGCTGCCACGAAACTCAACACTCCGAGCCACCATAAGCTGTGTATCCATCCTCTCCTGTATGCAAAGTAGGCAGCTACGAACCCGGTCGCAATTGATCCTAGCATGCGCAATAAGGTTTTCAAGTTCAGCCCTGATCCAATGGAAAAACCAATGCTGGTATAAATAAACATGCTTGCGGAAGAGGCGAGGAGGATCTGTAAGTAAGGTGTTACATATTGGATCACTGTTAGTTGTCTCGCAAGAACTGCAAACAACCAAAGCACGCTGGTGCCAAACCACAAAGCCATGAACCGGTTCTGGATGCGGTCAAAGCGACTTTTTCGCAACCTGGCTTGGGAAGCTGAAGCTTCGTCGCCCAAGACCTCAAACAAACTTACCGCATCGTCGAGGTACCGGCCATACTTTGCGCGAATCTGAGCCATATGCTCAACGGCACGTCGAGCACGCGACAAAAAGATACCATCGGTGTCTACGTTCTGGATCTCTTTAAAGGAGCTGACCGCTAGCTCAACATCTCCAGGATTTGACTCCAGGTTCTCAACCAATACTTCCAGCAATGGCGTCCTCATCGAATTTGGGTCGATTTCCAGAACGCGTCTGTAACCCTCAATTGCGGCGTCAAGGTCTCCGGGCTCATTTCGGATGCGCAATGCCGAGGCCAGTCCGACTTGAGCCTCTATGTAAACAGGGTTGGCCGCCAGTGCATTCCGAAAATCCTGAATGGCAGCTTCCAAGTCTCCGCGCTGCTGGCTATCGACGGCCAATTCGTAGTATTTTGCTGCGCGTGGATTGATCAGTCGAGCTGACTGCTCCAATTCCTGAAGAGGTCGATTCTTTTGAATCCACGTTCCGATCATCGGAACGGAAAATACAAAACCTGCGGTCGTCCCCTCGATGACATCCCAGCCCTGCAGGTCCCGTGGCACAACTTGCAACTCGGAGGCGTCAACTCCAACACGTCTCTCAAGAAGTTCCTTTTCGATCGTGAAATAGGAGACTGGCAATCGCCCCTGCGGCCCCGCGAGCATAGCCAGAGCGGCCAAGAATAGCCGGTGGGCAGGTTTTTCCAGCCCATCGTAGATCCAATTGAGGCCATTGGTACCGAGCTGTACCGCGACAGGCACAGACTCACTCACTTCGTCGGGTCCAATCGGCTGCGCACGGTTCCCTTCATAGTAGCGATTCCAGATCGTGTAACACAGTACCTGTACGCAGTAGGGGTGGCCGGCTGTCAGTGTGAAGATTTCCTGGACTGCAGAGTCTGATATTTCGATGTTTGTTCCAAAAGAATCGCGAACCATCCGGTCAACCTGTTTCCATTGCAACCTACCAATTCGACTTTGAACAGAGTCCTTCAGAATTCCACTAAGAAAAGTATCCGATAGCTCCTCCGTTTTTCTCCCCGCGACGAGGATATAGCCGACGCGAGGCTGACGGGCTATTAGATCTGCAAGATAGGGCACGAAACGACGCGCCGCGATTTCGGGTGCAGCGAACTGCTGGTCGATCACGTCAAACTCATCGAAGAGTAAAATGAGACGTTCAGGCAGGGAATCTAAGGCTACGATGGCCTTCTCCAAGAACTGAGGAAATGTTTCTGCGGTGGCTTGCTCCTCCGTTGGCCGTGGGATTTGTAGTGCGTCGGCCACAGCTCGGCCGAGGCCGAACAGTACTTCATTCAAAGTCAATTCGGCACGGCCTTGAAGGTCGTAGTAGACGCACGCCCATTCCGGTGGTAGTGCGGCGGGCAATTGTCGGAGAATCGACGACTTGCCAATTCTGCGCTGTCCGACAAGCAAAATAGGTGGTCGGTGCGCGGCGGTTAGAGCAGAGCGCACAAAGTGGAATACGTCTTCACGGCCGTAAAAGCCCTTTCGTAAAGGATCGCTGATTGCGCCCCCGACGATAAACGGGTTTTGCGGAATCGGCTCCGGGATCATCGGCAAGAGTTTAGCACGAGGTGCTCAAGGGCGAGGGCGAATGGCTAAGGTTAGTCCGAATGGCATTTCCTTTCTCCGCCCCGAATTCTCAACCTGATCAATCTCTTTGTCTGGCCCATTCGATGACATAGGGTTTGATCCATCTTGGCTCCGGAATACTCGCCGCGATTCAGCTTGGAAGTAATTCTTTGAATGGTCATCAGACCGGGGAACTATAGGACTGGTCGTCAATTGAAGAAAGATGTTGATTTCGCTTTTCCAGGGAGATCAATTTTGTGATGCTTCAGCTAGTTTTTGATCAAGAAAGTGAGGCATATTCGCCGGGCATTAGAACATCCCAACCCGGTGGATGTTGGCGCGCATCAGAAAACGCGGTTTTTTGATCACGCGCCGGTTTGACGGGGAGTCATTCCTTAAGGCTGGATCGTTGGTGCGTTCGATAAGCTAATTTTGCGTTCCAGGTATTGCAGGTAGCCAGGAGGAAGCGGCTGGAGCCTGATTTCTTCTAAGACCGGTAAGAAGTAATAAAGAGAACGCACCGGGGGCAGAGGGTGGGCCGGGTTGTGAGCGAGGCGGCGTGCGGTGGCCAGGAGCAAAGCAGAGCGGACCAGATCGAGAGAGAATCCGCGCTGGTAGAGGATGGAAGCCAAATGCCGGTCGGAGCGGCTGAAGCGACGATGAGTATTGGGCAGCTGAAGATACAAACTGCGAAGGGCGAGGATGTAGGCCTGCTGGGTCATGATTTCTGGCGCCGGGCGGCGATCTCGATTTCACTTTCACGCACGCGATAGCTTTGACCTTCGAGAAGAGTGATGTCGGCGTGATGGGTGAGGCGATCCAGCAAGGTGGCGATGGAAGTAGCATTGGGGAAGACAGTGTTCCACTCTTTGAAGGCTTTGTTGGTCGTAATCACGATGGAACGACGCTCGTAACGGCGGCTGACAAGTTCATACAGGAGGTCGGCAGCATCGTCGTCATAGGAGAGGTAGGCGAGTTCGTCGATACACAGTAAGTCGGGACGAGCATAGCGTTGTAAACGGTGACGAAGGATCTGCGGGGAGTCGCAATGCAGGTCGGTGAGGATGTCGGAAGCGGTACGAAACAAGACGGTGTAGCCGGCCTGAAGGGCGGCGTAAGCGATATTTTGGGCCATCATGGTTTTGCCCAGGCCATTGGAGCCCATGAGGATGAAGTTGCGGGCTTCGGGGATGAAGTCCAGGGTGAGAGCCCGTTCGATGGTGGGGCGGTCGATTTTGCTGGGCCAGTTCCAATTGAAGTCGGCCATGGGGCGGAAGCGGCCGATGCGAGCCACACGCAGACGACGTTCCAATGAGCGGCGAGAGCGTTCTTGGACTTCAGCACGGGTGAGTTCTTCCAGGATCAATCGCGGCGACCAACGGGACTTGGTGGCGCGTGCCAAGAAGTCATCCAAGGCGTGAGCGGTGGCGTGAAGCCCGAGCTGGAGCAGTTGGGTTGGCAAATCATTCGTGGTCGTCGTCATCTTTGTCAGCTTTGTGAGGGTTGGAGAGTTCATCGTAAATATCCGAGTTATGAGGTTGAACGTGTAAGTCGGCGAGATCAGGGCGGCGATCCAACTCGACTGGGCGCAGAGTGCGCAACTGTTTCCGTCGGCGGCGTTGATGGAGGATATAGGCGACGGAAGACACACGGGATGTTGCTTGTTGCAAGGCGAAGTGAATGGCCGAGCGTAGCTCCTCGGCGCCATAGTCATCGAGGAGCTGGAGGAGTTGAGTAGTAGCCGGAGCTAAGGATTCGCCACGGCGAAAAGCTTCCTGCAAGAGCATTTCGCTTTCTGGGACAGCGAGCCGGAGCCGACCGGAAGGCGAAGCGCCCAAGGCGCGCCGTTTTTCTTCCAGCAAGGCTTGGCGGTGAGCGGGATCTTCGAGGACTTGATGGCGATCCCAGGAGCGGCGATGGCGTGCGATTTCGACGCCCTCCTGCAAGATGCGGATGGTGGAGGTGGAGGCCAGCAAGGTCAGGGCACGTCCCACTGCCGTAGGGGGAATGGAGTAGTCATTCAGATCAAAACGAACATAGATGGTTTTTCCGGAATGAATGGGGAGCAAGCGATCGGTTTCCAAGGGGTGCACGGGCAGAGGAAGCAGACGTGGTTGTTCCTCGCGGAAGGCGTCGGCCACGATCCGGGAATCATCCTGCGGCCAAGGGCGCCGATGGGCCACTTCGTCGCGCCATAGGTGGGCCTGGTGATTGAAGTCTTCCAAGGTGGTGAAGGGGCGAGCGGCGAAGAAGGATTCTCGTATGAAACGAATCACTCTTTCCACGCGACCTTTCTCATTCCCACGAGCCGGACGACAGGGATGGGCCGCGAAGTGATAATGCGCCGCGAGTTCTAACAGACGTGGATGCAACCGCACTTGGTTCTGGTAGCGCTCTAAGACCACACTGCGCATGTTGTCGTAGAGGATGGTGCGCGGAGAACCCTGAAACTGCTGGAAGGCCTCGACGTGGGCGCGCAGCAAGTTTTCCAAACTCTGATCGAAAAAGAAGTTCAGAGCCAGGGCGCGAGAGTAGGAAAGGGTAATGACAAAGCAAGAGAGACGACGGCGGGCTTGCCCGATACGAACTTCCCCAAAGTCAGCCCAATCGGCTTGCCCTTGCTCTCCGGGAAGAGCTCGCAGCTGTAAGAAGGGTTCCTGAACCACGGGGCGGAGGCGCGCCACCAGACGGCGCAGTTGCGAGGAACCACCCTCATAGCCACGGGCGCGAATCATCTGAAAAATCCGAGTCGAGCGCAGGCGGGGATACTGTGCCAGGGTCTGGCGGATGAAGTCCACATAGGGATCGGTCTTGCAACTTGTGCGATCTTGCTTGGGGCGATTGAAGCGATCGGTTTCCAGAGCCGCGCGTACGGTATCCCGATGCAAGTTCAGTTGGGTAGCGATGGTGCCGATCTTCCAATGCTCGGCGAAAAACAGAAGACGGATTTGGGCGACCAATTCGGGATCAATCATGTCTCACCAGCGGGCGCGGAAGATCTCGATGAAATGCCCCCCACGTCCGCAAACGATGCAGAAGATGCAATGGAAACGCGTTTGCCGGGTCCGTTGGCGCAGGTCATCCGACTGCTCGGAGGCTGGCGGTGTAGATACCAGAGCCAGAGCCCTATCGATCCTGCCGCGAGAATATGAGGCGGGGGAAGATTGATCTGTCACGCGGCAGAAACGCCGGCGGCGATACTCGCGCTGGCGATCACGATGATCCAGTCGTGCTTCCAAGCTTCGTTGATAGCGTAGATTGGCTTGCCGTAGTTGTTCACGCCGAGTCTTCTGACGGCATTCTGCACTGCAGTAGCTCTGTCCCCGATAGCAGGAAAGGCAAATGAAAGACATCTCCCCGCAGCCCGCAGCGCGGCAAAACAACTGTCGAAATACAAGTCCAGCCGCCATTGCCTCCCAGGCGGGAGTGGACAAGGGCCGGCCGTTGTGCCACGCTGAACTCGGTTGTTGTGGTTCTCTTTACTTTACGGGGGCCACTAGAAACGGAAACCCCGATCGTTGCTGCGATCGGGGTTTTTCACTCTTCGCCTCGTGAGCAGGCGATTTCACGCTTTGAGCGGCAAAGTGGATTTTGAGCGCTATTAAGGATTTGTTGCCAACAACACTGCGAACACCACTCAGGATGACCAGTGCTTAGGGCTTCTGTTGACTCTGCCGCGCGGCCTCAGTTATCTCTTTCCTGAACTGTTCGACTGCGATGACCTCAGGGAAGTCGTCCAATGCGCCCTTCGCCATGTAGCGCCAAACCGCTGGAGCATCTAGCGGATAATCGACTCGCCCTCTATAAACCTCAAAGCTATCCTCCGACGGACCCGTTTCGTTACTAACAATATGCGGCCGTCGGTCCGTTGCGCTTGCAGGGCCGGAATTGGTGAGGTCGGGCGAATGACCCTGCTGACTAGCGTCGGGAATATCACCGATCTGATCGTTCGTACGCCTGTCCGCCGGGGAATTGCGGATCGTTGGACCACTCGCATGTCCCGTCCGTATCGCGATGATCAAGTCCGCAGCCTCTGCATTCGTAATGACCTTGAATCTGCCCCATTTCGTTATTGCATTTTCCACGTTGTTCTGCGCGGTTCGATTTGCGTTTGGACTCGTCAGAGGTTCGCCTGCCTC
>Ga0307477_10004451_pt1 | contig 10181 bp, 9 predicted proteins | sample atmos_gasesECM2C_FD_203316 | JGI IMG/M metagenome (GOLD analysis project Ga0307477, IMG submission 203316) | Hardwood forest soil microbial communities from Morgan-Monroe State Forest, Indiana, United States - atmos_gasesECM2C_515 | ecosystem: Environmental > Terrestrial > Soil > Temperate... | reverse complement strand
CACGCCTGCCAGTCCGACAGCGTAAGGGCGGAATGCAGGCTGGGGTAGAGCTCACCCTGAAGCCAGAGGATGGTGCCGGTCGCAGCCAGGCTCAGACCGGCGGCCAACAGGAAGGCGCCCGCAAAGCGGCCGGCGCCGCGCCGCCAGTAGAAGCTAAACCAGACGGGCGCCAGCAGGGCCGGGAAGTACACAGCGCCAGCCGCCAGGCCGAGCAGCACGCCAGCCAGCGTCGGCAGCCGATAGGCAGCCACCGCCCACACGACCAGCGCCATGGGCAGGGCGTGGTGCCATTGGCCGACACGCAGCTGGGAATACGGCAGTAGCAGAAAGGTGTACGGTAAGAGCAGGTAAAAGGTGGCGGCGGCCATGCCGGCGTGCGCATCCTGGTAGTGGCGCCAGCCCACAAAGATCAGGCCGGTGACCACGGCCAGGTGGCACACGATCGCCAGCGCGCGCTCCACATCCCAGTTGGGCGGCGCCTGGGGCTCGATCTGCCGCTGAACCTGGTCAATGGGTGCGGGGGCCGTGCCGTTCTTTGCCGGGAGCGCACTTGGCTCACGGACGGCCAGGGCCAGCAGGCTGATGAACAGCGCCCCCGCCAGCCACGCCAAGCCGCCGGGGTTCAAGTTTGGGCCCAGGGCCGGGCGGCGGACAAGGGCCAGGTCGACCAGGCAGCGGACCAGGTAATAGCCGGAACCGGCCAGCAGGCACAAGTACCCGAACCAGCGGACCTGGTCCGAGGGGGCACGGCGGGTTTGCAGGATGAGCAGGAACCCCGGCACCAAGAGGAACAGGGTCAGCACGTCCCAGTTGCGCATGCTCAGGAGGCGCGAGAACTTGAAGAACAGGGCGATCGCCAGCAGCAGCGAGAAATAGAACCAAAGGGTGGGGGTGGGCAACTCGAAGGCTAAGAAGATTGATGTGGACTCAGCCATCGTACCGTTCTCGGCTCACCCGTGCGGGGTGAGGCATCCATGGGCCGCACGCTGGTCAGCGTCAGGGCGGTGTTGAAACCGCCATTGTATAGAAATGGCTTGAAACGTGTCAAACTGAACCCCTTGCCAAATGCAGCTGGCCTGCGTCAGTACGTGGCCCGGCCGCCGCTGATGTCGTAGCACTGCCCGGTGGTGAAGCTGGCCTCCGCGCTGGCCAGGAAATGGACCAGGGCGGCGACCTCGTCGGTGCGGCCGGTTCGGCCCATGGGGATGCGCGTCACCATGTAATCGATGGTGCTCTGTGGCAGGGGGTCGAGGATCGGGGTGGCGATGACGGCTGGACTGATCGCGTTGACGGTAATGTCGCCGCGCCCGGCCACCTCCTTGGCCAGCGATTTGGTCAGGGCGATCAACCCGCCCTTGCTGGCGGAGTAGGGGCCAAGGGCGGGATTGCCCTCCTTGCCGGCGATGGAGGCGACATTGATGATCCGGCCGTAGGAGTGCTCGAGCATGCCCGGCACCACGGCCCTGCACCACAGGAACGGGGCCACTAGGTTGACGGCAAGGACCGCTTCGATGTCGGCCTTCGACAGGTCCCAGATTGGGGCGCTCCTGCCCGTGATCCCGGCGTTGTTGACGAGGATGTCCAGGCCCCCGAGGTGGCGGTGCACCTCCTCCAGGGCGGAAACGGTGTCGGCCTCGGAGGTGACGTCGCCGGCCAGGGCCAGACCTCCCAGGTCGGCGGCTACCCGCCGGGCGTTGGCTTCGTGGAGGTCGAAGACGGCGATGCGCGCCCCGGCCGCCGCCAGCCGCCGGCAGACGGCCTCGCCGATCCCCTGGCCGCCACCGGTCACCAGTGCGACCCTTCCGTCTAGTCGGAAGAATGTGTCGTGGCTGGGCATGTCCGTAGTATACCGAGTTCTGGTTGGCGCGGTGCGGCCGGGCCCTGCGAGCTGACCTCCCTGAGAACGTTCCTCGGTCCACGGTTTCCTGGCCCTGCGAAATGCTTACAATAGGTCTCCAGGAATTGTGTCACCGGATCTGCGGAACGGCCCATGTCGCTGTCGCTGGCCTGTGCCTGTGGCGCCCGCTTCGAGGTCGAGGAGACCTTCGCGGGCCAGTCGGTCGGTTGTCCGGAGTGTCACCGACTGGTCAAGGCCCCCGTGCGGGTCCGCGCGCCGGTGCGCACCAGCGGCTATGCCGTCGTCAGTGTCGTCTCGGCGTTCGTCCTGGCCCTCACCGTGGTCGGGACGGTCATGGCGGTCCTGCTCGGGCTGGTCGCCTTGCTCAGCATTGCGCGCCACCGCGACCGGGTCACCGGCGCGGGCTATGCGGTGTTCGGAATCGTGGCCGGGCTGGTGTTTACCGTGGTGGCCGTCCTGGCGTACAGCAAGGCGGAGTTGTTTCAGGACGCCCGCCAGACGCTCATGCTCGGCAAGGTGGACCGCAGCGGTCCTCTGGAGTTGGTGCGGGAGAAGGAGGGGTTCGCGATTACGCGGCCTTCGCCGAAATGGGGCGTGGCGGGGGCGCGGGCGATCAAGAACGCCCAGTCTAACAGCAGCGTGCTCCTTGTGCACGGCGGCACGGAGGCCTTCCTCGACGTCGCTATCGAGCAGGTCGGCGCCCTGGGCATCGAGGCCTGCCGGGACCGCGTGCTGGACGCGTTTCGCACCAATGTGGGCCGTGGCGTGTGGGGCGAGCAGCCGGGCGGCATGCGCCGGACCGACTTCCGGCTGCAGGAGAGCCGCCGCCTGCCGCCCCTGGGTGGGGCGCCGGCGGCGGAAGTCCTCTTTGACGTCCGGGTCCTTGGCCAGCCGGTGACCTTCCTCATCCGGTTCATCAAAGACGAGTCAAGCGGCAGGGTCTTCCTCTTGCGCGGCTGGGTCCACCGGCGGCACTTTGCCGAGATGGAGCCGGGGTTCCGCAAGGGGATGGACAGCTTCCGGCTGCTGGCCCCGCCGGGATAAACTCTGGCGCCGAAGGGAACCGTGCCGTGGCAGTCTGCAAGTACCACCGTGACCGGCCGGGGATTGGCGTTTGCGTTCGCTGCCGGGCCGTCATCTGCCGGGCCTGCTGCACGCGGGTGGACGGCATGAACCACTGTCACGCCTGCCTCAAGGCCCTTGGCCGCGCCACCGAGCGGCGGCCACGACAGGCGGCCTACGCTACCGCCGCGGGAGTCGCCGGGCTGGTGGCGGCGTGGCTCGTCTTTTTTGCCCTGTTCTGGCAGATCCAGGGTTGGCTGGCCCCGTGACTGCTGGTTCCAACCAGGGGTCAGATCCCCTAGAATCACGAGGTCTGACCCTTTTTTGGAAAGGGAGCGGCATGGCACCCGCTGCCAACATCGAAGTCCGTCCGCGGACCGCGGGCGAGATCCTGGACGACGCCTGGCGGCTCTACCTGGGCCAACCGTTCCTGTTGCTGACACTATCGGGACTCTTTGCGGTGCCGTTCCTGGTCGCCCTGCTGGTCCTCCTCACGCAGCCCTCGCCGGCAAGCTTCGAGGGCGGCTGCATCATGCCGGCGGTCGCCGCCCTGCTCCTGCCGCTGACCGGCCTGGGATCGGGCGCCTGTCAAGACGCCTTTCGGCGCATGGCGGAAGGGAAGCGGGCCACGTTGAGCGCGTGCCTGGGCGCTGCACTCCGTCGCGGCCGGGAGCACGTGGCGGCCCGCGGCATCGTGTCCCTGGCGGTCTTGCTGGGCGCCGTCTGCGTGCTGCTGCCCGGTCTGATCGTCTGGGTCGGCGCAGCCGTCGTGCACCCCATCTTAGCCGGTGGGGAGGCCCGCCTGCTCGGCGCCCTGAAGTCGGCAGGCCGTGAGATCCAGCGATACCCAGCCAAGGCGATGGTCGTGACACTGAGCCGCCCCCTGGTGGTGCTGTTCGCGGCCCTCAATTTGCACGTGTTCGCTCGCGTCGGCATCTGGGTCGCCGATCAACTGGCCGGCTTCGACCTGCCCCTGCTCGGGGTGTTGCTCTCCCTGAACAATCTCCTTTACGACACGGTGCTGCTGCTACTGTCCTGGCTATTGCTAACGCCTTACGCGGAGGCCGTCCATTACCTGCTGCACAGCGACGCCCGCGCCCGCTTCGAGGGGCTCGACCTGTGGTACCGGGTGCAGCGCTGGTTCCCGGTGCCGGACACGACCCGGGCCCGACTCGTGCTCTGCGCGCTCGTCGCCGGGCTCTCGCTGGCAGGTCCGGCGCACGGCGCCGAGCGGCTAGACGCAATCCGGGCCGCGCGCCGGGAGATCGCGGCCATCGAGCAAGAGATGGAAAGCGCCCGTCCGTACCCGGGGGCGGCACGCTGGGCGCGGCGGCTGGCGCAGATCGCCCAGCGCGTCGATCCCGCCGGCACAGCGGCCCAGGGCGGCTACCGCTGGCTCCGCCAGGCCATCGCCGGCTTCGCCCACCGCAACCGGGACGATGCCCTCCGCGTGCTCCGGGACTTGCAGCGCCGGCTGGCCGCCCTCGAAGCGAGCCTGGTGCAGGCGCCCGCGGACAGCCGCCCTGGCGACCATGCCCTCTCCAAAGAAGAAATCAAGGCGCTCCTGCCCAAAGCGAGCAGGGACGATGATGGCGACGCTCGGCCGAGCGAAGACCGGCCGAAGTCGGAGAGACAGGCTGAAGTGAAAAGGCCGGTAGTGCGCGACGACGCGCAAGGCGAGCAGTCCCCGCGACGCGGCTCGGATGCGCTGCTGCCACAGCCGCCCGGCGGGTTCGGCGCCGTCGGCTGGCTGCTGCTCGCTGGCCTGTCGGCGGCCGTGCTCGCCGCCGCGGTCATGCTTTTCTTGCAGGGCCGAGGCAAGGCGCGGGGGCTGGCGAAACCGCCGCCGGTCGAGCGCGCCGATCTGCCGCTGGAGTCGCTGGTGGCCCGCCCGGATCAGCAGACAGCGGCCAAGCTGTGGCAGCAGGCGGATGAATTGGCCCGCCAGGGCGACTTCGTCGGGGGCGTCCGCACGCTCTACCTGGGCGTGCTGGCCCTGCTGCACCGCGCCGGCCTCATCCGCTACGAGCGCACCCGGACCAACGGCGAATACGCGGCCCAGCTCCGCCCCCACCCTTCCCTGGAGCAGCCGTTCCGCGACCTGACGGGGCGGTTCGAGTCAAAATGGTACGGCGCTGACGACTGCCGGCCGGAGGACTTTGCCGCTTGCCGCGGGATCGTTGAGCACGTCCGGGGCGAGGCCCAGGCTTTATGAACCACTAGCGCAGTTGATGCCCGCCTCATGACCCGCCTGCTCTCCTTACTGTTGACTGTGCTGCTCCTGAGTGGCTTTGGCGCGGTGGCTTACCGCGTCCTGCGGGGGCAGGCCGAGGCCGGTAAGGGCATGCCCCGGTACTCGATCTACTCCGAGGAGGCCGATGGGCTGGGCGAGGCGTATCGGGTGGTGAGAAAGTTCGGCTGGAGCCCCTTCGCCCTGACGCGGCCGGTCCAGCACACGCACGACCGCGGCCTGCTCATCCTGGTGGAGCCGCGCCGCCGCTCGCCCATCCCCGGCGTGGAACGAGAGGTCAGCGAGGCCGACGCCCGCGCCCTGCTGCGCTGGGTCGAGGCGGGGAATACCCTGCTGCTGTGCGGCCGGCATATGACCGCCGTCCACCAGGAGTTGGGCGTGGAGGTCACCAGCGACGCGGCGGCACCGGACATCCCAAGCCCGGCATCGCCCGGCGACGGCGGCGGCTACACGCGCGGGATCGACCGCCTCGTGGTCGAGGGCCATGACACCGTCCAGGCGGAGGACGGTCTGCCCCTGTGGTGGGTGCAGGAGGAGCCGGGGGCCGTTCTCCTCCTGCGCGGTCGCGGCCGGGTCGTGGTGGTCGCGGACCCGTCGCTGCTGACCCGCCGCGGCCTGGGCCGGGCGGACAACGGCCTCGTCCTCTACAATGTGTGCAGCCTGGATGCCCGCGACGGCAGGGTCTACTTTGACGAGTACCACCACGGCCTCGGCTCGGGCGGCGGCCTGTGGGCCTACCTGCGCTATCACGGCCGGCAGTGGACGGTGCTGCAGGTGTTGCTGGTGGCGGCTGTGGCGGTCTGGGCGGCTGCGGTCCGCCTGGGCCCCGCGCTGCCGATGGTGCGCGGCTCGCAGGCCGACGCCGTCAATTACGCCTCGGCCGTGGCCCGGATCTACCAGCGTGCCGGCGTCCGTGACCTATTGGCACGGGCCCTCGTGCGGGACTTCATGACCGGCCTGGGCCGCCACCTGCACCTGCGCCGCAACGCGCTGCCGGCAGAGGTTCTGGCGGCCTGGCGGCGGCACGCTGGCGAAGCGGCCTCCGCAGACGGCGACCGTTCTGCCGCGACGCGCCGCTTACAGGAGTTGCTCCGGGTCGTCGGCTGGCTGCGCAAGGGCGATTATTCCGAGCGCCAGCTGCTGGCGTGGGCCCGCGGCTTCGACCAGTTCAAGACCGAGGTGCTGCGTGCACGTTGACAAAGGCCCGCCGGTCCCGGAGTTGGTGCAGTCGCTGCTCGACCGGGCTGAGCGCGTGGTGGTCGGCCAGCGGGAGAACATGGAACTGGTGCTGCTGGCCCTGCTCTGCGGCGGCCACATCCTCCTCGAGGGCGTGCCCGGCACGGCCAAGACGCTGACCGCCCGGACGGTCGCCCGGCTGATGCAGATCGACTGCAAGCGCATCCAGTTCACTCCGGACCTGATGCCCTCGGACATCCTGGGCACCAACGTCTTCAACCTCCAGACCGGCCGCTTCGAGTTCCGCGCCGGCCCCGTGTTCACTGACATCCTGGTCGCCGACGAGATCAACCGGACGCCGCCTAAGACGCAGTCAGCCCTGCTCGAGGTCATGGAGGAGAAGACGGTCACGATCGATGGCGTGAGCCATCGGCTGCCCGACCTGTTCACGGTGGTGGCCACGCAAAACCCCGTGGAGTACGAGGGCACCTACCGGCTGCCGGAAGCCCAACTCGACCGCTTCCTGCTCAAGCTGGAGGTGACCTACCCGCCGCCTGAGGAGGAGGACCGCATCCTGGGCCTGTACCAGGGGCGGAGCGGCCTGGGTCACCCGCTGGACATTCTCGGCCCCGAGCCGGAGCCAGGTGTCCCGCAGGCGCCGGACGGGCGGCAGGCGCTGACCCGCGCCCAGGTGCTGCTCGCGCGGCAGGCATTGGCCGGCGTGACGGCGAAGGCGGAGGTCTGCGCCTACATCGGCAAGGTCGCCCGCCTGACGCGCGAGACCGACAAGGTGCTGATGGGGGCCAGCTCGCGCGCCGCCGTACACCTGTTGCAGGCGTCGAAGGCGCGGGCGCTGATGAGCGGCCGCTCGTTCGTCGTGCCTGACGACGTGAAGCGCGTCTGCCGGCCGGTCCTGCGGCACCGGATCACCCTCCAACCCGATGCCTACATCGAGGGGTACACGACCGACGATATCCTCACCGGTGTCCTGGAGCGGGTGGAGGTGCCGCGGTGAGCTTCAGCGGCCCCTGGTCAAGGGCGGGCGCAACTCCTTGCTAATTCGACACGTGCTCAACCGGCACGGGATAGTAGTGACTGCCCTGAGCTAGCTCTCTCTCCCCGGGTCGAGTGGCCCTGCCGAAGTCAATCCGCCACACTTCGCCGGTGCGCTCATCGCGAAAGCCCGGCGTGAAGCCATACAGGCGCTTGGTCAGGATATGATACACAAAGTTTTCGCCGTCGGGGAAAGGCTGATTTGTTGACGGTTCCAGCGAGTACATATGGCCCCGCTGCGCCAGCGCCGCAACCGCTTCCAGCCGGCGAGCGGCGCTGGCCTCCGAGCCACGTGCGTGTGGGACATAGTGGTTCAGCCATTGCACCGTGCCATAAACCGACCAGACAGCCAGAAAGGCATACAGACAACCGTTCTTGAGTCCGCTCTTGTCGGCCATATAGTCCAGCCCCAGCGCGAAGCAAATTAACGAAGTCGTGTAGATCGACGATAGATAGTGATCAACCACGTCTCGGCGGTTGAGCAAGAAATACACAAGGATGAGCGGAACGAGACTCGCCGCCAGCCAGCGAAGCGGCGAACGATGGAGGAAGCCCGCGCAAAACACAACGACGACCGTCAGCAGCTGCAGCTGGTTCGGCCAGGGGTACTGCGAGAGGCCGACCTCGTTGGTATCCACGGCAATGGCAAGATTCGCGGCGTAGCGGAAGGGCGCAACGGCTGCACGAGCTACCTTCGTCCATGGCGGAGATGCGTTGGGAATACCTCCCGCCATGTGGCGGAGATTTGCCCATCCGTGCATCCCATCGGAGATCAGGTACGGCACGTACATCAGGGCGAAACAAGCTGCTGCAATCGCGACATACTTTGCCTCCGGTATTCTGCGTTGCACAGCCAAGATCAGGATGATGCAACAGGCCGCGAGCAATACGGCGCCGAGGTGGACCTGAAGACAGGTGGCGACGGTCAGGCCGAGGACGGCCCAGGTGAGCGGTTGGTTGCCGACCCGGTGCGCCACGCGCAGGCAACACGCGAGTGCAACCAGGCTCAGGAGCCAAAAGACGCTCACGTTCCAGATACGGTCGGCGGAGCGCGCGTGCCACTCCGCCCATACCAGCAGGGTTCCGATAATGAGCCGCAGGCGCCACGAATACCTGGCTGCCCGGAGTGCGCGGTCCATGATCAGGTTGCCCGCCACGGTCAGGAGGACAACCCAGGCGGTCCCCGCCTCCGGGTTCAGTGTTAGCAGGAAGGCAGGCGCAAGCAGGAGGTAAAGCCCGCCCCCCGGGGTGTATGCCGTGTCCGTGTATGAAATCGGCGGACCGTACACCGGGAATTCGCCGTCATGTAATACAGCGACGGCCCGGTCATAGAAAAACGCCTCGTCGTACAGGATGTGGCCGGACGGGGGAAGTACGTTCAGCGCGAGGACCAGCCAGAGCAGGTTCTGCACGAAGACCGCGAGCGTGACGCGATCGTCGGCATCGTGCAAATGTAGCGGGACCTTCACTGACCGACCTCCTGAGACCGGGAAAGCCTGGGTCTTCCGCACTTGTCGGAAGCGGAAAGCCGATGCCACCTGTTCCCGCCACAGCATGCGCGACGGCAGCGCGGGTGTCAAACGAACTCCCGGCCGGGTAGGGGCGTGATTTGCAGAGGGGCGGCCTCTCAGCCGCAACAGCGGCCGATCTCTCGGGCCAGCAGGTCGACGTCGAAGGGCTTGCGGAGGAAGCCGGCGGCACCGAGCGAGGCCGCCCACTCGGGGCCGGAGGGGACCATGCCCGTCATGATAACCACGGGGATGCCGGCCAGCGCGGGATCGCCTGCCCGCGCGGCCATGAATGCCCAGCCGTCCATGTCGGGCATGTACATGTCCAGGAGGATCAGGCACGGGTCCAGACCACGCCGGAGGCAAGACAGGGCCTCGTCGCCGCTGCCCACGCTGACGACGATGTAGCCTTTCCGTCGTAGGACCATGCCCACGCCCTCGCTGGTGATCTCGTCGTCTTCAACGACCAGGACGGTTCTTTCGACGGCTGTTGTCGGAGCCACGTGAAACCCCGTTGCGGTGGACCAAGCGGTTTCTTCCTCCAATCTAGCTCGCTCCTGCCTTGCGGGCCAACTCGGAAGCGTCGCGCAGCCGACTTGACAGGTGCCGGATCGTGGCCCACACTTTTGGCAGACCTGCCAGATGGCCACTCGCCCGACAGCCCACCCCCAACCCGGCCTGCCCGGAAAAGGAAGGCTTCCATGCGCTCTCGCTGCGCCTCCTCCCTCGTCGGTTTCCTTCGGTGTGAAATCCCCAGCGCCGCACTGTACGCGGCCGCGCTGGTGCTGGTCACCGCTTTCGCGCTCGCCTCGGTCGTCTCCGCGGGCACTTGGACCAAAGTCTGCGCCTCCGTGGCCGCCGGCCGATAGGGTCGGTATCACGGCGACCGTGCGAAGTCCGGCGACTGGGCATGCCCTAAATGGGGACGACGTGCCAGGGGAGAAGTGCGCGGTCTCTGCCTGAGCTAGCTACCTGTCTTCATGCAAGCTGCGCCGGCGCGAACACCGCTTCGCCGGCCAGCCACCGCTCCGTCGCATCCGTTGCCTCCAGCGCAATACGCAGCGCCGCCGTGAGCTCCAGTAACTCGCCGCGCAGTCCCGCCTCCGCTAAGCCGGCTCGCATGCCGTCCAGCACGAACGTAGCGAGCCTATTCTGAGGGTCGTAGATGGGCACCTCGACCCGGCCCCGTACCGTCACCGAGCGCTCGCAGGCGCCGGCATCGCTGGAATTGTAGCCCCGGCATGTCAGCGGCCGCAGGGCGTAGACCGAACAC
>Ga0307477_10004449_pt1 | contig 10187 bp, 5 predicted proteins | sample atmos_gasesECM2C_FD_203316 | JGI IMG/M metagenome (GOLD analysis project Ga0307477, IMG submission 203316) | Hardwood forest soil microbial communities from Morgan-Monroe State Forest, Indiana, United States - atmos_gasesECM2C_515 | ecosystem: Environmental > Terrestrial > Soil > Temperate... | reverse complement strand
TCGGCCCCGCCCTGTTCGCGATGGCGCTCGAGATGTTCGCCGATCCCGAGCGGCTCGGGATCGCCGCCCTGGTCGCCCTGTACCTGGTCGGGCTGTTCGTGGCCTGCATGGTCTGCCACGGCGAGCTCGCTCGCCGCAAGCCCCCGGCGGCGCACCTCACCGCCTTCTACCTCATGGTCTCGACCGGAGGGGCCCTCGGCGGTCTGTTCGTGGCCGTGGTGGCGCCCCAGGTGTTCCCGGGCTACTACGAGCTCGGGGTGGGGCTGGTCCTGTGCGCGGCGCTGGTGGTGGGCGTGCTCGGGCCCGAACTGGGCCGGGGTGGCCGCCGCGGGCTCAGGGGGCCGGCCACCGTGGCCGGGGGGGTGGCCGCGGTCGCCCTGGCCGCGGTGGTGGGGGCCCAGATCGAGGGCCAGATCTCGGGGGCTCGGCTGACCACGCGGGACTTCTACGGGACCCTGATCGTGTCGGACACCGCCCCCACCAGCCAGCACCCGGCCACCCGCAAGCTCACCAACGGCGTGATCGACCACGGCGAGCAGTTCCTCACCCCCCGCCTGCGGGACATCCCGACCACCTGGTACGGCGATCAGTCCGGGATCTACTACCTCCTGCGTGGGGTGGCCTCGCCCCGGCCGCACCGGGTAGGGGTGATCGGGCTGGGGGCGGGCACCCTGGCCGCCTACGGCCGGCCCGGAGACCAGTACCGCTTCTATGAGATCAATCCCCAGGCCGTGCAGGTGGCCCGCACGCAGTTCACCTTCCTGCGCGACTCGCGCGCGCACGTACAGGTCACGCTCGGCGACGCCCGCCTGTCGCTTCAGAGCGAGGCGCCGCAGCACTTCGACGTCATCGCCGCCGACGCGTTCAATGGAGACTCGATCCCCATCCACCTGCTCACCGTGCAGGCCTTCGCCCTGTACTTCCATCACCTGGTCCCCGGCACCGGCGTGCTCGCCGTCCACGTGTCCAACACCTATCTGAACCTGGTCCCGGTGGTGGCCCGGGCGGCCCGAGCCCTGGGCAAGTCGACGGTGTGGATCTCGAGCGATGACTTCCCGGGCCACGCCGTATACGGTTCGGACTGGGTGCTACTGACGAGCACACCCGGGCTGGCCCGGCGCCTGGCCCGCTACAGCGGAGGCACCCTGCTGTCCCCGACCATCGGCGGTCGCCCGTGGACCGACGACTACAGCAACCTGCTCGGGGCCCTGCGCTGATGGACGGCGGACCGGCCCCGACCGTGGCCGTGGTCACCGGCGCGTCGGCCGGCATCGGCGAGGCCACCGCGCGGCGCCTGGCCTCCGAGCCCGGCATGCGCCTGGTGCTCGTGGCCCGCCGCGAGGACCGTCTGCGCTCGCTGGCCGGCGAGCTCGGACCGCACACCACGTGGGTGGCCCTCGACGTCACCGACCCCGAGGCGCCCGACCGGGTCCGGGGCCACGTGGAGGAGCGCCACGGCCGCCTCGACCTCCTGGTCAACAACGCCGGCTCGGCCTGGCGGGCCCGGTTCGCCGAGGGGGGGTGGGAGAACGTGCGGCGGACCATGGCCCTGAACTTCGACGCCGTGCTCCGGCTCACCGAGGCCCTGCTCGATCTCCTGCGCCGCTCGGCCCCCAGTGCGATCGTCAACGTGGCCAGCACCGCCGGGCGCGTATCGCGTCCCGGCAGCGGCGCTTACTCGGCCAGCAAGGCGGCGCTGATCGCCTGGAGCGACACGCTCCAGGCGGAGGAGAAGGCCCACGAGGTGCACGTGGGGCTCGTCCTCCCGGGCTTCATCCGCACCGAGGGGTTTCCGGCCGCCGAGCTGACCGCCCGCCGGGCCACGCGCTGGGCCGTGTCCACCCCCGAGCACGCGGCCGAGGCCATCGTCAGGGCCGGGCTCGGGCGCCGGAGCGAGGTCTACGTCCCGCGGCCCTATCGCCTGGCCGGGGTGGCCCGCATCCTCGCCCCGGGGCTGGTGCGCCGGGCCATGGCGGGCGGCGCGGGCCAGGCCATGACCACCGCCACCGGGGCCGAGCGGCCCGAGGACTGAGGGCGCCCCGGGGGGAGAGGGCCCGGGCGGCCCGCCCCTCGCCCCGCGACCTCAGTCGCCCGGCTGGGCGGGGCGCTCCACGGTCGAGTCCAGGTAGGCCCGCACGTCGCCCCCCCGGCGCATGATGCGCAGGGCCTGGACCGCGCGCTGGCGCTCGAGGGGCGAGGCGTTGGGTCCGGGCGGCGGCGGGCGGGACTGCTCGCCGTAGACCGAGTGCCACATGATGCGATCGAAGATCTCCTGGGGTACGGCATCGAGGCGGTTGAACGGCAGCCGCGCGGACAGGGCGGACGAGGGCGAGCGCGCGGTGTTGAGCTCGCGCAGGCTCTGGGTGGGCTGGACCGCGGTGTAGACGGTCCCGCTCGGGTCGGCCGCGGGGTCGAACGCGTCGTACATGGGGGTGGCCAGCGCGTCGTTGAGGCTCAGGGGCTTCAGTCCGGTGATCAGCTCGATCGTGCGCAGGACCGAGTACTGGTCATAGCGCGTGTGCACCACCGCCCCCCGCTTGGCCCACGGGCTGATCACGAACGCGGGCGCGCGGTGGGCGTCCACGTGGTCGGCCCCGTCCTGGGAGTCGTCCTCGACCACGAAGATGGCGGTCTGGGGCCAGATCGACGAGTGCGAGATGGCGTCCACCAGCTGGCCCAGGGCCAGGTCGTTGTCGGCGATCAGGGCCTGGGGGGTGGGGTCGTTGGGGGTGGTGCCGTCGGTGTGGTCGTTGGGCAGGATCAGGTAGTTGAAGGTGGGGACCTGCCCCGCGCCCACCTGGGCCTGGAACTTGGGGATGAAGTTGTTCATCCGGCTGGTGGCCGAGAACGGGGTCCCGGTCCCGTCGAACTCGCCCGAGTCCTGGGCGCAGCTGGCCAGGTTCCCCACCTGGCCGGCCGGGGTCAGGCACCCGATCTGGAGGTTGCTGGCGTAGGTGAAGTCCGAGTTGGCCGCCACCGTCTGGTACGTCGGTCGCCCGTCGTTGCCGAACGGGCTGTTGCCGCCGCCCCCCTCGCCGTAGACCCGGAAGGACACGCCCTGGCGGGCGGCCTGGTCGAACAGGAAGTCCTTGGGGGGGAACGAGATGGGGAAGATGCCGGTGTCCTGGCCCTTGCCCCGGTTGGAGTAGTTGTTGACCACGCTCTTCTGGTCGTAGTCGGTCGCGTACCCCCCGGTGGTGATGGTGTGGCCGTCGGAGGAGACCTCCGAGTCCTCGTAGAAGTGATCCAGCAGGGGGAACATGCGGGTCAGCTTGTGGGCGTTGGGGGTGACTCCGCCCGCCGGCCCGGGCACGCCGTTGTCGTCGAACAGCTCCAGCGACGGGTCGCCGTCCCCGCGCCGGTCGCTGCCGAAGATCTGGTCGTAGGTGCGGTTCTCCTTGACGATGTAGAACACGTGCTTGATCTGCCGGCTGGGGCCGCCGTCGGGACCGACGACGGGTGTGCCCGGGGGCGCCGTCGCGGGGTTGCTGGGATGGACCTCGGCGTCGGCGGCGGGCGAGATCGCCCGCGCCGCGGAGTCGGTCGGACGGGGCAGGGCTCCGGCCGTGCCGGTGAACAGGTCGAGCACGTAGGTGCCGTACTGGTTCGACGGGGTGATGTTGGGACGCTTGTCCCCGTCGAAGTGAAAGGTGGGATTGGGGCCGGCGCCCATCCCCTTGCCGGCGATCCAGATCAGCCCCCCGCCGGTGGGCGTGACCTTGACGTCGGTGGGGTAGGCGGCGGTCGAGATCCGTCCGATGACCGCGTCCGCCGGGAGGTTGGGGATGTAGCCCGGGGCGGCCGCGCACGGCTGGATGGCGGGCAGGGCGCCGGCGGCGCTGCGCAGGGCGGCCTGGCGGGTGCCCCTCAACCGCGGTCGAAGGGCCCGCAGGACGGCCCGGTCGTAAGCGCCCTCCTGGGCCCGGGTCGGACCGCCGCACGCCCGAAGGGGAAAGCCGAGCAGGTAGAGACGCTGGAGCCCGGCCACCCGCCGGCGGTAGCGGGTGCGGGCCCGGGTCCGGGCCCGGGTCCCGCGGGCGTGGCGCAGCGCGCGCCGGAGCCGGCGCCGGGCCCGGCGGGCCAGCGTCCGGTACCGGGCGATCGAGGGCACGTCCCGGACCCGGATGACCGGGTGCCCGGTGGTGGGGACGCCGGGGCCGGGCCGCTGGGTCAGCGAGATGGCGGCGACCGCATCCTCGCCCGCGTCGGCCGAGTACAGGGTCTGGCCGTCCGGAGCCACGGCCAGGTTCACCGGAGCGGTGCCCAAGCCCTCGGGCCGGCCCACCGAGATCTGGCGCACCACGTTGAGCGCCTGGGTGTCGACCACGGCGATGAGGTCGCGGTTGGTCACCGCCACGTAGAGCAGGGGGTGGAGGGGATCGACGGCCATCCCCTCGGGATGGCTGTTGGTGTCGCCCAGGGCGCCCCCCAGGCCCGACACGGTGCCCACCACGCGCCCAGCGGCCGGGTCGATGACCGACAGGGTGCCGTCGTACTCGTTGGACACGAACGCGCGCCCCCGGGCGTCGAAGGCGACCATGGCCGGGTAGCGCCCGACCGTGACCGTGCTCACCGCCGGCGTCGGCTGCCCGAGGTCGATGATGGCCGCGCGATCCGCCTGGTTAAGGGCAACCACGAGCCAGCGGCCGTCCGGCGACACCGCCAGTCCCTCCGGAATGTCGGCGCTGGCCGGGGGGAGGGAGTCCATCTGGCCCGTCCCCCCGCTGGTCTGAGGAAGCGCGATCGGGTTGCCCTCGGTGGCGTGTCCGGTGGCCGGGTTGACGGTGAACACGTGCACCACGTCGCCTCCGTCGCCCTTGGTCGGGCCCTCGGGCTTGTCGCTCGAGAGCTTCGTGCCCGACACGTAGGCCTTCGTGCCGTCCGGGGCGAAGGCCACCCCCTCATAGCCTCCGGGCAGGGGGAGCGTCTGCACCACCTGTCCGGTGCCCACGTCCATCACCCTCACGTCGTTGCGGCCGTGCCCGGAGTCCACCGCCCACAGGAAGCGTCCGTCCGGGCTGAGCCCGGCGCCGGTGGGGAAGTTGCCCAGCTGGGTCAGACGCCCGGCCGGATGGAGCACGCGGCCGTTGCCGGTGAGGCCCAGGCTGGGCCCGATCTCGCCCGCGGGGGCGGCGGCGAACGCGGCCCCCGCGAGCCCGGCGGCCACCACCCCCCCGCCCGCGGCCAGGGCCGAGCCGAGCCCGATCCGCCTCCCGATGAATCCTCCCCAGCCGCGCATGGCGCGGGACCGTATCCCGCCGCGCCCGCGCCCGCGCCACCCGGTAACCGAACTTTCACATGTCCGGCGGGTGAGATAATCGCGCGGTGTCGGTCCGGGCCCGGCGAGATGCAGGACCGCGTCTCGCATGCCGGCGTCCTGCCCGGATCGCGGCCGCCCCGCTGCTCGCCCTGGCGGCGGTCCTGCTCCCGCTCGCCCTCCCCGCCTCCTCTCGAGCGGAGGCCTACGGGCCTTCCACCGGCCTGCTTCCGGATGGTCGCCAGCTCGAGCCGTTCGGACGACAGCTGAGCCTGGGGGGCAACTTCACCCACGGGGCGGCCCTGACCCCGGACGGGCGCTTTTTGTGGACGGTGCAGGCGGGGGAGGGGCGCGATGACGTGCGCATCGTCCCCCTGGCCACGGACCGCATCATCGAGGTGCTCCCGCTGCCGGGCGCATCGGGGGGGATCGCGATCTCCTCCGACGGCCGGCACGCGTACGTGTCGGGAGAGCCCGACGCCGGGGAGCGCCCGGGAGGCGACGTGCCCCCGAGCTTCCCGGGCCGGGCCGGCGACGTGGTCCATGCCTTCGCGGTCGATCCCGCCAGCGGAGCGGCGCGCGAGACCGGGGTCCTCCCGGTCCCGCCTCCGAGCGGGACCGCCCCCCCGCAGGACTTCCCGCCCACCCGCGCCGCGCCCCTGTCCTGGCCCCAGGAGCTGGCCCTCTCGCGAGACGGGACCACGCTCCTGGTCGCGCTCTCGCTCGCGGATCGGGCCGCGATCGTCGACACGCGCACGGGCGCGGTGCGCTACGTGGCCACCGGCAGCTACCCGTACGGGGCGGCGGTCCTGCCCGACGGGCGCACCGGCCTCGTCTCCAACGAGGGCCCGGGGACGGTGTCGGTCATCGACCTGGCCACCGCCACCAAGGTGACCGACATCCAGGTCGGACCAGCGCTCTCGCATCCACAGGGAATCGGCCAGGACCCCAGTGGCTCCCGCGCCTACGTGGCCCTGGCCAACGACGACGGGGTGGCGGTGATCGACCCCGCCCATCTCTCGCTCGCCCGCACCATCTCGCTCGCCCGCCCCGAGGGGGCCGGTGGCTCCCCGGTGACCGCCAGCGTCACCCCGGACGGCTCACGCCTGCTCGTCCCCGAGGCGGCGGCCGACGACGTGGCCGTGGTCGCGCTCCCGCCGGCGGGCCGCTCCCCGTCGGGGGCCGACTACTCGGTGATCGGAAGAGTCCCCACCGCCGACTACCCGGTGGCCAGCCTGGCCGTGCCCGCCGGGGTGCTGCCGTGCGACAGCGCCACCGCGGCCAGGGCCTCGACCCGCGCCGCCCGCGCCCGCTCGACCGCCGCCCCCGCCCACCGCCGCTCGACCGCCCGGACCCGCGCCGCCCGCGCCCGCGCCCGACCCGCCCGCGCCTCCGCCGTCCGCCGCCGCCGCGCCCGCCGCCGCCGCCGCGCCCGCCGCCGCGGACAGGGACAGGGACAAGGGCAGGGCCAGGGGCAGGGACCGCGCACGACCACTCCCCTGGCCGGCGGCCTCGCCTCGTGCCCGAAGCTCGTGTGGGTGGCGGCCAAGGGCCTGGGGCTCGGCCCCAACACGGTGCCGCTCGACCCGCGCTACTTCGACAACGCCGAACGCCAGACCGGCCGCATCGGCATCGGCGACCTGCCCTCCCTCGCGAGCCTCCCCGCCGAGACCCGCGCCGCCAACGCGCAGCTACGCCCCACGAACGCCCGGACCGCTCCCGCAGACACCCCGCTCCGCCCGGACGGCCCGATCAAGCACGTGTTCTACGTGGTGCGCGAGAACCGCAACTACGACCAGGTCCTGGGCGACCTGGGCCGCGGCGACGGCGACCCGGCCCTGGCCGTGTTCGGGCGCGCGCTGACCCCCAACGCGCACGCCCTGGCCGATCGCTTCGGCGACCTCGACCGGACCTTCGCCGACTCGGAGGTCTCGATCGACGGGCACTTCTGGACCAGTGCGGCCCAGACCTCGGACTTCGTCCAGCGCAACAACCACCCGTCCAACGCCGGTCGCAACTATCCCTATGACTTCGTCTACTCCATCTCCTGGCCCCAGAAGGGCTTCCTGTTCGACCAGGCCGACGCCCAGGGGATCTCGTGGTTCAACTTCGGGGAGGGGATCGCCGGGGTCCTGCCCTTCCCCGACAAGGACCGGCCGCCGTCCGAGACCCCGCTGGTGACGGGCAAGTTCGGGCGCTCGGACCTGGGCCCGCCCCAGGGCTGCTACCCCAACGACGCCTACATCGGGCGCAACCCGATCACCATGGACCTGACCTTCGACTCCTCGCTCCCCCCGGGCGCCCCGCCCAACTCGGAGTCGCGCTTTGACTGCTTCCAGCGCAAGTTCAACGCGATGGTCGCGGCCGACGCCGTCCCCGCCTTCACCTACATGGTCAACGTCGACGACCACACCCAGGGCACCACCCCCAACCAGCGCACCCCGAAGGCCATGATCGCGAGCTCGGATTGGGGCCTGGGCCAGCTCGTCGACCTCATCTCGCACTCCCCGATCTGGAAGCAGTCGGCCATCTTCGCCATCGAGGACGACAGCCAGGAGGGCTTCGACCACGTCGACGCCCACCGCACGGTGGCCTTCGTGATCAGCCCCTACAGCCGGCGCGGGGCGGTCGTCTCCACCCGGTATGACCAGCTCTCGGTCGTGCGCTCGATCGAGCTCATCCTCGGTCTCCACCCCCTGGGGCTGGAGGATGCCCTGGCCACCCCCATGTACGACGCATTCACCTCCCAACCGAACAACGCCGAGCCCTACACGGCCACCATCCCCTCGGTCGACATGGCGGCCATGAACACCGCCTCCTCGCCGGCGGCCGCCCTGTCCGCCCGGCTGAACCTCAGCCAGCCCGATCGCGTTCCCCAGCGGCTGCTCGACTCGATCGACTGGCAGTCGATCAGGGGACCATCCTCACCGGTGCCCCCGATCGGGCCCAACGCCGATCCCGAGTACTGGCCGGGCGCGCCCCAGGCACCGGTCTGGCGCCCGGAGTTCACCCGCACCAAGCGCGCCCCCTGACCCGCCGCGCTAACCCGCCACCGCCGACCGCCCCGGCGCGCACGTGTGGTAGGTGCGCCGATCGCGCAGGGTCACCCGCCGCCCACCCCGCCGGGCGTGCACGACCACCCGCACGGTGAACGTCCCCTTCGGCAGCCCGGTCAGGTTGACCGGCACGCGCAACCGGCGCCCCCTCACCCTCACAACCAAGCGCCGGTTGACATACACATCCAGCGCTCGCACGTGCAGCCTGCGGGTGCGCCGCACGCTGATCGTGAACCTCCGCCCGCTGAAGCACCCCACCGACTGGGGCAGCCGCACGGCGCCCCCCGCCACCAGCTGAAACGCCCCCAGCCGGCGCGTCCCGGCGCCCGCCCCCGCCCCGGCGCCCGCGCCCGACCCCCCGCCGGCGGAGGCCGGGGTGCGATCGAAGATGTCGGTCCCGAACGGCGCCAGCCCCGCCTGGCCGGCGAACCCGAGGTGACCGAGACCGAACAGGTCCTCGATGCTGCGCAGCAGCGAGTAGTGGTTGTACTGGACCGTGCTCACCCCGCCCGGGGTGATGAACGGGGACAGGAGCACGGCCCCGGTCTGGCCCCCGCCCGGCCCCGGAGACTCCTGCCCAAACCCGCTCTCGCCCCCCGGATTGGCATCGGCCGGCCCGGGCTGTTCGTTGCAGCAGGCGGTCAGGTCGGTGTCCGACTCGTCGAAGGCCACGACCAGGAGCCCGTCCTGCTTGAACGCGGGCGAGGCCAGGATGCGCGGGACCCACACCTTGAGGAACGCGTCGGCCTGGGCCAGCTCGGCCGCCGTGTCGGTGGGGGGAAAGCCGCTGGGCACCGTGCCCCCGCAGTTGGTGTGGCCGTCGTTGCACTCGTCCGGGGTGATGAACGCGAGGTTGGGGGTGGACTGGACCGAGCCCAGGTCGGCGGCGAGCTGGGGCAGCCCGACCACGCTCGAGGGGCACCGCCCGCCGCCTCGCACCGAGCGGAAGAACACGAACGGGTCGTGCTTGCGCTGGTAGTTGCCGGGGGCGTCGTGGACCAGCGAGCACGGCCCCGGGATGTTCTCCATGTACCCCTTCCACTGCAGGCCGGCCGCGGCAGCTGGTCGGCCACGGTGGGGAAGTTGGCCGGGTACACGCACCCGTCGCCCTTGGCGATGTTCAACGCGGTCCAGGGCGCGCCGGTGGCCACGTCGGGCGCCACCGGCTGGGCGTCACCGGTGGGATGGCCCTGGGCGTCGTTCACGTTCGGGCAGTCGTTCTTCGACGACGGCGTGGGGGGCTGCCCGCTGACCATGGCGATGTAGTTGTCCGCGCTCGAGTGCCCGATCCCGTAGTAGCCGGGCACGAGCACGCCCATCGAGGGCAGGGTCTGGGTCAGATACGGGGCCGCGGGCTGACCGGCCACGAACGTGTCCGCGAACCCCTTGTTCTCGAGCACGATGACGAACACGTGGCGCACGGGGGGCAGGGCGCCGGCGCGCGGCGCCCGCGCGAGCCCGACCATCCCGAACAGAAGGAAAAGCGCCGCTGACGCGGCGAGGATCCGGCGCCCCTGCCTCATGGGGCGCGAAGCGTATGTCCGGGACCCGGGCGTGGCAAGGCGCGTACACGTGGGGTTCACATCCCGCGCTACCCGCGGGCTTCACATCCCCCGCTCCGCGAACGTCACCTCCCGCGACCGGGGCTCCACCGACCACCCTCGGCGCTGCCGCCAGCGCACCGAGGTGCCGTCGGCCAGGCGCGCCCCCGCCCGCCCCAGCCCGGGGCGCCCCCATAGGGTGGCCTCCAGGGGCCGGTGCGCTTCCACCGCGTCCCCGAGCCCGCGGGGCCACGTGCTCGGCGGGGTAGGTGACCACCACCGAGCCCGCTCGCACCCACACCGGTATCCGCTCCCGGGAGGCGCGCCCCGAGG
>Ga0307477_10004446_pt1 | contig 10193 bp, 7 predicted proteins | sample atmos_gasesECM2C_FD_203316 | JGI IMG/M metagenome (GOLD analysis project Ga0307477, IMG submission 203316) | Hardwood forest soil microbial communities from Morgan-Monroe State Forest, Indiana, United States - atmos_gasesECM2C_515 | ecosystem: Environmental > Terrestrial > Soil > Temperate... | reverse complement strand
CGCTGGCCGAGTGGGCTGGTGCCGTGCGCGCTCGCGAGCTGTCCGCTCGCGAGCTGACGGACACGGCGCTGGCCAACATCGACGCCAGCAACGGTCGGATCAACGCCTTCGTCGCCGTCGACGCCGAACGGGCCCGAGCCGAGGCCGACGCCATCGACGCCCGCCTCGCCGCGGGCGACACGGTGGGCCCGCTCGCCGGGATCCCAATCGGCGTCAAGGACCTCGAGGACGCCCGCGGCTTTGTGACCACCTACGGGTCGGCGGCCCATGCCGCCGACAAACCCGCGGAACGTGACTCGGTGCTCGTAGAGCGTCTCCGCCGGGCCGGCTGTGTGGTGGTGGGCAAGACCAACGCTCCCGAGTTCGGCCTCAAGCCCCAGACCGACAACGTCACCTTCGGGATCTCCCGCAACCCGTGGAACCTCGACGTGACGCCAGGGGGTTCGTCGGGAGGGACGGCGGCGGCGCTGGCCGCGGGCCTGGTTCCTCTGGCCACCGGGTCCGATGGCGGGGGCTCCATCCGCATCCCGTCCGCGGTCTGCGGGCTCTCCGGCCTAAAGCCGTCGCTCGGCCGGGTGCCTTCGGGCGACCCCAAAGCGCCGTCGTGGGGGGCGCTGTCGACCAAGGGGCCGATGGCTCTCGGCATCCGCGACGTGGCCCTGGCCCTGGACGCCGTGGTCGGTCCCTACCCCCGCGACCTGCGGTCTCTGCCCCCCGCGGCCACCGCCTGGTCGCCGGCCCTGGCGGCACCCAGATCGCCGGGTCGCGTGGCTTGGTCGCCGACGCTCGGCTACATGGAGGTCGACTCCGAGATCCGGGCCGTATGCGAACAGGCGGTCAAGACGTTGGCCGATGCCGGCGTCGAGGTCGTCGAGGTCGACCAGGTGTTTACCAGCGATCCCCGCACCGTGATCGGCGCCCTCGTGTCGACCTACACCCGGCGCAACATCGAGGAGTACCGCGATACCCCGTTTTGGGACCAGCTCGACCCGCTCGTGGTCATCAGCGCCGAGATGGCGCGCGCCACCATCACGGGCCTTGACATGGTGGCCGCCGAAGACGGCTGCCACCGCCTCAACTGGGAGTTGTGCGACGTGCTCGACGACGCGCCGCTCCTGCTCTGTCCGACCACCTCGGGGATCACCCCGCGCTGCGACATGCCCGCGACCGTGGACGAGCTGATCGGCCTCATGACGGAGATCGGGGCGTTCGACCCGGGCGCCATCGATCCCGGCGTCGACCTCGGCGCCATCCTCGACTGGCTGCGGACGAAAGAGCCCATCAACCTGCCGATGGGCACGGTCGACGGCCGGCCCGTGGTGGACTGGACGGGCATGACCCAGCCCTTCAACTTGACCCGCTCGCCGGCCGGGACCGTGTGTGCCGGGTTCACCAGCGGAGGCCTGCCGGTCGGGCTGCAGATCGTGGGTCGCCAACACGCCGACCTCGATGTGCTCGAAGCGGTGGCCTTCCTCGAGGACCTCTTGGCCATCGACCGCGCGGCGGTGCTGTGACCTGAGGTGGCCAAGCGACGTCGACGGCGGGGCGCGATCACCGTTCTGGTGATCGCGCTGGTGATTGTCGTCGTGGCCTTGGCGGTGGCAGTGACGAACCGTTCAAGCACCAAGACCCTGAGCCCGCCGCCCGTGTCGATCCCGGGGTACACCGTCGTCTACGCCGTGACGACCAACGCCCAAGGAGTGCAGCGCAGCACCCGTACGGTGTCTGTGCGCCGCCCGTTCGAGTCGAGCGACCTCAGCGTCCCGGAAAACGCCGTGGCTCCCGATCAGGGATTTGTGACGAGCGTCGACGGGCTCTTTGCGCTTCAGGGCGGCAAGATCATCACCTTCGGTTCTCAGGCACCGGGCGTGCCGTCGAGCGACTACCGCCTCAGCGTCGAGCTCAACGACATGACCCGCCTGGGACTGGCCGAGGTTCGCGGCCAGAGCAGCGTCGCCGGCCGGAGCTGCCGGGTGTACCGCGTCGGCTCGCCTCTTGGCGATCCCCTGAAGAAGGCGTCCGACCAGGAGTACACCGATCTCTGTCTCGACGCCGACGGTCTGGTGCTGTCCGAGAAATGGATGCTGAGCGGCCAGCTGCTGCGCGACTCCGAAGCCACGTCCGTGTCCCTCGCCGTGCCCCCGACCGCTTCGTTCGCGGCGCCCGCCGGCCCGCAGACGCCCAACCCGTCCGGCGTCGGCCAGACCACCAGCCTTCCGTTGAATGCCCCGCCGAGCACCGGCAATCCCTACTGGCTGACCACCTCCCCGCCGTGGGGCTTCAGCCTCGCCAACCGGGTCAGAGCCGTGACTGTCAACGCGCTCTCCGGGGCCACCGACCTGGCCTTCGTCGATAGCTACGTTCGAGGCAGCGACGTCGTGCTGGTGCAGCATCGTGAGCGCAGCGTGGCCGGGCCACCCGCGTCCGGGATGGAGCGGATCACCGCGGGCCGCCTCGGGACCGGAGAGCTCACGTTGTCCGACGAGGGGCCACGCGCCAGCTTCGTCGCCGGTCCGTGGGTGATCACCGTCGAGGGCAGCGTGGACGTGGCCCACCTTCGGGCTTTCGCCTCGCAGCTCGCTCCCGTCGGCCCGTAGCCTGCGGCGGGCCTGTGTTAGTGTCAGTTCACACTCTGTCGGCGCGTGGGAGGACCGGACGTGAACGTGGCCTTGTCGGACGAACAACGCGAGCTCAGCCGCACGGTCCGAGCGTTCTTGGAGCAGAAGTCACCCGAGTCCGACGTCCGTCGCTTGATGGAGACGGAGGAAGGCTTCGACCGCGGCGTGTGGGCCCAGATGGCGGTGCAACTCGGGCTTCAGGGCCTGGCCATCCCGGAGGAGCACGGCGGGTCCGGCTACACGTTCCGGGAGCTGACCATCGTGCTCGAGGAGATGGGACGGGTGCTGCTCTGCGCGCCGTTCTTCTCCACCGCGGTCCTGGCCGCGTCCGCGTTGCTCGAGAGCGGCGACAAGGAAGCCCAGAGCCGACACCTGCCCGGTCTGGCGTCGGGCGAGACGATCGCCACGGTGGCACTGGCCGAGGACACCGGAGGGTGGAACGAGGCCGCGGTCAACCTCGCCGCGACTGCCTCCAATGGCGCCTGGAAGCTGTCGGGCACGAAGAGCTTCGTCCTCGACGGGCACGTCGCCGATCTGATCCTGGTGGCGGCCCGCAGCCCCCGGGGGACGAGTCTGTTCGCGGTCCCTGGTGACGCCCAGGGCCTGGCCCGTCAGCCCCTGTCGACCATGGACCTCACCCGCAAGCTGGCGCGCCTGGAGTTCGATGCGGTGCCCGCCGCGCTCGTCGGGGCCGAAGGCGAGGCCTGGCCCGGGATCGAGCGGACCCTGCAGCTGGCCGCCGTGGGCCTGGCGGCGGAGCAGGTTGGCGGCGCGCAGCGGTGCCTGGAGATGTCGGTCGCGTACGCCCAAAGCCGCATCCAGTTCGGCCGGCCCATCGGCTCGTTCCAGGCGGTGAAGCACCGCTGCGCCGACATGCTGGTTCAGCTCGAGATGGCCAAGTCGGCCGCGTACTACGCCGGCGCCTGCGCGGGGAGCGGCGACGAAGATCTGCCCGTGGCCGCGGCCATGGCGAAGTCCTACTGCTCGGAGGCGTACTACAAGATCGCTTCGGACACCATCCAGGTGCATGGTGGCATCGGGTTCACGTGGGAGCACCCCGCCCACCTGTACTTCAAGCGCGCCAAGTCATCGGAGTTGCTGCTGGGCGACCCCCGCCAGCACCGGCGCCAGCTGGCCGCGGCGCTCCGACTGGTCTAACACCGGGTCACGTTCCTCTATCCAATCGGCATGTCCGAACCGACGACGGGCGCGTAGCACGTGCATGCGTCGACCCATTTGCTGGCCCGCATGATGGACGCCCCGTCGTGGCGGCCGCTGCCGAACGACGTCGCCCACGAGTAGGTCGAGTCGTACGACGTCCCCAATTGCACCACCGCCGCGGCCAACCCGGCCGGGGTGAGCGAGGCGGCCCGATCGAGGGCGGCCTTGAGGAAGAAGACGGAGTTGCAGGCGATGTCCCCGTAAAGGCGAAAGCCGCCGGGGGCGAAGCCGTTGATCCCGCCCTGGTGCAGGATCTGCAGGCACAGGGCGGCGTTGCCTCCGCGATGGTCGTTCTTGTAACTCATATCCTCGACCGGGGACCACCCCACGGCCATGGAGCCTTTCAGGGTGGCCGGCTTGTCGAGCGCCTCCTGAGTCTCGGCTCGGTCGAGCGTGTCGAAGGCGTACTTGGGGAAGTAGTTCTGGCCGTTGGCCGCGGACGTGAAGAAGAAGGGCAGCTCCCCCGCGTACTCGGCGAACAGGACGTGGTCCACACCCTTGGCCCGGAAGCTCAGCATGGCGTTGCCCATCTGGGCCCCCATGGCCCCGAAGTCGGCGACGCTCCCGGGCGTTAGCGTCAGCTCCTGGTCGGCGACGGGGATGCCGTGCTGGGCTAGGCGTTGCGTCATCGTCGCTTCCATGCGCCGGAAGACCGCCTGGTCGAAACCGATCAGACCGACCTTGGCGCCATCGAAGAAGTGCTGGGCCACCAGCCCGTCGATGTACGACGCCGTGAACCGCTCGGGGACGGCGGCCGCCGGCTGGTACAGCAGGCCGCCGAACTTGGTGTACTCCGACTGGTCGTAGGGCCAAAAGTTCTGGGCGATGAGCGGCGTGCTGTGCTGGGCGAAGCACGCGGCCAGCGAGTCGTCACCGCCGACACTGCTGTTGATGGCGGCAAACACGTGATGATCCTCGGTGAAGTCGCTGCACACCGCCTGAGCCTGCGCCGCCCACGTGCCCTGCGTTTGATCCGTCTGGTGCAACAACAGGTTGACCTTGCGCCCGGCCATGCCGCCATGGGCGTTGACCCAGTCGATGAGCACGCGGGCAATGTCGGCTTCCGCCGGATCCTTGGTGGAGGCTCCGACCGCAGCCGTCTCGGCGTTGATGTCCTTGGCCACCTCGATGCCGATCTGGATAGCGGTGGCGCTCACCCCCGACGGGCCGATCGGCGCCGTGGGCGACGCCGCCGATCCCGTACCGCTCGACGCCGGCGACGTTGCCCCGGAGCCGCCTCCGCCGCCGGGTCCCACGCCGCCACCGGTACCGACACCGCCGGTCGCGGCTCCGGCGCTCGAGCCGCTCGGGCCCGACGTGCTCGCCGCCAGACCTGACACGTCGGTCGGCCCGGGGCCACCGAGGGCGGGACCGGCGTTGGAGCCGGTGCCCAATCGAGTGGACACGCCTTGATCGACGTTGGCGGTGGGACCGAACACCGAATGGGCCGAAACCGTGACCAGGCTGGCGAAGAACACCAGCGTCGCCAGCCCGGCAACACCGCGGACGGGATCGACGCGGCGCCGGATGTTCATGAGTTGGTGAACTCCGGTGGACGCTTGTCCATGAACGCGGCGATCGCCTCGCTCTGATCGCTGGTCTGCACGCACACGATCTGCGTCCGGTTCTCCAGGTCGATGGCCGTCTGCAGGCTGGGAGCGTCGAGGTTGGCCCACATGACCTCTTTGGTCATGCGTACACCGAAGGGCGAGTTGGCGCAGATCCGATCGACCACCTCGAGCGCCGCTGGCACCACGTCCCCGTCGGGCACGACGCGCAAGACAAGACCGGCCCGCTCCGCTTCAGCCGCGTCGACCAGGCGGCCGGTCAGCATCATCTCGAAGGCCAGCGTCGTGCTGACGACCCGAGGCAAGAGGTAGCTCACGCCGACGTCGCACCCCGACAGCCCGATGCGCACGAAGGCGGCGCCGAACGTGGCCGACTCGCTGCACACTCGGGTGTCGGCGGCCAGCGCCAGCGCCAATCCGCCGCCGGCGGCCGGGCCGTTCACTGCCGCAACCACGGGCTGGGGAACGGTGCGCAGGCGCACAGTCAGGCCGGCGAAGGCCTCCTGCACGCCCATCATCTCAACGGGGCTCATCCGCTGGCTGGACGCGCCGTCCGTGCGCATCTCGCCCAGGTCGTGCCCCGAGCAGAAGCCTCGCCCGGCGCCGGTGAGCACGATGGCGCGGCAGTCGGCGTCGGCGGCCAGGTCGTCGAGCACGGCGTGGAGTTCGTGCACGAGCTCCAACGACATCGCGTTGAGCGACCGGGGCCGGTTGAGGGTGACAACGGCGACCCCTGGGCTGGGGCGATCGACCAGCACCGTCGACATCTCAGCCTCGGGCCATCGGCGCGAGCTTGGGCCACGGCTTGGCCTTCTCGAAGGCGTAGGCCGCGGCCAGGGCAAGCGCGTCTTCGTGGCGACGGGCGACGATCTGCATACCGACGGGCGCGCCGTCCACCATCCCCGCGGGGACGCTGACCACGGGATGCCCGGAGATGTTGAACGGGTAGGTGAACGCTCCCGAGGCCGAGGCACCGACCTCGCGGCCGTCGACGACGGTGGGGACCGGGCCGGCGGCGCCGGGGGCGGGCACCGGCGACGTGGGGAGCAGCAACAGGTCGACGCGCTCGAAGATCTCCGCGAGCGCCTGGTTGAGCTGGTGGCGCATGGCGTTGAAGCTTGCCACCCCTTCCAACGTCATGGCCGTCGGGTCGGCGGCCAGCGCCAGAAGCGGCGCAGCTCCTTCCGTCGAGGCGATGCTGGCGGCGATCTCGCCGAACAACGGCGCGACCTCGGGGTCGAGATCGGCGGCGATGATGGCCCCTCCGAGCGTGTTCAACGGAGGCAGATTGAGCCTCACGCCACCTACCTCCTCGAGCTCGGCGACCTTGATCAGCTCGGCCGCGGCCTGGCTCACAACGGTGCGCACGTCCGCGTCGGCCGGCGTCAGGTTGGTCTCGAGCGCGACCGCGGCCTTCAAACCGACGAGGGACGTGTTCAGGGCCTGCTCGAAGGGGACGGCAGGCACGGGGAGCGATCCGGGATCACGGCCGTCGACCCCGCACACGCAATCGAGATACCGCGCCGCGTCGGTCACCGAGCGGGCCAGTGGCCCGTAGTGGATCATGTTGGACCCGCCGATGTAGCCAGGCGAGCGCGGCACCCGTCCATAGGTGCCCTTGACACCGACGACGCCGCACCAGCCGGCCGGCAGCCGGATGGAACCGCCCATGTCGCTCCCGGTCGCTAAAGGAACGAGGCCGGCGGCCAGCGCCGCTCCCGCGCCTCCGCTCGATCCGCCCGGGGTGCGGTCGAGCTTCCACGGGTTGCGGGTGACCCCGTGCAGGTTGGAGTTGGTGAAGAACAGCAGTCCCCATTCCGGGGAGGCAGTGAGGCCGACGGGGACGGCGCCCGCGGCCAGCAAGCGCGAGCTCATGACCGTCGTGGCCGTTCCGACGCGATCACGGAAGACGACGCTCGCTCGGGTGTCGGGCCACCCTTCGACGCTCTCGAGCTCCTTGATCCCGAGCGGGACGCCGGCCAGCGGACCGGGATTCTCGCCCGCGTCGACCTGGGCGTCGATGGCGGCCGCGACCCGCCGGGCCCGGTCGGCGTCGAGGAATACGAACGCGTTGAGGTCGGGGTTGAGGCGCTCGATGCGCTCGAGGTGGTGCTCGAGAACGTCGGCCGCCCGCAGCTCGCCTCTGCGCACGCCGTCGGCGACGGTCACGGCGTCGAGCTCGAACAGATCGTCGGTCATCAACCTCACCCCCGGCTCCGTGGCTGCTTGTCGAGTGGCCACAAGTGTTAACCAAAGTTACTCTACGCATTGGCCGAGCGGGAGGGCGCCGTGGCGTACCAGACGTTGATTGTCGAAGACGGGGAAGGCGTAAGGACCATCACGTTCAACCGCCCCGACGCGGGCAACGCCTTCGACTTCACCATGACCGGTGAGTTCGCCGAGGCCATGTGGGCAGCCGAAGCCGACGAGTCGGTGCGGGCCATCGTCGTCACCGGCGCCGGGAAGTCGTTCAGCACCGGGCTCGACCTGAGCGCCGGCGCTGACGCCTTCGGGGACGCGCAGCACTCGCAGCACAACGACGAGCTCGGCGTCACTGACGAGGGCATTACTGAGCAGTACGCGTTCTGGCGCATGCGCACGCCGGTGATCATCGCCATCAACGGCACGGCCATCGGCGCGGGGCTCACCCTGGCGCTGCTGGCGGACATCCGGGTCGCGGCCGAGGACGCCCGGCTGCGGTTCCCGTTCACCCGCTTCAACGTGTTGCCCGACGCCGGGTCGTCGTGGCTGCTCCCCCGCCTGATCGGGCTGTCGCGGGCCATGGAATTGTTGCTAACGGGCCGGTGGTTCACCGGCGCCGAAGCGGCTGAGATCGGCATGGTGTCGCGGGCCGTGCCGCGCGGCGAGGTGCTGGCGGTGGCCGCGGACATCGCCAAGGACATCGCCGCCAACGCCGCCCCGCTGGCCACCGGAGTGACCAAGGAGCTGATCTACGGAAGCTTGGGCGAAGTCGACCGGGCCGCGGCCATGACCCGCGAGACCAAGCTGATCTGGTGGGCGGGCAGCCAGCCCGACTCGGCCGAGGGTGTGCAGGCCTTCTTGGACCGCCGACCGCCGAAGTGGACCGGTTCCAAGCACACCGCGTTGCCGCGCTGATCCGAACTGGTGGCCGGCTCGCCGACCTGTTAGAAGTGACCGACGCTGAACCTCAAGGAGGAACGACACATGGGCGCACTCGACGGCCGCGTTGCCATCATCACCGGCGGGGGCAGGGGGATCGGACGCGAGCACGCGTTGATGTACGCCTCCGAGGGAGCCAAGGTCGTCGTCAACGACCTGGGTGGCAACATCGACGGCACCGGCGAGGACCGCGCTCCCGCGCAGCAGATCGTCGATGAGATCAAGGCCATGGGCGGCGAGGCCGTAGCCAACACCGACAGCGTGTCGGACTGGGACGGCGCACAGCGGCTGGTGCAGACGGCGATCGACGCGTTCGGCGATCTGCACGTGCTGGTCAACAACGCGGGCATCCTGCGGGACCGGGTCACGGTGAACATGAGCGAGGCCGAGTGGGACGCGGTGATCGGCGTTCACCTGAAGGGCCATTTCTGCCCGACCCGCTGGGCCGCCGCGCACTGGCGTGAGCAGGTCAAGGAGGGCAAGGAGGTCAAGGCTGCGATCGTCAACACCTCGTCGGCCGCCGGATTGCTAGGCAACTTCGGCCAACTCAACTACTCAGCGGCCAAGGCCGGCATCGCGGCGATGACCATCGTCGAGGCCATGGAGTTGGGCCGCTACGGCGTGCGCTCCAACTGCATCGCTCCGATAGCCCGAACGCGGCTCACGCTGGCCACGCCCGGCCTGGGCGAGACGATGGCCGCACCGGAGGACGCCGCCAAGTTCGACGCCCTCGATCCGGCCAACATCTCGCCTCTGGTCGCGTACCTGGCCACCGAGGATTGCCCGTTCACGGGCGGGGTGTTCCACGTGGCCGGCAACGAGGTGGCGCTGTTCGAAGGTTGGCGCCCGCTCGAGCCCATCCGCACCGATGGGCGCTGGACGATCTCCAGCCTAGCCAGCGAAGCCAAGAAGTTGCTCGATGGCCGCCCGCCGATCGCCTCCAGCGGGTCGGACATCGGCAAGCTCGTCGGCGGCCTCGGGAGCTGAGCACGCCCGAGGTGGTGGACGACCTGCCAGCCGAGCAGGTCGCTCTCGACGACATCCTGGTCGGCCTCGATGACGGGGCGTGGGACCAACCCACGCCGGCGGAAGGCTGGTCGGTACGCGATCAGGTGAGCCACCTCGCGTTCAGCGAGGAGCTGGCGGCGCTGGCCGTGCGGTCGCCGGATGCCTTCCGGGAGCGCCTCGCCCTGCTCATGGGCAATCTGAACGAGGCCGAGCACGGACCGCAGGCGCGGGGCCGGGCCATGACGCCGGCCGCACTGTTGGAGTGGTGGAGGACGCAGAGGAACGTGACCGTTGCCGGGTTGCGTGATCGCGACCGCGCCACCCGCATCCCGTGGGTGGTGGCCGACATGAGCGTCGCGTCGTTCGCCACGGCCCGCTTGATGGAGACGTGGGCCCACGGCCAGGACATCGTCGACGCCCTCGGGCTGACCCGGCGGCCGACAGGACGGCTGCGCCACATCGCCCACCTCGGGGTGCAGACGCGAGGCTTCAGCTACGGGCTGGCGGGTCGGACCGCGCCCGAAACGGCGATGCGGGTCGAACTGGCCGGGCCGAACGGTGAGGAGTGGACGTGGGGTCCGGAGGACGCGCCGGATCGGGTGACCGGGAGCGCCCTCGACTTCTGTCTCGTCGTGAC
>Ga0307477_10004445_pt1 | contig 10197 bp, 3 predicted proteins | sample atmos_gasesECM2C_FD_203316 | JGI IMG/M metagenome (GOLD analysis project Ga0307477, IMG submission 203316) | Hardwood forest soil microbial communities from Morgan-Monroe State Forest, Indiana, United States - atmos_gasesECM2C_515 | ecosystem: Environmental > Terrestrial > Soil > Temperate... | reverse complement strand
GACTGTATTTACGGTGGACGTAATCGCCCATGTTGTCTGGGCGTTTGCGGTGCCATTGATAACCGGAATAATGCCGGTGTTGTTGATATCGGACGGCTGGTCATAATCGAGTGCGCGCGTGAATACCGGCGCTACCAAAGCAGCTTGCAGCACCGAGAGAAAATAGATACCGTTAAAGGCCCCGCTTGGCGATTGCGTATCGTTCTTGACCAGCAATCTCTGACCGACTGCGGTGAACGTATATCCGTCGATTGTGATGGCCGTATTTGCCGTTCCGGTCAATGTTGCTCCAATGCCGGAGACACCATTGTTGTAAGCCAGCCCCGATGTATCACTCGCCTGTGTCGTTGCAGCCTGCACGGCAATCGCCGGATTGATCCCGGATGCCACGGATTGAACGAACGCCGTCGTTGCTATCTTCGTGCTGTTGTCGCTCGCGGCTTGCGTTGTCGTAGTCGGGCTACCAGGAAGAGCAACATTCGAAGGGATGCTAGCGCTACCTGCGTTGATCGTGATTGTCGTGCCATCACCTTCGACGAGTCCGAATTGGCTATTGGAAGCCTTTTGGATGGCCGGGGCTGCGTCCGAGCGCATGAAGGTAGTAGCAGAGCCGTTGACCGCGGCAGGGCCACCAGTGGCCGTAGGATTGGCACCTGCCGGAATAGTTCCCACTTGCGCCACGGCTTGCGTTGCGGATTGAACTATAAGATCACTAATCTTTATGAGGCCGACAGGACCATTCCCGCCTTGTCCAGTACGGCCGAGCACATAGCCGGGCGGAATGCTATCCCGGATACCACGGATTTTCCTGGTCATGGCACACCAAGACGGTCAAGGATCAGGTTTCCAAGCTTGGCATATTCTGTCATTTGACCGTAGGTCTGGTCGAGCAATTGCCTTTTATCGTGGCCGTCCATCTTGGGGTTGTTACGGATATTCTGTTCGAACTGGTAATCAGTCTGCAAAGCTTTCTGTACATTGGCGAGCCCGCGTAGCGTCGGCACGAGCCCGGCCTGCCGGTTCTGTTGAAGAATATGCAGATAGGCCGGAAGGTCTTGCGGTTTATTGCGCCCACGGAAGGCAGTCTTCTCCGAAGCTACAACCGGATTGCGCGCGATCAATTCCAGGAAACGGCTGACATCGTTGTTCTTGATTGCCGTCTCTAGCGATCCATGATCCTTTTCGAATTGCGAATAGCGGTCATTATAGGTCGTCATGGATTGCGTGTTCGCAGACGGATAGCGGATTGCAAATGAGCCAAGCCACGGATTATCAGCCAAGGTTGTTTCCGGCGTAGCACCACCCGGTTTGCCGCCATCTTTGGCAAGCAGGGCATCGCTGATTTTCATGGCGTCAACGCCGAGAGTACCGGACCAGCCTTGCACAAGATTGTCGATCTGCCACGGCGCGAGATTGAAGTCACGCAAGAGTGGAATGTCATCAATGTGCTTCGAGAGTTCTTTCGCTGTCTGGCTGGTATACGGCGTGTATTGCTCGGGAGCATTATTATGCTCACGCGCATAGGACGAGATCAGCGGGTGCCCACGGAAGTAGCTGAAGTTCGCTATGTTCTCGATGACAGGCAGCATCATGTTGTATGTCGCCTGCCACGGTAAAAATTCCTTTGCTGCATCGCCCATAAAGCCGTCGAAGGCATGAGGATTCTTATCAAACACGGCTTCCAACATCCGGCGCGGAATAGCGGCAAATGGAATAGACAACATCGGCACGACAGGCAGGAACCATGGGTCATTCCCTTCTGTCGGCGGGAAAAGCATGCCCATATCTTTTTTATACTCGGGCGCTTCCTTGTACCAATCCTCATTGTGGTATGCGAGCCAGTTCAGAAGAACCGGCGCAGTGATGACAGCCGCAGCTTTGCCAAAGGTGCCAACAGGATCGCGAGCGAACGCTTCAGACGTGCGCTTGATGCTATTCATGTACGCCGAGAAAAATGGCTGCACCTGATTGATCTGCCGGGAGAAGGAACCCTTCTCGCCGGTATGGAAGGTAGCGCCTTGCGCCGAGATGGCTGCTTCCTCGCGCGATGCCCCCGCGCGGGTTTCGCGAATGAAGCGGCCTCGACGTTGCGCGCTGTAGACCATATCAGCCCAAGCTCGAAGTGCACGGATCGGAGACGTGATCGCATTGCGGATACCACCCGCGAAATCTATTTTCCCATAGTTCGCCGCGACTTTAGACGAGATGTATTTACTGCTGACCTGATCGAAGATCGGCCGCCATGCGCCGCTTCGCATGAACTTGTCCGCTTCAGCGGTCTTCATCAGGCCGTGCGTAAGGCCCGTCCAGAAGTCCGCCGCGGTATTGCGGAAGCCGGGCGTGACGATATGCTGGAAGGGAATGTCATACAGGATTTGCCGGACGGAGAAGGCTGGATTGAGTACGATACCGGCGCGTTGAACGGCCGCGAAACCGCGCATCACTTTTGTCCAGATCGCAACGGCAGGCTGACCCATGCCACGCAAGACTTTGGCGGCTTCGGGATCGGCCAGCTTATAGGCCTGCATTTTGCCGTCTTCAAAGACTGGTATCTCGTCGTCTGCGAGTGGCAACTTAAAGTGCCGGAAGATCGTCGCATCGAAATCTTCTATGGCTTCGCCGCCATGCGCCTCCACGATGCGGTCAATCTCTTCGGACGAAAGTTCGATTGGCCGTACCTGAGAGGCGCTCTTAATCGCGAAGCCTGCCGGTTCAAGTTCGCGGATCAATGCAGTGTTAGCTTGGTTCTTCACTGCTAATTCCATGCGAACCATGTGTTGCCGCATGATCTGTTCGATAGGACCAAGGATGCGGCGTTCACTGCCCACAATATTCTTCATCGGGTTATAGGTCGTCCCACCTGCGCCAGAAGGCGTAGTCTTACCTTCGATTTCACGCTGGAACGGAATACGATTTGGATGTTCCGACAACGTATTTTTGTAGGCTTCGTCTGAAAGGAAACCGCTATCGTGCAAAATCTTTAGATCATTATTTTGGAAACTCACGAGTTTCTGAAAGCTGTCCTCATACTTCTTCCGCATGGCCGGGTCGTTCGCCATCTTCTGAACGGCATTGTCATTCAGACCAGTTTCGATCCCTTTGGCGTGAAGCTCGTCTGCGCGGCGGGCAACGGCATAGCGTTCGAATTGCGCAAAGTCTTCCGTACCGGCGAAGGGCTTCAGAATATCTTGCAGAGCCGGACCAACTACATTCCCGCCCAAGTCAATCTGATTTGTCTCAAGCCCGTAGTGCCCGAGCCCGCGAGCACCAGTTGAGAGCTTTTGCAAGAACTCTGCATTATTGGCGGCATCAGGCAATGACTTTGCGTCGCGGGCCGCGGTGAGTAATCGCTTCCAAGGGGCCTGATCATCAAACATCTCGTCATAGACCTTCCGTCCCAAGTCGCCAAAGCTGAACGACTTCGGGACTGGCTGCGCGATATGCGCGCCAATAGCTTCCTCAGCCTCGGAAAGTGAACCAATTGGAGCATTTCCTTCCCACTTCTTTGCAGCTTCCAATCGTTCGGCAAGAGGACGCTCGGCAAGAGGACGCTCGCCTGGACCGGCCGTTACACGATAAACCCAATTTCCGGCTTTACTATTTCTTTTGACCGTTAAACCTCGACCGGGATTGACAACCGCGTCAGGATTTTTCTCGACAGTAAAACCTTGTTTCGCGAGCTTGTCATAAACTTTTGATGCTCCTAATGATACTTCACTATCGCTATGCAGAACCGCTCCTTTTGCGAGAACTTGTTCCGCTAAATCGGCGTAGGCTTTAGTGCCAAAACCTTGACCTGGGATCGGGTTAGAAGCAGTCTTAATCGTGAAAATAGTTTGATCTTTATTTACATTCCCGACTATGAGGCCTTGTTTCTTTGTCTGGGTTTCAATCGGAAATTTAAATCCGCCTGAGCCACTTATCGGGTCATAGGATGAAATTTCAAGTCCTCGCGGAACACCTAAGGATCGCGGAATTATGAAATCACCATCGTCTGAGGGCGTCACAGATGACCCTTCGGGCGGCTTAATGGGATGCGGCGACTGAAGCTGCTCCCGAAGGACGGGATCGGTCTGCGCCCGCTGCACGAGCGATGCCGGGTCTTCCCCGGTCTTCGCCCATTTGGCCGCGAGATTGGTGAGAATTTGCTCGGTGCCTTTGATCGCCGCCGCATCGCCAGTCTTCATCGTCGCAAGCACAGTGCGCCCAGCCTGCAACTCTGAAGCAGCCGGTGCAACTTCGGCTACGCGAGGGAAACCCGCCCGAAGCCCAAGCGAACCTGTCTCCGGTGCGATCACCCACAGCGCATCGGCCACGTCCTGCTTCAGGTCTTCCAACGGAACATCCGGCAGGATGACATGCTCGCCTCGCGCGATCGGCTCAACTACAGCCGCATCGAGAAGACCATTGATCCCGGACATGGCGATCCCAAAGGCGTCAATCGGTAATTTGCCGGTGAGAAGTTGTGCTTTGAAAAGCGACTTCTGGCGGCCCCAAAAAGACGGGCTGGCCTTCGCCTTTGCTTCTTCGCTCGCCCGCGCCTGCCAATCCGACTTCAGGCCATCCCAAGCCGAGTTGAAAGCGTCGGCAACGTGCTGGCCGAAATAGTCCGCTGTCGAAATAATAGGATGATCGGTCCAAGATTGTCCAGCAACTTTTGTCTTCTCGGGCTCGGCTTCAGGAGCCGACTGCCAAGCGGGCGCTGCAACTTCGGGAGCGCTCTCCCAATCCGGGCTCATGGTTTGATCCGAAGCTTACCATCCGGGCTATAGAATTTCGTACCCTTCGGCAAAGCATTATAATCAGCATCGGTCGTAACGCGTGGGAAAGCAGTTGGCGCAACTGGCACCGGTTTTGTGCCCAATGCTTTCGCATTCTGATTTATGAGCCCTTGATATTTGGCAAGTCCGGCTCCCGGAGCGTTCAAATTCTCATGGATTTTATCAAATGCCCATCCAACATAGTCCGGGCTCTTAGGATCATACCGCTTATCAGGAGGAACTCCGCGAGCACGAGCGGCGGCATCAGCCGTCTGTACAGTGAGGAAGGCATCATTGTAATTGTTCTTGTCATCATCGGTTCCTATCCCATTCGGGTTCGCAATTGTATCGTAATTGTGCTTATAGAAAGCCTGTGTAGCCTGCAAATCTCCATCTGCTTTCTCACGATCAGCTCTTACTGACTTGCTATAAGCCATAAGGCCATTGAGTTGCGGCACCGCCAGGTTATTAGTTTTCACATAGTCTAAGATTTCATCATCGGTTGAAAGCAGGCCACTGAGAATTTGCTGATGTCCTTCAACGTAGGCACCCGTATTAGCTTGAGCCGCGGCCCTTGCTTCCGCACGATCGGCGCTAAGTTCGGCGCGGACTTCCCGCTTTGGCTGGTTGATGATAAAGTCCACCATCCGGGTTGCCGTATCGCGAGCTTCCGGCGTCAACCGCTGATCGGTCAAAATGCTATGGACTTCGTTCGCGTAGCTTAGGTTCGGATTGGTCCACGTTTTTTGATGCTCCGAGAGTGCGTTATCGGAAATAATTTTCTGCTGACGGATTTTGTCTTCTGCTGCCGCATTTGATAGCGTGTGTTGCTCGCCCGGAAGCCGGTCAGCAAGCTCGGAGAACCGCTGTTGTATCTCGGCAAATTTTCCCGGAGTGGCGTGTTCCTGTAAAGATGCAGCGTGAGCACGAGCCTGATTTAAGGTATCTTGTGCAACTTCCAATCCAAGGGCAGAGACAGCCGGGTCATTAGTAATGTTATTTAAAAGGGCGTGCCGGGCATTCTGCGCCGCTATAATATAACTCCCTTCGAGTGCGCTATCTGCGATATGAGCACCGGCTTGTCCCATGAAATCTTTTTTGAGATTAGAGGGCAACATTGCGTCGGCATAAAATTCTGTCTGCTTGATTAGGTCCGCCGCTTGCTCGGGATGTAAGGTTGCAACGTTAGCATTCGACGTGACAAACGAGTTGGTGTTATCAACGACCCGCTGCTGTTCTTCGTTGATACGATCGGTCGTGATTGTTCGCGTCCACCGATCTATGCGCTCGGCCGACAACTTATCAGCAAGCTCCACTCCGGTTTGCGTCCGGGTTTGTCCTTTTAAACTTTCATTCGGCTGCCGGACATGCGTTTCGAGAAAGTCATTATAGGATGCGTCAGGGTCTTGCGGATCATAAGGATGATTTTGCTTCCAATCCGCATAAGCAGTATAAGTCTGCTCATCTTGCTTTGAATAGGCTGCGGTAGTATCCGAAGCATCGAGTTTGGCTTCATGCGTAGCAATCGTATTTGCCACTTGCTTAAGACCACTACCGGCTTGCTGAATGCTTTCCTGTTCGATGCGGCCGTATCGTTCCAGCGAATAAGCCGTGCTTTCCTCCGGCCCCGGGTTGACGTTCTGTGTATTCGCATATTCTTTGATCTGGGCCATTAGCTCGCCGCCAATCCTGCCGTCAATGCAAGCGAAGCTCCGCCAGTAAAGGGCGCGGCAACTACACCAGCCACTTCTCCAAGACCTTTAAGAATGCCTCCAATAAGTTGTCCGTTACCAGCTGCTTTGGCTTCTTTCTGTTGCTGCAAGTATGATTGCTCCTGGGCCGCTCCCTGTAATGAGATCGCACCTTTTGTAAGCGCGCCTTCCTGTGTGCTGGAACGAAGGATATCAAGGGCGCTGCCGCCCAATTGAAATCCATTCCCGGCTACGGCCGCTTGAGTAGCGCCCAAAGACTGATAGATTTGCCGGTTAGCCGCGAGTTCTTTGATAGCCGTTTGTTCTTTTGTGACTTGAGCCGCGCGGCCGTATTCGGTCGCGGACATTTTCGAACCCTGTGCCGCCGCATAGCCACCAAAGATATCACTGGCTGCGCCGAATAATCCGCCCGCCGCGCCGGCTATATTCCCGGCCGAGAAACCACCGCTGCCAGAGGGATTAAACGTACCGCCGCCTGCAAACGATCCATAGTCGGGAATAATAGGCATATTAAATGTCCTGACAGTGCAAGAAACCACCTACGGCCGTAACGATACAGGGCCAAGGCCGGGTAATCTGCCATGCTATCATACCGTCGAAGCTATTGTCATCATCCAAACCGCTATCAATCCGGACTACGCCGGAGAAAAGCTGATAGATAGGATTCAGGTTCACGCGATCCGAACGAAGTTCTACCGTCCGCATCTTGCCCAAATCGACGAATTGAGTGCCGATGGAGATGCCAGTGGCATTGACTAGCATCAAGGCGGCCTTTTGGTTCCGGCGCGTCTTGGCAAATCCCGGCCCATTGCGGGCTCCGCTCTCGGCGGGTTCTACCGGCCGCAGCCGTTGGCCTTGGCTTGTATAGGTATAGCCGATTGCCATAGGAACTTGCGGCACCGTGCCGACCGTCGCGTAAGTGGTCAAGCCCCAGTTGTCGATGCCAAGCCGGCACCATTCGTTTGTCACGTTCGGAGAACTGTTCAGAGCGGCCGGAGCGCCACCGCCCGAGGTATAGCCCCCTTCGAAGAAAATCTGCCCATCCCGGTCATCAGAGAACAACCCAGTATTGTTCTGAACGCCGGTCAATACCGTGCTGTGATTGATCGCACCGGTCGCCGTGTTGATTTCCAACCCGGTATGGAACAACAAAAATCCGACCGTACCGGAACCACAGAATGTTTGATTGAGCGCCGCTGTGTCAGACGGAAATGAGGATACCGCCGTTGCCCACATGACCGCGGCCGTCGCCGTGTTGACCTTGATGAGATAGTTCTTATTCGTCACACTGTCAGCCGTTTGGACAAAGAACATAATGTTCCCGTCAGTATGGTCGAATATGACCGGGCTAACTCCGGTGAAATGGACCCAAGTCGCGTCAACATTGGCGGGCGTTACACCGCCTGCGCGCGTCATAGTGATGGATTGCGCGGGGCCACCTTGATCGGCGTTGGCCGGGATATGGACTTTATATATCCCGAGCGCCGCCGTGCTCGGATAATTCCCGGCGCTCGGATGGCCGACGACATAGACGTTCGCGTAGGAAAAGCGATCATTGACGAATTGCTCGCCTGTTACGCATTCCCCGCGGTCTTCGGTCAGAGAAAAAGTTGGCCCGGCGACCAAGCTCGGGGCATAAGTGTCGTCAACCTTGAAAGAATAAACCCCCGGTGCGAAAGCGGTATTTCCGCAGGTAATCAAATATTCTTTCCAAGTGAACAACCATTTTCCGTGCTGCCGCTTTTCGGCGGCCCAGACCGAATTGACCGCGATACTGCGAGGGGAGGGGAAAGCACCGCTCGTTGAACCGGTTTTCCCAAGACTGGAATAGCCATAGCCGCCGGGCGGGAAAGTCAATGTGCTTCCCTTCAATTTCCGGAGCACTGTGAAATTGTTGAGATCGGAACCCCAATAGAGATATCCAGAGCGCGGCGAGAAAGCAAAGGGACCTTGGATATAGTCAGCAGCCGGCGTGTACTTCATTGTTGCGAATAAAGCTGTAGCCGTAATCGAACGCTTCCGAACGCCGGAATACCGGTCAAAAACATTAATGCCATTCGTCGAGGCGTTGCCGGACGAAAAGAGATATAATTCGCTATGTTGCCAATCATTACAAGCATCAATGCTATCAGTGGACCCCGTGACCACGCTTTTATCGAGATAGACCTGGACATAGGGCTGACTAGTCGCCGGATATGTCACCAAGATATCCTGGTTCACAGGAGCGGCTAAGGGGCCAGGAGGCGCACTGAGGAAGCTCGTGATATAGGTGTCGGTCAACGCGGCTTGGGCTGGAAATGTCGTGCTATTGCCGGCGAGCGGAACCGTTATAGAGCCATCTGCGGCGACCACAAAATCGCCCACGTCATAGCCGCCAATACTTGCGCTAACCGTTTTACCAACCAAATAATAGCCGCCCCAAAGTTGCAGGGTGCCGGCTCCGGCATTCTCCACAGCCACAGTAGGAACGAACCCATTGTCAACAAAAAATGGTTGGGTAGCAGGAGTGGTTTCATCGAACATATCCGTCAGTAATTCGACATGCCGAATGTTTACGGCAGGGTCATTTGTCACCATCGTCATCGTTTCGAGTGACCCGTCCGAACTCGGCCCGGTGACAATTGCTTCTACAATGCGGCCCGAGCCAAGACTATGACGATGCCAGCCCGCAAAGACAGGAGGGGTAGTGGAATACGAACTTTCGCGCTTGTACGCAAGCCCAGCCAACGTACCGTCGATCATACGGCACCAAACATTCGGAGACAGGTCTTGCTGATAGGCGAGTTGCGCGATGCCGGACCCGGTGAGATGGCGGCCTCGTTCGGTCAGATTCTGGGCGAGAAAGCGCCCACTGAAAAATTCCGCAATATATTCCAACAGCCGTTTCCCCGCATCCTGCACAAAAAGAATGCTGAAACCAGCGCGCACCGGGGGGACGTTAGCGCATTTATACTTCGAGACACGCTTCGCTTCCGTGCTGGTAGGCGTCATCGGGTCGCCTTGCGCCGAAGCATTAATCAGCCATTCGCCCGCCGCCGTGCCGGCCAATATGCCTTGCCCGTCCGGTGTCATCCACAAGACCGGGTTCACGTCGTCCGAATTAAAGATATAGGCAATCGCATTGTTGTCCGCCACCGTTCCATCTTTCGCCGTTGGCGAAAAAGTAAACGGCTGGTTAGACATAGACCCATCGAAGCGGTTATCTTGTGCACCACCGAGCCAGAGGCGGCCTTCATGGGAGACACCGCACGTCGGATAGCCCGTCGTGGCGCTATAGAGGCCCATGCGCCAAGTCACAATCGGCGTAGTATAAAGCAACGCGCTCGGGAGAATGCCCGTCGTATCAATGGCAAACGAAACTTGAGTGCTGCTCGTGAATGCCGTGATCTTGCCCCAGACCCATTGAGCCGCAGTCGTATTGATCGCCCACAGTGTCGGGCTTGTATTTGGGGTCGCGCCCGTGCTGTTAGCAAGCGCGGTGTAGTAATTACCATCGCTATACTTGACAATGTTGCCGGTAACATACGCAGTCCCCGAAGCCCACAGCGCCGGTTCCGAGAACAGGCGTATTAACCGCCCAATATCGGTGCTCGCAAAAGTTCCGGATGGTGCGCCGGAAAGCGTGATCGTTCCGCTTAATCCGGACGGGGTAAGCGTTCCGGATGTTGGCGGATCGAAGTAAGGCCCGTCAATAAATGAGATTGTACTTAAAGTGAATTGGGCGA
>Ga0307477_10004442_pt1 | contig 10203 bp, 6 predicted proteins | sample atmos_gasesECM2C_FD_203316 | JGI IMG/M metagenome (GOLD analysis project Ga0307477, IMG submission 203316) | Hardwood forest soil microbial communities from Morgan-Monroe State Forest, Indiana, United States - atmos_gasesECM2C_515 | ecosystem: Environmental > Terrestrial > Soil > Temperate... | reverse complement strand
GGCGGCAGTCCGGTGTCGGGAGCTACCGTCACAGCGAACAGTCCGACGGGAACCACGATCGCGCTCACGCCAGCTACGACCGCCGGCACATATTCTGTGGCGTACGGGCTTGCTCCAACGACCCCCACGGGGACTTGGACGATCACGGTTGTGGCGACTAGCGGCGGGATGACCCAATCGGCACACGTAGCCGTCCTCATAGCATCCGGCTCGCTGGTCGTGACGTTCGTTGCTCCTGCGTCCGGGACGCTCTTCAACGCCGGCGAGACGGTGGCCCTCAGAGCCGTGGTGACCAACCCCGACGGCACGGCGATACCTTCGTCCTCAGCGGTGACTTTCACGAAGCCCAACGGACTCACGGCGGCGATGGCGACCAACCCAACCGACCCCTCTGGAAGGACTTGGGTCGCCAGCTACACTATCATGAGCTCTGACGCTTTGCCTCAGGGCTTCGATTGGCCCATAACGATAACCGCGACCGTCGGAACGAGCACGGGGTCTGCCGTCCAACACGTGAGCCTGTTCAACAGCCTTGAAGTCACGGCCTCGACATTCAGCACCAACGCCTACACCACGCCCCAGAACGCCTTCGTCGCGGGCCAGACGGCCTTCGTCAAAGCTGCAGTGACGCTGCACGACGGCACGCAGGTCTCTTCTGGGAGCGCTTCCTTCGAAATCAGCGGCACGAGCGTCGCCTCGTCGCCCATAGGGATGACTTACTCACCCTCGCTCGCAGCTTGGACAGGCTCTTACCTGATACTGCCCACGGACCAGATAGGAGCCCAATTCGTGACAGTCTCCGCCACTGACGCGCAGGGGAACACGGGGAGCGGCATCCACGTGATCAGCTTGTCGACCGGCTCCTCGCAAGGCCTCTCAGTCTTCATCACCGCCCCGGCGGCGAACACGGTCTTCAACCGCGGCGAAACCGTCACCATCACCACCTTGGTCACGCTGAACGGCGCACCGGTCGCAGGGGCGACCGTGACAGCGAACTCTCCCGGCGGGGCGCTGATAGCCCTCACAAACACAGCGGGCGGGGCATACACCAGACAATACACCGTGCTCAGCACCGACCCAATCGGGACTTGGAACCTGGTCGTTCAAGCGGGGTTGAACGGGCTCAGCGCGAGCAAGCAGGAACCTCTGACGGTCTCGAACTCTTTGAGAGTGACAGTCGCGACTTACGGTTCCTCGTCCTACTCGACCCCACAATCTAGCTTCAGCGCGGGCCAGACCATCTTCGTGAAGGCCCGGGTCACGCTCCAGGACGGCACCGCCGTCACTTCCGGGACTGCTGCCTTCGTCCTGACAGGGGCGAGCATCAGCGCCACTCCAGTCGCGTTGGCCTACAGCAGCACACTGAACGCGTGGACTGGCTCATACACGGTGCTCCAGAGCGACCAGACCGGGAACCAGGCTCTGACCACGACAGTGGCCGATCTCACCGGCAACACGGGTTCTGGCTCAATCACCGTCATGATCGGCGTCGCGACGACCTCGTCCACGCCCCTCGAGGCGGGGATAACTTTCAACCCCACCACGCATGACATCCAGGTCAACGCGATCTGTGGTGCCGGCTGCGTCGCCCCGACGACGGTCACCCAGACTAGCGCTGCTCCCGGGTCCGCTTCGCAGAACGACGAAGGGCACGGCGATGGTGACGGCCACGGGAATGGGCACGGCCACGGGCACCAAGATGGCAACGACAACGGGGGCTACACGAACCGCACATACACGATAGCCGACTCGGGAGGACACGTCGTCACGCTCATCATACAGGTCCAGAACAACGGGAACGAGATCAAGGCCAGCATCGTGAGCATCCAGTACGGGAACTCTTCGCCGGTGACGCCGGCAGACAACAAGCTGGACTTTCAGTATTCCTTGGCGGACAACGGAAGGATCAACACCCTCGACGAGAACGCGGCAGGTGGCAACGCCACGGGTCACGCTCACTACGACGCGAAAAAGGGAGTGACGTCGATAACGATGGGGTCGGGCGGAGACGGAGGCGAAGGCGACGATAGCGGCGATAACGAAGACGGGGGCGACGGCGGCCAGAACACCATCACCAACAGCGGACTCTGGTTGCTCGAGCTGACCACGTCGGACGGCAGCCTAGGTTTGAGCTACTTCCAGTCCGCCTGAGAAAGCAACGCTAGTGCATGACAAAGCCTGGTTACATGGATTGAGAGCCACGGGAGGGATTTGAACCCTCGGCCTTCTGCTTACAAGGCAGCTGAGCCGAGAAGCTTACGCTCTCGTATGCTCTAGCCAGGCTGAGCTATCGTGGCCCGAGCATCCCTCCCACCATGTCGGTTTATCTCCCTTTTTCGGGCTTCGTCGCTCACACATAATACCGACCGGCCATCACCACCTGCTCGGCGCCACGGCTTGGAGAAGCGCGAGCTCGGCAGGACCAGGGAGAAGATACCCGTGGTCGGGATGGGGACCTGGGAGATGGGCGACGTCTATAACGAAGGCCGCGTCCTCGAGCTCAAGGCCCTCCGCAGAGGGATTGAGCTCGGCATGACTATGATAGACACGGCGGAGATGTACGGCCAAGGCAGCGCCGAGAAGCTGGTGGGTCAGGCTATCAAGGGGATGAGGGACGAGGTGTTCATCGTGACGAAGGTGTCGCCCGACCACTTCGGGTACGACGACGTCCTCAGCTCCTGCGAGGCCAGCATAAGGCGACTCGGCGTCGAGCACGTCGACCTCTACTTGCTGCACTGGCCTGCTCACATTGTCCCCATCGAGGAGACAATGAAGGCCATGGAAGAGCTGGTCTCGCGCGGGAAGACGCGCTACATCGGCGTCAGCAACTTCTCGGTCGCGCAGACGTTGAAGGCGAGGGAGGCCTTGCCTCGGTCTGAGATCGCTTGCAACGAGGTCAGGTACAGCCTGACCCACCGCGCCGTGGAGTCGGAACTCATCCCCTTCTGCGAGAGAGAAAAGCTGACCGTCATCGCCTACAGCCCCCTCGACTCCGGCAAGATCCCCAGCGGGAAAATCCCAAACTCGCTCCTCGAGAAGTACGGGATGACGCCGGCCCAGCTCATGCTGAACTGGGTCACCCACAAAGAGGCGGTGGTGGCGATACCGAAGGCGTCGAGGGTGGAACACGTGGAGGAGGACGCGGCTGCAGTGGGTACCAGGATTTCGGGCGACGACTACGAAGCACTGTCTCGAGTGTTCGGCTGACTAGCTCTTGGCAGCTTTCTGGGGCTTCTCTATGTGGTGCATCCTCCCCAGGTCGGCGAGATACGGCTTCAGCTTTGCCGGGACAGAGGCCTGGATCGGCTCCCTAAGGCTCGCGCCCTTGTCGCGCTTCGTCTTCCAGATCTTCTCGTCGAACTGGATTATCGCGGGGCCTATCCCCTTGCTGACCTTCCTCTTGTCGGGAGCAGGGAACCTTTCAAGGTGTATGCTCCGCTGACCGTAGAGCCTCCTCCAGATGTGCTCGGTCATGTGCGGCGCGATTGGGGCTGTCAGCAGCAACACGCTCTTCATGACGCGGTGCAGGGTGTGCCTTGCGGCGTCCCGCTCTTCCTTGGTCACCCCATCCCCGTACGCGCGCCCCTTGACCATCTCGATGTAGTGCGCAGCGAAGACGTTCCAGACGAACTCCCTAATCTTCGTGGAGGGGACGAACCCGTTGCCCTCCTCGTATCCTGCGACGCACTCCTCTATGAGCCGGTTCAGCTCCGAGAGGATCCAGGCGTCGGTCGGCGTCGGCTTCGCGCCCTTGGGCTCTGGGAACGAGGCGATGAAGCGGGCGGTGTTCCAGAGCTTGGTGAGGAACTTCCCCGCGCCGGCGACCCTGTCCTCGGAGAGCCGGAAGTCGTAGCCCAGGTTCGCCTCCGCCGCGCCCCAGAAACGGAAGGTGTCCGTCCCGTACTTTTGCAGAAGCGGCTCGGGGTCCAAAAAGTTACCGAGGCTCTTCCTCATCGCCCTCCCCTGGGCGTCCTGCCCGAGCCCCCCGATCCACGCCTCCTTCCACGGGGCCTTCCCCGTGAGGAGGTAGCACCTCAGGAGCGAGTAGTATAGCCAGGTCCTCACAATGTCCTTGCCCTGTAGCCTTAGCGTCGTCGGGTAGGTGGCCTTGAAGAACTTCTGGTTCTTGGTCGCCTTGGTCACGTAGAGCGCCGAGATGCTCGAGTCCATCCAGGTGTCGAACGTGCGCGTCTCGCCGACGAACTTCGTGTTGGCACACTTCGAGCACTTCCTGAACGGGGCGGGGTCCTTCCAGGGCCTGTAGTACTTGCCCGCCTTCGGGAGGTGTGGCGTCCCGCACTTGGTGCAATACCAGATCGGAATCTCGGTCGCGTAGTAGCGCCTTCGGGAGATGGGATAGTCCGTGGTGAGCGAGTCTATCCAGTCGAAGAGCACCTGCCTGTGCATGGAGGGATGGAACTTGACGTGCTTTGCTAGCTTCTTCAGCACCAGGCCGAACTGGAGCTGCTTGAGGTAGAACTCCTCCATCGGTATTATCTCGATGGGCGTGTGACTCCTTTCGCACAGGGGCGTGCGGTGCTGCACCTGCTCGACCTTGACCGCGATGTTGGCCTCCTGCAGGTCCTGGATGATCTGGGAGCGGGCGTCCTTGACCACCATCCCGAGGTACTTGCCCGTCACCGCCGTCATCTTTCCCTCCGTGTCTATCGCCTGGATTTCTTGGAGGCCGAGCTGCCTGAAGAGCTGCACGTCGTTGTAGTCGCCGTAGCTGCAGACCATCATGACGCCCGTGCCGAACTCCATGTCTACGCTCCTGTGCGTCCGTATCGGGACCTCCTTCCCATAGATCGGGACGACCGCGGTCTTCCCCACCATCCGCTTGTATCGCTCGTCAGCCGGGTTCACCGCCACCAGCTGGCAGGCGGAGAGCAGCTCGGGCCTGGTCGTCGTGACAAGAACTTCCTCGCCCGTCTCCTTTATCGTGAACCTGTTGGTGACGAGGTATGCCGGCAGGTCTTCGTACTCTATCTCCGCGTCCGCTATGGTGGTCCCGCAGTCGGTGCAGTAGTTGTTGGGCCTGGTCGCTATGTGGATGAGCCCCTTGTTCCACAGCTCTATGAACGACCACTGCGTCAGCGTCCTGTACTCCTCCGAGTCGGTGCGGTACTTCTCCTTGAAGTCCCCGGAGACTCCCATCCTCTTGAGCAGCTCGACCATGTAGGCCTCGATGTCGTCGAGGGCGTGTTTGCACAGCCCGATGAACTCCTCCCTGGGGGTCTTCCTCATCTGGATCCTGTACTTGCGCTCGGTCGCTATCTCCACCGGGAGCCCGTTGCGGTCGATCCCGATAGGATAGAGGACGTTGTAACCCCGCATCCTCGCGGCTCTCGCCACCATGTCTATCTGCGCGTACTGGGTCAGCGCCCCCGGGTGCCAGGGCTTTCCCGACGGGTATGGGGGAGGCGTGTCCATCACAAAATTGCGTTTTTTGTCCGAATTTAGTCTAAACTTGAAATTATCTTCAATTCCCCATATCCTCCTGATCTCCTCCTCGAGAAGGGGGTTCCAACTTGTGGACTCTAGCCTGTTAGGTGGGGCTACGCTCGCGGGGCCTGGGGCCCGCTGTTGCTCCCCATGGTTCTCCAAAACTTCGCCTAGTGTGAACGCCGAGGGTATTTAGGTTGAGTGCGCCCCCGATCGTGTTCCGGCGCCGGGTTGGCGCTAGGCCTTCGCGTAAATCGATGGGTCTGCGACGCCGCTCTCGGCGAAAGCGAGCTTCCTTCTTTTGCAATTTGAACAGGCCCCGCAATGAACAGGGAGCCTCCTGCCACCGACAGTCTTGAAGCCGTGCCCAGCGTAGCAGCTGTAAGTGTAAATCCAGGGGACCCCTAGCTCCTCGCCTAGCTTGACCACCTTGTCCTTGTCGTAGGTGATGAGCGGCGCGAGCAACCTGTACCCGCCGTGGTGGGTGGCCTGCTCGCCCAGCCTGTTGATCTCCTCGAGGAACTCCGGGGTGTTGTCCTTCATCGCCACCGGCGTCTCCCTGCGTATCCCGATGTAGACGTCGAACCTCTCCTGCGTCGATATGTAGAAGGACTCGGCGTGGGCCAGCCCAACGAGCAGGAGTATCGCGTTCCTGCACGGGTCCCACCACTTCAAGATCCTGTCCCTGGCCTTCTCCGGGATCCATAGGTCCTCGTTCTTCGTCTCGGGGATCTCCTTCTCAGCGTGCGTGAGGAGGGATGTGCTTATCCCGCCGAGCCACCTCAAGTCGATGAGCTTCAGGGGCGCCTTCAGCCGGCGGGATATCTCCTTGATGCAGAACTCCTCGTACTTGTAGGTCCTCTGCCCATAGTCGCAGAAGAGTAGGAGCATGTGCTCCGGCTTGATGACCTTCTTCACGTAGTACGCCATGGTCACGGAGTCAGCTCCGCCCGAGATGCAGCAGACGGCGCTCCTCCTCTCCTTCGACCCGACTCGCTCGCTCGCCATTGAGGCACCTCGCGCCGCGTTTCGTGTGGTTATATCGTTTCGTCCTGCTCGGGGCGGCCTAGCCCCTCTTCGCCGTCGAGACCATGGAGAGGACGTCCCTGTCTCTGAGGACATAGTCCACCGGCATGTGGAGGGCGGTCCTCGCATCGATCCCGTAGAGCAAACCCTTGAACAGGTCGGTGTGGACGGCCTTGGCCAGGTCCTCCACGGTCGAGCCCGCGGGCAGCAGGTAGACGTCGGGGAGGACGTTCCCGTGCTTGTCCGTGAGCTTCTCGGGGTCGGCCACGGGATACACCGCGTTCATCTTCAGCAGCTTGAAGATGGCTATGTTGAGGGCGAACTGCACCCCCGTCCTGAGGTACTCCCCGAACACCTTCCTCCTGATGTACGCGAGGGCGGTCTTCTGGGCGTCCGTCAGCTCCTGAGGCCGGATCACGTCGAAGCGCTCCTCCCCCGGGACGTATTTTATCAGGCCCTTGACCTCCGCCCTTCTGAGGGAGAGCTCCGCCTCCCCGCTGGTCGGGACGACCATCAGCTCCTTGTACTTCTCCCTGAGGGCCTTGAAGTTCTCGGCGGAGTTAGGCAGGTCCATCTTGTTCGCGATTATCAGCGTCGGCTTGGAGATGTCCCGGAGGACCCAGCAGAAGTTCTGGACGTCCTTCTCGTTCCAAGTGTCGACGTCCTTCTCCTCCAGCAGGGACTCCTTCAGCGCGTAGATCACGTGCTCGCGCCTCACCCCTATCCCCTGGAGCACCTCCGCGACGGCTTCTGGGAGGCCCGTGCCAGGTTGCTTCGCCGTCTTCGATATCTTCACCATGTTGCTCGAGAAGAGCTTGGTGTACCACAGCACGAGCTCGAGCTCCACGTCTGCGAGGTCGGCGAGCGGGTCGCCGGTGCCTGGTTCGGCTATCTTGCCGTCCTTGTCCACGCTCCCCGAGGCGTCGACCACGTGAAGCAGGGCGTCCGACTGCGCCGCCACCGCGAGGAACTGGTTCCCCAGCCCCTTACCCATCCACGCCCCCTTGATGAGGCCAGGGAGGTCCGTCACCTCTATCGGGATGAACCTCCATCCCTCCTCGCACTTTGAGTTCTTCGGGTTGTCCTGGAGGTTGAACTCCTTGTGGACGCACAGCGTCACCGCCTGTCCGACCCCGGTGTCCGCCGCTTTTGTGGTGAAAGGGTAGTTGGAGACCTCTCCTGCCTTCAGCGTCATAGAGTTGAAGAGGGTGGTCTTGCCAGCGTTGGTCTTCCCGATAATCCCGATCCTCAGAACCACTTCGACTTCAGCCTCGTCTGCTTCTTCCGAACACGATTCTACTTATAGTTGCAGTTTTCCCGTCGTATTTCTGGGCGAGCTCCTCGTTCGTAGTCTCGCCTGAAATCAAGCTGCGTCTTACTTCTTGACCTAGACTCCGACGGGCCTGTATCTCAGGAACGCGGCCACTCCTCCGAAGGACTTTAGCATGGCCCCCTCCTCGGTACCCGAGGATATCACCTCCACCCTCGCGCCCACCTGGATGGCCCGCTCCTCGAGGAGGTCGACGATGTCCGTCTCGTCCACCACGAACTCCTTCGAGCCGCAGTTCGCGCACGGCTCCGAGGTTATCTCCTGCATCGCCTGTGTCTTCTTCGAGCTCGGGACGAACCTCTCCTTGACTGTCTGGCAGTTCTTGCACGTCGCCGAGATCCTCACCATGTCGACGTCGTCCGTCACCAAGATCGTCTCCACGTTGCTCTTCTCCAGAGCCTGGATTATCCTAGGTAGGCCGTAGACGGCGACCCCGTTCGGCTTGTTGACCTCCCCGAGGAAGCGCTGCACGAGCTTCTTCTCCTCGAAGAGCCTCACGTCCTGGAGCTTGTCCGCCGCCTTGTCCACCATCTCCCTGACGCCCTCCCGCCCTGAATAGGCGGTGTCGAGCACGGCCACGACGTTCTTCCGCAGGTTGTAGTTCAAGAACTCCGTCTTCATGAAGTCCTCCTTGGTGTAGCCGGGGCCTCCGATGATCATTCCCGTGACCTTGTACTCCTCGACCAGGATCCGGTTGGCGTGGTCCGCCACCCTGTGGTAGAAGTAGGTGAGCTCCATCTCCCTCCCTCGCTCGTACCTCCTCGCGCTCTGCCCACCCTTGCGCGTCTTCCCGGAGATGCCCGACGTCATCACGTTCACGACCTCGAACGTCTCCCCCGAGAGTATCCCTATCCCCGCCTCGTTCGCGTCGATAGCCAGGATCCCGTAGACCTTCTCCTCCCTGAGCATGTCCTTTAGGTACTCGATGTGGAAGTGGTCGTCGCACTGGTAGAGGAAGGACTTGACGGGCTTCGGGGGGACTATCTCGCGGAGCACGATGACCTCGCTCCCCGGGCCGTTGGTCATCAGGGCGCCGCAGAAGATGACCAGCCCGTTGTCCGGGGTCTCCCTGTAGAGCTTGAGCTTCTGCATGGTCTTCGTGAGGGCGTCCTGGACGTGGTTGCGCGTGGTGTCGGACTTTATGTTCCCGGCCGTCCCCCACTCGTTCCTGAGGTACGCGATGACCTCGTGGATCGGCTTCTTCGGGGGGATGTAGAGGGAGACCAGCTCCGTCCCGCGCCCCTCCTTGCCCGAGAGCTCCGATATGACCTTGCGAATCTTGTATAATCTTACAGAGTCTGCCTTACTGCTTAGCAAATGAGAATGACCTCCGGTGAGTCAGGTGCCTGTTTGGCTAGAAACTAGCCCGCGCCTTACACCAGATTCCATAGCGGACGGTATTTTTAGGACGTTCACCTTTATAAAAACTATGGTCGGCATGGGCTCGACGCCATGGTTTCGCCCCCTCAAGGCAAGAAGATCGTCCTGCGCATAGGCGGGTCTGTCCTCGGCTCCCCTCCCCAGGCGAAGCTCCTCAGGGGGTACGCAGAAGTGATCTCCGAAGCCCGGAAACTGGGCAACTCGATAGGGGTGGTGGTAGGAGGCGGGCCGGTGGCGCGGGCCTACATCGCAACGGCCAAGGAGCTGGGCTTGCCCCGGGAGGGGCAGGACATGGTCGCGATAGACGCCTCCCGCCTGAACGCGAAGCTCGTGGGCATGAAGCTGGGCGTCAAGCGCGTGTCCACCACGATACAGGGGATGATGATCGAGCTGGAGAAGAACGGGCTGGGCGTCATGGGGGGCCTGAGGCCGGGGATCACGACCGACACAGTCGCCGCGATCCTCGGTGACGCCTGGCACTCAGACCTCCTGGTGAAGGCCTCAGACCAGGACGGGGTCTACACAGCCGACCCCAGGGCTGACAAGGAGGCCAAGCTTCTGCACAGCCTGCCTTACCGGGAGCTGGTCAGGATCCTCGGAGGCGAGACCCACAGGCCCGGCATCCACAGCATCGTGGACCCCGTCGCGGCGAAGTTCATCGCGAAGCACAAGCTGACGCTCGTGGTGACCAACGGGTTCTTCCCCTCCAACGTGCGCAAGGCCTTGCTGGGCGAGCGCGTCGGGACGCTGGTCTCCTGAGGGACTCGCCCGACTACCTGGAAACTTCCTGCCTGGCCAGCCTCCTCTTAAGCGCCTCGACGGCCTGCCTCGTGTACTGGACGCCCCTGCGGTCTCCTGTCAGGACGTGCTCCATCCTCCCGTCGTCCATCTCGAAGAAGACCTGGGGGATCACATAGTCCGGAATCCAGTCACCGTACTTCTTCACCAGCTCGTCGGCCGTCTTGACGTCGTCCGTCTCGATGTCGTGCAGGATGACGGGCACACCGACCTCCCTCGCGGCG
>Ga0307477_10004441_pt1 | contig 10207 bp, 6 predicted proteins | sample atmos_gasesECM2C_FD_203316 | JGI IMG/M metagenome (GOLD analysis project Ga0307477, IMG submission 203316) | Hardwood forest soil microbial communities from Morgan-Monroe State Forest, Indiana, United States - atmos_gasesECM2C_515 | ecosystem: Environmental > Terrestrial > Soil > Temperate... | reverse complement strand
CGCTTCGGTGCGGGAAAGTTCCTTGGCTTCATGAGCGGCTGGTCGATACTGCTCGATTACCTGCTGCTGCCGGGCCTCTTGTGCATATTCGCCGCCGCGGCCATGCACGCCGAGGTGCCGATGCTTCCGGAATGGGTATGGGTACCGGTGTTCATGCTCGTATCCACGGTCATCAATCTGCGTGGGATTACCTTCACGGCGGGGGTGAATCTTGCATGCCTTTATCTGCAGCTCGCCGTCCTGGCGGTGTTCGTCGCGGCGGTCATCGAGGCTCTCTGTGTCGGGCGGGTGCACTTGAGCTGGGAGCCGCTCGTGGGCTATGGGGGATTCTCGCTCGCACCGGTGTTCGCCGCCCTTCCCATCGCGGTGCTGAGCTACATCGGGTTCGATGCGATCTCGACGCTCAACGAGGAGGCGAGAGGGGGCGGCAAGGCGGTGGCCCGGGCGACGATGATCGTGCTCATCGCCGTGGCGGTCCTGTTCATGATGCAGGTGTATCTCGCGGCGCTCTTCGTGCCGCGCGGCACCAGGTTCGATGCGGACGCGGCGGTGACCGCGTTCTACGACATCGCGGCGGTCGCGGCCGGTCCGGTATTCAAGGCGATCATCACGCTGACGTCGGCGCTGATCGCGATCCTCGCGAACGCCATCGTGTCGCAGGCCACCACCTCACGGCTCGTCTTCAGCATGGCGCGTGACCGGCAGATTCCGGCTTTCTTCGCCGCCGTCGATCAGCGGCGCAAGATCCCGGTACGCGCGATTCTGATGGTGGCGCTCCTCTCGACCGGCATCGGACTCCTCGCGATCAACAGCTCGGATCTCATCACCTCGATGGTGACCTTCGGCTCCCTCGCCGCATACTGCCTGCTGCACGTCGCCGTGTGGCGCTACTTCTCGGGCCAAGGCGGGCGGCGCCGCTGGTTCGCGCATCGGGTGTCGCCGATTCTGGGAGCCGCCATCCTCGTGTATGCGCTGTGGAAAACCCAGGCGCCGGCCCGAACGGTCGGCGTCCTCTGGCTCGCAGCCGGGGTGCTCATCTACTGGTTCCACGCCCGTGCTGCGGCGCGCACGGGGGCGCAGGGCGAGCCGCGCGGCGGAGGCTAGTCGAAGACCATCCGGGGCATGTAGCAGGACACGACCCAGTTCGGCCGATCGACGACCTCGCTGATACGCAGATCGCCGCACACGCTGCACAGCATGTACGCGTGCTCCGCACTCATGTGGTGCCGAGCCGTCAGCAGGTCGATCATGCCGCGAACGGCATTCTGGGCCGCCGTCATCAGATCCGGCTCGATGCCGGTCGTCACCTCGTACCCCTTCGCATCCAGGTGCCGGCTGACCGGGGTGTGGGTCACGAACCGCGGGTACCTCAGGTTACCGCCTTTGACGAGGTCGAGGCGCGCGGTCACGCTCATCGGGCTCTCGATGGCGGTGCCGCACACCTCGCCGTCGCCCTGCGCCGCGTGGGTGTCCCCGATGGAGAACAACGCGCCGGGTACCCGCACCGGCAGGTACAGATCCACACCGGCCGCGAGATCGCGGATGTCCATGTTGCCGCCGGCCGAATGCGGCGGGATGGTGCTGTGGGCGCCCTTCTCGGCCGGCGCAACCCCGGTCGTTCCGCAAAACGGCTTGAGTGGCACCCGTGCGAACGACCCGAACATCGCCGGCTTGTGAAATGACTTGTCATAGGTCCACAGGTGCAGGGCGGGATTCGTGAAGTCCGCGGCCAGCAGTCCGAAGTCCGGAATGATGGCCGTCCAGGCCCAGCCCGAGGGCTCGAAGCCGAGCAACGTGACCTTGAGGGAATCACCGGGCTCGGCGCCCTCGACGAAAATCGGGCCGGCGATGGGATTGATGCGCGAGAAATCCAGCCGGGTGAGCGCCTCGGCCGTGGACTGCGCGGTGATCTGGCCACAGGTCGCGTCGATATCCTCGAAGAGCACCGTGTCCCCGGGCGCGATCCTCTGCGCGGGGGCGACGGCGTTGTCCCACGCCAGCTGCTGCTGGTGCCGGTGAATCGTGTGCTGGCGTCCGGCGGGAACTCGGTCTCGGTTCATGGATGGCCCCTCGCGTCGATCCTCAGGCAAGCCTTCCCCGCCAATCATACCGGCACGGCGATTGCCGATCCCGGGAGCCTGAATTACTCCTCACTGATGCCAAGCTGATTGAGGATGAACGCGTACTCGCGTGCGGTGTCGTGGTACCGCTGGAAACGGCCGGATTTGCCACCATGGCCGGCGGACATATCCACGCTGAACACGAGTGGATGATGGTCGGTCTTCGTGGCGCGCAGCCTGGCTACCCACTTGGCGGGCTCGTAGTACTGCACCTGTGAATCCCACAGCCCGGTAAAGACCAGCATTGCCGGGTAGTCCTGTGCTGTGACGTTGTCGTAGGGCGAATAGGACAGCATGTACTTGTAGTACACCTTCTCCTTGGGGTTTCCCCACTGGTCGAATTCGTTCGTCGTGAGCGGAATGGTTTCGTCCAACATGGTTGTAACCACATCGACGAAGGGCACATAGGCGATGATCCCACGGTAGGCGTGCGGCGCCATGTTCGCTACCGCGCCCATCAGCAGGCCACCCGCGCTGCCTCCTTGAGCAAACACCTTGTCCTTGGCGCCATAGCCATGCCCCACGAGATAAGTGGTGCAGTCGATGAAGTCGGTGAAACTGTTCCGCTTATGAAGTAACCGGCCATCCTCGAACCATTGGCGACCCAGTTCCTGCCCGCCGCGAATGTGAGCGATTGCGACGACGAAGCCCCGGTCGAGGAGGCTCACCCAGTTGATGCGGAATGCGGGATCGGTGGAGAGCCCGTAGGAGCCGTACGCGTACTGGTAGAGCGGCGCGGAGCCATCCAGCTTCGTGCCTTTGCGGTAGGCGAGCGACACCGGGATCTGCTTCCCATCGCGCGCAGTCGCATGCAGAAATTCGGTGACATAGTTCGATGCGTCGAAGCCACCGAGCACCGAGTCTGTTTTCTTCAACTCCTTCTCGCCGGAGCGCATGTCGTAGTCATACGTGGTGTTCGGCGTGGTCAACGAGGTATAGACGTAGCGTACCCTGCCGTTGTCGATTTCCGGCGTGTCGACCAGTCGCATCGCATAAGCCGGTTCACTCGAGTCGATCAGTACGTCCTTGGGGCCGCGCCAAGCCTTGATGCGCATCTTCAGCAGGCCTCCGGAGCGCTCGTTTACCGCGAGGTATTGAGTGGAAACCTCGAAGTTCTGTACGAAGACATCCGTGCGGTGGGGGATCACATCCGTCCAGGTGCTCTTGTCGGCGCTGGCGGCGATCGGCGCGCGCACGATGCGGAAATTGGGTGCCTGCCAGTTCGTGCGGATTATGAAGTCGTCATCCAGATGCTCCACGTGATATTCGAGATTCGGTTCGCGCGGCAAGACCATCTTGAAGCGCAGCTGCGTATCGGTGGCATCGGCGTAATGCCACTCGCTTTGTTGTGTGCTCCGAAGCTCGATGAACAGGTACTTCTCGGACCGGCTCTTGCCAACACCCATGTAGTAGCTGTGGTCCTTCTCTTCATACACCAGCGGGTCCGTCTTCGCATTGGTACCAAGCGTGTGTTTGCGTACCCGCACGGACAGCAGTGTCACCGGGTCTTTTTCGACATAGAGCAGCGTCGCATTGTCGGCCGCCCAAACGAAGTCAGGCTCGGCATTCGCGACGGCATCCGGCAGCACGGCTCCGCTCTCCAGATTCTTGATTCTCAAGGTGTACTGACGCCGCCCGACATCGTCCTCGGTGTAGGCCAGCAATTTGCCATCGGGGCTGATCGCGGTGGAACCGATCTGAAAGTACTCATGGCCCCTGGCCATGGCGTTACCATCGAGCATCACCTCCTCGGCAGCCGTCATTGAGCCCTTACGGCGCGCGTACGTCGGATAGTCCAGGCCCGGCTCGAAGCGGGTGTAGTACCAGTAGCCGTGTTCGTGCACCGGCACGGAGGCATCGTCCGGCTTGAGACGGCCGACCAGCTCGTCATAAAGCTTCCGCTGGAGCGCCTGCGTCGAAGCCATCATGGCATCGCGATAGGCGTTCTCTTTATTGAGATAGTCGAGGATTTCGGTCGACTGACGTGTGTCATCGCGTAACCAGTAGTAGTCGTCTTCCCGCGCACCGTTCGGCGAGGGAACCCGATAAGGCTTCTTTGCGGCGACGGGCGGGACCGGTGGTGCGGAGTTCATTTCAGCTGCCTGCGAAGCAGCCATCAGCGCTGCAAATGACGCGACGATCCAGGGACGAAGACAGAAATTGACCACTGTGACTCCGGATCGGCCCCGCGTGGAATCCATATCCTAGCCTAAACCTGAACTGTGTTCCCCGCTGGGGGTGTAGTTCCATCGACAGCTTATCGCCGTTTGCTCAAGGGGCGATGTTTCGAGGCCGTGGGGTTCCCGCGAGCTCAATGCGTCCGCAGCTGCAGCTCGCGGCGCCGGTAGTCGATGATGAGCGCGTCGAGGAGCCCCAGCGCGTCCATGCCGAGCAACAGGGCGGGTTCCTGCGTCAGCCGCCAGTGCTCGAAGATGCCCACCTCGCCGTAGGTGATGCGCGCACCGCGAATCTCGGTTAGTCAGCGGCGCCGGTGTGGACACCGGCGCCGGCGGCCCGCCCCGCCATCCGGTCTCTCAGAACGTGGCCGTGAACGCCACGTAAAGCTGCCGGCCGAGCGTATCGTACGCCGGAGCCGTGTTTGCATAGCCCGCACCGTAATACGCGGGGAGGACAAGTATCGGAGGATCCCTGTCGAACAGATTGTTGACACCCGCGCGTATATCGAGCCCCTTCAAGGGCGTGTGCCAGCTCGCCTGGAGGTCGATGTAGCTGACATTGGGCGCTTGCGCTGATTGAAAGTCATAGGCGCCCTCTACGACATACTGCAGCAGCGGGTTGGGATCGTTGTTGTCGTTGCCCACCTTGCCGATGAAGCGCCAGTTGAGCGACGCTTCCAAGTCCCAAGGACTCACCCACGTGGTGCGCAGATTATGCCGCCACCGTGGGGTGAAGGTCTGGCACGTCGATCCGAACAGACCGGTGCAATCGTAAGATCCACCTCCGGGCAGCGGTGTCGTGCTGTTGTGAATAATGTAAGACCCGTTGAGCGACCACAGCAGTGACCCCCAATGCGGCGTCAGATCGAGCCTGTAGTTCGTCTGCACATCGATGCCGCTGGCCAGAACGTTCGAGAGGTTCACGTTGGTCTGAAGAATGTAACCGCCGGTCGCAACGGTGGCACCCTGCAGCGAGAAGTCGGTAGTAGTCCGGACCACCTGCGAGCAGTACACCGGGTTCCCGGTCTGGAGACAGTTGCTCACCAGGATGTTTGCGGGGTACACGCCCACCTCACCGTCTATCTTGATCTGCCAGAAGTCGATACTGCCGGTGAGATTCGGTATGAACTGCGGTGCCAACAATACGCCGAACGTCCACGACTTCGCCGTCTCCGCCTTCAGCTGCGTACTGCCCCCCTGCACCTGGGCGAGCTGTCCGGAAACGGCCTGGGGAATGATGTCGCTCGTGGTGCCGTTCCCATAAGCCGTTGTGAAGGCGGCAATTTGCGCCGGCGTCGGGTTGATGGCCTTCAGGGTGTTGAGGCACTGGGCCAGGGTGGCCGTCGCGGGCGCGGCGCAGGGGTCGTTGCCGAACCCGAGCTGGCCAATGTTCATTCTGTCGTACAGCTCGCTGACGCTCGGAGCGCGGATCGCCTGCTGGTACGAGCCGCGGAAGCGCACGTCCTTGATCGGCGCGAACTGCAGGTCGACTTTGTAGGTGTTGACAGCGCCGGTCACCGAGTAGTCCGAGTGGCGGAAGCCAGCCCCGAGAATCAGATCCTTGGCGAGGGGATAATCCTGCACCAGGGGCGCGCGCATCTCGATGAATCCCTCATTTACGCCCACGCTGTTGTCGAGGGGCTCAATCGTACCGCCCTGTCCGGACAATTGGCCGCTGTTCTCGGCAGCGTCGGGTTGGAAAAACACGGCTTCATTGCGGTGCTCGAACCCCAAGTTCACGCCGATGCCCTCGTTCGCCGTTGGCAGCGCGATGCCGTATTTGCCGAGCTCACCCGTGATGTCGGCGTGCAGGGTCCGCAAGGTGTTATCGCCGGTCGCCGTCCCCAGCAGATACAGGTAATTCAGCGCATCCTGGGTGACGCCGCCGTCCTGAAAGATATTCCAGGGCACACAGGGCTTGCCCACCAGACATACCGGGTTGGCCCGCGTGCCCGTGGCGAGCAGTGCGTTGTCGATAGTCAGGTAGCTGAGATAGTGATTGTTCGACGTAATGAAGTTCACGTAGTAGTACTGCGCGTACGCGTCGTAGCTCCAGGCATTGAGGAAGTTGCCCTTCACGCCGATTGCTGCCCGATAGTTCGTGTCCTCGTAGTCGGACGTACGGGCACCGCCCTCAACGTTGCGCCGGCCCATCTGGACCGCGACCTGATTAGCCGGATCGCCCTGGTTCGGCGCGCTGATCTGCGCCGCAGTGCAGCCGAGGATGCCCTGCTGCTGTGCACTCAGGAACGGATTACCGCAATTGATGAAGTAGGGGCCGCCCGTGTTTGGATTTCCCGTCGTGAAAGCCGCAGACGGCGCGATTGCCGCGTGCGTCTTGTCGTTCATGAAGTTGAATTCGAAGTACGGCCTGACGTAGGCGTGCAGGTCGAGGTGCGCCAGGAACCCGGCCTGGTATCGGTCATCTTCGCGCTGCATGTAGATAAAGGGCTGGCTGTTGAACAGCGGTGGCGGGGTGGTCCCGTCTGCCGGACTCCAGGAGACGAAGTTGTTCCCCAGCACCCCGAATCTTTTGTTTGCGTTGGGTCCGCTGAGGGGCGTAAAGCGGTTCGAGTTGCTCGAGCCGGAGCATGCACTCCCGGTCACGTTGCCAGCCGCATCGGTTACCTCGACGAGCTGGCATTGCGCGAAATCCCGATCTGCGCTGGCCACCGGGTCCATGTGCAGGTAACTCAGGAAGCCCGTGATGTTGCCCTTGTCCTCGGCAAAGTTGGTGCCAAAGAGGGCGCTGAAGTTCTTGCTGCGGCCGTCTTCGATATGGCCTGTCAGCGGCGTGACGCCAAACTGCGTCAACAGCGGGTTCACGTAACTGCTGTGCTGATTGTGCTCGTCCTCGCCCCACTGGCCGTTGATCTGCAGTCCCTGAAAGTTCTTCTTCATGATGAAGTTCACGACCCCGGCGATCGCATCCGAGCCGTACACCGACGAGGCGCCGCCGGTCAGGACCTCCACATGGTCGATCAGGGCAAGGGGAATCTGATCGAGGTCGGGTGCGGGCGATGCGATCGTCGTCTGGGGGGTACCCTGACCGAGCCGCTTCCCATCGATCAGGACCAGCGTGCGGTTGGGCCCCAGGCCGCGCAGGTCCGCGGTCGTGACGCCACCCGGTGTTGTCAGTGCGCTCGTGCGGTTGCTGAAATCCTGGCCCACGGCATTGTTCTGCAATTGTGGCAGTTGATAGAGGATGTCGCTGACGTCGGTCAGGCCGGTTCGCTGGATCTCAAGCGAAGAGACCACCTGAATCGGGCTGGTGCTGACCTCGTTCGGGGCGGCGATGCGCGAGCCGGTCACCACCACCTCCTCGATCACGGGGACGGCCGCTTGCGCGGCCGGCGCCTGCTGAGCGTGCGCGTCGAGCAGAAATACGCCGGTGAATATCGCGAACATGGCGCCGATCAGCGCCTTGCGCATGCGAGTCATGTGCATCTCCCCGTCAGAGTTTCGTCTGACCTTGTCGTTGCTCCCGTGCCACGCGCGCCGCGTCTGGCCGCTTCATGCGCGGCCGAGTACAGGCTCAAAGTGCAGGGGACGATAACCGGCGGAAACTCGTGCGGTGCTTCAATGTGACGAAGCCCCACGGGCGCGTGACGAACTCGTCAGTTGCCGTGATGGAGTGTCAGTGCGGCAAGGGACGATCTCGTCGATTGCGGCGCGCCGGGGGCAACGCACGCCAGGTATCAGACTGCTGCAGGGCCTTCGCCCCCGCAGGAGTTGTTGCTCTTCGCGCAGGGCGCGGTGCGAGCGTCACACCCAACATGGCGGCGTCGCGCTGTTGTGCTCAGGCCCTTCAGGCGCGCAAGATCTGCCGCAGCGGTGAACGGAGAGATATTCATGCAGCGCGGCGCGTTCTGCTGTTTGTTGAGTGTGTTAATGGTGACGTTGGCCGCCACGGCCGGAGCGGCCAGCGGGCCGCCGGAAGCGGGACAGGAACGGGACGGGCAACACGACTTCGACTGGGACATTGGCAGCTGGAAGGTTCACATGAGGCGTCTGCTGCATCCGCTCTCGGGCTCCACCACCTGGGTCGAGTACGACGGTACCGACGTAGTGCGGAAAGTCTGGGATGGTCGCGCCAATCTGGGGGAGGTCGAGCTCGATGGAGCGGCGGGTCACCTCGAATTACTGACGCTGCGTCTCTACAACCCGCAGTCGCATCAGTGGAGCATGAACATTTCGAGCAGCACGGCGGGATCTCTGGGGCCGCCCGCGGTCGGCGGGTTCGAAGGCGGGCGCGGCGAGTTCTACGATCAGGAAACCTATAACGGCAGAACCATCCTGGTTCGATTCGAGGTGTCAGTCCTGACGCCGACTTCGTGTCGCTTCGAACAGGCGTTCTCGGTCGATGGAGGCAAGAGCTGGGAGCTCAATCTGGTGGTCAACGAGACACTGCTGAAAGACGAGCTCAACCGCGCGCAATGAACCGTACGACTATGCGCCTCCGCTAACCAGCCGATAGCCGACCGCCGTGGCTGACACAGACATTTCAGCGGCCGTACCGGGCCGCGGTGGCGCGCGCCGCCGCAGCGGGAGCGCGGCAAGAATCGTGTCGCGATATGCGTCACCGGAATGCAGGCGCGCCCCTGATACGAGCGTGAACGCGAAGGTGCCGTGGCCGATCGGTTGAGCGTACGCGATCGCGCGAACGTTGAGCAGCAGCGAGCGTTGAATTCTCACGAAGCCGGCCGGCGCCAGTACGCCATCGAGCCGCTTGATCGATTCGCGGGCTATGTACTCGACGCCGGAAAGGTGATACGTGACGTAGTTCCCGGCGGATTCGACGTAGTCGATCTGGTACGGATCCAGCGGGTAGAGCCGATGCTCGCGCTCGCCGACGAGAAGAAACGGCCGGCCCGTATCGCTTTCACAGGACGCGGCGGTCACTGCGGCCGCGTGCAGCCGGCGTGCATCGCCCGGGCGCGGCATGCCGCGCGCTCGTGCCCGCAGGATGGAGGCGGAGAACGCCGCCTCGTTCACGGGTTTCACCAGATAGTCCATGGCCCCGGCCGCGAAGGCGCCCGGGGCATCCTGCGCGTTCGTAGTGATGAGAATCGTGCGGCGCTTGTGGCGCCGGCGCAGCGCGCGCAGGACGTCGAACCCGGACATGTCGGGCAGGTCGGCATCGAGAAGCATCAGGTCAGGCCACAGCGACTCCACGGCCTCGATGGCCTTCGCGCCCGTGCCCGCCTCACCGACCACGTGCACGTCCGGCGCACGCTCGCACAGCCTGATCAGTCCTGTGCGTGCCGCCGGCTCATCATCGACGATGAGGAGATTCATGGCGAGTATCACACTGGCTGGCGCTCGCCGCGTCCAGAGCGGTTTCTCGCACTCATCCGGAAATCGCCTACGGTCGTCCCAGGTTTTTTGGTGGCGGGCGAGCAACGCCTGGGTGAGGGGGCTGGCGGTCAGTCCTTCGAGCCGCCGACGACGAACTGCCCGATGTGCTCACGGACCTTGTGGCGAAAGCGCTCACTGCTCGTCACGGTGGTGCCGCCGCTGAGCACGAACACGTAGTCGCCGCGCGGAGTGCGGCTCACCTGCCGGACATGGTTCACGTTCACCATGCAGGAGCGGTTGATCTGCAGCATCGGCTGTGAGCGCATCGACTCTTCGGCCTGAATGAGTGTGCTGCGTGCATGGAACGATTCCTTGCCCACCGTGAGCACGACATAGTTGCGGTTCGCGGTCACGAGCTCGATCTGGGCGACATCGACCATGTGCAACGCGCCGCCGGTCTCAGCCAGCAGGCGCGGCCGCACTTCAAGGCGGGTCTGCGAGAGACGCTGCAGCTCGACGAGCGTCGCCGCGGCGATCTGGTAGTTGGCGGAGTTGCGTGCCGCATAGCGCTCGCGCACCCGCCGCAACATGGCGCGGAAGCGTCCCCGGTCA
>Ga0307477_10004439_pt1 | contig 10209 bp, 8 predicted proteins | sample atmos_gasesECM2C_FD_203316 | JGI IMG/M metagenome (GOLD analysis project Ga0307477, IMG submission 203316) | Hardwood forest soil microbial communities from Morgan-Monroe State Forest, Indiana, United States - atmos_gasesECM2C_515 | ecosystem: Environmental > Terrestrial > Soil > Temperate... | reverse complement strand
CGGAGGGTATACCGAATACAACATTGCGCCGCCGCGGTGGTTCAGTTTCGCAGTGCGATACAACTTTTGATATGTCCGGTGCCGTCAAGCGAAGCCACGTGGTTTTCTCGTGTGATCACGCATGGGTGAGTTTCGCCGACAGAGGGAGCTGACACCGAATCGGGAACGCGACGCGAGAGAGATGGCTGCGACGATGGATCATTCTGATATCCGCGGATTGGGTACCGCATTTCATCTCTTCCTCGCGGGGCTGCCTCGCTCTAGGGTCTGGGATCATCACGTGGGATGCCCGCATAAAACTGTCGAGGATTCCCCTCATCGTTCTCGCGCATCGCGTTGCCGGTTCGGTGTTGAGCTGTGGAATGTCAGGGCGGTGAGTGACCTCCGGGGTCGGCTGGGTAGGGATGGCTGCTCAGGCGGGGATCTGCACGTGCCGAGCGATATCCCAGATAAAGGCGGCGAGTTCTCGGGCAACAGCGACGCAGCATTTGTTTTGGGTCATCTTTCTTCCGGCATTCAGTTTGCGGAAGCGGTAGGCGAGCCGAAGCTGTGCTTTCCAGGCAATATCGCGGATGGCTTTGGGTTGCCCTTGCTGGCGCACTTCGATTGGGCGGCTCACTCGTGGATTGAAGCGGTAGGTCCAGGCCGCCTCGACCAGAATGCGTCTGGCGTGTTTATTGCCCGTTTTGGTGATCGGGCCCATACGACGAGTGTTGCCCGAGGAGTACTCAGAAGGGATCAGGCCCAAATACTTCATCAAGGCTTTGGGGTGGGCAAAGCGGGAAAGATCGCCAAGCTCAGCGATGAGGGTGACGGCTGCGATGAAGTCGATCCCGCGCAGACACATCAGCGCGTTCACCACGCCTTTCATGCGCCAGTGCTCACATTGCTCGCGCAAGGCTTGGGTGAGCCGCTCGAGCCGCTCGTGGGCGTCCCTGACGGCTTGTCGATACTCGTCGAAAGCGATCTGTTGCGCCGGGTGAGCAAACTTGATGGCGGCCAGGCTGCGCTCGTGGGCCGCGGTCCAGGAGGTTTTGCCCTGGTAGGCATGTCCATGGCGCAGCAGCATCGCTTTGAGCTGCAGCCGTGCCCGAAGACGCGCCGCACCGGCATCCTCTCGAGCGCGGGAGAGGTCGCGGATCGCCTCGTCGCGCTGATCCGGTACGGCGATCTTCACGAGATTGCCAGCGCGGGACTCCCTAGCGAGAAGGACTGCATCGAGCCGATCGGTCTTGAGTCGCTTTTCCGCGGGCTTGCGCACGATGTGAGCGGGCGAGATGACCTCGCAGCGCCAACCGTGTGCGCTCAAGTGGCGAACCCACCCGTAGCCACAGGGACCTGCCTCGTAGACCACCAGCGTGTTTTGGCGCTTGGCGCATCGCGTCAGCGCTTTGCACAGCGACGTCATCTCCGGCGGCGTGGTGCCCACAAAGCGTGGGGCCGAGCGCCCCGCCTCAGCTACCGCAATCGCGATGGAGTCCTTGTGAATATCCAGTCCGACGTACGAAGTGATATCTTCTTTCATGGGTCTGTCTCCCGCTGCTTGGGCACTTTGAACCCCTCGGGGTCTGTGCATGTGGCTCGGCGTCCGCAACGACGCAACCCACGATATGGGAGACAGACCTCTTCTCTCCACCTAACCGTCCGCCTGGCCTCACACCGTAGGCCCGGACATGATGTCTAGTATGGCCCGAATCGTCACGAATCCGCCGCGCACCTTCGGGCCGGGCGCCACCTGTCGGTACTGAGCCGCCGGGCAGCGCCGAAGGGTTTCCACATGCTGCAGATCGCCGCGCCGCCTCATCCGGGGTTGCCCGTCCAACCGATCCTCCGTCCGGCACCGCACATGCTGATCGGCGGCAAATGCGTGGTCGGTCAGGGGAGTCCCGAAACCATCGTAAACCCGGCCACGGGCAAGACCATCGGCATGGTGCCGGAGGCCTCGCCAGATCAGATCGAGCAGGCGGTGCAGGCGGCCCGGCAGGCTTTTCACGGATGGAAGCGCGCACCGGTGCGCGAACGGGCGGCCTGCTTGCTGGCGATGGCGTCGAGGATCGAGGCGCGCATCACCGAGTTGGCGCGGCTGGAATCCTGCAACTGCGGCAAGCCGTACGCGCTCATGCTGCGCGAGGAGATGCCGGCGATCGTGGACATCTTCCGCTATTTTGCCGGGGTGTCGCGCGCCATCGACGCTCCCGCCGCGGCGGAATACATTCCGGAGCACACCAGCTTCGTACGGCGCGACCCGATTGGAGTTGTTGCAGCCATTGCGCCCTGGAATTACCCATTGCTTATGGCCGCCTGGAAGATCTGTCCGGCGGTTGTGACGGGCAATACCGTGGTACTGAAGCCATCCGAACTGACGCCGCTGTCGATCCTGGCTCTAATTGAGTGTTTCGCCGAGGTCTTCCCACCCGGGGTGGTCAACATCATCTATGGGAGGGGCGAAACGGTTGGAGCGCCACTGGCGGCGCGACCTGAGATCGGCATGATTTCGCTGACGGGAGACATCGTCACCGGACAGAAAATCCTCGAGGGCGCGGCGCGCCTGATCAAGCGCACTCACCTCGAGCTGGGTGGCAAAGCGCCGGTCATTGTGTGTGCCGATGCAGACCTTGAGGCGGTCGTAGCGGGGATTCGTGCCTACGGCTACTACAACGCGGGTCAAGACTGTACCGCGGCCTGTCGTGTCTATGCCCACGACTCGATCTACGAGCGGTTTGTCGCGGCCCTTGCCGCGGCGGTGGCGAGCATCAAGGTCGGCGATCCGCACCAGAGCGACGTCGAGATGGGCCCGTGCATTTCCGCGCGGCAGCGTGATCGCGTCGCGAGCTTTGTCGAGCGTGCGCGCCGGCAGCCGCATATCCAGATCGCCTGTGGCGGCGACGCTGTGGCGCGTCCAGGATTTTTCTTCAGTCCCACGGTGGTGGTCAACACCAGCCCGCAGGATGAGATCGAGCGCAAGGAGGTATTCGGGCCGGTCGTCTCCGTGGCGCGATTCCATGACCTGGATGCGGTGATCCGAATTGCGAACAGTTCGGATTACGGGTTGGCGTCGTCGGTCTGGTCCCGGGACTGCGGCACGGCTCTGCGGGTGGCGGGCGAACTGGAATGTGGCACGACCTGGATAAACAGCCACTTCACGCTTGCCAGCGAGATGCCGCACGGTGGCAGCCGCAAATCAGGACATGGCAAGGAACAGTCACGCTACGCACTGGAAGACTACACCACACCTCGCCACATCATGGTGCGTTGGTGAAATCCGTCGGATCGCTGGCCGTAGAGTCGGGGATATCGCGTAAATGCAGACCAAGTTACTGATCGATGGGAAGCTTATCGAAGGGGAAGGAACGGCCGAGACGATCCTGGACGCGGCCCGCGGCAGTGCCATCGCCGAAGTGCGCGAGGCCAGTGGCGTGCAGCTCGAGGCGGCAGTGGCCGCCGCCGAGCGGGCATTCAATGGTTGGGCTCAGACGCCGCCGAAGGACCGCGCTGCGGCGTTGCTGAAACTGGCCGAGAGGATCGAAGCGCAAGGAACGGCCATTGCCGCACTGGAATCATCCAATACAGGCAAGCCGCTCGGCGCTGTTCTTAGCGACGAGATTCCCACGATCGCCGATGTGTTCCGCTTCTTTGCGGGGGCTGCACGAGCACAGCACGGCCTCGCCGCCGCCGAATATGCGCCGGGGTTCACTAGCATGATCCGCCGCGACCCGGTCGGGGTTGTCGGATCGATTGCACCCTGGAACTACCCGTTGATGATGGCGGCCTGGAAACTCGCGCCCGCCATCGCTGCGGGAAACACGGTAGTGCTCAAGCCCTCGGAACAGACGCCGCTGACAGCGCTGCATCTGGCGGTCACCCTTGCCGAGATACTCCCGCCCGGCGTGGTGAATATCGTGTGCGGCCGGGGCGAAACGGTCGGAGCGCCCCTGACGGCTCATCCCCGCGTGCGTCTGGTATCGCTTACGGGCGACGTCGCCACGGGCCAGAAGGTTCTCAGCGCGGCGGCGGGCAACCTCAAGCGCACCCACCTGGAGCTGGGTGGTAAGGCGCCGGTGATCGTGTTCGACGATGCGGACCTGGCGGCGGTGGTCGCCGGCGTGCGCACTTTCGGTTACTACAATGCCGGACAGGATTGCACGGCTGCCTGCCGGATCTATGCAGGATCCCGTATCTACGAGCGCCTGGTATCCGATCTGACCTCAGCGGTCCGCTCAATCCGTGTTGGCTTGCAGACAGCGCAGGACGTGGAAATGGGACCCTTGATATCGGATGCGCATCGCGAGCGTGTGGCCGGCTTTGTCGAGCGCGCCGCGCAGCAAAAGCACATCGAGATCACGGTGGGTGGCAAGCGCAGGCCCGGCAGCGGGTTCTTCTACGAGCCCACGGTCGTCGCCGGGACGTTGCAGAGCGACGAGATCGTTCGCCGCGAGGTCTTCGGGCCGGTCGTGACGGTGACGCGATTCACGGATGCGGAAGAGGCAATCAGGTGGGCCAACGACTCGGAATACGGTCTGGCGTCGTCGGTCTGGACCGCAGACGTCAGTCGTGCCATGCGGACGGCAAGCCGCCTCCAGTACGGCTGCACCTGGATCAACACCCACTTCATGCTGGTCAACGAAATGCCCCATGGAGGGTTCAAGCGTTCCGGGTACGGCAAGGATCTGTCTGTATACGCGCTCGAGGACTACACGGTGGCGCGTCATGTGATGATAAAACTCTGAACTGCCCACGCGGGCGCGCAGCTGGCCAAAGGGCCGACGGACCGCAGCGCCGAGCACTGCTCTTCGGCTCGAGGAAACCAGACGGACCTCTGCCGCTGGCGCATTCGGCCAATGAATTAAGGGGACATGCATGATCGAAGCCCGGACAGGGGACCAGGATGCGGAGCAGCTGCGCGCGCTGGGCTATGTTTCTCATTTCGACCGCAGCATGTCCCTGTGGGAGAACTTTGCTCTGGGCTTTACCTACCTGTCACCCGTAGTGGGTGTCTACACCATCTTCGCGACCACCTTCGCGGCCGGCGGCCCGCCGATGTGGTGGACCTACCTGCTGGTGGGCCTGGGACAGCTCCTGGTCTGCCTGGTGTTCGGCGAGGTCGTGTCGCAGTTTCCGATTTCCGGCGGCATATATCCCTGGGCTAGGCGCCTGTTTGGAAAGCGTTGGGCGTGGATGGCGGGCTGGATCTACGGCTGGGCGCTGTTCATTACCCTGGCGGCCATCGCGACCGGTGCGGCGCCGTTCCTGGCCGAGCTGCTGGGAATCGCGGGAACGCCTGTGCAACTTACCGTCATCGCGATCGTCCTGATCGCCTTTGTGACAGCGTTGAACCTCAGCGGCACGCGGCTGCTGGCACGGGTCGCCATGTTCGGCTTCGTCTGCGAATTGGTGGGTGCCATCGCCGTCGGCTCCTACCTGCTGCTGTTCGCGCGGCACCAGCCGCTGCGCGCGCTCGTCGACGCACAATCGCTGCACATCCCCGGAGGCTATCTGCCGGCTTTCTTGGCGTCCGCTCTGGGTGCGATGTGGTGCTACTACGGCTTTGAGGCCTGCGGCGACGTGGCCGAGGAGACGCCGGATGCGGGTCGAACCATACCCAAGTCGATGCGCATGACCATCTACGTGGGAGGAGTCGCGGCGCTGTGGGTCTGTCTTGGCCTGGTGCTCGCGGTACCGGATGTTGGAGCCGTCCTGTCCGGTAAGGATAAGGATCCGGTGGTAACGGTTCTGCGCTCCGCCATGGGTGAGACGGGCCTGCGGATCGTGATCGCGATCGTAACCGTATCGTTTGTCTCGGCGCTGCTCAGTCTGCAGGCCGCTGCCAGCCGGCTGCTGTTTGCTTACGCACGCGATCAGATGATGCCCGGCAGCGAGTACCTGCGGCATCTGTCCCCCGGCCGGCATATTCCCGCGCGAGCCCTCGTTGTTTCGGGTGCTGTTCCGATGCTGATCTCGATCTCAGCGCTGTGGCTGCAGAATGCGATTGCCATGATCATCAGCTTTGCCGCGGTCGGCATCTATATCGCGTTCCAGATGATCGTGCTGGCCGCGCTGGTCGCGCGGACGCGCGGCTGGAAGCCCGGCGGAAGTTTCACGCTGGGTGCGTGGGGCTGGCCGGTGAACCTGGTGGCCCTCGCTTACGGGCTGGGGGCGATCGTCAACATGTCCTGGCCGCGCAGCCCGGGCGATCCGTGGTTCAGCAATTACGGGGTGATCCTTACCTCGATCGGCGTGGTCACGGTCGGCCTGATCTACATGATCACGGACCGACCCTATGACCGCGGCCACGCCCCGGCCGGCGACGCACACCATCTCAAGCCCGCCGCCGGCATACCCATAGGCGACTGAAGCCATGATCGCTACGCCGGTCGGCAGCCGCATTGGCACAACGCTGAGGAGAAACTCGTGAAGCATCGTGCAAGACTGTTCATTGGTACCGCCCTATTGTTGACAGGATCCGTGGCGGTGGCGGGTGAGAAGATTGCGCTGGTCGAACACCCGGTCAACGAGACGACCATTCATACGGCCAAACCGGGAACAGATGCGGTTGGAGACATCCTGAGCTTTGCCAATCCGGTCTTCGACGCCGCGAACAAGACGCAGGTAGCGAGTGATCAGGGTTTCTGCGTGCGGACCGTGGTAGGCAAGAGCTGGGAATGCATGTGGACCATGATGCTCAAGGACGGGACAATCACCGTAGAAGGCGCGTTCCACGACACGGGCGATTCGATCTTCGCGGTCACGGGAGGGACGGGGAGGTACGAAGGAGCGAAGGGCCACATGAAGCTCCACGCTCGCAGCGGCGGCCCGGAGGCTTACGACTTCACCTACGAATTGCTGTAGCCTGTCGAGTGCGATCCATGAGACGCATCGACCGTCCGGCCGTCACCCCGCGGGAGATCTCCTCGCGTTCCGACAGCTTCAGCGCCAAGGCCGCGCGACTGCGTGGCAGGGGACGTATGCCGCCAGTTCTCGCAAGGATGCCGCCGATCGCGGAATGGTTACGATCGAACAGCTGAGCAATCGCCTGCAGCGACTCGCCCTGTCGCCACCGCTCCCACGTCAAGGCCTTGTCGGTCTCGGTGTAGTAGATCCTCGTCCGGTACTTCATATGCAACATCCCTCCCTCTACGATGAGAGTCTAGGTGTTGCATCCACCGGTTGAACCCACAACCCACAGCTGCCTATGGTGAACGTCCGCTCTCTGGTATCTCACATTTGGTGATGGCACCCGACGCAGCCTACTCCGGAATATTCATCTTGCGCAGGAGCGCCTTACGCGGACCCGCCCGGCATGTGCGCCTGTTGCGAACATCGGCTGTCTGATGCTTAGGTCGGGGTCAGGAGAAGGCGCGTGCTCCCGGACGATCAGCACGGGTCATTAAGGAAAAACCGTTGCCCGTGAGGGTGCCCGAAGGGAGCAAATTAGCCCGAGCCGGGTTAAGCTAGGATTGCCAAGAATCGGCTTGCGCCGAAAACCCTAACTGAGTCAAGCAGGCATGGCCGACGTCTTCGTTTCCTATTCCCGCAACGACAAGGCACGCGTCTCGCCGCTCGTGGCCGCGATCAAGGCGAAGGGCTGGTCGGTGTGGTGGGACCCGTCGATTGCGGCCGGCCAGCAGTTCGACGACCAGATCGAGGCAGAGCTCCAGGCAGCCAGTGCCGTGCTGGTGGTCTGGACCCCGACCTCCGTGGCCTCCCGCTGGGTACGCGGCGAGGCACGCGATGCCGCCGAGCGCGATATTCTGGTCCCGGTGCGATTCGATAACGCCCGCCTGCCGATCGACGCACGGGCGATTCAAACGACCGACCTCGACGATTGGGGAGAGGACCCAGCCAGCGCACCGTTCCAGGATCTGCTTCGTTCGCTCGGCGCCGTGATCGAGCGCCAGCGTGCGTCACAATCAGCGAGGTCGGCCGCTACATCGGCGCCATCGGCGGCGGCGGCCGCTCCTCGCGTCGGGATCTGCGTCCTGCCCTTCGCCAACATGAGTGGGGATCAGGAGCAGGAGTACTTCAGCGACGGTATCACGGAGGACATCATCACCGACCTGAGCAAGGTCTCAGGACTGGCCGTCGTGGGGCGCAACAGTGCCTTTATGTACAAGGGTAAGAACGTTGACCTCACGAAGGTCGCGCGCGAGCTCAAGGTCCGCCACATCTTGGAGGGAAGCGTGCGCAAGGCGGGCGGCCGTGTACGGATTACCGCCCAACTGGTCGACGGTTCGAGCAACGATCACGTCTGGGCCGAGCGCTACGATCGCGACCTGAACGATATCTTCACGCTGCAGGACGAAATCTCTGAAGCCATCGTCAAGGCCCTGAAACTCAAGCTCCTGCCGGAGGAGAAGAAGGCGATTGAGCAGCGCGGCACGGACAATGTCGAGGCCTACAATCTCTATCTCATGGCGCGGCAGTCCTACGTCACCGGATATGACGCCGATGCGCGGCGTGCGGAGGCGATCGTCCGCCTGTGCAAGCGTGCCACCGAAATCGACCCGAGTTATTCGCGTGCCTGGGCGCTGCTGGCCATTGGACAGATGACCATGCGGTTCGAACTTGGCAAGAATAGCGATGACGGCTTGGCGTCAGTTGAACGGGCTCTAGCGCTGGATGCCAATCTGGCCGAGGCCCATGCCGTGAAGGCCAGAATCCTGGCCCAGTACGATCGGCACGATGAGGCGGCCGCCGAGATTGATGTCGCCCTGCGTCTGGACTCGGAGTCGTACGAGGTAAACAGATCGGTCGCATATTTGTGCTTCCGGCAACGAAGGCCGAATGAGGCCACTCGCTATTACGAAAAATCAATGAGTCTGATGGAGACGGATCTGCATTCCGGTTCCATGTTGCTCACCTGTTACACCGCCCTCGGCAATTCCCAGGCTGCCCTGCGGGTCGCACGAATCGAGCTCTCCCGAGTCGAAAAGATGCTGGCGCAGGATCCGAACAATGCGACGGGCATGGGCAACGGCGCCATTGCGCTTGCCGTTCTGGGGGAGGGCGAGCGTGCCAAGGATTGGATCAACCGTGCCCTGCTGATTGATCCGGACAACATGAACGCACGCTATAACTTCGCCTGCAGCCTGACGTCTTTCATGAAACCACCGGACGTCGACGCCGCGCTCGAACTTCTCACTCCGGTATTTGAAAAGATTGCGGCTGGCTTCCTGAATCACACCAAAGTCGATCCGGACCTGGATCCTCTACGTAATGATCCGCGTTTCAAGACGCTGATCGCGGCCGCCGAGCTGCGCATTGCGGCCGATGGCGCGGGCTCCGAAACGGGCTCTTGACTCTCGTTGCGTGCAGGACTGCGAACGCCCTTTCCTTCGACCTTTGGGGAATCTCTGGGGAACGATTGGTCAAGTTGAGATAAGGAAAGACCGGCGTGAGCGTCGCCGACGAGGGGAGATGCTGCACATGCGCGGGGGCCGTGAACGTCCGCTTACCGGCGGGCACTCCGGCATGGTCAGTGGCTGGAGTTGGCCGGTCAGCGACCGTCGATTGAAACTACCCCGCCGACGGTCGCTTCGTGACCCGATCCTGCGTCTCGCGACCGGCCGCTTTCGGGTATCCAAGCTGGCCTGCTTTCACCAAGCTCTCAAGTAGGAAACTTCAACTCCCTCATCACTGCCTTAAAGCGCGGCTGCTCGCGCAAGGGGTCCATGAGCGGCTCGGTCTTCAAGTTCTCAAGCCCGGGATCACGCAAGCGCATTGCAATGTCGAGCCACTCAAGTGCCTTGGCGCGATTACCCCACTGCGCGTAGATAGTGGCGTACTGGAAGGCTAAGGCATCGCCCAGCGCAGCCTTCATTTTCGCCAATTCAGCTCCCGCGTCCACGTGTCGGCCCAATTTCTCGTACACCACCGCCAGACACTGCTGACTCCCCCAATCGTCTCGCTTCGTCTCACATGCGGCGCGCGCGCTCTCGAGGTTTCCAAGCCCGTAGAAGGCGAGCCCGCGCTCCCCGTAGGCTGACTCGAAGTCGGGGTTGAGGCGAAGGGCTTCTGCGTGGGCTGTGGCCGCCTCCCGATATCGGCGAGCGGCATATAGTGCACGGCCGAGTGCCGAATGGCTGGGGCGATCGAGCGGGTCCAGAACCACCGCACGGTGAGCGGCGGCAACCCCGGTATCGAAGTGCCCCATGTAGGCGGCAAACACGCCGCTTAAGCGCAGTACCTGCGCATTGCCGGGCGCGAGCGCGA
>Ga0307477_10004437_pt1 | contig 10212 bp, 7 predicted proteins | sample atmos_gasesECM2C_FD_203316 | JGI IMG/M metagenome (GOLD analysis project Ga0307477, IMG submission 203316) | Hardwood forest soil microbial communities from Morgan-Monroe State Forest, Indiana, United States - atmos_gasesECM2C_515 | ecosystem: Environmental > Terrestrial > Soil > Temperate... | reverse complement strand
CCTAGGGCGCCGGCGTCAAGACCAAAAGCCTGGCATGGACGGACGGCGACGTCATCGCAACTGAAGTTGACGATCAGCGCAGCCAACCCAGCGTCATCAACATTGACCTGCGGATGCTGCGGTATGCGCAGAATTTCACGGTCAAACAACCCCCTTCGCCGATCGGACCGCACGGGGCGGCGATACGCACCGGCGATCACGTGGCGGTTTCGCGCCTCGACATCCGCGACGGGAATATCCTGCTGACCCAGGAATTCACCGAAGGCAATTTTTACAGCGCATCCGCAGTTGCCATTGGGGTTGTGGGGCGCCAAACCAAGTCATCGTACTACAACGAGCTGACGGTTCGTTTGTCCGCTGAACCGCGCCAGGGCAAGATGCTGATCCTCGCCGCGACTGCTGTCAGTTACGACCGAAATGAGAACGTCGGCGAGCTGGCGCTCAAGCAGTTGGCGGCCGCCCAGGCCAAATCATTTGACGCGCTGCTCCAGGACAACCGCAAGTGGTGGGGCAATTTCTGGACCGAAGGTTTTATTCATCTGCACAGCGCCGACGGCGTGGCGGACAACGTTGAGAAGTATTACACCTATTACCTTTACCTCATGGGCTCCTGTTGCCGCGCGACCTACATGCCGCGCTTCTGCGGCGTGATCTGGGGCACCGACGGCGATTTGCGCATGTGGGGATCGATGTACTGGTGGCACAACCAGGGCTGCCTCTTCGACGGGTTCACGCCCGCCAATCGTCCTGAATTGATGACCTGCGTGTTCACCACCTACAGCCGCTATCTGGACACTTATGCCCGCGCGGCCCGGCAGCAATGGGGCAGCCAGGGCATTTGGATCCCTGAAACCACCTGGTTCAACGGCCTTGAGGATCTGCCCGACAATATTGCCGCCGAAATGCGCGACCTCTACTTGGCGCGAAAGCCCTGGAACCAGCGCTCCAAGGAATTTGATGATTATGCCCGCAACAAAAACGGCCTCAACAGCCGCTGGAATTACCGTTACACGGACAATCAACAAAGCCCCTTCGCCTGGACCTCCCACGTCTTGTCCACCACCGCCAAGATCGCCAACCTCTATTGGCTCCATTACGCCTATTGGCCCGATGCGCAGTGGCTGCGCACCACCGCCTATCCTGTGATAAAAGGCACCGCGGAGTTTTATCGAAACTTCCCCAACCTCTACAAAGCCGACGACGGCAAATATCACATTCGTTATGTAAACAATCTGGAAGAAAAACCCTGGGGCAGGTCCGACACGCCGGAGGAACTCCTGGCGATGCGCATCATGTTCCCCATTGCCATCCGCGCCTCGGAAATCCTCGACGTGGATGCCGACCTGCGTGCCAAGTGGCGGGAAGTGTTGGACAACCTCCTGCCCGTTCCCCCGGCGCCCCAACCGGGCGAATACTATGACATATGCACGCCGGTCACGGACGATACCGGGTTGTTGAACAGCCTGAAGGCTTCTTACACCGGACGCGGCAGCCGCAGGGGCGGCGACGGAGGGAACCTTGGCATCCTTTCCCGCGAACCCGTCATCGCCGCCAATCTCGGCATGGGCGAACTCATCAAGACGGTCGTGCCTGGCCAAATGCATTCCAATCCCGAAACCAATCCCGAGACCAACGCTCCTGGCCGCCGCCGCGGACGGGGCCAGTTGCGCAATCGCATGATGATGGGCGAAGGTCCCGGCGCCATTGAATTTGAGCAGCTTGGCAACGCCTCCCACGGCCTTCAAAGTGCCCTGCTGCAAAGCGTTCCGCCTTCCGCCGAGAAGGATCCGATCAACACCGTCTTCCCGGCCTGGCCGAAAGGTTGGGACGCCCAATTTACCCTCGCCGCACGCGGCGGCTTTCTCATCGGCGGGTCCATGCAGAACGACCAGGTTGAATTCGTCGAAATCTTCTCCCGAATCGGGGGCCGATGCATCGTGCAGAATCCCTGGCCGGACACAGAGGCAACCGTTTACCGCAACGGAAAAGTTGCCGAAAACCTCTCGGGCAAGCTGTTAACCCTGTCAACCACAGCCGGAGAACGCCTGGCCCTCGTTCCCAAAGGCATAGTCCCCGCCGCGAAAAACGTGCAATGACAACGTGACCGGCCTGCTGCCCATCCTTCCCGAAAAGGCCACCGCAGGGCTGACGCAGTTAAATGTGCCTATGGCAGGGGAATCGCTCGATGAGCTTTTTGAGCCTCTTGGAATTGGGCGCGAACTTGGCCGGGTGAACCTCTTTTTGCCAGGAGCGGGGCCCGAGACCGGGCGCTGAGAAACGTTGATTGCCTCTGAGGCAATTTTGGAGTTGACTATGAGGCAACTGGATGTTACTCTATTATTCGGACAAACGAATAGAGCGCTGAGCACTCCATCCAACCGGTGAGGCGGTCATGGCGGCTTACGGCGATGAGACTGATCCGGACGATTGGAAGGAAGAAGCCCACAGATTTTTTTCGAAACATTGTGGGAGTGATCGACGAATACCAGGGCCACATTGTTCCAGGTTCAGCTGCCGCAGCAAGACTCGCGGATATTCGTTTTGGTGCGACGGCTCTGGCCGAACAGATTGTTCGAGGCGACCGTGACGCGGCGCTGCGATCCATTACGGGATTGCGCGAGTCGATTTATGAATTGCTCCGCAGTACCGGCTGAAAGAAGGTCTCACGATGCAACAGCGAAAGCATGACTCTGCCGCGACCTCCGCGGCGGTCGTTGAATATATTCTGGCGGAACGAAAACTTACCCAGGAGCAATTGGCGGAAATTCTCGAAGTGTCTGCGTCGTTCATCAGCCGGGTCCGCGCGGGACAGCGCTCGTTCACGCTTGATCATCTGCAGGCAATTGAAGAGCGTCTGGAAATGCCGCTCGGGGCACTGTTTCTCGCGACCATGAAGAAAACGCCGCGTGACAACAAGCTGGCGAAGGCACGAGAAATCGCCATCACCGCTCTGAAGTCCGGCGACCGCGCCGCGAAGGCGATCCGCGCGTTCGATTCGCAGATTGCGGTAAGGTGAGTGGGGGGACCCATTTATAAAGGAACCGGGCCGGCATCGCGCAGTATCCCTGGCCGGACACAAAGGCAACCGTTTACCGCAACGGGAAAGTTGCCGAAAACCTCTCGGGTAAGGTGTTAACCCTGTCAACCACAGCCGGAAAACGCCTAGCCCTGGTTCCCAAAGGCATAGTCCCCGCCGCGAAAAACGTGCAATAACAACCAGACAGCCGCTTGGCGTCTTCAATCAGCGGAACGCATTCCTGAACCGAGCCGCGAGAAATTGTGAAGAAGTTTTTCCCGACGCGTGTTATTTACACCGGCGTCTCGCTATCGAGCATTCCGGACCGCCGTGACGCGAGACTGCCACACTTCTGGCGGGTCTTGATTGGACGAGCCGATCGGAATGAGGCACGTAGCTCCGGATAGAATATGCGTGCATAAGTCATTGCTCGCCCGCACAACATCGTGTCTCCAGATGTCAGCATTTCAAAGAGCTGCTCCTTGGGTGGGCGGGCGTTTTGACCGCGGCGCATGAGTTCGACCCTGGCGAACTCCGAAGCCGGGTGTGAGTGGTTCGCCGAAAGTTCGCGGAGTTGATCGTTTGAAAGAGGGCGCACCTGCGCCCAAATTCGCTGGACCACGGCCCGATGACGGGCGTAGGTGAAGACCAGGTCGATCACAAACCATGCGACGCTAGCCAGCAGAGCGAACACGCAGAGCGCGATGGGCCAGAGAAATGCGCCAGTCCATCCTTGGACGATGACTCCGGCTCATGCAGATACACCTAGACCGGTAGCTTCAATCGTTTTGCGGTTCACGAATCGCATATTTGTGTCGGACAAGGAACGGCGTTCAATTGCTTGTGCCGCGCCGGCTAATCCCATGTTATCAGAAAGCAATCCCGAGGAATCGGGGCGACGGGACTTGAAATCTCAGATTCGCACTTCCCGGTTATTCAAGCATTGCGCGGCGCTGCCAATTCAGTGAGACGCCAATTTTGCGGGCGAAATCACCGTTCCAGTTGGGCTCAAAACCCTCATTGCGCAGGCATTCGCAAACTTCACGGGCGATCCCGAGCGCCTTCTCCTTGTAAACGTCAGGGGCGACCTTTGAGTCATCTCGCGAAAACCAGCCGTAGGCCAAGTAAACCGAGATCTGCGTACTCTCGGCCAACATGTCGGGCATGTTCTGATCGATGAAAAAAGAGTAGCCGCGGACACGGTTGCGAAGGCCCGGAAAACGGCCGTTAATCACATCGATCCGTTGCGGAAGCTCGCCGCCAGTGCAAGTGTCGCAGCATGGAGACACCTGCCACAAAAGGATGCCTCGTTCGCGCAAAGCGGCCTCAACGCGGTCGAGGCGGTCGCAGTCCGTCTCTTTTGGCCACGTCGCCTTTTCGGCTGCAAGGTGGGCTGCAGCTCGATTGAGTTCGTTGCCGGCGAATTCAATGAACGTGCTCCATTCTTGCTCTGGGCATTCGTCTTGGATGTAAGCCTCGCGGCACGTCTCAAGGACCTGTTCGTGCTTGCTCCTTGAGAGCCGAAGTTCTCCGAGAATGACCGGTCGAAGCATCGCGCGGAGTTTGTCGCGCGATTGGTCGTTCCAGATTCGCTCATCGCCCATGACGCACCGGGGTTTCCTGGCCGCTCTGCATATGCCCCATCTCGAGAATGAATCGCTCGACGTTGGAGACGGCGTCGCCGAGGCCGGATTTGCTGCGCAGGTCTGCTTCGGCCAGCAGGTCGGTGGCGCGGGCGGCGCCGCGCTCGCCCAGGGCCTCGGCCGTTTGAAGGAACGGTCCCTGAATCTCACGCGGCCAGATACGAAGCTGCTGGGCGATGACAAACGGCTGCACGCCGTCGCGCTTCATGGTGACGGCTTTGCGGACGTTTTCCAGCCACATGCCCAGCCAGGTGACGGCACGAAACTCGGCGGACGGCTCGAGCTGCACGAGTTGACGCCACCGACGCAGCGCTTCGGCGGGGCGGCCGCAGGCCAGCTCGTTGGTCATGTCCCACATTTGCCGCTCGCGCTGAAACGATACGGCGCCGCGGACTTCATCAGCGCCGATGGCGGCGCCGTCCCCCTGGAGGGCGAGTTTTGCAAGCTCGGTGTCGAGGCGGCCGAGGTCGCCGCCCACCAGATCGACCAGCAGCCGGGCCGCGTCCGGCGCGATCGAAACGCGATGCGCTTCCTTCGCCTGGGCGATGACCCAGCGCGCGACGTCTTTTGGTGTGTCACAGCTTTCGATGCCGCCGGCCTTGGCGATGGCCTTGTAAATCCGCTGGTTGGACGGCAGCGATTCGAGTCGAAGGATCAACGTCGAGCCTTCCGACGGCTGCGCGACGTACGCCTCGAGATGTTCGCGAAAGCGGGTCAGAAACGCGTCGGCCGAGCGGACCACGACGACCTTTGCCCCGCCGAACATCGCGAAGCTGCGCAGCTCGTCCAGGACGTCGGCCAGCTCAGCCCGCTCGCCGTCCACGTCGGCGCGCTGGATATCGGGCCCGAGCTCGGAAAGAAGCTGGCGCAGTTTCTGGAGCTGCACAAAGGCGTCGGCGCCGACCAGGGCATAAACCGGCTTGGACATGATCGCGTTGTACGCGGCGCCATACGTCGGGTCAACGAACCCGGCGGCGTGTTCTGTCGTTTTATCTCCAATTGGCTACACTTTATCGGGCGGTGTAACCGATCTTCGAAAAGAGGGCGAGTCCGCGGCGCAGGTGCGGGCGCGCTCCCAAGGATGTCGAACGACCGGGCTTCGGGTTTCCGGGAGGATGTCGTATGTCCAATCCGTTTGCGGCATTTTGCGAGGACTTCTACGTGAACATGCGGCTGGGATCGCAGTTGAACCTGCCGCACAACCGCGAAACGCTGCTTCACCTCTTCGAGCGGGTCCAGAAGAGCTATCCGGGGATGGCGCGGTTCCGCAAGACGGACAACGGGGAGTTCAATCTCGAGGAAGACCGCGGCGGCCACAGCTATCGATGGATGAGCCTCGAGGCCAAGCGGCTCTCGAGCGGTCACGTCAATCCTTCTTCCGTCGAAGAATCACTGTCGCTTCATACGCTCCTGCTGGAGATGGCCCCACACCACCTGGGAATCAGCCCGATCGAGGTGGATTACCTTGACGTCCTGTTCGGCTTTGACCTGGGTTTTGGCGGCAACCACGACGAGGTCATCGCCGAGAGCCTGTTCCGTGATTCGCCGCTGGCCTGCCTGACCGAGGCGGCGGGTAGCCGGGCGGTGGACTTCCAGCCGACCGTCACCGTGGCGCTCAGCGACGATTGCCGCCTCCAGGCGCGGATTGACATCGTAACCCGGACCAACAGCTATCAGGTGCGAACCGGCGATTACTCCGACGACGCCATCAGCGTCTACCTGATCGTCCGGCGATATTGGGGCGATCGGCCCCGCGAGCCGATGGAAAAGCTCTTCGTCCAAATGACCGAGCGGGCCGAACAGTTGTGCTCGGATTTCATCATTCCCCGAGTGCTGCGGCCGATCTCGTCGGCGATCGCTTCCCGATCATAGTCTTTGGTGGGGCAGACATTCCTGTCTGCCTCGGAGCGATGTACTCATCGACCCGAATCAGACTCTGATGCCGGAGTACCGGCATCAGCGGCAGACAAGAATGTCTGCCCCACCAGAACGCATATAGGCTGGCCTCGCCGCATCAAAATCAGAATCGGTAAGTGTTGAAGTAATCGCGCCCGAGCTTTACCCGTGGCGCCGAAACGCTTAGTATTTCCGCGGTGAAAAATGACTTCCAAGTTGCCGAATTGACGCGCGCGATGGAGACAGCACGGCGAGTGGCCGCCGGCTTGCGGCGCGACGAGCGGGAGCTGTCGAGCCTGCCCGGATACATTCATGGGGCAAGCGCAGCACAGGCAGCCGCGATCGCTGCCGAAGGCGTGGCCCGGCTGATCGAGCAGTTGCAGAATTCGCAGTCTGCTCAGCCTCGAGACCTTCCATGACCGATGCCGCGACGAAAGCAACCAGCGACATCGTCGCCCGCGCCGATTTTCAGTACCGCTGGCGAGTGTATGTCTTTTTCATCCTCGTATTTGGTTACGGTATGTGGAGCCTGCGGGATGGGTACTTCGTATGGCCGCGCGAGAACGCGCTCTGGAGACAAATGGAGGAGCATGGCCAAAGGCCGCCGCAGACCGAGCACAACGAAGCGAGCCTGGCGATCAACCAGGTCCTGGGCGTGCTGCTGCCGGCCGTCAGCCTGCCGCTGTTCGTCTGGCTCATGTACCGCTCGCGGGGCGAGTATCGCCTTTCCGTCGGAAAGCTGATGACGCCGGGTAACGCGCCTGTGGCGCTGGAATCCGTTCGGAGTCTCGACAAGTCGCGGTGGGACCGCAAGGGTATCGCGGTGGTCGAGCACGAATTGCCGGGAGGCCAAACAGGCAAAATCACGTTGCGCGACATGGTTTATCAACGACGCGCGACCGATGAAATCGTCGCCCGTATTGAAGCCCATCTCACGGGAAACGCCGAAACATCGAAATCGCCATTGGCGCAGTAACCGTCCGCCGGTCAATCGACGGTCCAGGTCTCGTCTCCCGTGACCAGATGTTGTAAATCGCCCTCACCCAGTTTCGCGATCGCCTGACGGTTCTGATTGCGAACGATGTCGCCATACCGCACGTGCTCGACGGCCCGGAAAACGCCGAGCGGCTCGGGGAATTCCGGATAGCGCATCCGCGAGAGCATGAAAGCCAGGCTCGGCTCGGCGGCCTTCTCGTCGTGGATCAGCAAGTCATCCGCTTTCACCGTCTTGGTGTCCACCACCTCGGGCTTGAGATCGTTGAGTCGGATGCCTTTGGAGCCGTCCTTGCCGAAAACCAGCGGCTTGCCGTGCTCCAGGTAAAGAGTGGTATCGCTGCGGGTCGTCTTGTCCGTTGCGTATTCGAAAGCACCGTCGTTGAAGATGTTGCAGTTCTGATAGATCTCGACAAAGGCTGCGCCGACGTGCTTTGCCGCCCGCTCGAGGACGTATTCCAGGTGCTTGATATCGACATCGACCGCGCGGGCCGCGAATGACGCCTCGGCGGCGAGGGCGATGCTCAACGGGCGGATCGGATATTCCGGAGCGCCCATCGGGGTGCTCTTGGTCTTCTTGCCTTGTTCGCTGGTCGGCGAGTACTGGCCCTTGGTCAGGCCATAAATGCGGTTGTTGAACAGCAGGATCTTCACGTCGACGTTGCGGCGGATGACGTGCATCAGGTGATTGCCGCCGATCGACAGGCCGTCGCCGTCGCCGGTGATCATCCACACCGTCAGATCAGGGCGGGCCAGCTTCAACCCGGTGGCGAAGGTCGGCGCGCGGCCGTGAATCGAATGAAATCCATAGGTGTTCATGTAATAAGGGAACCGGCTGGAGCAGCCGATGCCGGAAATGAACACGGTTTTACTGCGGTCCATGCCGAGCTTGGCGCAGACCTTCTTCATCTGGGCGAGGATCGAGTAATCGCCGCACCCCGGGCACCAGCGCACGTCCTGGTCGGTGCCGTAATCGACGGGCTTAAGCAAATTCAATGGTGATTGCGGGATAGTGCTCATGTTTCAATCCCCGTTGGTGAAGTTGGCCGCTTCCGAGGGGACCACGCGGTTGGTCGCCGAGTGAACTTGCTCGGAACCGAACCGGCCTTTCATCAAGGCATGGACCCCGTCAATGATCTCCTGGACCATGAACGGCTGGCCCTTTACCTTGTTGAGCCCCTTGGCATCGATCAGGAAGTGGCCTCGCAGAAGCAGCCTCAGTTGGCCCAGGTTCATCTCCGGGACCAACACGCACTTGAAATTGCGGCACAGCGCGGGAAATCGCTCCGGCAGCGGGTTGAGGTATCGGATGTGGCACGCCGATACCGCAACCCCCTGACTTTGCAGTTCAAGGGTCGCCGCTTTGATTGCGCCGAATGTGCTTCCCCATCCGACGATCAGCACGTCGCCGCTCGAGGGCCCGGTCCAGAGCAGGTCGGGACCGACGGGCTTGATCCCGGCGACTTTCGCCGCACGGATTCGGACCATGTGCTCGTGATTGAGAGGCTCGTAGTTGACGGACCCGGTTACATCCTGTTTTTCCAGTCCGCCGAGACGGTGTTCGAGGCCCGGCGTGCCGGGGAGCGCCCAGGGGCGGACTTTCCTTTCATCCCGCTTGTAGGGCATGAAGCCCTTGTCGTCGTTCTTCTCGGTCGGATGGGTGACCTCAAATCTGGGAAGCGTGCTGACGTCCGGAATGAGCCACGGCTCAGCGCCGTTGGCAAGGTACCCGTCGCTGAGAAAGAAAACCGGCGTCATGTAACGCGTGGCGATGTTGAAGGCTTCAATAATGGCGTCAAAGCAATCGGCCGGGGAAGCCGCGGCGATAATCGGCACCGGGCACTCGCCGTTGCGGCCAAACATCACCTGAAGCAGGTCCGCCTGCTCGGTTTTGGTGGGAAGGCCGGTGCTGGGGCCGCCGCGTTGGACGTCGATGATCACGCAGGGCAGCTCGGTCATGACCGCCAGACCAACTCCCTCACTTTTGAGGGCGACGCCCGGACCGCTGGTCCCCGTGCATCCCAGTGCGCCACCGAAGCTTGCGCCGATCGCCGCGCCGATCGCGGCAATCTCATCCTCAGCCTGAAACGTGATGACGTTGAAATTCTTCTGGGCCGAAAGCGCATGCAATATGTCGCTGGCCGGCGTGATCGGATAGCTGCAATAGACAAGCTGCTTGTTGGCCAGCTTCGAAGCGGCAATCATTCCGTAAGCGGTCGCCTCGTTGCCGGTGATTTTGCGGTACTTTCCCGACGCCAGCTTTGCCTTGGGGACCTGATACTGCTGGGAAAACAGTTCGGTCGTTTCGCCGAAGTGATAGCCGGCCTTGAGCGTGACAATGTTGGCATGCGCGACGGCGGGCTTCTTGGCGGCGAATTTCGCCTCGATGTGCTGAATCGTGGCATCGAGCGGCCGGCCGTAGAGCCAATAAACCAGCCCCAGGGCGAACATGTTCTTGCAGCGGTCCTGGTCCTTGGCCCCCAGGCCCGAGTCCTTGGTGGCCGCGGCGTTGAGCTTGTTGATCGGGACCCTGACCAGCCTGTATTTCTTGAGCGTGCCATCGTCCAGCGGGTTGACCGCGTAGCCGGCCTTCTTGAGATCGTTGGGGCCGAATGCGTCTTCGTTAACGATGACGATGCCGCCGTCTTTGACCGCCTTGAGATT
>Ga0307477_10004436_pt1 | contig 10214 bp, 9 predicted proteins | sample atmos_gasesECM2C_FD_203316 | JGI IMG/M metagenome (GOLD analysis project Ga0307477, IMG submission 203316) | Hardwood forest soil microbial communities from Morgan-Monroe State Forest, Indiana, United States - atmos_gasesECM2C_515 | ecosystem: Environmental > Terrestrial > Soil > Temperate... | reverse complement strand
CGATGCGTCGCTGCTCGGCACGCCGCAGTTCATCGCGCCTGAGGTTTACGAGCAAGTTAGCCGCGTGGGACCCGAGATCGATATTTACGCCCTGGGCGTGACGATGTACGAATTGCTCACCGGACGGCTGCCTTTTGCCGACAAGGATCTCCGAGAGATTCGCCGGGCCGTCATCGACGCCGGATTTCCACTTCCGCAGGAACTGAACGCGGCCATTCCCGAGCCACTTCAGCGAATCTGCCTCAAGGCGATGGAGAAGGACCCGGCCTCGCGCTACGACTCGGCCGACGCCATGGCCGACGACCTCCGCCGCTTCCTCGATGATCGGGAAGTCCTGGCCCGGCCGACCCGCTACGAAGCGCAGCTCCGCGGTCGCCTCCAGAGTCATCTGGCCGAGATACGGCTCTGGCGGGAGCAGAGCCTCATCGACGTCGGCGAAATGGATCGCCTGGCACGCCCGTACCACGCGCTGCTCGATTCGGTCTCCCCGTGGCGGCAGCTCGCCCGACGGTTTCCCTGGGAGAGCATCACGCTGCGCGTCGGCGGGTGGCTGGTGCTCATCAGCAGCGTGCTGTGGCCCGTCTTTTATTGGCAGCGGCTGACAAGGGCCCAGCGCGTTTGGGCGGTCGGCTTGCCGACGCTGGTAATCAATCTCGTCGGGTGGCTGCTGCGTTCGCGTGGCAGCCGGGTCAACGGCCTCATTTATCTTTCCACCGGCGCGCTGCTGTGGCCGTTATTCGTCAGCATCGTGCTGGCGGAATACCACGTGTGGCCGCACGCCCAGGACCCGGTGCGCGAAGTGTTCGGCAATCGAACGCAGGGCGTTGCGACCGAGTCGCGCGAGGCCTACGCGCCAACCAATTTGCAGATCACGCTTTGTGCCGCGGTCTTCACGGGGTATTGCCTGCTCCTGCTTCTGACGACTCGCGCCGCGATTCTGGCCCTCTGGCTGGGAATCGGAATGTATCTCGTTTATTGCGGCTTGCTACTCATGACCGGCCTCAAGCAATGGGTCCTGGACGACCACGTGGCGCGGGCACTTCTGCTGTTCCTTGCGTTTTCACTGGTTTTCTGGCCGCTTGCGGCGGTGCTGGAGCGACGGGCGGCCTGGGCCGCGCGGGCACCGGTCTTCTTCACGCTGTTTCCCATTCCATTTGTCGTGACGCTCAATTTGCTGGCGCGCTACGGCGCAGTCGAGTGGTTCGGCGCCGAGGCGCGGTGGGACGACCAGACAATCAACCTGTTTTGGATGTTCGATGGCGCGGTCTTTCTGCTGGTGGCCGCGTGGAGCATTCGGGCCCGGTCGAGCTACGCGCGGTTCTGGGGCGGCCTGTTGATGTTGATGGTCCCCCTCCATCTGCTTTCGCCCACGCAGATTCTGTTCGGCAAACCGGGCCACGATCTGTTCCGCGTCGGCGGCGCCGCCGTGACCAGCTACGAAGCGGCATCCGTCATCATCGCCCTGGGCTTGATCGCTCTGGGGGTGCGGATGCGGCAGCATGCGCTGGTGCTTCCGGCGCTGCTCGGCCTGGCGATCTTCTTCTTCCGCACCACCGACCGGCACTTTCGCGATTATCTTTCCTGGCCCCTGGGAATCGCGCTGGCCGGCGGAGCCGCAATGGCCACAGCGCTAATCTCCCTGACCGTTCGCGCACGCCGCGGCCACGAGCCCGTGATTTGAGAGCAGCTCGCCGAGATGGAGCACAAAGCAGGCGAGCCCGCGCCGCTTTCGATTGGACTTGTCGGGCCGCGTTTTCGCCTTCGCGACCGTCGCGACTGACGTCGGATAGATTCTGGACGCCACAGGAGGTTCGCTGATCGCCGGAAGAACGCTCTGCAATCGATGCACCTCAAAGATGCTCGCCGCCCTGCCACTGAGTCCCGCGAGCCGCAGATCGCGGCCGCCGGCCAGCAGTTCCCGACGCAGCAGCACCAGCCGCGCGAACGCGGCGGTGCTGGCGTCGCGAACTCCGCCCATCTCGATAACGACCAATTGGCCTTCGCCACGTACCGCCGTTTCCGAGAGCCAGGCGGCATCGATGTGATGCAGTCGTGCCGATGCGCGAACCGTGACCGTCTGCGTGACGCACATGACAGGATCTCCTCACCGCGGCTGCAACTCCGAGTCCACGCGATGCCGATCATTTGGACGAGTTGTTTGCCAGCACCGAGTCGATCAGGTCCTTGTCCGCGTTCACGTCAAGACGGCGAAATTTTGCCGCATCGCCGTTGCCGTAGAGGTCCGGATTGTTCAGATCGCGGGCGATGACGGCTTCCACGTCGGCCGAACTCTTGACCGTCTTCATCGGCTCGAAAGTATCACTGACCATTCTCACCTCGATCACGTCGCTTGTTCCCGATACATGCAGTACCGGATAATACTTCTTGTCATCAGGGTTGATGGGAAGACGCTGCGCCAGCAGCTCGAGGGTGATGAACCGCTCGCCTTTCACGTTCGTCAGCCACGCCTTGTAGATCTGCGGGGGGCCTTGCGGCTGCCATTTGTCGTCCTGCTTTTTCGCGCTGGCGTCCTGAAGCACATAGGCGTGCTGATCGAAGGGATAGAGCACGATCAGCTCGCGCTCGTCGTCGGAACTGCGCAGCCAGTAGCCGCTCAGCTTCGGATCGATCTGCGACTTGTCCGGATCACCCAGCGGGAACGGCAGGCAGCCGGACACCAGCAAAGCCAACCCGACCGCCAGACAAACTCCGGCAAACGTGAGAATTCGATTTTTCATTGCCATGCTCCTGTACTGTAAATAGATACGGACCCGGGGCGGCGATCTTGCGCAGGTTCAATGGACATTTCGTGTCGCAAGATTGTCCAGACCCTGCTTCAGCAACAATCGGAACGGCTCGTCCAGCCATTGCTGAGCGACGGCCCATTCGAGGGCGCGGCGCAACGCGGCATCGTCGAGGGTCGTCAGCCGTATTTGGGCCCGTAAGCTCGCCGCGACGATCGCGGCATAGTAAAGAACGTGGCAAATTTCGAGCGGAATGCCGCTGTCGGCGTTCCGACGGGCCGCTTTGGCGAACTCTTTAAGCTCCGCCAGTGCGTCGACAGGCGGCTGCGGATCGAGCAGCAACTCGCCAAGTGTCGCCGACGGATGCGCTGGAAGCTTCATTTGAAGTTGATGGCGCAGGACCGCCGCGAGGTCCCGGGACTGCCAGATAAACGACGCCTCGGCCGGCGCCAGCAGCGCCGCCAGTTTCGTCGCATCGGTCTTCGCAAACCCGGTGCCTTCCACGTTCCTCCCGGTCATTGCCCGGCGATAATGGCTCGCAGGTCCACGATTTCCTGATCGATCGCACTTTCGTCCCCGGCATACTCCCCCACCACCGATCGCAGCGTCCGCTCGAACATGCGCTTGGCTGTCACCAGCGCGTTGGACGCCGCGGCCGGCGTTGCGAACTGGAACCGCTCGAGCAGACGCTCATACGGAACCGGCTCGACCCCCGCCAGGGCCGGGTCGAGTACGCGGCAGCGGAACAACTCCCACAGGTCGTTGCGGCCCAACGTCGAACATTGAGACTCCATTTGTCTCACGGCCTGGTCGATCACCTGCCGGGCCCAGTGCAGATCGAACTGGCGCGAAGGCCCGTCGGTGGCCGCCGGAAGATTGGCCAATTCTTCCGTGCCCGCCCGTGGAATGGCGCGTCGGCCGGCGGCTTGCGACCGCGCCCGGTCGATCGCGTATCGGTCCAGCGCCGTCAGCACGAATGTACGGAATTTCCCCTTGCTTCGATCGACTTTTCCGATCAGTTCCTGGCCGATCATCTTGTCGGCGATGAAGCCCTGGAGCAGGTCGTCCGCCTCGTCACGTCCGACTCGCCTTTCCAGCACCAGCCGGGCCCGCAGCGCCGGCAGATAACGCATGAGCAATTGCTGAAGCGCGGCCTCGCCGCCCCCCGACGCCCGCGCCACCAGGGACCAAACCGTCGCGGGAAACGATCCCAACTGCCCCGACCCATTCATGCCGTCATCATATCGGCGGCCGAAGGCCCCGGCGAATTACCCCCGCACCTTGCTCGTCGTCCGAATCGACGGCATGAGCTTGTGATGGAGGGTCGCGGCGTCGGTGGTTATCGCCGGTGAATCCGTCGCCTGGGGCTGAAGCGCCGCAGAAGCGGCCGTGCTGGTCTTATTGTAGTTCTGGGCGAGGATCACCAGGTCAGGAAAGTTGACGATCCCGTCACCATTCAGGTCGCCCAACTCATAAAGCGGCACGCTGGAGTTATAATGCTGCGCCAAAAGCACCAAGTCGGAAAAGTTCACGGTCCCGTCGTGATTAACGTCTCCCGCCAAGGCTGGCGGCTGCGCCTCGTAAGACCCGATGTCCACGACGGTGTTGAAAATACGAGAAAGTCCGCGCTGATCGGTATTGAGTGAGTATTGAATGACCTGACCGTTGTTTCCATGATTGAGGGCAGGACTGCCTTTCATGAGCGCGTAGGTCTGTGTCGGGCCGCCGTAGTTGCTCAGCGGCGCCAGCAGTGCGTTGAGCGGCAAGGCGCTGCTTCCGACCTGGTCGGTTGTCGTCCACCCGGAGCTGGTGCCTGTGTCCCCGATGAGGTTGTACCCGAGCGAGTTGAATTGACCGAACGTATCGCCCGGCTCCAGTTGGATGTTGTTGTTGGCAACGATGGTGTTGCCGATGGCCAACGAGGCGCCGGCCTCGTTTGCCACACCCTCGCCTCCCCCGGGAAAGCCGGGGAAGCCAGAGATGTAGCCCAATCCGCCGGGCCCGCGCGGACCGACGGTGTTTTCGCTTATCGTATCGTTGATGAGAGTTGCAGTCGGCGTGGCGGTTGTATTGAATACGCCGTTGACGATGCCGCCCCCGTCGCCCCCGTTGCCGCCCATGCCGCCCTCACCCAGGGTGACGCTAGGAAGCCCTTCGCCCCCCGCCCCGCCGGCGCCTGCGGCGTTGCCGGAAATCGTGGTGTTGAAAACGCTCAGGACGCCATCGTTGGCGATGCCGCCGCCGAAACCACCTCCGCCGCCATCGTCGCCCAAGTCAGGCTGTGCCAGGCCCGCGCCGCCCCCACCGGCGGTATTGCCGATGATCGCGCTATTTGTGATGGTCAGAGTCCCGTCACTGTAAATCCCGCCGCCCGATCCGCCTGGCGAGTCGGGGAATCCCGTGGCAGCCCGGCTGTTGCTCACCAGCACGCCGGTCAGCGTGAGCGTGCCATCATTGAGGATCGCCCCGCCGCTGAAAATCGCCTCTCCATTGCTCCGCCCGTTGGTCATCGTCAGCCCGCTGATCGTCGAGGTCGCCCCGGCATCCACCTGCAAAACGCGCGACTGGCTCTGGGCGTCAATCGTAATCACGCCGGCGCCCGGGCCTCCGATCGCCATATTGCTGCTGATCTCCAACTGTCCGTTGGACAGCAGGATCGATCCATTCAAGTTTGGCGCAAATGTAATGTTAGTTGGCGTCCCCGCACTGTTGGCCTGGGTAATCGCATCCCGCAGGGAAACGGTCGCGCTGCCGACGGGATCGATCGAGTCCTGTAGCGTATTGACGACAAGGCTTAGACTGAGCAGCCGCCGCGGCTCCAGATCCTCAGTAACCGGCGGCCGACGCCGCGGCGCTTTCGCCTTACGAATCGAGCTCGTCCGACCCGCAAAACGTGAAAATCCTCTGCACTGATGCATGAATAATCCTCCTCCGCCCAAAGATAGGCTTTCGCCGGAATTTACTTGCCTATGGATTTACATGCAATTGGAATTTTTCCGATTTTCGACAAGCGCGTGCGATGGCCGCAGCCATCGGCTAAAATGAAGTCAATGTTAACTGCGACCATCCCCGTCCATACCAGCGACCCCATCAATGCCTGCATCCTGGCCGTTTCCGAGGACAAGCTCCAGGGCTTTCAGCCCGACCCGCTGGGCGAAATCTCCCGTTTATCCGGCGTCGATCTACCAACCGTGATCGACCGCATCGTCGCCATGCTCCAGGCCGGCACGATCCGCCGCGTGCGGCAGACGCTCATGGCCACCAACCTCGCCCGCGGCTCCCTGGTCGCCTGGGAGGTCCCACCGGACAAGCTCAATGGCGCTTTCGAGTTCATGTTTCACGAGGACCCGTTCTCCGGCCACGTGGTCATTCGCTCGACCGACTCGGCCACTGCCGGGTCGCGCTACCGCTTGTGGACGACGCTCAAAGTTCCCCAGGGTTACTCGCTGGCCAAGCACTGCGATTTTCTCGCATCGCAAACCGGCGCCGTCCACTATCGCCTCATGCCCGCCAAGCGATTGTTTGCCCTTGGAGTCGGCCACGTGCGCCGGCGCGGACTCGAGCCCGGCAGCAAGTCCGATGAGCTGGCGGATGTGATCGACACCAATATCGTCGAGCTGAGCGACCTGGAATGGCGGGTGCTCGTCGCCCTCAAGCGCGAGTTCGACCCACGGGAGATCCAGACCGATCTGTGGCGGCCGCGCGCCGCCGAGGCCGGCGTGGACCTCGAGACCTTCCTGCGCGTCGCCCGCAGCCTGAGCGAACGCGGCGTCATCGGACGCTTCTCCACCTTCCTCGAGCACGTCAAGCCGCTCAAGACCGGCGAGCAGGTCACCAAGTACAACGCCCTGTTCCATTGGGCCGTCCCGCCCGGCCGCGAGATCGAGATCGGCCGCCAGGTCGGCCGCTTCCACATCATGACCCACGCCTACTGGCGCGAGGGCGGACCCGAGTTCGGCAACGTCAACGTCATGGGGGTCGCGCACGGCACCGACAAGGACCTGGTCCTCGCCCACAAGCGGGCGATCGACGAGCATCTTGCCGAGATCGGCATTCCCGTCTCCTACACCAACGTCTTCTGGGGCGGCCGCAGCGAGATTAAGCCCAGCGAAATCTCGCCGTTCGCCTATGAGGACTTCTGCCGGCAGAACGATCTCGACCCGCAGGCGATGCGCGCGTGACTTTTGATCTTGGATGTCACGTCAGCGATGGATACACTGCCGCGCATGGGGCCCGTCGAGGCAATCCGGTTGCACCGCTCGGGAAAGCTTGAAGAAGCTGAAGCTGCCTGCCGCAAGCACCTGCGGGATAACCCCAGCGATTACGCGGCGATGCATGTCCTGGGCACGATCGTCCACGATCGCGGCCGCACACCTGAAGCGGTGGACGTGATGCGGCAGGCCGTCGCGCTTGCGCCAAGGCTGCCACAGTTGCGGGTGAACCTCGCCGCCCTGCTGGGCCAGATCGGCGAGCTCGAAGAGGGATTGAACCATCTCCTGGAGGCACTCAAGGTTCGCGGCGACATCCCCGAACTCCACAACAACCTGGGTGTCACGCTGGAGAGACTAGGCCGTGCTGAGGAAGCCGCCGCGTCCTACCGGACCGCGATCGCCCTGCGAAACGACTATCCCGAAGCCCATTCCAACCTCGGCAACGCACTACGCAAATTGGGGAAATTCGACCAGGCGATCGAAGCGTATCACGCGGCGATCAGCCTGCGCGCGACCTATCCCACTGCGTATTCTGGCTTGTCCGATGCTTTTGGGGAGCTGGGTGACGCGGACCAGGCAATCGCTTGCCGCCGCCGTACCTTGGAAGTGACGCCGGGCAGCCCGCAACTCGACAGCAACCTGTTGTTTACATTGCTCTACTCGGATCGGCTGTCTCCGGCGCAGCTTCGTCAAGAGGCCGAGGCGTGGGCCCGGCAGTACGGCGGCGCTTCCAAGCTCCCGCCGCCCGCCAACGACCGCGACCCGGACCGCACGCTACGCGTGGGATACCTCTCACCGGACTTCCGTGGGCACACCATCGCCCACCTCATCGAGCCGATCCTGATGGCCCATGACCGGGACCGCTTTCAGGTCTTCTGCTACTCGTCGGTCGCCAAGCCGGATTCCATCACCTCGAGGTTGAAACTTCTTGCGGGTGCGTGGCGCGACGTGAGAAATTCATCCGATGACCAGACTGCGGCGATCATCCGCCAGGACGAAATCGACATTCTCGTGGAACTGGCCGGTCACATGGGGGACAATCGGCTCATGGTGCTGGCGCGTCGGCCGGCCCCGCTCCAGGTGCAACTCGGCTACGCCGGAACCACCGGCCTGCCTGAAGTCGATTACCGCATCACCGACGCCCACTGCGATCCCGCGGGGACAGAAGCCTTTTACACGGAGCGGCTGGTGCGCCTGCCGCATTGCGCTTGGCCTTATCAGCCCAACGACGTGCCAGAACCCGGCCCGCTTCCGGCGTTGCGCGCCGGGCACATCACGTTCGGCTGCCTGAACAAGACGATCAAGATTACCAGTGATGCCGCCGAGCTTTGGTGCAAAATCCTCCAGCGGGTGTCCGGCTCTCGCCTGATTCTGCTGTCCCCGCCAGACAATCGTGGGTTGATCGAGCGGTTCACTCGGCACGGGCTGGAGCCGGCGAGGCTGATCCTGATCCCGCGGCTCAGCGGAGAAGACTACCTGCGGCTCTTCAGCGACAGGATTGACATCGCGTTAGATACCTTCCCCTATAACGGGGACACGACCACCTGCGATGGGCTGTGGATGGGTGTCCCGCTGATCAGCCTCGCGGGCGACGCTTTCGTCTCGCGGCGGGGTGTAAGCCACCTTGTCAACGTTGGGCTGGACGATCTGGTCGCGCAGACCCGCGAGCAGTACGTCGACAAGGCCGTGGCGTTGGCCAATAACCTGCCCGCGTTGGCCGATCTGCGAGCCGGCCTGCGCCAACAGACGGCCAAATCCCCCCTGACGGACGGCGTGCGCTATGCCCGAAATCTCGAAGCCGCGTTCCGGCAGATCTGGGCGAAGTGGTGTAAGGCGTAGGCCTGGTTCGCCATAACCTCGATAACAACGCGATCGGCGCTTTCGGCGGTACGGCCCCGGGCAATCCGCTCAGCCCCCCACCGGCAGGCGACTTGAATCCGCGGTGGAATATGGTATCTACCTATTATTGCGATACGAATTCCGTTGGAATGGCTGGAACCTCGACCATATCGCGGAGCACGGCGTCGCACCCGAGGAAGCGCAATATGTGGTCGAGCACCCGGCCCGCGGTTATCCGCAATACATCGGTGACGGCAAGTATCTCGCCAAGGGTCAGACGCCCGCAGGCCGGTATCTTCAAGCGATCTACATCTTCAGTCCGCCGGAGGTTGTATACACGATTCACGCGCGGCCAATGAAGGTCGCCGAGAAATCCAAATTACGGAGGCGCAAACGATGAAAAAGCCTAAGGCGTACGACCAGATGACCACGGCAGAGCTGCGCGACGCGACAAAGGAGTACGACGAGCCGTTCGCGGCAGATCGCCAGGCCCGGCCGCTGACGCTCGCACAGCGGGCATTGCACCGCCGCGCCGCCCGCCGGGCCCGTGGGCGGCCGCGAATCGGACAAGGCGCAACCAAGCTCTACATCAGTATGGAACGCGGGCTGCTCAAGGAAGCCGACCGTTTTGCCAAAGAGCACGGCATGAGCCGCTCGGAACTGATCGCCAACGGCGTACGTGCGCTCATCGGCTCAGCCGCGTGAAATCCTCGTTCCACGCGGACGATGTAGCCATTCTCATCGACCCGAGTCTTGTCTCGCCTGCCGGACAATCCGATGAAGTGCCGAACTAACTTCGCCGTCCTCTGCTTTAGCCCGTTCCCAATCTACCGCCCCGAATTTCTCCTCCCAGGCGGGACGCCCATCCGGGTTACTGAAGGCCGCACGATATCCCAGCGACAAGACGCCGGCTATTAGCCCCGCCCGTTCGCCGCTAGGCAGGTCGCTGTTGCTAACAATCTTCAACTGCCGCTCGAGCGCCTCCCGTGAAGGGAATGCCCATGCCCCCTGAGGCATCGCTTCGTCACCATGCGTGATGTCAATAATCAAGCCTTCGCCGGAAACCTCGATGCGGGCGTAGGGCCATTTTTTCGCTCGGTCAACATCAATATTAACCCTCCTCCCGTCGTGTAATGCTCCCGTCATCACACACGTGCCGTCAGCGATCCGCGCGCTGCGGACATCACTAAGTGCATCCACAATCGACCTGACATCTACGTCAATGAGACTGCGTCCCGACATATCCGGATTCCGAGTGATGCCAAAGTCGAACTGCCCTTCATTGTGGTTTATCCTGATAATAAACTTGATGGTGACTGAATCGTTGAGTACGACACGACGGCCTGGCGCGTCGTAACTCATAAGATGCCCGTTAACGGCCAACAACAGCGGAGTGTTGTCACTGGTATCCGTGAGTTCC
>Ga0307477_10004434_pt1 | contig 10221 bp, 10 predicted proteins | sample atmos_gasesECM2C_FD_203316 | JGI IMG/M metagenome (GOLD analysis project Ga0307477, IMG submission 203316) | Hardwood forest soil microbial communities from Morgan-Monroe State Forest, Indiana, United States - atmos_gasesECM2C_515 | ecosystem: Environmental > Terrestrial > Soil > Temperate... | reverse complement strand
TGGACAGGCGCTTGCTGGGCATGGCAATTTGGCCCGACGGCGTACCGAAAAACGCGCTTTGGTGGTGGCGGACAGGAGAGACCCCAATGAAGCTACTTCGCTATGGACCCCCAGGCCAGGAAAAGCCCGGCCTGCTCGATCGCGACGGCAGGATCCGCGACCTCTCCGGCGCGGTCCGCGACATCGCCGGGGAAGCGCTGGCACCCGCTTCGCTCGACCGGCTGCGCCGCCTCGATCCGGCGAGCCTGCCGGCAGTTCCCGGCACGCCGCGGCTGGGTCCTTGCGTCGGCTCGGTGTCCAAAATCGTCGCCATCGGCCTCAATTACCGCCTGCACGCGCAGGAGGCGGGTGCAGCGATCCCCTCCGAGCCGATCTTTTTTATGAAGGCGACGTCCTCGATTTGCGGCCCGAACGATGACGTGATCATCCCGAAGAACTCGCAGAAGACCGATTACGAGGTCGAGCTCGGCATCGTCATCGGCAGCCTCGCCCGTCACGTCGCCAAATCCGACGCACGCAAGCACGTCGCCGGCTACTGCGTCGTCAACGACGTCTCCGAACGCGAGTTTCAGATCGAGCGCGGCGGGCAATGGACCAAGGGCAAGAGTGCCGACACCTTCTGCCCGACCGGCCCTTGGCTGGTCACCGCCGACGAGGTTCCCGATGCCGGCAAGCTGGCACTGTGGACCGAGGTCAACGGCGAGCGGCGCCAGAACAGCAACACCGCCGACCTGATCTTCGGCGTCGACGAGATCGTCAGCTATGTCAGTCAGTTCATGACCCTATTGCCTGGCGACGTGATCCCGACCGGGACACCCTCGGGAGTCGGCATGGGCTTCAAGCCGCCGAAATTCCTGAAGCCCGGCGACCGGGTCCGGCTATCGGTCGAAGGGTTGGGCGAGCAAAATCAGCGCCTCGTAGCGTATAGCGGATAACGGTAGCGGCGGGTCTGGTAGAGCAGCCTGGGATCGGTAGAATCCTGAATGTGACCGCTAGCGCGCTGCGACGTTTTTACGCTATGATTCGGTGTCCGATGCGCTCGCCGCATTCTATTGCGCGTTTAGAGGAGCTATGTACGAACGCCGCCCGGGCTTCTTTCGCGAAGATACCCCCCCAGGTCATCGCGCCGAAGCCAAAGTCAAGTGGTTCAATGCCAGCAAGGGTTTTGGATTCGTCACCCTCGCCGATGGATCGCAAGACGCTTTCCTGCCGATGGCAGTCTTGCGTCGCGCCGGCTATGAGGACGTGCGCGAAGGCGCCTCGATCACCTGCGAGATCAGCGCCGGAGCGAAAGGCCCGTTGGTGACCAACGTCTTGAATGTCGACAGCAGCACGGCGGTAGTGCCGCAGGGCGGAGCCGGCGGAATGGATCGCCGCGGACCCCGGCCTTCCACGACGATGGAGGGAGCGGTCAAATGGTTCGAGGCCGAGAAAGGCTACGGCTTCATTTCTCCCGACGGCGGCGGCAAGGATGTATTCATCCACATCACCGCCTTGCGCCGGAGCGGCGTCAATGCTCTCGGTCCCGGCCAACGGGTCAGGGTCGAAGTCGTGGACGGCAAGAAAGGCCTCGAGGCGGATCGCATCACCCTGCTCTGAGGGGTGTGCCGCGACGGCGGCGAAAAAGCCCGGCAGAACCCACCCTCGCGGCGGGACATCGCGATCGGATAGCGAACGGCGCGGCGACTTCGCGATTAATGATGATCTAGCATCCCCGGCATTCAATTGTTAGCTTAACCCACGCGTCCGGAAACCAGCTAACTCCGGAGACGATGCGGCGGCCTTTCGCGCCGATCCTATCGAGCACAACGAGAGCGAGACGATGGATTTGCACGATACGATCCGGACCTACCGCCTGTTTTCGGGTTCGTACGACATTGTTTTCGGTCCGGTGTTCCATCCCGGGCGCAAAGACGCCGTGCGCATCGCGAATGATCGGCCGGGACAGCGGCTTCTCGAAGTAGGTGTCGGCACCGGTCTGTCGCTGCCGCATTTTCGGGCCGACTCGCGAGTGACCGGAATCGATGTCTCGGCCGAGATGCTGGCGAAAGCGCAGCGCCGGGCCAGACGGCTCGGGCTCGCTCATGTCGAGGGCCTACACGTGATGGACGCCGAGAACCTTGAGTTTGCCGACAACTCGTTCGATTCGGTGCTGGCGCTCTACGTCGCCTCGGTTGTACCAAACCCGGCGCGTTTCGCCGCGGAAATGCGCCGGGTCTGCATACCCGGCGGCACGATCGTTGTCGTCAATCACTTCACCAGTGACAATCTGCTGCTGCGCTTGATCGAAAAACGGCTGGCCCGGGTCGCCCACCACATCGGCTTTCATGCCGATTTCCCGTTCGACGCGTTCGGCCGCGACAGCCAGCTTTCGATCCGCGAGGTGCGGCCGAGCAACCTGTTCGGCTACTGGAAACTCTTGCGCTGCGTCAACGAGAAGCCGGCGTCAACGCCGGGGTGATCGGCAGACAGCTGTCGTCGTCGGCCATCCGCCACAAGCGGATTTCGCGCAACAGCGCCTCGACCGCCGCGCAGGCAAAGCCGAGCGATGCCTCGTCGACGAGGCGGCCGTTCCGGATCTTGTTGTCGGCTGCGGTAATCGTCACCTCGCGTGCTAGAGCGACGCGCGCCAACATCGAGTCGAGTGCCACCCGCATGTGCTCCAGACAACGCGCGCCGCCCAGCGGCCCACGCGAGGTTGCCATGATCGCCACCGGTTTGTACGCCATCACCGAGGTGAAGGCAGGGCGCGAAGCCCAGTCGAGCGCATTCTTCAAGACACCGGGAATGCTGTGGTTGAATTCCGGCGCGCAGAGCACCAGACCGTCACTTTCGGCGATAGCAGCGAGCAGCGCCTTGACCGGTGCGGGACGTTTTTCGCCCTCGAAGTCCTGGTTGTAAGCCGGGATGGGCTGCAGATTATAGATCTGGAGATCGGCACGACCCTCGAACTTCTCCCGCAGGGTCTCGAGGACCGCGTTCGAATAGGAGCCGCTGCGCAGGCTGCCGGACATTCCAAGCAAGCGGGCCGGCATTGTCTCTGACATCCCGAGCTGGTCTCCCTTGTGCGGGGATGGGCCGCCCCTCATAGCTAAAGCCGCTCGCCAATAGCAACCTTCTTGCGCAGGATATGGCATGAGTTTACGTCCCTCGCGCCGCGGCCTCGTGCCGCCCTTTATCGCCATGGACGTTCTGCGCGCCGCCAACCAACGCCAGGCCGCGGGCGCGGAAATCATCCATCTCGAAGTCGGCCAACCGGGAAGCTCGGCGCCCGAACCGGTGCTCGACGCTGCTCGCCACGCGCTCGTCAACGAGCCGATCGGCTACACAGACGCCCTCGGGATCGCGACGTTGCGGCAGGAGATCGCCACACACTACCAAGCGCAATACGGGATCCCGGTCGATCCCGCGGAGGTCGTGGTGACAACCGGTTCGTCTGCCGCCTTTCTGCTCGCCTTTCTTGCCGCGTTCGAGCCTGGCGACCGCGTGGGGCTCGCAATCCCCGGCTATCCGGCATACCGCAACATCCTGTCGGCTCTTGGGATCGAGCCGGTGCTCATCGCGGTCGGCGAGAACGCCCATTACCAGCCAACACCGGAGCTGCTTGCCGATTTGGGCAGACTTGACGGGCTGATCGTCGCGAGCCCTGCCAACCCCACGGGCACGATGATCAGCGCCGCCGAGCTGGCCCGGTTGACCGCGTACTGCCTCGACCGCGGCATCCGGCTGGTTTCGGACGAGATCTACCACGGGATCACCTATGAAACCGCCGCGGCGACGGCGCGCGCGTACGGGCGCGAGGCCGTCATCGTCAACTCATTCTCAAAATATTACAGCATGACCGGGTGGCGGCTCGGCTGGATGCTGGTGCCACCGGACCTCGCCCGCTCGGTCGAGTGCCTGGCCCAGAATTTTTACATTTCGCCGCCGGCACTGTCGCAAATCGCAGCGCTCCCGGTGTTCGGCTGTCGCGCCGAGCTCGACGGTCATGTCGCGCGTTATCGCACCAACCGCGACCTGTTGATCGGCACGCTCGGTGCCGCCGGGCTGACACGTTTTGCGCCAGCCGAAGGGGCGTTCTATCTTTACGTCAATATTTCGAATCTGACGCGAGACAGCGAGGAGTTCTGTGAGCGGCTCCTCGCTGAAAGCGGGGTCGCGGTAACCCCAGGTCTCGATTTCGATCCGATCGAGGGCGGCGGCTGGGTGCGCTTCTCCTTTGCCGGATCGACCGAAAGTGTCACCGAGGCGGCGCGCCGTCTAACGGATTGGCTGCCGCGAGCGCGCTGGTAGTTGGCCCCGTTGGGCACTACAGCGCCGGCCGGATCGCGACTTCTTTGACCTCGCGGCCGACGAACGGCTCGAACTCGGCGAAGTTCGCCGCGAAACGCCTGGTCAGATCGCGCGCGGTCTCGTCATACGCCTTCTTGTCGGACCAGGTACCGCGCGGGTCGAGCACCTCACTCGGGACATCGGGGCAGCCCTCGGGAACCATTAGCCCGAAATTGGCGTCCTGGCGCGCCGGCGCGCCAACAAGGCGGCCGTCGAGCGCCGCGCGCAACAGCGCGCGCGTGTGGGCGATCGGCATCCGCCGGCCCACCCCATAGGTGCCGCCAGACCACCCGGTGTTTACGAGCCAGCACTGCGCCCCGTGCTCTTTGATCCGGGCACCCAACATCTTGGCGTAGACCGCCGGATGGCGCGGCATGAAGGGCGCGCCGAAACAGGTCGAGAAGGTTGCCTCCGGAGTGTTGCTGAGCCCCTTTTCGGTGCCGGCAACGCGGGCCGTGTAGCCCGAGAGGAAATGGTACATCGCCTGTTCGGGGGTGAGTTTGGCGATCGGCGGCATGACGCCAAAGGCATCCGCGGTCAGCATGACGACATTGCTCGGGTGGGGTCCCCGCCCTTGCGGGTCGGCATTGGGAATGAACTCGATCGGATAGCAGGCGCGCGTGTTCTCGGTCAGGCTTTGATCATCGACATCGGCAATCCGCGTCTGCCGATCGAGCACGACGTTTTCGAGGACCGTCCCGAAGCGGCTGATCGTCGCGTAGATCTCGGGTTCTGCTACCGGCGACAGGTTGATGACCTTGGCATAGCAGCCGCCCTCGAAATTGAACACGCCCCTGGGGCTCCAGCCGTGCTCGTCATCACCGATCAAGGTGCGCGAATTGTCGGCCGACAGGGTCGTCTTACCGGTGCCGGAGAGCCCGAAGAAGATCGCGCAGTCGCCTTTCGGGCCGACATTGGCCGAGGCGTGCATCGGCAATACGTCGCGCGCCGGCAGGACATAATTGAGATAGGTGAAGACGCACTTCTTGATCTCGCCGGCGTAGGAAGTGCCGCCGATCAGCACCAGCCGCTCGGCGAAATTGACGAAGATGAAGACATCGGAGTTGATCCGGTCGAGCTCCGGGATGGCAAGGAATTTGGGCGCGTGCAGGATCGTGAACGCCGGCTCGAAGCCTTCGAGCTCGCTCGTCGGCGGACGGATGAACATGTTGCGCGAAAAGAGGCTGTGCCACGCGCTGTCGGTGATCACCCGGACCGGCAGGCGGTAAGCCGGATCGGCCCCGGCATAGAGATCCTGGACAAAGAGTTCGCGGCCCTGCAGATAGGCGAGCATCCGCTGGTGCAGGCTGGCGAAACGTTCGGGATCGACCGGCTGGTTGATCTGGCCCCACCACACCGTGTCCTTGGTTCCGGGTTCCTCGACGATATATTTGTCCCGCGGCGTGCGGCCGGTATAGAGGCCGGTAGAGACGGAGAAGCTGCCGCCAAACGCGAGCTCACCCTCGCCGCGCCGGATCGCGTGCTCGTAGAGAACCGGTATCGGCTGGTTCCAATGCTGCGTCCCGAGATGGCGCATGCCTTGCCGATCGAGCCCGAAACGGCTCTTCGTTGCGGTCATCGGATCGCCCTCTTCATCGAACGCTCCTCCCTTTGAGGCCAAGCCCGCTAAGCACGTCCCCTTAGATCGCGCCGTAACACAGATGGGCGACCGTGTCAAAGTTCGCTCAACGGAAGCGCTATCGGCGCGCCGCGTCGGCGAGTTGGACGAGCGCGGCTCGTGCCGCCAGGGGAGTCAGGATCGGGGTCGGGACCGGAGCGGCGAAATCCAGCCGCGCGGTTTCACTGCCGCACCGCAGATCGATCCCCTCCGGGTCGATGCCGGCCATTCGCCAGCCCGTTCCGCTACGGCGAAGCAGACCGCGCGCGTAAAACGCAATCGCGTCTCCGTGGTCCTCGTTCATATGCCTCAAGATCTCAGTTTCGGCCGCGGCGAGCGCGGCGGCGTCGAGCGCGAGACGAAAATCTGCGCCATCGATCCAATCGATCCGGCCGAAGCCGGCGACGAGATGGCCGCGCTCGACAACCACCCGATAGAGATGGAAGTCGCGAAAGCCGGCATAGCCGGCGCTCGCCGGATGGTGCGAGACAAAACGCCCGAGGGAGCGCGGGTCGTCGATCGGCAGAGCCCGCCCGAGCAAGGTCAGGCGAGGTCCGGTCAGGGGATCGCCGTGACCTTCAGTGCCGTCGAGCAGCAGCGAGACCCGCGGCTCGAAGGCAATGTTTCGGCTATGTTGCGCAAGATCGGACAGCAGCAGCAGCGGGCTCGCGTCGAGGTCGACGGCGAACAAAACGAGCGAAGCGTAAGGAGCACCGTTGAGACTCGTCGCGAGCGCCGCGCGGGCGCAGCTGCGCGCCAACGAGCGGGCGAAGGTCGCCGGATCGCTGCTCGATTGCGTTTCGGACATACGTAGAGTCAGCCGCGGCGGTGCCCTCTCGTCAAGCAGGACGCAGGAGGGCGTGGAAAAAAGGCGGAAGGGTTTCTGTTTGCCACCCAAGCGCCATATTTAGTTGTGACAGCACCTTCAGGAGGGCCGCCAAGCTATCACGCGGCAAGAACGGGGGGTACCCAAGTGTCGAATACGATTGCTCTGGTCGACGACGACCGAAACATCCTGACCTCTGTCTCGATGGCGCTCGAAGCCGAAGGCTTTACCGTCCGCTGCTATAGCGACGGGGCCGAGGCTCTCAAAGGCCTGAGCACACAGCCCGTCGATCTTGCCGTGCTCGACATCAAGATGCCGCGCATGGACGGCATGGAGCTGCTCAGCCAGCTGCGGCGGCAGAGCCACATCCCGGTGATCTTTCTGACCTCGAAAGACGACGAGGTCGACGAGCTCTTGGGCCTGCGCATGGGCGCCGACGACTACATCAAGAAGCCCTTTTCGCAGCGGCTCCTGATCGAGCGCATCCGCGCGCTCATTCGGCGCGGCGAGCTCGCCCGCGAGCGCGACGATCCGCCAGGCGAGCCGGTGATCGTGCGCGGCCGACTGATCCTCGACCCGGCGCGGCATCTGTGCACCTGGAATAGCGAACCGGTGGAGCTCACCGTCACCGAATTCCTGATCCTCAAATCACTCGCGCACCGCCCGGGGCACGTCAAGAACCGCGACCAGCTGATGGATGCGGCCTACGGCGAGCACATCTATGTCGACGACCGCACGATCGACAGCCACATCAAAAGGCTCCGCAAGAAGTTCAAGGCGGTCGATGCGGATTTCGCCCAGATCGAAACCCTCTATGGCGTCGGCTACCGATACCGCGACCGTTGAACCGCGCTCGCCGTCGTCGCCTGCGCGCGATCCAGCCAGCTATCTGCGGCGGGGGAACGCCGGCAGGCGCTGGCCAATCTCGCCACTTACTCGCCGGATCCTCGCCGTCAACGTATTGGCGCTGGCACTGCTCGCCGGCGGGTTTCTGTATCTCGGCAAATACCAGGCGAGCCTCGTTGGCCAGCAAATCGAGTCGTTGAAGACGCAGGGCGAGGTCTTTGCCGCCGCGCTCGGCGAGGGGGCGGTGTTGGATTCGGTCGATGAAGGGGAAATCCTGCTTCCCGATCTCGCCCGCCAGATGATGCGCCGCTTGGTCGAGCCGACGCGGACCCGGGCACGGCTCTTCGACATTAAGGGCGAAATCATAGCCGACAGTCGGGTCCTGCGTGGGCCCGGCGACAGCGTTCAAGTGCTCGAATTGCCGGCACCAAAAACCGCCGGCCCGATCATGCGCTTTACCGATCGCGTTTACGATTGGGTGGTCGACGAGCTGCCGCGCCGGACCCGCTATCCCGTGTATCGCGAGAATGCCTCGCAGCGCGCCGACGATTACCCTGAGGTGATACGGGCGCTACGCGGCGAGACCGCCTCCGCGATCCGCAGCGACCCGGCGAGCGCCGGCTTGGTACTCAGCGTGGCCATCCCGGTGCAACGCTACAAGCAGGTATTGGGCGCGGTCATGCTGTCGACCGGCAGCGGCGAGATCGAGGAGGAGGTACGCACGGTGCGGCTCGAGCTGCTGCGGATCTTCAGTGTGGCGCTTTTGGTCACGGTGTTGCTCTCATTTTACCTCGCCGGCACGATCGTGCGCCCGATCCGCCGCCTTGCCGGAGCAGCCGAGCGTGCCCGCGGCCGTCGCGCCCGCGTCGAGATACCGGATTTCACCGGGCGCGGCGATGAGATCGGCGATCTCTCCGGCTCGCTGCGCGAGATGACTGACGCGCTGTGGCAGCGGATGAGCGCGATCGAGAGCTTCGCCGCCGATGTCGCCCATGAGATCAAGAACCCGTTGAGCTCACTGCGCAGCGCTGTGGAGACCGCCGTCCGGATCGAGGATCCGGCAAACCAACGTCGCTTGATGGCGATCATCCTCGACGATGTCGAGCGCCTCGATCGTCTGATCACGGACATCTCCGACGCTTCCCGCCTCGACGCCGAGCTCGGGCGTCTGGAGGTGGCGCCGATCGATATCGCAGCGATGCTGGCGGCCCTCGCCGACCTCCACGAGTCGACCAAGACAGAGGGCGCGCCGCACCTCGTGCTCGAGCCGACCGACCGCAACCGCCCGCTCATCGTGCCTGGGATCGAAACCCGGCTGTCGCAGGTCTTTCGCAACCTTATCGCCAACGCCGTGTCGTTCAGCCCGCCGCTCGGCGAGATCTGCCTCACCGCACGACACGATGGCCGGGCGGTTCTCATTACCGTCGAGGATCATGGGCCCGGGATCCCTGACGACAAGCTTACGGCGATCTTCGATCGCTTCTACACCGAACGTCCGCTGGGCGAGAAGTTTGGCACCCATTCCGGGCTCGGGCTCTCGATCTCAAAGCAGATCGTCGAAGCTCATCGCGGCATGATCTGGGCGGAGAACCGCAAAGACGTAAGCGGCGCCGTTACCGGCGCTCGGTTTTGCATTCGCCTGCCGGCAGAGACGTGACCGACAGCTTGCTGGTCCATGCCACAGCGATCGCGATCGAGGGCGATGCTATCCTGCTCCGCGGGCCGCCGGGCGCCGGGAAATCGGATCTTGCCTTGCGCCTGATCGAGGGCGGCGCTCGTCTGCTCGCGGATGACCAGGCCCTGCTGCAGCGTAGGGGCAATCACGTCCTCGTGCGGGCGCCCGCTGCGATCGCCGGCCTGTTAGAGGTCCGCGGCGTCGGCATCGTGCGTGTCGATTCACTGGATGAGGCATCGCTTGCATTGGTCGTCGACCTCACGCCCTCGGCGCAGGTCGAGCGTATTCCTGACAATCGGTTCGAAGTCGTACTCGGGCTGACCATTCCCTTGATAGCGCTGGCACCGTTCGAGGTCTCCGCCGCCGCAAAGCTTCGCCTCGCGTGGCGCGCCTTGGCGGTCCCGCCGCCGCCCACCATACCCGGGCGATGACGACGGGCACCTGCGGCGGACCCCCGACAGCTCAGGGCGCTGCTGCCTATCGACGGTGATGACGAGCGCCTCGAACGGCGCTATATGGAGACCCGATGGCGCTACCCTCGCGCCGGAGACGGTCCGATCGTGGATCGGATCCGGCTTGAGCGCCAAGTGGTTTTGCGCTGCCCGACCGCGCTGATCTGGTGATCGACCCCTTCAAACTCACCGCTCCCAATTTGACGCGCCTGTTGACTGCCATCCGATGCGCGCTTTTGTCATGTCCTTTGCCTATCGCCGGCGCCCCCGTGCGACGCTGAGCTGAGCTGATCTTCGATATGCGCTGTCTCGACAATCCGCATCGTGTTCTCGAGCTTCGCCCGCAGACCCGGATAGCGGCAGGTTCCATCAGAGGGAATCCGAAATGATCGGCATTGTTCTGGTGACCCACGGGCGACTCGCGGCGGAATTTGCCGCGGCACTCGAGCACGTCGTCGGCGCTCAGACCCAA
>Ga0307477_10004432_pt1 | contig 10225 bp, 10 predicted proteins | sample atmos_gasesECM2C_FD_203316 | JGI IMG/M metagenome (GOLD analysis project Ga0307477, IMG submission 203316) | Hardwood forest soil microbial communities from Morgan-Monroe State Forest, Indiana, United States - atmos_gasesECM2C_515 | ecosystem: Environmental > Terrestrial > Soil > Temperate... | reverse complement strand
TATGAGTTCAACCGAGGCTCGTCTCGTCGAACAGGGGCCGGATGCAAAGAAACGGACAATCCGGGAGAAGTACGGCCTGGACGCGATGTTCACACCGAACTCAGTGGCTGTCATCGGCGCGACCGATCGTCCCAACACCGTAGGCCGGACCATTCTGGAGAACCTGCTGCATGGCACGTATCACGGAAAATTGTATGCCGTTAACGCGAAGCATCAGGAAGTGCTGGGGCTCAAAGCCTACAGAAACATTCGCGACATCCCCCAACCGGTGGACTTGGTTGTAGTTGCCACCCCGGCAGCGACGGTTCCGCAGCTCATTCGAGAGTGCGTCGAATCCGGTGCTAAGTCCGCGGTGGTGATTTCGGCTGGATTCAAGGAACGCGGCGCCCAGGGTGCTGCACTCGAACATCAGATTCAAGAGCAGTTGCGCCGAAGCTCCATGCGCTTGATTGGCCCGAATTGCTTGGGCATCATGAACCCGGCGATCGGGTTGAATGCCACCTTCGCCAAGGATGCGGCACAGGCGGGCAACGTCGCTTTCCTGAGTCAAAGCGGCGCGCTCCTGACGGCGATTCTGGACTGGAGCCACCGCGAAGAAGTAGGCTTCAGCGCGATCGTTTCTACCGGTTCGATGCTGGATGTTGGTTGGGGTGATTTGATCTACCACTTCGGCGACGATCCGCACACCAAGAGCATCCTGCTCTACATGGAATCGGTGGGAGATGCGCGCTCGTTCTTGTCCGCAGCTCGCGAAGTCGCGCTCACCAAGCCGATCATCGTGATCAAAGCCGGCCGCTCAGAAGCCGCCTCACGCGCCGCAGCCTCACATACCGGGGCACTCACGGGCAGCGACGAAGTTCTGGACGCAGCCTTCCGCCGCTGCGGAGTCTTGCGGGTTCACAACATTGCGGACCTGTTCTATATGGCGGAACTGCTCGGTCGGCAACCACGCCCCAAGGGCCCGCGGCTTACCGTAGTGACCAATGCTGGCGGACCCGCAGTCCTGGCCACCGACGCGCTGGTGGCCAATGGCGGAGAACTGGCCGAGCTTTCTTCCGACAGCCTGCGTCGCCTGGATGAGTTTCTTCCCGCCCACTGGAGTCACAACAATCCAATTGATGTGCTGGGCGATGCTGATTCTGAGCGCTATGCTCGCGCCCTTGAAATTGCCTCCCAAGACCCAAACAGCGATGGGCTCCTTGTGGTCCTGGCGCCGCAGGGGATGACGGACCCTCTGCAGATTGCCGAGCGTCTGAAACCTTTTGCAAAGGAATATGGCAAGCCTGTACTCGCCAGCTGGATGGGAGGGAACAGCGTGGCTGCCGGCGAAGCGGCCCTGAATTCGGCCGGCATTCCAACCTTTTCCTATCCCGATACAGCAGCCCGCGCCTTCACCTACATGTGGCGGTATACCTACAACCTGCGCGGGCTATACGAAACTCCCGCGCTCACGGAGCACTCTGCACTGGAGAGCGCATCCCGCAATCAGGCCGGGCAGATCATCCAGAATGCGAGAGGCCGCGGCCGCACTCTGCTTACGGAGCTTGAATCGAAGCAGTTGTTGTCGCTTTACGGCATCCCTACGGTTGAGACGCACGTCGCGGCCAGCGAAGACGGGGCCGTCAAGCTGGCTTGGGAAATCGGCTTTCCGGTTGTGCTGAAGGTCTTTTCTGACACCATCACACACAAAACGGATGTTGGTGGCGTCAAACTGAATTTGCAAGACGAGGCGGCAGTCCGCTGTGCTTATCGGGTTATCAAGTCTTCCGTTGCGGAGAAAGCTGGCCCTGACCAATTCTCAGGCGTCACCGTGCAGCCGATGGTGAAGCTGGATGGCTACGAATTAATCCTCGGGAGCAGCGTCGATCCACAGTTTGGACCCGTGGTCTTGTTCGGCTCTGGTGGCCAGCTTGTCGAGGTGTATCGAGACCGCGCCCTGGCGCTTCCACCACTGAATACAACTCTGGCTCAAAGAATGATGGAGCAAACGCGGATCTTCACCGCGCTCAAGGGAGTCCGGGGACGCAATCCGATCAACATGGCGGCCTTGGAGCAACTGTTGGTCCGCTTCAGCCAGCTCGTGGTCGAACAGCGGTGGATCGCAGAAATTGACATCAATCCGTTGCTGGCTTCACCGGAGCACCTGCTGGTCCTCGATGCCAGAATAGTGCTTCACGGTCCGGCCGCAGCACTCGATCAGTTGCCAAAGCCCGCCATCCGTCCATATCCCTTGCAGTATGTCGGACCCTGGACCATGAAGGATGGAAATCAGGTGACTATCCGCCCAATCCGCCCCGAGGACGAACCGCTGATGGTCAAGTTTCACGAGAGGCTCTCCGATAGCAGCGTCTATTTGCGCTATTTCTGTTCCCTTAGCCTGAGCAGGCGGGTGGCGCATGAGCGACTGCTGCGCATCTGTTTCGGTGATTATGATCGGGAAATGGCGCTGGTTGCCGAGCGCACCGATGCAGTCACAGGAGAGCGCCAAATCATTGCCGTCGGGCGGTTGAACAAACTTCATATCGGGAACGAGGCAGAAGTCGCTGTACTGGTTTCAGACCAGTATCAGAAACTTGGTTTGGGGAATGAACTACTCCGCCGTGTCGTGCAGATCGCCCGAGATGAAAAGTTAAGCAGAGTGTCCGCTGAAATGTTGACTGACAATGTGGCAATGCAAGTCATCACGAAGCATCTTGGATTTCGTGTTCGCGCAAGTGACGGTCTAACTTCCGTCCAGGCCTTCTTGGATCTCTAAACAACTCGTGCGGTGGGGAGCCGCCGCGTCGCGGAACCGAGATCGTCAGTGCTAGTGAAATGGCGATTAGCATTGTAACAGGTTGAATTCGGCCGCGTCTCAACTTCGGCTTCAGCGAGTTCGCGTAACGTGGCCTTCACGATCGAGCGTCACAATCCAGGCAATCGGACGTGGAACAATGGTGGACAGGAGAAGCTTGTACCGCTCTTTCGCGGACAGAGTCCGAAAGTCAAAGAAAGTATCGCAAGTCGTTGATGGGATTGATATGTGTGGTGGCATAAGAAATTGCAATGCTCCTGGTCACGAAATATCGCTTTGGTTCGTCATTCCTATGACGAGTGATGGCAACAAAATGTGACTGAATGAATTGAGGAGCAGATCATGGCGAGAGTCGAAGGCGTTGATCCACGGCAGACGTCGTTCCTGATGCGGCAGGTGTTTAAGAAAGTGCGCAAGATGCTGGGGCGCGACCTGACGCCGCAGAAGATCGCAGCCCGAGTACCCCGAGTGTTCTGGGTAAATGGGCTCGCCGAATGGCTGCTTGGGCAAAAAGCGGCAGTTCCACAAAGGCAACGCATGCTGCTGACGCTGCGGAGCGCAGTACGGGTTGGGTGTCCATTTTGAATCGATGCCAATTCTGCCGGGGGCAGAATGTACGGGTTGAGCGATGAAGAGATTACCGCAATCCGCGAGGGACACTTCGAAGGCTTTCCACCGCCCGAGATCGCTTTGCTTCGCATGGCGGACGCGATGGCGGACACGCCGTCCAATGTGAGCAACGAACTTTATGGAGAATTGGGCCGTCACTTTTCCGAGGAGCAACTGATCGAACTCGCAGCGAGTGCGGCGCAAGAGAACTTCCGTGCACGGTATAACCGGGTCTTTGATGTAGGGAGCGATGGGCTCTATCGCAAAGGGCTGAAGTTCAAAGAGCGATAAACCGAATTTTCTACCGCTCGCCTTATGTCACGCGCCCTCGGCCATAGATTCCGAGCACCAGTACTGCCACGACGACCATCAGGAACATGACCGGCACACCGTTTCCTAAGGAGAGGTCACCTGCTCGGAGGTGCGTGATCACCGCCCCGATAAAGAACAGCGTGAGCCCGCCGGCAGCAGCAATCCCGATCAGTGGCACGCCAATACCGATCAGCAGTCCCAGTGCGCCCGCTGCCTTGAGGACGCCCATGATGGGGAGCGACGATCCTGGCACCCCTAATTTGCTCATGTTGCCGAGAAGCCACTTCGGCCGGATGAAGTCATTCGCAGCCGCGTAGATGTTGGCGCCAGCGGCCACGGCAGTGACAATGATGTAGGCGGTAAACATGCAGGCCTCCTTTCTTTGTTTTGCAAAGATCAGTTCGATGCCCCAATGAGTTTGCCTTTCCTCGCTCATTACCTTGACGAACGGCGACAGGAAAATGTGACACGACGAAAGGTGCTGTGAGAAACGAAGATGCAGCCAGATACTACCCGGCATCCAATCTGCGTGAGGAGTCCGGCCTGCTTGTCACATTGGGCGGGTTCGATCCGTCAGTGATATGGAGTCTCACGCAAATGGAACCCGAGAAGCAGGACCAATGGTTGGCGGAGCGATTCGAGCAGAACCGAGGTCATCTGCGGGCCGTGGCTTACCGCATGCTGGGATCGGCCAGCGAAGCAGATGACGCTATCCAGGAGGCCTGGTTACGTCTGAGCTGTTCTGACGCGAGCACGATCGAGAATCTCGGTGGATGGCTGACCACGGTGGTTTCTCGGGTTTGTCTGGACATGCTGCGCTCGCGGAGAGCGAAGCGCGAGGAGGCGCTCGATACTAGCGTGACGGAGTCGATCGCAGCCAGCGAAAGGCAAACTGATCCTGAACAGGAAACGCTCCTCGCGGATTCGGTCGGCTTCGCATTGCTGATTGTGCTCGACAGGCTCGATCCGGCAGAACGGCTGGCGTTTGTGCTGCACGATATGTTCGGCGTTTCCTTCGATGAAATTGCTTCGATTCTCGGCCGCTCGCCCGAGGCTGCCAGACAACTCGCGAGCCGGGCACGCCGGCGAGTTCAAGGTGCGCCCGCAGTTCCCAAGGCCAGCCTCACGGAACAGCGACAAGTCGCCGACGCCTTTCTCGCTGCCATACGTACCGGCAACTTCGAAGGGCTCATCGCGGTGCTTGATCCTGATGTCGCGGTGCGTATCGACGAAGCGGCCGTACGTCCAGGTGCGCCGAGAGAGATTCGTGGCGCGCGGAACTGGGCGAAGGGAGCCCTCGCATTCTCGCAACAGCTCGCCGGCGACATACGAGCAATGCTGGTCAATGGAGAGGTGGGACTCGTGTGGGCACCGCACGGACACTTACTCAGAGTGCTTCGCTTCTCGATTGCGGGTGGGAAAATTGCTACAGTCGATGTGATTGCCGAGCGAGCGCGACTCAACGCATTGGAGCTTGCCGTTCTCGGAGAATGACGTTTGTTTCGGAAACAAAGGCCGGAGCGCGAATCCATCTTCAAGGAAAGATTGCCAATGAGGGCCACAAAGATCGAAAGAAAAAAGGCTGGCGGCACGAAAGCAAGTCGATTTGCGCAACTTCGTCCGATCGGTGTGATTCGATCAAGTCTCAAGGAACGAAGCAAGGCACCCAAACAGGGCTCAGAAGGCGCCCCGGATGCCTGGCTTGAAGTGCGTCCGTTCGCAACGCCTGCCCTGGAGGGGCTCGCAGTAGGCGACGAGATCATGGTCCTGACCTGGTTGCATCAGGCTCACCGCGAGGTTCTGAAGGTACACCCGCGGTCAGACCCGAGACGGCGCCTCACCGGAGTGTTTGCGACCCGATCGCCGGATCGGCCCAACCCGATCGGTCTTCATCAAGTCACCATACGCAAAATAAGCAAGAAGCGTTTGCGAATCGGTCCCATGGAAGTTATCGATGGCACACCGGTGATCGACATCAAGCCGGTGCTTTGCGACGTCCAAAAACGTTAGCCGATTCGTCGAGCAAGCAGCGCGTCGGAGTGGCTCCGCTTCGCCTACCGTGCGCTGGGAATGATAGGCTCCCGCCGCAGATCAATATGTTTGGCCAGCCAATCATACCGGTCCTCGAGCGCCTTCGGATCGTTTAGGTCGTGACCGGTGTCGTAATGGAGCACTTTATTGGGATCACTGGCAGGCGCGGCATAGTGATCCATGGAAGTCTTGTCGAAGTACTGTTCGAAGTTGGCGAACTGAAGCAGCAACGGGACTGGGGCGGCGTGCCCTACGAAATGACTTGCATCGATGTCGCCGGTGACATGACAATACTTCTCCAGCTGACCGGCAGGTTGAGTCTTGCGGAAGTCGACCATGCCGGGATCATTGCTGTGCAGCATAACGTCAGTACACTCGGCGGCTCCCGCCATCAGCACTGAGGTTTTCATTCGCCTGTCCACAGCTGAAAGAATCGATCCCCACTGCGCGCCATAGCTGTGTCCGACATAGGCCAGGCGCTTCGGATCGACATCAGGCCGGGCCAGCAGCAGATCAATTCCGCGCCTCAGATCGACGACAGCCTGAATTTCAGTGTCGCGATCGAGTTCTGGCTTGTCGAAGTGATCCGGCATTTTGTGCCAGGGCGCAGGCCGATCCCAGGGATAATCCGGAACAAGCGAGACGGCGCCCGCCCGCGCGTAGATCTTGGCCTCTGGAATAAATTCCGCCCGCGTGCCGTTTCCACAGTGACCAAAAAGAATCGCGGCAAACGGCCCTTTTCCTGTTGGGACCACGAGGTAGGCATCCACCGGGCCGCCTTTGGGACTTGCTACGTGATGTCGTGCAGCGTGCCGCCATCGAACTGTTCGATGACTTTGTCATGAGTGTCGAGCGAGAGTTTCGAGTCGTAATCGAACCAGTGGGCGGCCGTCTGAAAGTCTGCTGTCGTTTTCGGGTCGGACTGACCCGAGGCTAACCCCATGACCAAGAAAAAAGCGAATGTACAAGTGAGTGATTTCATTTCTACGTTACCTCCCGCGTGAGCGCACCAAGCAGATACCCAATTGGAAATAACGCCAGGCCACCAATAGCGGCCGCGAGATCAATATAGTGCCCGACGCTATCCTCAAGCCCCCAATGCATCCGAGGAAACCAGCCGAGTGCCTCGCATAAATGGGCAATGACGACTACCACGAGGCACGCCGCCCCGATCAATTGAAAGAGGGTTGCCAGGCCTTTTCGTCGCGAGAATTGAAGCGTGGAACCAAAAAGCAGGATACCGGTTGGAACCAGCGCTGCTATGGCCTTGGCAAATGTAGGATTCATGCCGTCGTCCTTAGCTTTTTTGTCGTCTTTTGCTTTTTGCACCTTATTGTAAGGGCGGCTGAAACTTCGTACTTCTGAATGGTGTCGGGATGGCTCTTTAAGCCCGGAACCTCCCCGCACTTGCGTCCGTTGATATTGACATTCAAGAACTAGATCAACTGCAAGGGCGGCGATATTAGACGCAACTGTTTGTCGTTCTTGTTCTCGTTCAAGAAACTCCAAAGTAGAAAGCCCACAGTCAGTTGGGGCTGTCAAAACGAACTTAGTTGCAGGGGAACGCAGTCAACTCATAGGAGGCGGGGCTGGTGTGGGCGGGGCGGAGCCGTTGGGGCCTTTGGTGGCGAGCTCGCCGGTAATGATGGATTTCCGGAACTGCTCGAAGAGATCCGTGGGCGCTTTAGGCGTGTGCGGCATCACGAAGCCAGCGGGCCTAGTGGCTGGGTCGGCCGAAGAAGAAGTCGGGGTCGATGACCGTCACCTTGTATTTTTCCTTTCGTGTTCGAAGAGCGCCTGCTTTTCCGCGGGCGTTTTGGCCTGGGTACTGAAATAGGCGTCCCAGAGGATAGCGTCGCGACCCGGTGTGATCGCCGGGTCGCTCAAATTCGAACCCTCTAGAATGTTGATGTTGGCCAAGCGGCCTCCCCAGGGTTGCACGCGATTGAGGTGAAGCTGGACTGCTTCGTTACCGACGCCATAGTGCACGTAGATCCACTGGAGATCCGTCACCACGTTCAGTTTCTGGCCGTCTTCCTCCACGGTTCCACCGCCGAGGATTTCGTCGCGGTCGGCGGGATACTGCGAGTCACCCAGTTCAGTACTTCGCATGAGGCCCAGCGCGCGCAAGGCGGTCAGCTGGTTACCGTCGATGCTGGCGACGATGCGATCCGGATCGAGCTCGGCGACCGCGACAGGGCCTTTGGGCCGCACGCCGTCGAGATCGGTGACCGGCGGGTTGTGTGGCATATGCGGAGTCAGATCACCAGTCCACTTGCCGACAATCGTGGTCATAGCCGTGGGTGCCTCCTGACCAGCGGTCTGGCTCTGCGGGTTCACGAGGGTGCGCGTCGTGCTTTTGAAATTTCGAGAATCGATTCGCTCGTAGTCCGTGGTGCGCGTGGGACAGGCGACGTGCATGCGCAACTCCGCCCCGGAGGGCTGGATCGTCCTTGTGCACTGCGGGCCCGGCGTGCCGTAGATGTCTTTGCTGGCGTCGAAAAACGGGACCGGAACGCAGAAGAGGCTAGTCGTGACGGTCCCCTTTTCGAAGGTCTGCTTGGCCTGTTGCGCGGCCGCCTCCAGCATGGGGATCTCCTGGGCGCGCTGCTCCTTCGTCGTGTTCGGAGATTTCTCGATTTCCGCGCGCTGCTCGGGCGAAATGTGGCCGGACATTCCCGAGGAGCTTACCCGCGTGCGCACAGCCCAGCACCCGGGCTGCAAGCCGAGCGGCTGAAGCTGGCCGGTATCGACGTCGTGCCAGGAGGAAGCCGGGACTTGAGCGTGAATTCCGCGCGGCAAAGCGAGGATCGCCACAAGAATGGCCATGGCTGTCCAGCGGAGGGGATGCGGGCTCACGTCAGTCGTCGTGACTCGCAATTTCAAATACCATTTCGAGTACGCTTTGTTGTCCGAAATGAGATGGTGTGCGCCCATCCAAGAAATTGTGCTGGGCACAGCATGTGCCCTTACAATACGGATTTCCCTTTTGACTTCGAAATGGCACCCACTGTACTTGAGCCGCTGCTCCTTCGTCCGCTTAGCGCCCGGACGTTCCTGGATCTTGATATTTGGTCGTATACGTTTACTGTTTTTTCCGGGGGTCGGGAGATGTAGCCCGAATTTTTCCCGGAGTTATAGAACTCGCTTATAACGTGTTGCGCGACGGATGCGGAGGTGTTAGTCTAGGCGAACAAAAGACGAATCTCGCCCGAGTCTCTGATGCCCGCTTTCCAGTCCCTAACTCTGCGCCCGCCAGCAAGCCATGAAACCGTACACAACATTCTTGTGTCGCTAGTCGCGCATTATCGCCAAGAAGAAGTGCTTACTACGGTGCGGCAGTTTCCTGCGCGAGAAGCCAAGTTTCGTCCGATGCCGGCATGGGTGACAAGTGCCTTGGCTGAGGCCTATCGCACGAAGGGGATCGAGCGACTCTACTCGCATCAGGCCACGACAGCCGAACTGGTACACGACGGAAAAAATGTCGTCGTCGTGACGCCGACGGCATCCGGCAAGACCCTCTGCTACAACTTGCCGGTGTTGAATGCGGTGCTGGAGAATCCGGACACTCGCGCCCTCTACCTTTTCCCGACCAAAGCACTCGCCCAGGATCAACTGGCTGAATTGCAGGACCTTGCGAAACGTCTCGATGACAGTTTTGGAGTGTTTACGTACGACGGTGATACTCCGAGCGATGCGCGAAAAACGATTCGCGAGCGAGGACACTTCGTGCTGTCAAATCCGGACATGCTGCACACCGGCATCCTGCCGCACCACACCAAGTGGATGCGGCTGTTCGAGAACTTGCGATACATCGTTCTCGATGAACTTCACACTTACCGTGGAGTGTTCGGCAGCCACCTCGCAAACGTACTCAGGCGACTAAAGCGAGTCGCGAAATTCTACGGCTCAGATCCGCAGTTTATTTGCTGCTCAGCAACGATTGCGAATCCCGGCGAACTTGCTTCGCAACTCGTCGAGAAAGAGGTCGAAGTCGTCGAAGACAACGGAGCTCCTGCGGGAGAGAAACTCTTCGTGTTCTACAACCCGCCGATGGTGAATCGAAATCTCGGGATTCGCCGCAGCTATATCAACGAAGCCACACGAGTCGCGAAAGAGATTCTTGCCCGGAAGCTGCAGACCATCGTGTTCGCCAACAGCCGCCTACACACGGAGGTTCTGCTCACATACTTGAAGCATGCGAATCCTCCAAAGCCTGGTCAACCGGAACCGATTCGCGGCTATCGCGGCGGTTATCTGCCGGGAGAGCGACGCGAGATTGAACGCGGTTTGCGGGACGGCCGGATTCTGGGCGTAGTGGCTACAAACGCTCTCGAACTCGGCCTCGACGTCGGCTCCCTCGACGCCTGCGTAATGGCTGGTTATCCGGGAACGATTGCTTCTACTTGGCAACGGGCCGGCCGCGCGGGACGACGTACAGGAAGTTCGTGCGCGGTGTTCGTCGCTTCCTCGGCTCCG
>Ga0307477_10004431_pt1 | contig 10225 bp, 10 predicted proteins | sample atmos_gasesECM2C_FD_203316 | JGI IMG/M metagenome (GOLD analysis project Ga0307477, IMG submission 203316) | Hardwood forest soil microbial communities from Morgan-Monroe State Forest, Indiana, United States - atmos_gasesECM2C_515 | ecosystem: Environmental > Terrestrial > Soil > Temperate... | reverse complement strand
ATCCGGGCACGACACTTAGCGTCGACTACGTCCGCAACGTCGCGACCCATTATTTGCTGGGGCACGACACCAACCACGTTGGGGATGCAAGGTACCTGGACAAGACTGCCGCTGCCAACGCAATTACCGGTACAGTGGCGAACTGCGGTGCCGCTTCGATTCAAGCTAGCTACAGTTCGAATTGTCTAACCGATCCGGCAAATGGAACAACCGACGGCGGAACCTGGGTCCCACGACGGGCTACTATCGTCGATTATGCCGGGAATGGACTCGATAGCGCGGGCAAATTACTCGCCGGCTTCGGACCGGAGGCTTTCGGCATCACCCCGCCCTTTGCTGCCTTCCCCGGCATCAATCCCACCGTGGGTCGCAACACGATGTACTTTCCGGCCGGCCGCTCTGTCTACAGCGGCCTGCAGATGTCACTGCGCAGCCAGGTCAAAAACCCTGTACGTGGTATCAGGGGCATGAATATGCAGATCTCTTACGCCCTTTCGCGGTTCGAAAGCAACGTGCCGGGAGGCGCCAACCTGGCAGATCAGGACTTCCTGCCGGTTGCTGCCGATTTCAGAAATCCGGGCAGCGCCTACGGGCCGTCGTCTCAGGACCGCACCCACCAGTTCTCGTTTGGCACGATCTTCGATCTTGCTCATGCCGGACGGGTCAGCTTTATCGGACACTTTGATTCACCCTTGCCAGACACTCTCTTCCTGCCCTCTAGCGGCGGGCTGCCCGGAGAGATTTTCCGTACTGACTTTAATGGTGACGGTCAGTTCGGCGGCCAAAGCCAAACCGGCAACAGCAGCTACGGCGATGTGTTGCCGGGAACGAACATCGGCGCTTTTGGCCGGAACGTTAGTACAGGCAATCTTGCGGCCGCCATTAACAACTACAACAGCAAGTACGCCGGTACTCTAACCCCTGCTGGACAGGCGTTGGTCACAGCCGGACTAATGACACAGACAGATTTGACTTCGCTGGGAGCGGTGATGCCCACGGTTTCGGCGCCTCCTGCCGGAAACGTCGGATTGAGCTGGCTCCGGACGTTCGACATTACCTACGCCTACCCGATCAGAATCAAAGAGCGCTTTGAAATCATACCGAGCATCTCCGCGTTCAACGCCTTCAACTTCGCTAACTACGATGCCCCCAATAACAAGATGGGCGGCGTCCTGGACGGCGCGGCTGGAGATGCCAACGGGACAACGGCTGCGAATCGCGTGGCGACTAGGACTGGGGTGGGATCAGGTGTATTTACACTTGGCGGCCCCCGTCAGTTGGAGTTCGGCCTCAAAGTCACCTTCTGAGGTCGAATTCTTGGTAGGGTCATTGAGCCATCGGTTCGTCACCGGTGGCTTTTTCTTCTCCTGCTACTGGCGTCCTGAGCTGGTTGCAGAATTATCGTCGCTTGCTGGTACGTCATGACCGCAGATTAACGGTCTATCGAGGCGTTTTTTCACCTGGCCTGTCTCGTGCTCACGCTGAGATGGGTATGAGAGCGCTTATGGTGGACGAAAGGCTATAGCTTGCCATGACGCCGGACTGCCTCAACGACTTCGCGGATCGCCGCGGTTAGGTCGTCAGGCGCCTCAAGGTCCATGTTGTGCCCGCTGTGGACGATGACCTGTCTGCTATTGGCTGAGAGCCGAGCGAGCTTCGCTTGGCCCTCCTTGCGTTCCTTCTCCAGTTGCGCGGCGGGGATATCATAATCACCGTCACTGTATCCCCCTTCCGCACGAGTGAGTACCATCAACGGAATCCCCCCCAGTGTGCCTGCCTGCGGCGTGGCCAGCCACTTCGCGAAATACTCCCCAGACCACTCCCGTTGGCTGTTCTCGGCATCCTCGATTTCTGGCAGTGACTGCGCCCAGAGCTGCAACTTCTGCTCAGCTGGTGGAAGAACGTTGTACATGGGATCGAGGGGCTGTTGTGCTTGCGGTGGTGCTGTGTTGGTCTGCACCACCGGTTTGTCCGATTCCTTCATCTCCTCGTGCGGCGGCGGTATGCTCCTGCCGTGCGCCCCATCGCCCAGTCGCATCATCGCCTTGCCGCCGATGCCCACTCGTTGACCCTCGAAGGAGGCGTCCACCAGCACTATCCCTGCCACTTCATGCGCATAAGTCGTAGCAAAGTTCCTTACGACTGGCCCACCGTACGAGTGCCCTACGAGCACAAACGGGCCTTGCTCACCGAGCTTGGAGAGAGCGTCTCGCAGTTCCAGATTCACCTGGGAAAATGTGCGCGGTTTGGGGCCCGGGTCGCTCCAAGCATATCCGGCCCGATCATAAGTGCAGATACGCGTAAAACCAGAAACCCGATCCTGCACCAGGATCCAATCGAAGGAGAAATCTCCCAATCCGCTCTCCACAACGACAGTGGGGCTGCCTTTCCCGGTACAGTTCACATGAAGCCGGTGGCCACCTAGATCCACAAGCGTTCCGAGCGGCTTAGGCTCCGAGGTGGTTGGGGAAAAGGCTAAACATGCGCTGAGCATGATTGCGCAAATGTGCTTTACCGGTTTGGGGATCCTTGGCATCGCATCAGGCCAGGCCATGTCCCGTAAATTCTGGCGGGTCTCCTCCAACTTCGACGCGCATTCAGCTGAAGGGTTAGCCACAGATGAGCGCCTCACAGCGCTCCAACGCCCCTGCACCTAGAAACTAGCTCGGGTATCTATGAAACCGACTCTAGGGTTAAGGAACCAGTTCGCCTCGCAAGTGCTTCGAGATTTTTTCGATTCGCTTGAGCTTATCGAGCACGTCCTTCGGAAATTTACCCTTCGTGACGCTGTCTATGTCGGATGGAACGGACTGGGCGAGACTAGCAAGGTCGGCGGCTTCGCGCTGCATTTGGGCGGGATCAGACTTAGGTTGCGACGCCTGCGGCGGCGGCAAATCAGGATGCGTAGTCTGGTAGTTCTTCAGTTCCTGGCGACTTGGGGGCACGGGCCTTTCTTGTTCTGCCACACTCGATGAAAGAGCGAGAAACAGCAACAAAGGAAAGCGAAGCGTAAGTATCTTCACGGCGGACCTCCTGCCGTTTAGTGAGGATCATTGTACTCGCGGTTGCTGGAGGCAGGGTACACCTACGGCGAAATCTCTTTCCTTAGCCGCTTGGCCAATTTTTCCACCCGCTTCAGCTTATCGACAGTATCCTTGGGCAGCAGGCCGCGGTTGACCGCGTCGATATCCTGGGTGAGGTCGTGCGCCAAGGTGGACAACTCCTGTACCTCTTGCTGAAGTTCGGCGGGATTGAGGCGCGTTCTCTGGGAAGCCTGTGGCTGCACGTTTTCTGCGGTGGCTGTGTCGGCTGCCTGCGGAGGGTGGGGATAGGTTGGGCGATGCTGGCCGGAGGCCTCCACGCTAGCGCACAGCAACAGCAGGGGCGCGCTCCAGCGAAGTTTGGTGACCATGCAGAGATTCATACAAGCCCCCATTGCCAACGGATTTTAGCTCCATCTTAGAGCGGAGGATAGGGAATCGTGCGAAAAATAGGGGAATCCCGCAGGAAGAACTCAAGCTGCGTCGTCGGAGGACGAAGGCTCGTACTCTTCATTAGAGACGCAAGCTTGTCCAGACGAATGACGCTCCCATGTACAATACCGCTATGCCTTTCCGCCCTCAGGGAAATCCGAATGCCGTCAAGCGCGGGCGCACGCCGCCGCCCGAGGATACATTCGAAGAAGCTGCTTTCCTAAAGTCTTTGGGAGAGAAGCAGAAGGCGGTCAGCGTCAAACTGATGGACGGCGAGACCGTACGCGGCTGGATTGAGTATTACGACAAGAACATGATTCGGCTTACCCGCGAGGGAGCCCCCAATCTGTTCATCTTCAAGCACGAGATTATGTACATCGCTGATGATGGCGCCAAGCGAAAGTAATATCGGATCGCGAGCATCAGGCTACCGCGACAAAACTCCAAGCATCTGTTCGGCTCTGGCGGAGGGTTTCCGCTCACATGATTCGGTTGATAGGGAATTCTTCTGCAGGGCCTCGGGCGGCTTAGTGAAGCCGGTTTAGCTCTTCAGCCCTCGACATCATGTTATCCGATTCTTCGAATCACGATGGCATTCTGCCCACCATGGACACGATTGCGCGCGAAGCCGGCGCCCTGCTCATGGATTACTTCCACCAGCACTTGAAAGTGGAGTACAAGGGCGACGCCGACCTGGTTACCGCAGCGGATCGTGCGTCCGAGGTGCTGATTCGCGAACGCATTCGCCAGCAGTGGCCGTCGCATGACGTGCTGGGCGAAGAGCAGGGACTGAACGATCAGGGCAGCGACTACCGCTGGTATGTCGATCCGCTGGATGGCACTACGAACTTCGCCCATGGATTTCCTGTCTTCTCGGTATCGATGGCGCTGGAACATAAAGGCAGGCTCATCGCTGGCGTGATTTATGACCCGACCCGCGACGAGTTATTCTCGGCCGAGCAGGGCAGAGGAGCGCATCTCAACGGCGAGTCCATCCGAGTATCGCAAATCGCGAATCTAGCTGAGAGCCTTCTGTCAACGGGTTTTCCCAGTCACAAGCGGCACAAGAATCCGAATATTCATTTTTATCACCAGATCACGTTGCGCACCCATGGGGTGCGGCGGGCAGGCTCGGCTGCGCTCGATTTGTGCAACGTGGCGTGCGGACGCTTCGATGGCTTCTGGGAGTTCAATCTCAATCCGTGGGACACGGCGGCAGGTGTGCTCATTGTGCAGGAAGCTGGCGGCCAGGTGAGCCGCATGGATGGGGCGCCCTTCGAACTTAACAGCAAAGAAACGCTGGCCTCAAACCGGCTGATACACGAGGCGTTGTTACGAGAATTCAAAGAGATTTTCGCCGGACGCGGAATCGAGCCGTTGCCCGATCCCCGCGAATACAAGCGCTAGGCGATTCGCTGATCGTCAAATCCAGATCAGATTCGAGCCCCACGAGCATTTCCGCTGACCCAGACGCCATAATCACTATGCCGCGTCTAGCTCGCCCGGCGACATCTCGTCGACGTAGCACCACATCCACGACTCCCCTGGTTCGATGGAACGAATTAAAGGATGGGTCGATGATTTGAAGTGTTTCGTCGCATGCTTGTTTTTCGAAGAATCGCAGCAGCCTACGTGCCCGCAGGAAAGGCAGAGCCGCAGGTGGACCCACTTGTCTCCGGTTTTCACACAATCTTCGCAGACCTTCTTGTCGGTTGTGGTGATACTAATCTGATTTTTGTGCTTGCAATTCATTCGCCTGATCCTCGTTTTCTGCGGGCTGGCCTAAGCCGCCGTTTGGCGTATTTCCAATTCGCCGCGGTTCCAGTGAGCAAGTGCCGCTGCAGCTTCGTAGGTGCTCTGTAAGAATTCCCGCAGCATTTGTTCAGGTGCCGGTGACTTGCGGATTTCGTCGTACATCAAAATGAATTCCTTCAAGTCAGGATGGTAGAACGCTGACTCCGGTTGCACCTTTTGTTGTGGCAGGCCCGCCGGTTCGGGCGCAGCGTAACAATAGAAGGCTGGCCCGTCGACGCCCGATCCGCCAGGCCACCAACCCGCGCTGATAACCTCGTGTGAATACGCTTCGCGTGTGATGGCATCCGCGCCAGGACGTTCCGGAGCCCGCCTTCCGGAGAACCGAGTCACTGCCAGGTCGAAGCTTCCCCAGAAAAAATGCACAGGACTGCTCTTGCCCACGAACCCGGCCCGGAATTGCTTGAAAACCGAGTCGCACGAGGTAACGATGCGCCAAAAACGATACGCCGCATCCGCATCATAGGCGCGGTACAGCGTGTCCTCAGCGAAAGGAATCGAGTCCACCACTTCTACCGGCTTGGCATAGATGGCAATGTCGAGGTCGAGGGAACGCAGTGTTGACATGAACTCGGAGTAGAAATCGGCGACGGTGCGCGGCTCCAGCGCGAGCACCCTGCGCCGTCCGTCGCAGCGGTCAACGATCAGCTTGTGGTCGATAAAATCGAACCGTATTTCGAAAACATCTTTCCCGTACGGAATCGGCGAGGTCGTCAGGCCCCTTGCATCGATATAAAACGGAACGTTCCACCAGTGGTTCGTCTTTGGTGACAGCTCCAGCCGCACCTTGCCAACCATCTGCGTCCACATGTGCAGGTTATGGTAGGTGGGCTTCCAATCCCTAAGAGAGAGCTCCGGCCAGGTTTCGGAAAGCGCAGTGGAAGTAGGGTGCGGTGTGCCCATGGTCGCCACTCCTGAGGTTATGTGGCTAATTTATCACGCCTCATGACGGAGTGTGAGAGCCGCAACCAAAGCAGGAACGCGCGATAATTCTGGGCGATGGTTGATGGACCTGGACCTGTGGAGTAAAGGCCCCAGGCGTTACAATGAACTGGGTTCGCGGGCTACGGAATTTGCATCTATCAGCATAGGAGATGTTTTGATCAGCTCGTTACTGGAACGGAAAATCGAGAAGCGGCCCGATAGGGTGCGGCTCGAAGGGCGCATTCTTTTTCTCACCGAAGACCCCGAGCTCATCAGGCGCCAGCTGGCTGGCGAAGATCTGCCCTGGGATACGAAGAATCCCGCGAAGAATCCCAAGCTGCGCGACGACATCTCGACCGACGAAATCACTCCGGCGCACTATTGCTTTTATTTCGACGAGACACTGGGCGAGATTCCGTATCTCGGACTGAAGTGCGGGAATGTTCTGCCCATAGCCCGCGGTGACGTCAAGAAGGGTGGATTTGTCTGCGCGGTAAGCGGTAAGCGGCGCGGCAAAGGTTCAAGCCGTGAACAATCTCCTTACGCTGAAATGTGCGCCGGCATTCGCCTGGTGATTGCCGAAAACATCGAGCGTATCTACAAACAGAATTGCCAGAATCTGGGCGTGCTGACCTCGACTAATTTTTCTTTGATCGACGAGATTCGCGGCGAAAAGGAAATTCCGTTGGACGAATTTACGGCTGGTGAGGACGAGATCACGCGTCAGGTAATCGAATACGGCGGACTGTTTCCCTTCAACGTCGCGCGCATGCAGAAAAAGGTGTTGCTGCCCGCGATCAAAACGGAAAAGCGTCCCATGACGCTGGCCGAGAAGATTTTCGCGCGGCACATGCTCAACGACAAGGGGGAACCCGGCGTACCTAGCGTCAAGCCCGGCGACACCGGCTTTGCCCGCGCCGACCTGCGTTTCAGTCACGAATACGTAACCCCCATGGCCGCCATTTTTTTTGAGCGCTACGTGGGCAAGGATGCCAAAGTGAACGATCCAGCGAGCATCCTTTTCTTCCGCGATCACCTCACGTTTCTCGATGAAGTCATTTCGGAAGAGAAAAAGAAGCTCGGCTTGCTCGATCTGGCGACGCAACTCAAGTTTAAGCAGCAGGACTTTGCGCAAAAGCAGGGAGTCAAGCTGCATGGGGAGCTGAAAGATCGCAAGGGATCAGAAGGGATCTGCCATTCGATTGTGCTGGAAACTTACGCGCTCCCCGGGCAGTTGAATATTGGCTCAGACTCTCATACCCCTCACGTGGGCGCGATTGGATGCGTGGCCTTCGGCATCGGCACCACTGATGTGTTCAATTCCTGGATCACCAAGGATGTCCGCGTAAAAGTGCCTGAGTCGGTAAAGATTGTGATTCGCGGCAAAAAGCATCCGAATGTCACCGCGAAAGATTTCATTCTCAAGATTCTTAGCCTCGATTATGTGCGCAGCGGCAGAGCGCTGGCCAATGTGATGGAGTATGCCGGCGAGGCCATCGAAGCACTGAGCGTCGATGAGCGCGCCACCATGACCAACATGGCGGCGGAGATTGGCGGGTTCACCGGCATTGTAGCGCCGGACAAGAAAGCCATTGATTTTCTGGTCGAGCGCCGGAGAATGGATCGCAAGCAAGCTCAGGCGATGATCGAAGGCTTGCGTAGCGATGACGGCGCGCAATATGCGCATGTCATCGAACTTGATGCAGCCGAAATCACGCCAATGGTAGCGACCCCGGGTGATCCGGGAAATGGAAAATACGTCCGCGACCTCAACACGCCCGTGCCGGTGGAACTGGCCTACGGCGGCACCTGCACCGCTGGAAAGAATGAAGACATGGACATGTATGCTGCTGTTCTGGCCGATGCGCTAAAGCGGGGCAGGCGGATCGCAGACTCCGTGAAGTTCTACATCCAATTCGGTTCGCAGGAGACGCGGGACTACTGCATCCGCAAAGGTTATCTTGAGATCTTCAACAAGGCCGGGGCGCACGTGATCGAACCCAGCTGCGGAGCGTGCATCAACGCTGGCCCCGGCGTTACCACGCGCCCGGAGCAGGTGGTCATCAGCGCTCAGAATCGAAACTTCCCCGGCCGTAGCGGGCCGGGACAAATGTACTTAGCCAGTCCTCTAACCGTCGCCGCCAGTGCCGTGGCGGGATACATTGTGGAATACCAGCCCAGCGAGAAAGTGGAATCAGTCTCCGCGTAATAAAATCCCCCGCTCCTTCCTCTCAACTATGGGCAGCGCGAAAGGGCTACTGGCTGAAGTAAGTTCCCCCCCAAAAAATGGTTGAATTCAGGCAGGCTGGCCGAAATCAGCCACTCCGCGACACGCAACTTTCCCTGCATTCGAGAGTTCAAATATGTAGACGCTCTGATTAAAGGGCGCGTGAATTAATGGGATCCAGCGGGCCCTATTAGGGACCCGGCGGATCTAAAAAGGGGGCTCGATGCGTCACCTAAAATATCTCGCATTAGTAACTATCTTGATAATCCCCGCGGCCTTTGCCCATGGCGAGGTCGAGGTCGGCGTTGGCGTAGGATTTGGTCCGGCGTATGGATACGTAGGTGGTCCTCCCGTCTGCCATTACGGCTATTACAGTTTCTATCCTTACGCTTGCGCTCCTTACGGCTACTACGGACCTGACTGGTTCGTGGGCGGAGTTTTCATTGGAGCCGGGCCATGGTACCACAGCTACTGGGGACGCGGATTCTACGGACGCGGTGGATGGGGCTACGGTCGCGGTTTCCATGGGCGCGACTACCATGGCGGACGAGAATACTTCGGCGGTGGACGCGGCTATGACCGCGGAGGCTACGGTGGCGGCTATGCCCGCGGCTCGTACCGCGGTGGTTACGCGCGCGGTGGTTTCAGTGGAGCTGTCCACGGCGGTGGCGGAGGATTCCAAAGTGGCGGTGGCCATGGCGGAGGCCATGGCGGCGGACGCTGATAATAGTTGCCAAAACTTGTCGTGAGCGAGACGAACCCGGCTGGCCGCCAACGCGGCCAGTCGCTTTTGATGGCGACGAATTCTGTGCTTGTGTCGTCTCCGCGAACTCCAGGGCGCTCCCCCCGTGTTCTCAGCGCTTCAGGGTCTGATTCTGCCTAAAAAGCCGGCGTCCCCGCGGAGGTGCGGAACCGGCAGAAGGCGCCGGTGAGAAGACCACCGCCGACATTTGTCGGATGCTGAAATTCGGGCATTGCCTTCCTTGTGCCGCGCGCTGTTTTTCTTGCTACAATATCCGGTTCAGTGATCCCGCCCTCTTCAGGGAGACAGATAACCGTATGGCGTATGTAATTGCAGAACCTTGTATTGGAACCAAGGACACCGCCTGTGTGGACGCTTGTCCGGTGGATTGCATCCATCCCAAAAAGGACAGCGAAAAATACGCGACAGAGGAGATGCTATACATCGATCCGGTGGAGTGCATCGACTGCGGCGCTTGCGTCCCGGTTTGCCCGGTGTCGGCGATCTTCGCCCTCGATGACCTGCCGGAAAAATGGGCAGCGTTCACCGAGCGCAACGCCAAGTATTTCGGACGGTAGGTAGGTTCTAATCCCGATAGCGAGCTCCCTCGGTTCAGACAGCTCGCCGAGCATCCCTTGCTTTTGATGGCCCGCCCTGTTTTCAGCTACGGGGTTCACCGTATTGCTCGGCAAAGCGCCGTGGGTTAATCTTCGTCTTGTAGCAGGTTGAGTTTGCTGCTCATGTGGTTTTGGGGCGGTCATGGGTTAGTGTTCGCGGGAAAGCGCGACGTTCGACCCTCACGATCGCTCCTTCGCTTTTAATCAACCTTTATTCCAAGTATTCCAAGCTTGGCGTCTGTCCGTATATCCCCCTTCTTAAGGTTCTATTTGCACGGCGCAGCCGCCGTGTCCCTCCGTGACCGTGTGAGAGTCGAGGCGGCTTGCGTTCCTCAAGCGTGTAAAGCTGACGACTGACAGCTGCTTCCACTAAAATCATGCCTTCACGGTAAACCCCATGCCACTGAAGGAGTCGGAAGCGGTCGTGCTG
>Ga0307477_10004429_pt1 | contig 10226 bp, 12 predicted proteins | sample atmos_gasesECM2C_FD_203316 | JGI IMG/M metagenome (GOLD analysis project Ga0307477, IMG submission 203316) | Hardwood forest soil microbial communities from Morgan-Monroe State Forest, Indiana, United States - atmos_gasesECM2C_515 | ecosystem: Environmental > Terrestrial > Soil > Temperate... | reverse complement strand
GATGTGGAACCGGAAGCATGGTGAGGCCAGTGAGCCACCGGCACACGAAAGGGCCGGCAACAGATAGGCCGCAGCTAGACCACCGCGCCACACCTCGATTCCACACAAGTTCCCACCGTGCTGCCTTAGATGGGCTCAGGGAATGCGCGCGAAGGGTGCATCAGAATGTCGGGCATGTTGTCTTTAGGGATGCTGGGCAAGCTCAAGCGCCGCCTTCAAAACAACGTCGCGCCCCGTGCGAAGGTCGTCGGGAGCGATGCCTACTGGGACATCCGGAGTAATGCCGACACCCTCGAATTGCGAGCCATCAGGAAAGGTGTGGTGGATGGCGGCGATATTAAGAATCATGCCGTTGTCGAAGTGGATGTAGCGGGTGAAAGAAAATGTGCCGGCAGTGTTTTCACCAACCAGTGTGGCGCGCTTGGAATACTTGAAGGGCATGACGAAATCTTCACACGCGCAGGAACAGATGCGATCGGTGAGCAGGATCAGGCGGCCGGTGTAGGCAGTATCGAACGGGTGGACGACGGCATCGCTGGTGGTGATCGTCGAGTGCTCTGGGTAAGCTGCATCGTAACTGCGCAGGAGTGGGCCGCCGTGGAGAGAACTGGAATCCGTCCAAGATTGATAGGGCTTGCCCATCAGCGCCGCTTGCAAGGCGATCGGCTCGCCCATGCCGGGGTTGCCACGGACGTCGAGGATGACGGCTTTTGCATCGTGGAATTCTCTGAGGTAGCCGAGGGCCTGGGCCTGAAGCTCGATGCCGTGAAAGCTCGGAACTTTTATATAGGCGACGGATTTCTCGACGAGCCAACGCCCTACAGTCTTGGCCGGCGGCTCTGCACTCTTCTTGTCGTTCTTGCGGTCAATCGGAATCCTGCGGCCATCGGCGAGGGTGAGTGCGAATTTTTCTGGAAAGATTACCGGCGTGTCGAAGAAACTGACGCCCGCATCGCGATCGCTTGAGGCGGAGACATATTTACGGTTGTGCGCGAAGAAGTCCTCGATCGTGGTGGCGTCGATGGCGGTGATTACATCGCCCACTCTTACAGAGTCGAGATTGCTGCGAACGACGGTCCAATTTCCTGCCAATGGATAAGCGATGAACCCGACGGGCTGCGCAGTGGTCTGGTCGAGCCAGTTGTCGTAAAACCAGGAGTGGCCGTCGTGGAGGCGGGCGACGAATTCCATGGAAGCGAGATCGAATTCGCGTCGGTCGTCCGAGTGGAGGATGGCGCGGAGGTACTCGGCGTAATCAGCGTCGAATTTTTGCTGAGACAGGCCGGGGAAAAAAGTGCTGATGGTGTGGTAGATCTGCGTCGCCATCCGTGCACGGTCTTCGAGGGAAATGGTTGCTGCAATGGATTGCGCGTGGGCTCGTGGGCAAGTAACCAGGGCTGCGGACAGCAGAACGAATGCGTGCGCAAAGCGTTTTATGGACATAGCCTGTCTTTCTCCTTTAGGCCTCTTAGAGAGAAAGGTTGAACGGGTCTCGTTATTTGACGAAAGACAGGGAAACCAGTGAGCAAGCGTGAGGTGTCAGATGGTTACAGACGTAAACTTCAAGAAAGTGCGTCGAGCGGTTGAGCTGGCAGCATAAACCGGACGATCGACGTGTGAGAAAAGGCCGTTTTATTCCCGCTTCTCACCTCAACCTTGCGACGTAGATATTCCTCGATTTCTGTTTTGCCTGCATGTTTCGCCCAATGGGCTGGCGTGGCACGCCAGAGAACGCCCTTCCAATCCAATCTCGCCCCCGTTCGACGAGCAGCCGCACCACTTCCTCATGCCCCGCCCCGGCAGCTCGATGGCGCGGCGCTCGAATCGATTTGCCGGTGGCAGCGGCGTGGAGTCCTGTGAGAATGGCCTCCCGCCGGGTTGTATCGGTTTGGATCTTCGCCCGCATCGAGCAGCAATCGACATGTCGAAAATCCGCCGCCAAACTGAGCCGCACAAGTGAAATCGGCCGAAATGCATTTGTCCGGCTAGCCGACTCCAATCGGAGTTAGCCAAACGGTGCCTCCACAGTCGCCTAGAGGTTATTGAAGCGGAGGGCTGGCGACTGTAGGAGCGCTGCCGTCCGTGCTGTTACGGATGACGCCGCCCTGATCGCTGAAAAATCCGCGCTGACCGCTCTGCCCCACTACTGCAGGCTGTCCCACAATCGTGTAAGTCTGGAAGCCCGTGCATCCGCCGACCGCCGGCGTCGCCGTGGCGCCCGCATACGTGAAGTAGTAACCGCTCTTGGCTGTCGCTGCCGCTGTTGCGCCGGCCAGCAGAGGGTCAATCAATAGAGCCGCGCCGCAAACCGCAGCGCCGCCCGGTGCGCCGCCCATCGCCGCCAAGGATCCTGGAAACCCAACGCCCCAACTGGACGTATAGATGACCGCCGACGTGTTGATGGTACGAATCGACCCCACGGCTGACGCCTCATTGGCCGCCATGCGCGCGCGCAGCAAGTTCGGAATCGCGATGGCCGCGATGATCAAAATAATCGCGACGACGATCAGCAACTCGATCAGTGAAAAACCTTTTTGTTTTCTGCTCACGTTTGATCTCTCCCCGAATAAGGCGCTCAATCTCTGTTCCAGGCAGCGTCCATTCCTATTTGGCAGGCGCCGTCACACGATACACGTTGCATACCGAAATAATACAGCTAATTTTGCCCCGAGTAAGTCGTTTAGCTGGGAAGTGGAATCGCGTGGTCTGGTGATCCGATAAATCATGAATTGCCCAGTGGGTTGCACCTGATCCGTAGAGGCATCCCCCGAGAAAACGAGGGGAATTACCCTAATTTCGCAAGTTACATTTCTTTCTTCGACCGGGTGGGTGGTGAATGTTCTAGCATTTTTGTTTTTGGTGGTCGTGCCAGGACAAAAACGGCCAAACCCATACGGCGAGCCAACAATATTTCTTCGGCGCCTGCGAAAGCTGGCGTAAGGCGGGTGTCCGACTATTCCGCACGGCACTAGTGTTTAGTCTCACCAAGATTCAAACTCGCGACGGTGCTGCACTCTGTGCGTTTTTCTTTTCTGCAAAGGGTGCGCCTCCCGATCCTATGCGCTCGTGTCGTACTCGACACCTTCCTGCAAGCCCATGTAACCGCGCCAATTTGGCACATATACCGACGCAATATTCATCCAAGGAAGTGAGCCTGGTGCGAAATGTATAAAACAGCACATCTCCCGGACTGATAACAGCCCACACTCCCAGAATGCCTCGGGCTATCGCTTGCGGTCTGCTGAATGAATCTGGGGCGGTTTCCCCGCTCGTGAACGGAGGCCCTGATGACCCAGCCATCGCCGTTTCTACAGAACCGTTTATGTTCCTACAATCCTCCGAGACCTTCGGCAATCTCGGTACCGATCTCAACCCGTTATCGGTCCCCGACGTGGTAATCACCTCGTTTGAACTGGAGCCGGGCAACAGCGCTTGTTGGCACGTGCGTTCAAGGGGACACCATGTCGCGGACCTGACCCGGCTGTTTCAGAGCGGCGATGCTGTAGTGGGCGAACTGATTAACTCTGCCGGAAACGGAAGCAGCACTTGGATCGGTGAACGGTAGGCCTAATTGAGATAGCTGACTCCCTGCTTTTCGTAATTCGTGTGAAGGCAAGGTTAGTCGAGGAGTGCCGATGAGAACCGAACGCCGTCACGCACCGAGGTATCCGTTTTCCGCGTTGGCCGAAATCGTCGACGAACAGGAAAATGCCCGCACTTCTTCACGAGTCAGCGATCTCAGTCTGCATGGGTGCTACGTAGAGATGAAGAACCCGTTTCCTCAAGGAACGAATGTGATGATCGAAATTTCCACCGATACCGAGTCTCTGGAGACTCACGCGACAGTCGCTCATATTGAGCCGAAACGAGGAATGGGTCTTACATTCGGCGAAATGTCGGAGTCCCTCGCCAATGTCTTGAACCGCTGGGTCGTACAAGCCAAAGAAGGCAAACCCAACTGATCGTCTCCCACTATTTTCAGAGCCCGCGCCGATTATAACCTCCTCAGTCGTATCATCCGTTCTCGTCAAGGGTCAAAAAACGAGAAAATGCCCAGCCTGAGCGACCCACCTATTGACGAGTATCACGGATATTAGTGCTAAAGCACAAGACAACGAGACGAGTTCTGGAATGCGTGGGAGTAGGAGTTGGTGCATGCCTGATTGTGCTGCTAGTCATCGCACCACTCAGACCGGGATGGCATTTGCTTCATGGAGATTTCATTTCTTATGGAGGTTGGAGAATCCCGGTCCCGAGAGGGTTTTACGTGCGGAAGTCTCAAATGGGTCCCGCAATGTGGGAACACACTCTCGGCATCCCACAGAAAACAAAATCATTAAACCCTGACCACCCGGGGCCAGAACCGCTCATATTGCATTACGAAATTTCACCGGCCAGTGTGAATTTTCAAACTCGCCGTCCGCATGCAAGCCCCGATACGGAAATCCCCGATCCGCCTACGCCCCGCTCTTCCCTATCACGGTGAAATGGAAATGCCGCCGATCGGAAAAACCGATGCGCCGGTACAGCCCGATCGCGTGCGTGTTGCTCGACCGAACATGCAAAATCGGAATTTCGTTGCGCCTGCGAATCTGCCCAATCAATTCCACCATCAGCGCCGTCGCGTACCCGTGCCCGCGGTGATTCGGATGCGTGCAAACCGCGCTGACCTCGGTGTACCCGGGCACGCGCATACGCTCTCCGACCATCGCCGCAAGCTGCCCTTCCCTTCTGACGCCGATATAGGTGCCCAGTTCATGCGTGCGCGTGCCAAACGGCCCCGGCTTCATCATCATCGCCAGTGCCAACATATGCGGCGAGTCGGCGGTGGTCAACTTTACAAAATCGATCCTACCCGCCGGCAATTCGCAATCCGAGTGAATCATTTGCAGCAAAGAATCCTGCTCCACGACTGTGAAGCCGGCGGACTCGATGTCTGCCTGATTCGCGGGCGCTTCCAGAAAAAGCCCCGCGCCGGTTCCAACGCGCACAAGTTTCGCCAGCGACGCGTAAGCCTCCCGCGCGGGCTGCTCAAACCCCGCGAGTGGGCCAACATCCGGCACAAATTTCCGCGCCAGTTCAGAAACTTCTGCAAAGTGCACCTGGCTAGTGGTCAGCGCCGTCCATATCGGATTGTCCAGAGCATGCGGTTCCATTCCGCAAATTTACTGCTACAGATCCCGTCGCGCCACCCGATTCTCGCGCCCAAACTACGCGTGCCTCGACCAATTTGGACGCCGCGCGGCTCGAATCTCAGCGTGCTCATTAATATTAATATTGGGGGTGCTCGGAAATCGCAGCTTTAGTGTTCGGGTTTTTTCCGCCACTCGGCATCCACGGCCGGCGGCAGCGAATTCATGTGCGTAATAAACGTCACCGCGGTCCAAATCTTCTCGTCCGACGGATCGTGCCCCGCGGCGTCTGGCTCGAATTGCCCGCCCCAGGCAAACATTCCGGAGTAACGCACACCACCGCGAGCGATCCAGAAAAGCTGATAGTCCGGCTTGTTCGAAGGGTGCAGCACGAACTGCGTTGAAGGGGGATACAGCGTCGGGTCCTTCTCGTTAGCCCCGGCGCTATTGGGGGTTCCGTGGCAACCGGCGCAATCGCCTTTGAAAAGCTTCATTCCCGCCATCAGGTTTTCTTCCGTCGGCGCAATGGGATTGGGAATTTGCGGCGCCTGATGCGCTGCGGAAGCATCCAGCGCCATGTGCGCGAACGCGCTTTCCAAACGCCCGGGCGCAGTATTGGCGTTAATCGAAAACAAGCCGGCTTTCGCGATAATCAGAATCGCGAGCGGAAGCGCCAACACCCCCATCAAAAACCCCAGCAGAAATTTCCCCATATCACCTCTTCCTGCATCTCTCGTTCGCCGTTCAGCTCGCTTGTCGCGAATGCTTGCGCGACGCTTAGTTCCATTGTCGCTCGCGAAAGCTCGCCGCGACATTTCCTAGTTGATGATGTCGATGTTGACGGTCACTTCGTCTCCCACAAAAGTGGCCAGCGCTTGGTGTTCCCAGGTGATGCCGTAATCGCGCCGGTTGAGTTTCATCGACGCATGAAAGCCGATGATTTTCGTCCCATTATTCGGCAACTGGAATTCGCCGGCCGACGAAATCGGCAGGTCGATTTCCTTTGCCACTCCTTTCAGCGTCAACGTGCCGTGCGCAATGATCTTTCCATCTTTTTTCTCAATGCGGTGGCTCACAAAGGTGATGGTGGGGTATCTGTCAGCATCGAAGAACCCATCGCTGCGAAGGTCTTTGTCGCGGTCGGCGATTCCGGTATCGACGCTGGCCACGCGTATCGTGGCATTCACGGAAGATTTCGTAATGTCGCCTTCGTCGTAAACAACAACCAGGTCGAAATCGGTGAACTTTCCCGGCGCCTTGGACAGCCCGCCCATGATCGGAACTTCGAATCCGATGGTCGAGTGGTTGTGATCCACCTTGAATGGCGGCGGACCAGCCGGCGCAGGCTGGTCCTGTCCGTGCAAGGTCCCGCTCACCAGGAGCGCAAACACACACGCACCAGCTATCTTGGCCCACAATTTAGTTTCCATGGCAGGCCCCTTTTAAGGCTGACGGATTTCGATGGGAGATTGGACGCACCAACGCCGCGAACGTATGGTGCCCTGCCGATGATTTTGGAGCTGGCGAGGGTCCGGCCAGTTCTCTTTGAGTGCGCCAGGCCCAACGCTGCCTGCGCGGCGCGGGTTATGAATGTGAGCCGGGCTGCCGCAATCTAACGCGTGCCGCTGCCGCCCGAGGCATCGCAGCCGAACCCGACTCAGGCTGGCTACGCGAGATTCGATTTGTGGGATCGAAAGCTAATCCAGGATAGGGCCAGTGCGGAACTGAGTGACCGTTTCGGTCTTTACCGGCGCGATAGGTTTGACGGTAAGTTTTTTCTTCTTAATCGGCCTGAGTGTAGGTTTCTTTACCGCCATACCGGGTCTCCTGGGTTTACGTATCGCAACGTTTGCGAATCGAAACCTTTATGCAAGCCCGGTATTTTAACCGGATTGCAGACCGCGACACAACACCTTCTACTCGTAGCGCAACGCGACCATGGGATCTACGCGCATTGCACGTCGCGCCAGAATGTAACACGCAGCGAGCGCCCCCACACAGTCAGAATCGCCGCCACCGCAGCGAACGTCACCGGATCGGTCGCGCTCACACCATGCAGCACGCTCGCCATCAAACGCGTCAGCCCCAGCGCACCCACAACGCCGACGCCCACGCCGACTAGCGCCATCTTCGCCCCGTCGCCGAGCACCAGCCGCAGGACGTCACCACGTTGCGCGCCCAACGCGATGCGTATGCCGAATTCGCGCGTCTGTTGCCCGAAATGCGCGCGCCTACCCTTTCACCGCGGTCAGGGTAAAAAAGCGGCCGCTACAAAATATTGTCTCAGAGCGCGATCGCGGGAAATGTAACGCATGCGCATTTCTCAGCGATTAGCCAATTCACTACTCGTAGCGTAGGGCGATGATGGGATCGACGCGCGTGGCGCGACGAGCCGGAATGTAACATGCCGCCAGCGCTACGCTGGTCAGCACCAGCGCCACGGCTAGGAACGTCAACGGATCGGTGGCGCTTATGCCGTACAGCAGGCTGGCCATCAATCGCGTCAAACCGAGCGCGGCTATCAGGCCAATTGCCACACCGATCAGCGCCGTCTTCGTTCCTTCGCCGAGCACGAGCTTCAAGACATCGTGGCGTTGCGCTCCCAGCGCGATTCGAATTCCGATCTCGTGCGTTCGCTGTCCTACCAAGTACGAAAGCACGCCGTAGATTCCGATGCTCGAAAGCACCAGGGCCAGCACCGCAAATATTCCCAGCAGAACCATGGAAAAACGTTTGTCGGCCAACGAGCGCGAAATGAGTTCGTCATATGCGTAAGCATCGTACGCAACCTGCTGGCTATTCATCTCCGCCATTTTGCGGCGAATCGGCTGCACAAGCGAAAGCGGCGTAGCTCCTGCCGAGCGAATCAGCACCCCGGTTCTATTTCCCGCGCGCGACATATATTTGTCCGGGATCTGCATGTAAGGAATATAAAACTGCGCGTGCACGTTGATTTTATCGTCCAAGCCCCAGTGCTTCACGTGTTCGACGATTCCGACGATTTCGGCAGGCTTGCCGATGAAGGGATCAACGATGCCCTGTCCAATGGGATCTTCGTGCGAGAAATATTTCTCCGCCATGTCCTCATCGATCACGGTGACTAGCGGCGATTTTTCGTTATCTTGCGCAGTGAAAAATCGCCCTCGTTTCAGCGGAATCTCCATCACCTTTAGATATTCCGGCTCCACCTCATACCATAGCGCATAAGGCATGTCGCTCTCGCGCTCGGGTTTAGGCTTGCCAACAATCCAAAACGGATCTTCCGAATCGCCGTACATGGGAATTCCGCCGCGCTGCAGCGACACCGCCGTAATTCCGGGAAGCTCCGCAATTTCATCGTGCAAGCGGCGAAGGTCGGCGCGTATCGCGTCGGGACTTTCGCTCGAGACTCCGGTCGGCATGGCCACCCCGAAATATAAAACGTTCTTGGGATTGAAGCCGGGATTAACGCTCCACAACTGGCCCAGGCTGCGCAGCATCAGCCCCGCGCCGACCAGAAGTATGAGCGCCATGGCCATTTCCACGATCACCAGCACGCTCTGCGCCCGGCTTCGCACGCCGCTCGCCGTGCGACCGCCTTCCTTCAGTGTTTCCTGCAAACGCGGTTTCATCAGCTTCAGAGCCGGAGCAAGTCCAAAGAAAATTCCACACAGCACCGAAATCGTAAGAGTGAAGATCATCACGCGGCTGTCCAGGCGAATTTCTTCCGCGCGGGGCAAACTTTCCGGCAGAAATCCAAGCGCGCCTTGAGTTCCCCAACTGGCGATGAGCAATCCAAGACCGCCGCCGCACAGCGAAAGCAGCACACTTTCGGTGAGAAGCTGCCTGATAACGCGCAACTTGCCAGCGCCAAGCGCAGCGCGAATGGCGAACTCACGGGCTCGCTGCATCCCCCTGGCCAGTTGCAGATTCGCAACATTTACGCACGCGATCAGCAATACGAAAAACACCGCTGCTAACAGGACCAGCAAATACGGCCGCAAATCGCCGACGATTTTTTCTTTCAGCGAGACTACCGTCGCGCTGGTGTTGGCATCCGCATCCGGATACGCGACCGCGAGATTTCCCGTCACGCGTTCCATGTCCGCGCGCGCCTGCTCCAAGGAGACGCCAGGCTTCAGTCGCGCCACCGCGTTCATACCCATGCCTATGTCGCGCTGGTGAAATATCACGTCGTCCCACTGCCCGACGGGAACGTAGATGTCGCTAGTCCGAAAATTCTGCATGAAGAGATGAAAGCTCGCCGGGACCACGCCCACAATGGGGTAGTCCGTTCCATTCAGCGTCAATGATTTGCCCACTACGTCGGGCGCTGCACCGAACTTTGATTTCCACATTCCTGCGCTGATCATCACTTCGGGTTTTCCGCCGAGTACGTCTTGTTGCGGATCAAAATCGCGTCCCAGCACTGGATTTACGCCGAGCGTGGGAAAGAAACTCGCCGACACCATTACGGCGTTCACTCGCTCGGGCTCGCCGAGGCCAGTCAAACTGAAATCATCTGGGCGGAAAGCAGCGACGGATTGAAATGTCTGGTTGTCCCGTTGCCAATCGAGAAAGTTTGGATACGAGATCGAGCTGTACTGGAATTCCGGTTTGTGTTGATACAGTGCGACCAAACGGTCAGCTTGCGGAAAGCGCAGCGGCGCGAGCAAAATTCCGTTCACAAGCGAAAACAGCGCTGTGTTGGCGCCTATGCCTAACGCCAGCGTGAGAATCGCGACCAGCGCGAACCCAGGACTTCGCAACAGCATCCGCACGCCGAACTTTACGTCACTCCAAAACGCTTCCATCCCGCCTCCGCCAACGCGCTCGTATCCTTAAACTAGGTATAGTGTGATGACCACGGCACGAGCGCCTCAGTTTCACGGCATTTTCGGTGCCGATTTTTTTCTGCGAGCGGACGGCCAAGTTAAACCAACAATGCAACTTAGCTCGGCCTCCGACAAATGCGCGCCAACCTTATGCTCGGTTTTGGGATTCCCTACTCGCTCCCGGTCACTTGGAGCGGCCACCTGCTAAGGAGATAACTGTACGCTGGTTGGGTTATCGGTGGCTAGGCAGACCTTCGATATGCGGCAGCCCTTCTACCTT
>Ga0307477_10004428_pt1 | contig 10232 bp, 7 predicted proteins | sample atmos_gasesECM2C_FD_203316 | JGI IMG/M metagenome (GOLD analysis project Ga0307477, IMG submission 203316) | Hardwood forest soil microbial communities from Morgan-Monroe State Forest, Indiana, United States - atmos_gasesECM2C_515 | ecosystem: Environmental > Terrestrial > Soil > Temperate... | reverse complement strand
CGTGACATCAGCCTGTACATAAATTCACCCGGCGGCTCGGTTACGGCCGGACTGGCCATCTACGACACGATGCAATACGTGCCATGCGACGTCTCGACGGTGTGCATGGGCCTTGCCGCCTCGATGGGCCAGTTCCTCTTGTGCTCAGGGACCCCGGGGAAGAGGTACGCGCTTCCTCACTCCCGCATCCTGATGCACCAGCCTTCTGGCCAGATGCAGGGGCAAGCTACCGACATCGCGATCCAGGCGGAGCAGATCGTGTACCTGAAACGGATGATGGCAGAACGGATTTCTTTTCACACCGGCCAGACCGTCGAGCGTATCGAGCGGGACTCCGACCGTGACCGCTGGTTCACCGCGGACGAGGCGAAGGACTACGGCTTCATCGACCAAGTCATCTCGAAGGCCCGACATGTAGGTGAGCCAGCTCTCGCCTAGCCCATCGGCCCGTCCGTCTGCCGCCTATCGCTACCCGTTGCCCTGTGGCGGTCCGGCTCTCTTGGCGGGTATGGCGGGTCGGGCCCCAGGGGGCCTTTCGTGTGACCACTGAGGTCGCCATGTTCACCGCGCGGGCATGAGCGCCTTCTGGTCGTGCTGCGGTCCAAGATCAACGACCCTAGACCTCAGGAGCTTAGGGACTGACCGTCTCCAGACGGCGTCGAGCTTGCTCGTAGAAGTCGGCGGGCAGGGGGCCCTTCTCGGCGATCGCCAGGTTGGACCGCAGGTGCTCCAGGCTGGAAGTCCCGACGATGGTGCTCGACAGGTCGGGGTGACTGAGCGTGAACCGCAATACGAACTCCAGGCGGCTCATTTCTCCGAGGAGGTCGTCGATCCCTGAGGCCTCCCAGCGTCGCTGGCCTTCGCCCTCGGATAGCCCAATTGGGCCTTGTCTCCACCCTTTGTCCTCGGTTGGGGCGCCGCGGGCGGCCCCGCCGCGAATAAGAGTGCCGGCGCCTGCTGCCGCGGCCTGGGAGATGAGCTCCTCGTGCTCGCGTTGGACCGCCGAGTAGGGGATCTGGAAGACGTCGAAAACGCCCATGGCGATTTGGTCGGGCAGGTTGGGCAGCGTGCCCGACATTCCGAGCCAGCGGATCTTGCCTTCGTCCCGCAGGGCTTGCATGGTCTCGATGGTGCGGTCGGCTTCCAACTGCTCTTGGCTGGGCGACATGTGAACCTGCAGCAGGTCGAGGCGGTCGGTACCGAGGCGGCGCAGACTTTGCTCGGTCCCCGCCCGGATGTTGTCGGGCCTGTAGTCGTGGGGGAACGGCGGGACCGCGCCGGGGGGCGGGTCGCTGAGGAGACATCCACACTTCGAGGCCAAGAAGTACTCGTCGCGTCGGTGCCCGACGTACCGGCCGATCAGCTCTTCGCTGCGCCCGTAGTCGATCGAGGTGTCGATCAGATTTATCCCCCCGTCGAGAACGGTATTGAGCACCCGTCCGGCGTCCTCGTCGTCAATCGCCGGTCCTCGGGGCTCTCCTCTTAGCTCCATGGCCCCGTACCCGAGGACGGTTACGTCCGTCCCGGTCTTGCCTAGTGGACGTGTCGCGATCGTCATGACCGCAGGCTACCCATCCCGCAGGGGAAGTAACGCTCCCGCAGGCGGGTGGTAGTACGAACCAGTTAGGTGTGGCTGACAACCTCGACGCCTCCCGTCAGAGGTACCAGACTCCAAGACATGGCATCCCTGGCGGTCTGGCCTGAGGAGCCTCTGGTGCCGTGAAGCAGGTCCTAGCGTTCGCGTGGTACCGGTCGCGGGTTACTTTTCGGCACCGCCGCAGCGGTTATCTGGCCATCGTCCTTCTGGTCGGGTTGGCGGGAGGTCTGGCCACGGGATCGATCGCCGCAGCCCGGCATACCCAGTCGTCTTTCACCGAGCTCCTCGCCCGTACAGGTACGTCCAACGTGGGGGCTCTCGTCGCCATTTATAACCCCACCATTGGCATGGGCTCTGGCTACTACCCGGCCTTGGTCCAACGGATCGAACATTTACCTCATGTAAAAGATGTAGAAAGCGAAGTCGGCCTCGGCCTCTTGCCGCTCGGAGCCAACGGCTTGCCGATCCCGGCCGCCAATTGGTACGCCGACGGCAGCGTCAACGGCCTCGGGCTCCAACAGAGCCGGCTGATAGTCGCCCACGGCCGGCTGCCCCGGTGGCAGAGCGCCGACGAGTTCGTTATGGATTCGGCAACAGCCAAATCGTGGGACATGCACCTAGGCGAGATCGTGACCTTCGGTGTCTACACGAACGCGCAGACGGTGGGGAACCCCAGTGGGCTGCATCCGCGCTATCGGATAACGGCCCGGCTAGTGGGCGTGGGCACCACCTCGGCCGCCAACGTCGTAGCGGACCAGTTCGACACCGATGCCGGCGAATCGTCGACGGTATTGTTCGCGCCGGCGCTGACTCAACGCTTGTTGAAGTGCTGCGCCGACGAGACCATCGTCGGCGTCCAGCTGGACGGCGGGAACCGGTACGACGGCGTGGTCGCCAGCGAGATGTCCCGCGTGCTCCCCAAAGGAGTGCCCTTCTCAGCGGTGATGGCGTCGGTGGTGATCGCTAAAGCCGAACGGGCCATCCGGCCGGAGTCCATCGCCCTTGCAGTCTTCGGGGGTATCGCCGGTTTCGCCACTCTGGCAATAGCGGGGCAGGTTATCGGCCGGCGATTATGGCTTGATGCCGAGGACCTGACGGTACTGCGCACCCTTGGCGCCGGGCCTGCTATGGCCTCCGCCGACGTACTTATCGGCGTCGTGGGGGCGGTGCTGGCCGGCTCGTTGCTGGCGGCTGTAGTCGCCATTGGCCTGTCCCCCCTGGCCCCGCTCGGGCCGGCACGGCCCTACCTTCCGGTCGCGGTCAACGTCGATTGGACGGTTATCGGCGTGAGCTTGGCGGTGCTAGCCGTTGCTCTTTCCGGAGTTTCGTTGGCCGTCGTGCGCTCGGCGACAAGAAGGCACGCTTGGGATGAACGTCAGCGGGCCGGTAACCGGGGATCGGCCTTGGTCCGAACGGCCGCCGCAACCGGGCTACCAGTCCCAGTGCTGGAAGGGATCCGTTTCGCTCTTGAACCGGGTAGCGGCCGCAGCGCCGTACCCGTCCGCTCAGCGATTCTCGGCGCGCTGATGGCGGTCCTGGTGGTCACTGCCACCATCACTTTCGGGGCCAGCTTGAGCACCTTGGTGTCGAACCCCTCTCTGTACGGTTGGAACTGGGACTACGCGATCGTCGCCGGTGGTGGGGACATCCCTGCACAACTGGAGCCTCTTCTCAACGAGGACCACCTGGTGACGGCCTGGTCGGCTGTCTACTTCGGGCAGTTGGAAATTGACGGCCAGCCAGTGCAGGTCATGGGTGCGAACCCTGGGGCCACCATCGCCCCGCCAGTGCTGTCAGGCCACGGCTTCGAGAGCGGGGACCAAGTGGTCCTCGGCAACCTCACTTTGGCTGCGCTGCACAAGCGGGTCGGTGAAAGTGTGGAAGTCGGCGCTCCTGGTACCCGGCCGACCCAGTTGGTGATCGTCGGGACCGCGACCATGCCGGCGTTCGGTGGGACGGGCGGCATGCACATGGAAATGGGTGACGGGGCGGTGCTCGACTATCAGCTGATCCCAGCGGCTCAAAGGAACCCGTACGACCAGCCCCAACCGGGGCCTAACGCGATCTTGATGCGAGCCCGGTCTGGGACGAGCAGGGCTGCGGTCCAACGTTCGATTGACGCGATCGTCACGAAACTGGGCGGGGGATCCGGCGGTGGGCCTCCGCTATTGGGAGCGCAAAGGCCGGCCGAGATCATCGCTTACAGCAATCTGGGTGCCACTCCGAACTTGCTTGGTGGAGCCCTTGCCTCCGGCGCAGCGGTCGCTCTCGGCCTCACGCTGGTCGCCTCGGTCAGACGTAGGCGCCGGGACCTCGCTCTATTGAAAACCCTTGGGTTCACCAACCGTCAATTAGCCGCCACCATCGCCTGGCAGTCCACAGTGGCCGTTGGAGCCGGCACGGTTGTCGGCGCACCGCTCGGCATCGCGCTGGGCCGTTCGCTATGGGAGCTCTTCGCCCAAGAAATAGATGCCGTACCTGACGCCGGCCTCCCGGTCCTCCGGGTCGTCCTGGTCGCACTCGGTGCGCTCGTACTCGCAAACGTGGTCGCCGCGGTGCCAGGACGTATAGCCGCCCGAACCCCGGCGAGCTTGGCTCTCAGGTCGGAATGACCGCGCAGCGCGGTGGCCAAGTCAGAGCTTGTCAACGAAGCGCCGGAGCTTGTTTGCCGCGCGGTTCGCCACCTGGGATAAACCGCCCTCCTGGTAGTGGTGGCGAGCCAGCTGAATAAGGCTGGGCTGCCCATCGCCGGCCGCCTTCGGAGCCGGCCCGTCGGCTGCCCCGTCCGCCTCCGGCGCAGCGGCCGAAGCCTCGCCGTCCGCCGCCGGCGCAACAGCGGATGCCTCTGCTGCCGCGCTCTCCTCGGTGATCGCCCGAGACGCAGGGAGGTCCGCTGCCTGGCGGGGTTCCCGGCAAAAGGCGGCGAGGGGCTCCAGGACCACGGACCAGCGAAGGCATTTGCGTACTTCGGCCACACGGGCACGGCAAGCCTTTGCCATCTCAGGGTCGGAGAGGAGCCGGAGGACCGCCTCCTCCAGAGCTTGCGGGTCCTCCGGGGGCACGGTCAAGCCGAGGTGCTCCTCCTCGATCAGCTGGCCGAACGAATCGCCCTCAGTCGCGACGATCGGAAGTCCTGCCCACAGGTAGTCGAGCGCACGGGTCCGGAACGAAAAGCGGGTCTCAATGCTCTCGAAGTGCGTCGATACCCCCAGGGTCGCTTCGAGCAGGAAGTTCTGGCGCTCGGAGTACTCGACCCAGCCGTCGTTGAAGAACACATGCTTGCCGGCAACTCCCAGCTCCTCGGCCAGCGCCTTGGCGTCGATCGCCATCTGCATAGGGGGTACGTCCGGGTTGGGGTGCTGCAGGCCCATGAAATAAAGACGCACCGACGGCCTCTTCGTGGAGGCCCTTGCCACTGCCCGGATGAGGGTAAGCGGGTCGAACCAGTCGTAGACGCCTCCTGCCCAGATGAGGATGTCGTCGTCGGGCCCAATGCCGGGGACGACTCCTCGGATCGCTGGTCGGTGGTGTTCGGGGTCCCCGTCGGGGAGCCCGAAGGGGACTACGTCGATAAGGCGGCGGAGCGTCGGGTCGGGGTCGTAGGTGAGTGCGTTCGCCCTCCCGACGACGCAGAGCTGCCCGATGAAAAGGTCGCGCTGACGCTCGCTCGCACAAATGAGGAAATCGCCGCGTTCCAGCTGGTGGTTCAAAGTCTCGATCGAAAGGCGCACATGTGCGTCCCTCGCCTCGCTTGAGGCCCCCTTGGTTAGTGCGAGGGTTTCCAAGTGAAGGGGGGAGTAGATGTCGAAAACGATGATCTTTTGGGACGTCGCCAGGACCGGGTGGTGGTACATGACGTAACCCTGCAAGATCATGACGTCGCACCAATCCTCGGCCTCCGCTAAGCCTTCTGGCCCCACGGCGGCAACGAGGAACGTTGCAGAGCTCACCTCGCAGTAGGGCGAGGTCGTGAGAAGCCGGACCTCGTGCTCTTCCGCCAGACGTTCGGATATGTGCCACGCCCGCATCGCGGGCCCCGCCATTCGGGCGCGCAGCACGTCGGGCGTGACGACCAGGACGCGCGTCATCGCCCGTCCCGCCGCCCGCTGCCTCGGCACAGTAGCCTCACGGCGATGGCGGAAGCGCTCACAGCCAGGCAGCGTACTCGGGTCGTCGTGTTCTCCACCGACCCCGTCGGGCCCGAGATGCCGGGCCCAGCCATCCGGGCCTGGGAACTGGCCAACGTGCTCGGGCAGCACCTCGATGTCGTCCTCGCGAGCACGGTTGCGGTCTCTGGTGACCATCCCAACGCCGAGCTGCGATTGGCGGCCGGCCCGGCAATCAGGGAACTGGTTGAGGGTTCGGACGTCTCCTTCGCCCCGAGCAGCCTGGTGTACATGGCCGAGGAGCTTCGTGAGACGGCCAAGCCCGTCGTTGTCGACATCTATGACCCATACCACCTGGAAAACCTGGAGATGGGTGGAGACGGCCTGTCCGAGCAGGACCGCGTGGTGACGCGCCTGGCCGGGGTGATAAATGTCGCCCTGCGAAGGGGTGATTTGTTCACGTGTGCCAGTGAACGGCAACGGGATTTCTGGCTCGGGAGCCTGGCCGCCGTGGGCAGGGTAAACCCATTCAATTATGAAGGCGATCCGCTGCTCACAAAGCTCGTTTCGGTGGTCCCCTTCGGCTTGCCCAGTGTGCCTCCACGGCGCCAGGGCCATGCTCTGCGAGGCGTGGTACCGGGTATTGGCCACGACGACAAAGTCGTGCTCTGGGGCGGAGGTATCTACAACTGGCTCGACCCCATTTCGCTGCTCAGGGCCGTACGCCGTCTGAGCCAACGTCTCCCCGAGCTGCGCCTTGTGTTCATAGGGATGCGGCACCCCAACCCCGACATCCCGGCGATGCGTGTGGCAACCGAGCTCCAGGAGCAGTCGGCGAGGCTTGGGCTAACCGGCACACACGTGTTCTTCAACGCCGGTTGGGTGCCTTACGGGCGGCGTGCTGATTTCCTGCTCGACGCCGACGTCGCGGTGAGCACGCACCTCGACCACATCGAGACCCGCTACTCGTTCCGGTCGAGAGTCCTCGACTACTTGTGGGCGGGCCTGCCGATGGTGCTAACCGAAGGGGACGTCCTCGCCGAGGAAATTGCCAACGCCGGCCTCGGCGTCACGGTCCCGGCAGGAGATGACCGCGCCCTGGAGGACGCTCTCGAACAGGTGCTGGCGAGCCCTCCTCCGGCCGAAGGTTTCGCCGCCGTCGCTCAAAGTCACACCTGGGAGCGCGGCGCGCGGGCGCTGCTCGAGTTCTGTTCATCGCCGAGGCGGGCCCCCGACCTATTGGTGGAGCGCCTTAGCCCGGAAGCGGCCGCAGGCTAGCGCTCGGTTTCTAGCCTCTGCCCGGGCCGCGCCCCGACAGTCCCCGCTTCGCCACGGCAACGAGGTTGCTCGCCGCGGCTCGGCCGTCCTCGTGGAGCTTGCGCAGCTCAGCGCGCAGCGCCTCGTTGACCGTGCCCAGCTCCTCCACCTCGCTCTCCGCATCGGCGACACGAGCCTCCTGTTTTTCGGCTCGCCGGCGGAGTTTGCGCAGCTCGGTTTCGAGGTTTTCGATGTGGTGGTCCTTGAGCTCGGTCGCCTGCTCGAAATGGAGGGCTCTGTGGCGCTCTGTGTCGTACGCCTTTTCCATGCCGTAGCGGTCACCCATCGCGTCGTAGTACTCGGCCACGGTGACGAGAGCATTTTCGGGCTCCGCCCGCAGCTTTTTGGGCGGCTGGAGCTCGACCCAGCCCTCTGGCAGTTCGCGGAGCCACCCGTAGAGAGCGAACTGGGCCGTGGTGAGGACCTGTTCGTGGGCAGGATCCTGGGCGGCGGTCTGGTGATGGCGCATATCGCCCGAGACAAAACCTTTCGCCCGCCCAGCGGCAGCTACCTTCGCCGGGAGACGCTCCCCCAAGCGCTCGAGGAGCTGTGGCCCGGCGGCCGCGCTCTCCACGAAGTTCTCGTACCGCACAACGAGCACGCGCCTGCCGGCCAAGCCTTCGAGCAGCTCGCTGCAGTAGAGCTGCCAGAGCGCCAAGGCCACGTAGAGCGGGCGGCCATCCCTCTTGCGGACCGAAAGGGCGACGTCGATTGGGTTGCGGTCGACCAGGATGATCTCGAAGCGGTCCTCCAGCGCCGGCAGCCACGCCGGCAGTAGCAGGCTGATGCGGGGGTCCTTCAGCACTAATGGACGGCCCGCGGCCTCGGCCGCAAGCGTGCCCAGCACTTCGTCGACCTTGGGCCGCCACGCTGGCGTGCGCTCGGCGACTGCAGTGCGCCCGGGTGGCTTGTCCCAGTTGCCACCGAGCCGTTCGAGGAGATCGTCGTTCAGGGCATTCACGTCGGCCCGTTCGAAGAAGCCTTTCGGGTTGTCCTCAGCAGCCGGCAGCAGGTCGTCTTCCTCGCCGGCGAAGAAGCCGGCCTTGGCTAGGAACCCAGCTACTGCGCTCGTCCCACTGCGGTGCATGCCGAGTATTGCGACGCCTACCCGCTGCCCCGCACCCTCGGGCTGCCCACGTGATTTGTCTCCCACTGCCGCGAAGCTACAGGAAGATAGCCTTTGAACGCAGATGACCAAAGCAACGGCCCGACTGTTCCCGTGGCGCCGGGGTCACGGCGGCGCAAATAAGCCCACCTTGCGCCTGCTCGGTGTGCTGCTCTGTTACAACGACGGCGACCTTGTGGTCGATGCCGTCCGGTACCTGAGGGAGCAGGGCCACGACCTGATTGTCTGGGACCACGGTTCGACCGACGAGACGCCCGGAGTCCTGCGCTCACTGTCCCGGGAGCTGGTTGAGCTCCAGAGCGTCCCGCGCAGCGTCGATTTCTACGAGCTCTACCCGGCCATGTCGGAGCACCTGATGAAAGATTACGCGCAGCGCTACGACTGGGTTTCCTGGCCGGACCAGGACGAGTTCCTGGAGGGCCCGGACCGCGCCCGCACGTACAGGGATTGGCTCGAGGAGGTTGCGGAGTCGCCTTACGATTGGATCCAGTTCAATAATTACAATTTCTGGTGGACAAAGGCAGACGACCAGCGTGCCGAGCGGGCAGTGGAACGGGTGCGCCATTACAGCCTCTTTCCTGACTGTGGGCCACGGATCCGCTCATGGCGGGCGTCGGCGACCAATATCCGGCAGTTCAACCACAACCCCCCGCTTGGCGAACGGTACCCGAGGCTTTTCAACCTCCGGCATTACCCGATGAGGAGCGAGGCCCAAATGGCCCGTCGCCTCGAGGTCGACCGGGCGGGGTTGCGGCGCGGCGGGAGCAACTACCATTACGACAACATGAGCTCTTGGCCGGAGCGCCTCATTATTTCGCCTGAAAGACTGCACGTGGACGACGGAAGGCGCGAGCTCGACCCATCGCCGGTCTTCGACTGGCGCACGATTTACGGGCGGGACATTCCTGCTACCAAACCGGGTAATTGACGGTTGCGCGCATAGCTGCCTATCGGGCGCCATGGCCAGGAAGGATTGGGCGTGTGGTGACAAGGTCCCTGCATGTGAGCGAGACGTCCCAGCCGGGCGGGTCGATCGCCAGCGAGACCGTTGTGGTCGGTGCCCGCCGGCAATGAACGGTCGCTCGGGCAACCTGGGTGCCCCAAGATGGCCCGGCCGAGCGTTGGTTCGAGTCCCGGAAGTCGACGACCCAGGTGGCGCCGAGCAGGCAGGCGCAAACCGCCACGACCGTGACCGAGCGCCACTGCCGGGAACCGTGAAGGGCGCGTGCCTTCGTCCAATGGTCGCTGACCACCAATATGGTGCTCACCAACAACAGGACAGGCACGGCCTGATAGCGGCTGGCAACCTCCACTCTCGCTATTTGCGTGGTCGGCCCAAGCCCTCGCAGCCACACCGGCACCACGTAACAACCCAGACAGAAGCTTGCTGCCGTGAGGGTGAACACCCGTACTCGCAGCGAACCGACGGACAACACACCTAGCGCCAGCAACGAGCAAAGAACAACCGCACCCAGCCCGACGGCGACTGGGCGCTCGTGAACGAAGAGCCAGTCCGTGCCCTTTTCCCCACCGGCTAAGCCAAGACCGACCCGGACCGAGAAAGACTGCGCCAGACCCTGAAGGCTTCCCGCGCTCGACACTATGTTGCTGCTTGACCGCGAGGCCAAAAGGACCTGGTAGAGCAGGCCTGAGACGATCCCAACGCTGGGCGCCTGATCTCGTGCATTGGGAAGAGCCAAAGCTCTTACCACGCTCAACGGTAGGAAAAGACCCACCAAAGGTTCGGAGGCTGCCGCCAAGAAACACACGAAACCTGCTGCGGCCCGGCCGGGCGCCGAGTTGGGCCGCCAAAGGAGCGCCCAGAAACTGGCGAAAAATAGCCACCACGGTACGTTCACGACATTGTCGAGCAACTCGGCGCTCGCGACCGGAAGGAGCACCATGGAGGCCGCGAGCAGGCTTCGTAGTGCCGGAGAGGCTATGTGAGCTCTTGCCATGTGGAAGACCAAACATGCAATTGCGGCCAGGCTGAAAGCGCCAGCGATGGCCATTATTTCCGCCGCTTGGCCGGCAGTAGCGAGGCGCGCCACTTGGACGACAACCCGTGGGAAAAGTTGACCGTAGC
>Ga0307477_10004427_pt1 | contig 10232 bp, 10 predicted proteins | sample atmos_gasesECM2C_FD_203316 | JGI IMG/M metagenome (GOLD analysis project Ga0307477, IMG submission 203316) | Hardwood forest soil microbial communities from Morgan-Monroe State Forest, Indiana, United States - atmos_gasesECM2C_515 | ecosystem: Environmental > Terrestrial > Soil > Temperate... | reverse complement strand
TGATCTCGAGCGCCTGTTCGCCCGTGTCGGGCTGCGAGACGAGGAGGTTGTCGATATCGACCCCGATCCGCTTCGCGTACGCCGGATCCATCGCGTGCTCGGCGTCGATGAAGGCGCAGATGCCGCCGCGCCGTTGCGCCTCGGCGATCACGTGGTAGACGAGGGTCGTCTTTCCGGAGGACTCCGGGCCGAAGATCTCGACGATGCGCCCGCGCGGCAGGCCGCCGATCCCGAGTGCGAGATCGAGCGCGAGCGAGCCGGTGGAGACGGCGCCGACCGAAACCGCGGCGCGGTCGTTCATCTTCATGACCGAGCCCTTGCCAAACTGCCGCTCGATCTGGCCGAGTGCGACGTCGAGTGCTTCGTGCTTGTCCACGTTTCTAGCCTCCTAGAGCGACAGTTTCCAAGACTGCGTAGCGCGCCCCGCCCGGGCGCAGCTCAGACAGATAAGCAGCCGCGTCGGACGGAACGAATGTTCGTCTGGGCGGTGGCTCGGGCTGCAGCCGCGGGCGCTCCCGCCAGCGCGCAACCGTGAGGTGCGCGAGCCAGGGACGGCCCTCCCGCTTGTAGACGCCGAGCCGCTCCAGCCGTTCGTGGAGATCGCCGGCGAGCCGAGCAGCGCCGCCTCCTTCGTCCTCGAGCACGAGCATGCCGACGCTTCGCGCCTCGCGGTAGCGCACAGGCGTGAGACGGATCTCTCCCCCGCCGGCGGCCGCCTCCCGCAGAGCGCCGCCGATGGAGTCGAGCTCGCCGGACGGCCGGTGACCGAGGAACGCGAGCGTGACGTGCAGGTGCTCACGGGGAACGACGCGGATATTCCGCAGCTGCCCGCGCTGCCAGCCCTCGATCTCGCCGAGGACGTCGTCGGGCAGCCGCAGAGCGAGAAAGAGCCGGAGCCGTTCATCGCCGGCCACGCTAGCGGCCTCGGTCATACGCCTTCGTCGCGACTTCCAGTCAGAAGCGCACGCAGGAGATGGAGGGCGGTCACCGTCGCCCGCAGGCGCACCTGCGCACGGTCGCCGGGCAGATCGAGGACGCGCGAGAGCGAGCCGTCCGGGCCGGCGGCATGGAGATGAACAAGCCCGACGGGCTTCTCAGGCGTTCCGCCACCGGGGCCTGCGACGCCCGTCACCGCGACCGCCACGTCGGCGCGGAGCCGTTCCCGCGCTCCCTCGGCCATCGCGGCCGCCACCTCGGCCGAGACCGAGCCGTGCTCGACGAGCAGCTCCTCAGGCACGCCGAGCTCCGCCCGCTTGACCTCATCCGCGTACGCGACGATGCCTCCCACGAAGCTCGCGCTCGAGCCCGGGACGTCGGTTAGCCGGGCGGCGACCATCCCTCCGGTGCATGACTCGGCGGTCGCCAGTAGGAGCCCACGCGCGGCAGCAAGCGTAAGCACGAGCTCCTCCACCCTGCGCTCGTCGCGCGCGAATACCCACCGCTCGAGCCGCTCCACGAGGGCCGTCTCGAGCCTGTCGGCTCGCTCGTCCGCTTCCGGCTCGACAACGAGATCGACGTGGATCTCGAAGTCGCGGGCGCAAATGGTCGCCTCGACGCCGTCGCCGTCCCCTCCTGCTTCCTCGAGCGCCCTCGCGACGCCGGACTCGCTCACGCCGAACAGCCGCAGCACGCGCCGTCCAGGCGGCCGCGTCCGTGCGAGCAGCTCCTGCATCGGCTCGGCTGCGAGCGCGTTGGGCCAGAGCCGCCGCAGCTCGCCGGGCGGCCCGGGAAGGATGACGACGACACAACCTGTCGACGCTCGGAAGACCAACCCGGGAGCGGTGCCTGCGAGCCCGATCGAGACAGCCGACTCCGGTCGAGTCGCCTGCTTGGTCACGCCCGGCGCGAAGTCCGCATACGGCCTCCGCAGGCGCTCAGCGACCGCGCGCGAGACCGTCTCGATCTCGCGCTCGAGAGCTTCGTCGACGACGAGCTCGAGCCTTGCTGCGCGCGCGACCAGCTCGACGGTACGGTCGTCGTGAGTCGGTCCGAGGCCGCCGGAGACGAGGCATGCGTCCGCCGCCAGCCCCTCGCGGAAGGCCGCCTCCAGCTCGGCAGGTGCGTCGCCGACGATGGTGATGCGGGCGGGCTCGAGCCCGTACCTCAGTGCCTCTGCCGCAAGGAACGGACCGTTGCGGTCGGTGCGTTCGCCGCGGACAAGCTCGCTGCCGGTGGCGATGACGACGGCCCGCGGCCGCGAGCCCGGCCGGCTCACCCGTGCAGTTGCGTCGTCCGCAGGGGTGTGACGAGGACGCGAAGGTTGCGCGCCGCGGGCAGCGCGACGGCGCGGCCTTTGAGCGAGAGGCGTAGACCGGCCGGCCGCCGGACGAGAAGGTAGAAGCGGCTTCCGCTGAGCCGGTCGATCTCTCCCTTGCCGACCGTCCCCTGCAGCAGCACCTGGCCGGCGCGCGAGCTCCGGCGCACCTCGACGTACGTCCCGCCGCCGACACCACGCAAGATGAGTTGTCGTGGCGCCCTCGCCTGCTGCCTGGTGTGCGTCCGCTGCGTCCCGACCGCCGGGGGCGTGTTCGCCTTCGAGCCATCGCCGCCGTAGCGCCACGCGACGAAGACGAGCGCCGTCACGAGCGCGATGCCCGCGAGCACGAGGACGAGCGTACGCCGCCCGAGCGAGCCCTCGCGCGACCGGATGCGCCTTGTCTGCGGCCGCGGGGGCAGCTCGTCGCGCCAGCTCGTGAGGAAGCGCGAGGCGTACTCGTCCACGTACACGTCGGGATCGAGGCCGAGATAGTCCGCGTATGTCCGCAGGAAGCCGCGGATGTATGCGTCACCCGGGATCGCGGTGAAGCTCTCTTCCTCGAGCGCGCGGATGTATTTCGCGCGGATCTTCGTCGCCGACTCGATCTCGGGATAGCCGAGCCCCTGCCGCTCGCGCGCCTCCCGCAGGCTGTTCCCGATCTCGAACACGGAGGGGAGTCTACGAGCTAGTGCTCGAGGCGCAAGAGGAGCTCGTACACGCCCACGGCAATGGAGGCGGAGAGCGTGAGACAGATGCCGGCGACGGCCAGGATGCGGCCGAGCCGGATCCAGAAGGAGCCCCCCACGCGCTCGAGAGACCGAGTGATCGCGCCGCGCGCTCCGCGGGCGAAGAGCAGCGACACCGCGGCTGCGGCGGCGGCGACCGGAATCGCCCAGACGGCGTCGAGGAGAGCCGCGCCCGGGATCTTCCGCGTGAGCTCGATCGCCGCGGGGATGATCCCCGCCGCCACGAGCCCGAAGAGGAAGGCGAGGCCGGCGCGATAGTTGGGCCGGCGCGGCTGCACGAGTATCTGACTGCGGACGGCCACGTCAGGGAGCCATTGTAGGCGGCCGGAGGACGGCGAACGGGTCCGTTACCTCCAGCAGCGGGCTCCGGAAGCGATAGATGGTCGCAGGACGGCCGCCGCCGCTGCCGTAGTGGCGGCGCGCGCCCGTGTCCTCGAGCAGGCGTCGCCGGAGCAGGACGCGCTGGAGGTTCGTCGCGCTCACCGGATGCCCGAGCGCGGCGGCGTACAGGTCGCGCAGCTCGGCGAGGGTGAAGCACGGCGGCGCGAGCGCAAAGCCGAGATTCGTGTACGAGAGCTTCCCCCGCAGCCGCTCCTGGGCGCTGAGCAGGATCTCCTCGTGGTCGTAGGCGAGCTCGGGGAGCTCGTCGACAGGGTGCCAGCGGGTGTCAGAGGGCACCTTCGGGTCCACCCCGCTCGGCACGAGGCCGAGATAGCCGGTGGCGAGCTCACGACGGTCGGGGTTCCGGCCCGGGTCACTTCGCGTCTCCAGCTGTTCGAGGTGCGAGACCTCGCGCACGTCGACTTTCTCCGCGAGGTGCCGGCGCATCGACTCCTCGAGCGTCTCGTCCGCGGCCAGCGCCCCGCCCGGCAGCGCCCAGCAGGAGGCGTACGGATCCCGCCCCCGCTGCCAGAGGAGCGCCTGCAGCCGTCCGTCCCGAACCTGGAGGACGGCCGCGAGAACGGCATGCGCCGCAGTTTTCGCCTGGGAGTCGTCAACCATGTAGACTCGGGAACGAGGTTATCGCTTATGAGGCAAAAACGCCAGACACGCGAGGTCGCGGTCGTCGGCGGCGGCGTCGCCGGCCTCTCCGCGGCCCTCGCGGCTGCCGACGCAGGCGCCTCGGTGGTCGTCCTCGCGAAGTCATCGCATCGGAGCTCGAACAGCTACGCCGCCCAGGGCGGCGTCGCAGCTGCCGTCGGACCCGACGACGACCCCGCGCTGCATGCGGCCGACACCGTCGCCGCGGGCCGGGGCCTCTGCCGTCCCGGCGCGGTCGAACTTCTGACAGAGGAGGCACCGCGCCGCATCGCGGAGCTGCGGCGCCTCGGCGTCCACTTCGACGCTGGCCTCGGCCTCGAGGGCGGACACTCGCGCGCCCGGGTCGTCCACGCCGGTGGCGCCGACACGGGACGCCATATCGCCGGCGTCCTCACCGCGCGGGCCCGCGAGCATCCGCGGATTCGCCTAGTCGAAGGCGAGCGCATCGAGGCGCTCTCCACGCTTCGCGGCTCTGCAGTCGTCGTCGCGACCGGCGGCTACGCGGCGCTCTGGGGACGGACGACGAACCCGCGCGGCGCGACGGGCGACGGCCTTCTGCTCGCCCATTCCGCGGGCGCGGCGCTGGCCGATCTCGAGCTCGTCCAGTTCCATCCCACCGCCCTGCGCGACGGGAACGGCCATGACGGCTTCCTACTCTCAGAGGCGCTGCGCGGCGCGGGCGCGACGCTGCTCGACGGCGCCGGCGAGCGTTTCGTCGACGAGCTCGCCCCGCGCGACGTCGTTGCGCGAGCGATCGCCCTGCGCGCCGGTGCGCAGCTCGACCTGCGGGAGATCGAGCGCGACCATTACCCGACACTTATGGCGACCCTCGAGCAGGCCGGCTACGACCCGGCGGACGAGCCGATCCCGGTCTCCCCAGCCGCCCACTACGCGATCGGCGGGATCGTCACCGATCTCGCAGGCCGCACCTCGGTTCCGGGGCTGTATGCGGCCGGGGAGTGCGCCTGCACGGGCGTGCACGGCGCGAACAGGCTCGCCTCGAACTCGTTGCTCGAGTGCCTCGTCTTCGGTCGCCGCGCCGGGCTCGCAGCCCTATCCGGGCCGCGCTTCGACTCCGACGCGCCTCCGACCGCTCTCACCGACGACGCAGGCGCTGCACTCTGGCGCGATGCGGGGCTGATCCGCAGCGCCCAGAGCCTCGGACGGCTGCTCGATTCGCCGCACCCGCTCGTGCGGGAGATCGGCGCGTGCGGGCTCGCGCGCGAGGAGAGTCGCGGCGTCCATTTCCGCGAGGACTTCCCGGTCGAGAGCCAGAAGCTCGCCGGGCACCTCCTCGTCCACCCCGGTCGCGAGCCGGTGCTGGAGCAATGGAGCTGACCGAGGAGCAGATCGACGGCGTGGTCGCCGCGGCGCTCGCGGAGGATCTCGGAGCCGGCGACGCGACGACGCTCGCGCTGGTGCCCGAGGACGCCCGCTGTCATGCAGACCTCCTGCTCGAGGAGCCCGGCGTCGTCTGCGGCGTGCCGGTCGCGGCTGCGGTCTTCCGGGCGCTCGACGCGTCCGTGAACGTCGAGGCGAAACTCGAGGAGGGCACGGCCGTCTCCGACGTCCCAGCCGTCGTCGCCGAGATCGAGGGATCTGCACGCGCCGTCCTGAGCGGCGAGCGCGTCGCGCTCAACCTGCTCGCCCGGCTCTGCGGCATCGCTTCGCTGACCCGCCGCTTCGTCGAGCTCACCGAAGGGACTCCCACGACCGTCCTCGACACGCGCAAGACGACGCCCGGCCTCCGCGCGCTCGAGAAGTACGCCGTCCGTTGCGGCGGCGGGAGCAACCACCGCGCCGGCCTCTACGACGGCGTGCTCGTGAAAGAGAACCACCTGCGCGTCGCGGGCGGCGTCACCTCGGCGCTCGCCGCGCTCGACGGCCGCGTCGACGGTCTCCCGATCGAGGTCGAGGCAGAGACGCTCGCGCAGGTACGCGAGGCGATCGACGCCGGCGCTCCTCGGATCCTGCTCGACAACATGAGCCCCGAGGAGGTGCGCGAGGCGGTCGGAGTCGTCGCCGGGCGCGCCGAGCTCGAGGCCTCGGGCGGCGTCTCCCTCGCCACCGTTCGCGCCTACGCCGAGACCGGCGTCGACTTCATCTCGGTCGGCGCCCTCACCCATTCCGCCCGCTCGCTCCACGTCTCACTGGAGGTCCGATGACAGTCGCTGCTCAGTCCACCACCGAGCTACACGAGGAGGTCCGCGCTCTCGCCGAGCATCGGAACGCCGTGATCCTCGCCCACAACTACCAGCGGCCGGAGGTGCAGGACGTCGCGGACTACGTCGGCGACTCGCTCGGCCTCTCGCGCCAGGCGGCGGCAACCGAGGCGCAGACGATCGTCTTCTGCGGTGTCCACTTCATGGCCGAGACGGCGGCGATCCTCAGCCCCGAGAAGGCGGTGCTCCTCCCCGACCTCGGCGCCGGCTGCTCGCTCGCGGCCTCGATCGACGCGGAGGAGCTGCGCGAGTGGAAGGCGCAGCATCCGGGCGCGATCGTCGTCTCCTACGTGAACACGACCGCCGAGGTGAAGGCCGAGAGCGACTACTGCTGCACGTCGGGGAACGCGAAGTCCGTGATCGAGGCGATCCCGCCGGAGCAGGAGATCCTCTTCCTGCCCGACATGTACCTCGGGCTCTGGCTCGAGAAGGTGACCGGCCGCAAGCTCACGATCTGGCTCGGCGAGTGCCACGTCCACGCGGGCATCCGCCCGGCCGACATCGAGCGGTGGCAGAACGAAGCGCCTGACGCGGATCTGCTCGTCCACCCGGAGTGCGGTTGCGCGAGCCAGGCGATGGCGTTCGGCAACGAGCGGACGCAGATCCTCTCGACGGAGAAGATGATCGACTACGCGAAGCGCTCGCCGAAGCGGCGTTTCCTCGTCGCCACCGAGACCGGGATCATCCACCGGCTCGAGCAGGAGGCGCCCGGCAAGCGGTTCGAGGCGGTGCGAGACGACGCCGAGTGCCGCTACATGAAGCTGACGACGCTCGAGAAGGTGCGTGACTCCCTCCGCGACGGCAAGCACCGGATCACGGTGGAGCCGGAACTGGCCGAGCGCGCCCGCCTTGCGATCGAGCGCATGGTCGCCATCACGTAGACGACCCACGACCGGTGGCCACCGTTACCGGACCGTGACGCGCGGCCGAGAAAGCTGCGTGTTCAAGCGCGCGGGGCCTTTACAAAGACGTGCAGTGGCTGCCACCGGCCTCGCGGGTCGCAGTCGCGCAGGCGGCCCCGTGCCCTGGCTACTGCTTGGAGTACGGCTTGCCGTCGGCGGCCGGAGCAACCGTCCGGCCGATCACGCCTGCGACTGCGATCAGCGTGAGCACGTACGGCAGGACGTTGAAGAGTGTGCCCGCCGACTGGGAGTAGACCTGGAGCTTGAGCGCGAGCGCGCTCGAGAAGCCGAACAGGATCGCGGCGCCGAAGGCTCCGGCCGGGCGCCAGTTGCCGAAGATCACGGCGGCGAGCGCGATGAAGCCGCGGCCGTTCGTCATGTTGAAGAGGAACGAGCCGTTCCCCTGCGGACCCTCGGAGAGGTAGATGCCGCCGGTCGCCGCGAGGACCCCCGACAGGACAACGCAGGCATAGCGGATCGCATAGACGTCGATCCCGACCGTGTCGGCCGCGCGCGGGTGCTCGCCGCACGCACGGATTCGCAGGCCGATCGCCGTCTTGAAGAGCACGACGTATACGAGAATCACGAGCACGAAGCTCGCCCAGGTCAGGATGTTCAGGTCGCCGATCGCCTGTCCGAAAAAACCGGAGAGCCCGGGAATGTGGACGTTCGGCAGCAGCGAAACGCCGTTCGGAATCGGGTTGTTGTTGTAGATCTGGACGAAGAAGAAGCCGGTGATCCCGACTGCGAGGAAATTGATCGCGGTCCCGCCGACGATCTGGTCGGCGCGTAGCTGAATCGCGAAGAAGGCGTAGACGAGCGCGAACACGCCGCCGACCCCCATGGCGACGAGGAGCCCCACGAACCACGACCCGCCCTTGTCGGCGCCGTAGACGCCCCAGAAGGCGCCCATCAGCATCATCCCCTCGAGACCGATGTTCACGACCCCGCTCCGCTCCGAGAAGATGCCGCCCATCGCTGCGAAGACGAGCGGCGTCGCGAAGCCGAGGGTCTGCGCAATGAGCGTCGCGTCGAACGCCGAGCCGAGATTCGCGGTGCTCGAGCGGGTGGCGAGGATGCCGAGCCCGATCCCGAGCACGCCGGCCGCCACCGCCCCCCAGCCGAGCCTGCGGCGGCCGCGCGTCACGGTCCAGATCCCGAGCGCGGCGGCGACGATGCCGACGAGGATCGGCCACGTCAAGGTCCGTGCCTCGATCGGCGGGATGGCGAGGAAGGCGGCGAACGCGCCGAGGAAGATCCCGAGCCAGCCGGTCGTGGCGGGATCGCGCAGGCGCGCGCTGATGGGGTTCTCGAGCCGGGCCGCCCAGGTACTCATGCCGTCACTCCGGCGGGCTTGCCCCAGCGCAGCTTCTTACGCGAGTCCCAGGCGTAGAGGATGAGGACGTCGGCACCGATGAAGAGCACGATCAGGCCCTGGATGATGTAGGTGAGGTTGCCGGCGAGCTGCGGATCGATCACGCTCGAGGAGCCGAGGCCGTGGAAGCTTCCGTAGAGGAGGCTGCCGAACAGGAACGCCGAGAGCAGGGTGCCGATCGCGGTATTCCGGCCCAGGAGGGCGACGGCGATGCCGATGAAGCCGACCTGGCTGAACGGGATGTCGAGCTGGCCGTACTGGTAGTTCGTCGTTCCGCCCAGCATGTCGATCGCCCCCGCGAGACCGGCGAATGCCCCCGAGATCGCCATCGCACGGATGAGGTTCTTCTTCACGTTGATGCCGGCGTACGCCGCCGCGTCGGGGTTGAAGCCGACGGCGCGCACCTCGTAGCCCAGCGTCGTCCGGTTGATCAGGATCCAGAAGAGGACGACACAGGCGAGCGCGATGAACAAGCCGATGTGGACACCCTGGAACCCCTGAGCGCCCCAGAAGTCGGGCAGCCGGGCACTCGGCGCCACCTGGTTGGAGACGGGCACCGTGGGCTGCGTGGAGTTCTGGAGCGGGCCGCCGTCGCCGAAGAGCCACGACCCGGTCCAGTAGGCGATCCAGTTGAGCATGATCGTCGTGATCACCTCGTGTGCCCCGACCGTAGCCTTGAGGACGCCTGCGATCCCGGCATAGGCCGCAGCGGCGAGCGTGCCGCCGACCATCGCGAGCAGGATGTGCGGCAGCGGGCTCATGTTGGCGAAGGACACGCCGAGCCAGTTCGCGACGATCAGGCCGACGAAGTACTGGCCCTGGCCGCCGATGTTGAACATCCCGCAGCGGAAGGCGAAGGCAACGGCCAGGCCCGTGAGGATGAGCGTCGACGTCTGCAGCAGCGTCTGCGAGAGGTTGTACGCGGCCAGGTTCTGCAGGTTCGTCGTCGGGTGGAAGATCCAGTTGAGGCCGGCGCCGTCGAAGATCTCCTTGAAGGCAAGGAGCGCTGTGTGCAGGCTGTGCTGGGTCGCCGCGACGACCGCGATGCTCACGATCAGGGCGAAGATGACCGTCACGATCGGCACGGCGATGCCACCGACGCGCTGCTTGATCGCGAGACGCGCGGCGAGTGTGCCGGGATCGCCGAACTCCGGCGCGGGCGGAGGCAGAGGCGAAGGCGACTGGCCGGGCGCGGTCACGCGGCCGTCTTCTCCCGTCCGCCGAGCATCTCGAGGCCGATCTCCTGCTCCGACACCTCGCCCGTGTGCTCGCCGACGATCTCGCCCTCGTAGATCACGAGGATCCGGTCGGACAGAGACAGGATCTCGTCGAGCTCGAGCGAGACGAGCAGAATCGCGCGGCCCTCGTCGCGTTCGGTGACCAGCCGACGATGGAGGTACTCGATGGCGCCGACGTCGAGCCCGCGGGTCGGCTGCGCCGCGATGAGTACCTTGGGGTCGCGCGAGATCTCCCGGGCGGCGACAAGCTTTTGCTGGTTTCCTCCCGAGAGGCCGCCCGCCGGTGTGTACGGCCCACCGCCACGCACATCGAACTCGCGGATCAGAGTCCTCGCCCGCCCGATCATGCGCCCGGGGAAGAGCCAGCCGAAGCGCCCGACCGGCGGCTTGGCATAGTCGTGGAGCTCGATGTTCTCGGCGATCGAGAACTCGAGTACCAGGCCGCGGCGCT
>Ga0307477_10004426_pt1 | contig 10233 bp, 12 predicted proteins | sample atmos_gasesECM2C_FD_203316 | JGI IMG/M metagenome (GOLD analysis project Ga0307477, IMG submission 203316) | Hardwood forest soil microbial communities from Morgan-Monroe State Forest, Indiana, United States - atmos_gasesECM2C_515 | ecosystem: Environmental > Terrestrial > Soil > Temperate... | reverse complement strand
CAGATAGTCCCGCCCGTACATGCGCTCGATTCGCGCCCGGGCGGCATTCACCGCCGTCTCGGACAGCGTGGTCGAGTCGGTGCGCATGTACGTGATGTAGCCGTTCTCGTACAGGCGCTGGGCGACCCGCATCGTCGTCTGCGCCGAGTAGCGGAGCTTGCGGCTCGCATCCTGCTGCAGGGTCGACGTCATGAACGGCGGGCTCGGTCGGCGGACGTACGGCTTCCGCTCGACCCGCGCCACGTTGAAGGATGAGCCCTCGATCCGTGAGGCGAGGCCGCGCGCCTCCTGCTCGTCGAGCGGGCGCGCGTCGCCGCGCAGCTTGCCGTCGGGGCCGAAGTCGCGGCCCTGCGCGACGCGCTGCCCGTCGACCGACACGAGCCGCGCCTCGAACGAATCGGGATCGAAGGTCGCGAGGAGATCCCACCACTCGGCAGCACGGAAGGCCATCCGCTCGCGCTCGCGCTCGACGACGAGGCGCGTCGCCACCGACTGGACGCGGCCGGCCGAGAGCCCGCGCATGATCTTCTTCCAGAGGACCGGCGAGACCTCGTAGCCGTAGAGCCGGTCGAGGATGCGCCGCGATTCCTGGGCGTCGACGAGATTGTCGTCGACCTCGCGCGTCTCCCCGAGGGCGCGCTCGATCGCGTCGCGGGTGATCTCGTGGAAGACCATGCGTCGCGTCGGCACCTTCGGCTTCAGCACCTCGAGCAGGTGCCACGCGATCGCCTCGCCCTCGCGATCCTCGTCCGTCGCCAGAAGGAGCTCGTCGGCGTCGGCGAGCTGCTTGCGGAGTTGCGCGACGGTCTTCTTCTTGTCGGGGTCGACGACGTAGAGCGGCTCGAAGTCGTGCTCGACGTCCACACCTAGCCGAGCCCACGGCTCGCCCTTGTAGCGCTCCGGGATCTCGGCCGCGCTGTCCGGGAGGTCGCGAATGTGCCCGACGGAGGACTCCACGACGAACTCGGGGCCCAGGTAGCCGGCAATCGTCCGCGCCTTCGCAGGCGACTCCACGATGACGAGCCGTTTCGGCATCGGCGCGTCACGATAGCCACCCCACCGGGCCGGCGAAGACGGCCCGGGGTCTTCCGGCCGGTGCGCCGGCGGCTTCGCCGACGGCGCTGCCAGCCCAGTTTCGCAGGCGGGATACTCCCGCCATGCGCCCGCCGTTGCTCTACAACGTCGTCGCCGTGCTCAGCCGGCCCATCCTCCGCGGGCTCTTCCGGCTGCGCGATCACGGGAGCGAGAACGTGCCTGTGAACGGCGGCTGCGTGCTCGCCTGCAACCACCTCTCGAGCTTCGATCCGTGGCCGCTCGGCATGCCGCTCTGGCCTGATCGCTGGCTGCGCTTCATGGCGAAGGCGGAGCTCTACTGGTGGCCGGCCCGCCTCGTGCTCGACACCGTGGGGGCGTTCAAGGTCCGGCGCGGGCGCGCCGACGTCGAGGCAATCGAGACGGCCGTTCGGCTCGCGCGCGAGGGCAACGTGGTCGTGATGTTCCCCGAGGGAACGCGGCGCCAAAAGGGGCTCGTCAAGAAGCACCAGGCCCGGCCCCGCTCGGGAGCAGCGCGGATCGCGCTGATGGCTGACGTGCCACTCATTCCAGCGGCGGTCTCGGGCACCGACCGGCTGCTCACGCTCGGGCCGCTTCGCGTCGCCTACGGTCCGCCCATCGAGATGGAAGACCTCCGCGCGAGCACCGACCACCGGCAGGCATCGCACGAGGCGACCGACAGATTGATGACCCGGATCGCCGAGCTCGAGTCGACGCTATGAGCCTCTTGCTGCTTGTCGACGGTGACTCGTTCGCGCACCGCGCCTACCACGCGCTGCCGAAGTCGATCCGGCTCAACGCGGTCGTCGGCTTCACCAACATGCTCGTGCGGCTGTGGCAGGCGGAGCGCCCGGACGCGGTGCTCGTCGCGTGGGACACGCTCTCGACGCCGACCTACCGGCACGAGGCGTTCGCGCCGTACCAGTCGGGCCGCGTCTTCGAGGAGTCGATCCTAGAGCAGCTCGACCTTCTCCCGGAGGTCGTCTCTGCGTTCGGGTTCCTCGTGGCGAAAGCGCGGGGCTACGAGGCGGACGACTTCCTCGCGGCCGCCACGCGCGAATGGCCGGACGAGGTTCTCGTCGCGACCTCCGACCGCGACGCGTTCCAGCTCGCGAACGAGCGTGTCACGATCCTCCAGCCGACGCGTGGAGTGAGCGAGCTCGCGCGAATCGGGCCGGCGGAGGTGCGCGAGCGCTACGGCGTCGACCCCGAGCAGGTACCTGACCTGATCGCGCTGCGCGGCGATCCGTCCGACAAGCTTCCCGGAGCGCGAGGGATCGGGCCGAAGAAGGCGGCCGAGCTGCTCGGGCAATACGGCTCACTCGAGGCGGCGCTGGCCGACGGGCGGTTCGCAGCGGAAGCGGAGGACTTGAGACTCTTTCGGCGAATCGCCACCATGGACGCCTCCGCCCCCCTTCCTCCCCTCGCAGAAACATCCCCGGCGTGGGCGGAGGCGTCTTCCTTTCTCGAGCGGCTCGGACTCGGCGCCGTTGCCGAACGCGTGGGAGACCTGGCCTCATCGAGGTCCTGACGCATCCGGACTTCGCGCGGCTACACCCCACGGGCAACCACCCGGAGCGGCCCGAGCGGATCGCCGTGCTCCTCGCGCATCAGCACGTCTGGAGCGAGGGCCGTGCCGCCACTGCCGAGGACCTGCTGCTCTGCCACACCCCCGAACACGTGGAGCTCGTCCGTGCCGTTGACGACGCGGTCTGGCTCGACGGCGACACGATCTGCACCTCGACGACGTTCGAGGCTGCGGCGCTCGCGGCGGGGACGGCGATCGAGGCGGCGCTGCGCGGCGCCTTCGCTCTCGTCCGCCCGCCCGGCCACCACGCTCTCGCCGGGCGAGCGATGGGCTTTTGCCTCTTCAACAACGTCGCAGTGGCGGCGCGAGCCGCGCAGCGGCGGCTCGGCCTCGAACGGGTGGCGATCGTCGACTTCGACGTGCACCACGGCAACGGCACCGAGGCGATCTTCCGTGACGACGACAGTGTCCTCTTCGTCTCGCTCCACCAGTGGCCGTTCTATCCGGGGAGCGGCGGTCCCGACGACCAGGCGGATACGACCGTCAACGTGCCGCTGCCGGCCGGCTGTGGGGATGATGAGTACCTCGAGGCGTTCGATCGCGTGGTCGAGCCGGCGGTGAAGCAGTTCGAGCCGGAGCTCGTGCTCGTCTCGGCCGGCTTCGACGCACACGTCGACGACCCGCTCGCGGGCATGCGCGTGACGGAGGACGGCTTCCGCGAGCTCGCGCGGCGCTGCCGCGTCCTCGCCGGCCGAGTCGCCGCGGTCCTAGAGGGAGGCTACGAGCTCGAGACGCTGCCGGGTCTCGTCGACGCAGCGCTCGAAGGGTTCGGGCGCTAGCCGCGCGCGATCGCCAGCTGCTCGAGGGCCTCGCGCCGCGAGGACACGCCGAGCTTGCGAAGGAGGCTCTTCACGTGAGAGCGGACAGTGTGCTCGGAGATGAACAGCCGCTGAGCGATCTCGTCGGTGCCGTGGTGCTCGTCGAGCAGGAGCAGCACCTCGACCTCGCGCGCCGAGAGGACGGCGGCGATCCGGTCCGGGACACCCGAGCCGCGCCTGCCCGCCCGCACCTCGTCGAGCAACCTGCGAGCGACCGGGCCCGAAAGGGCCGCCTCTCCGTGCACCACGCCGTCGAGGAACGTGGCGATCCGCTCCGGCGACTCCGTCTTCAGGAGATAGCCGGCGGCACCGCCGCGAATCGCAGCCAGGAGATTCTCCTCGGTGCCGGAGGCCGTCAAGACGACGACCTCACAGGCGGGTGCGGCTTCCCGGAGGCGTGGCAGCGCGGCCAGACCGTCGACGCCCGGCATCGCCAGGTCGAGCAGCACGACATCGGGCTGTGTGGTCCGGGCGGCAACGACCGCCTCCTCACCGTCCGCGGCAACCCCCGCCAAGTCGAAGTCGTGCGACCGCAGCAGCGCGGCGAGCGCTTCGCGGGTCAGCGGGTGGTCGTCGACGATCAGGACGCGAGCAGGCATGTGCTCCTTATCGGCAGCTTCGGTTCTGCCGACAAGACCCAATGTGAGACCGCACCGGACGAGGCTTCAGACGTGGCTCTGGGGAGAGATCCTCCTCGCCGGGCTGCTCGGCGCCAGCCTGGCGCTCTTCGTGTCCCATCCCGTCCTGCGGACGCAGTACCACGACCCGGCGCTCGTGCTCGTTGTGGCGACGATCACGTCGCTTGCCGGGTTGCTTGTCGCCGTCCTCGCCGCCAACCGCTTTTCGGTCGACGGCCTCCGCACGGACCTGCTTCTGGCCGCCGGCTTCCTCGTGGGCTCGCTCTCGACCGCAGCTTTCGCGATCGTCCCTGTTCTCGGCGGCAACACGCTCCAGCCGGCCGAGGCCTGGGCCGCGACGATCGGCGGCATCCTCGGGACCGCGCTCGTCGCCGTTGCGCCGTTTGTCCGTGGCCGCAGTCGTTCTCGCGACCGCGCCTTGTGGGACACGCTCACGGCCGCGGCGATCGTCGTCCTCGCAGCCTGGATCCTCCTGCGCGCCCACAGCACGGCGCTGCCCGCGCTGACCCGGATCGTGCCAGGAGGTGCGGAGCCGCCCGGCCTGGCCTCCACTCTCTCGATTCAGGCGCTTCTCGACCTCCTCGCCGTGATCGGATGGGGGAGGCGGCTCGCCCGCACCGGTGACGACCTCGCGCAGTGGCTCGCCCTCGGCTTCACGCTTCAGCTCTTCGCTGCGTTGCATCTCGTGTTCGCGCCGCCGCGGGGCACGACGTACATCGCCGAAGGGGAATTCCTTCGCCTGCTCGCCTTCGGGCTGATACTCGTCGGGGCATGGCGCGCGATCCGCGCCGCGGAGCTCGGGCGCGCCGTCGCGGAGGAGCGCGCTCGGGTCGCACGGGAGATCCACGACGGGCTCGCCCAGTACCTGTTCGTGCTCTCGACGCATGCGCAGATGCTCGAGGCAGGCGCATCGGTCGACGAGGTCGGGCCGCAGCTCAAGGAGGCCGCGGCGCTCGCCCAGCAGGAGGCGCGCTTCGCGGTGCTCGCGCTCTCGTCCGCAGGCGGCACGGCTCCCTTCGACTCGGCGCTGCGCCGCTACGTCGAGTTCCTGACGGCCGACGGGGAGCTCGAGGTCAACCTCGAGATCGACCCGGCCATCCGCCTCGCTCCGGATGAGCAGATCGAGATCTTCCGGATCGTCCAGGAGGGGCTCGGGAACATACGCCGCCACGCGAACGCGACTCGGGCCCTGGTCGTTATCGATCAGCGTCCCTCGGGAGAACGGTTCGTCGCGATCGAGGACGACGGCGCGGGGTTCCCGCTCGACACGGCGCGCGCGGGACAGGGATTGAGGAACATGCGAGACCGGGCGTCGTCGATCGACGGTGGCTTCAGCGTCCGGAGCACGCCGGGCCGCGGTACCGCGCTCGAGGTCGTCCTGCGGACGTAGCCAGGGCGACTCTTCGGTTCAACCGGCTCTCTGCTTAGAGTCCCGGCGCGATGCGTCGCATGCTCGTCTCCGCGCTCGTCGTGGTCCTCTGCTGCACGGCCGCGTCGGCCGCTACCGCAGCCAAGAAGCGGCCGCTGCAACACGTGACGATCTTCGGCGACTCGGTGGCGGCAGCGTTCACCTGGGACCCGTCGGCGCGCCTCGTGCTGGCGCGTGACGACCGGCTCACGTTCGACCTCTCCCCGTGTGGCCGGCTGGTGCAGCCCGGGTGCACCACGCCGCCTCCGCCAAGCGTCCTCAAAGAGGTGGAGCTGCTCGGTCGAAGGGTCGGGCCGACCGCGGTCGTCCTCGTGGGCTACAACGACGATCCGCACGTTTATGCCGCGGGGATCGGCCGGGTGCTCACCGCCATGCAGCGGCGCGGCGTCGAGCACGTCCTCTGGCTGACGCTGCGCGCGGTCAACGAGCAGTACCTCCTGATCAACGAGGCGATTCACGGCGCCTCAGCGCGCTATCGCTGGATGACGGTGCTCGACTGGAGCGCCTACTCACGCGACAAGCCCGCCTGGTTCGCGACGGACGGCATCCATCTGAGCGCACTCGGCGGGGTTCGGCTCGCGACCTTCATCCACCGCGCGCTAAAGCAGCTCGGCCTCACCGGCCCGCTTCCCGCGTAGGAGAAGAGAAGCCCCGCCGGGGCGGGGCCTCTCTTCGTTGAACCCGTCTCAGCTGCCGCTGGGCGCCGAGCAGGCTGTGGCCCAGGTGCAGGGGTTGAAGCCGTCGGCGTCGGGATCCGGAGCCGACGGGGTGCCGATCACTTTGCTGTTGGAGTCGATCAGCTGGATCTCTTCGGACGGGTTGAGGTGCGCCGGCTGTCCATTGACCGTCGCAAGGTCGAACACGGGCGAGCTCAGGTTCGGGAGTGAGGCGAAGCCGGCGTCCGTGCCGATGAGCAGCGGCGTCTCCTCGATCCATTCGGCAGTCAGGTGCGTCGAGGGATACGGAACGGTCTGGGTGAATGTCTCGTTCCGGGTCACGTCCTGCAAGGTGATCGTCCAAACGTCGGAATCCGGGACCAGCTCGGCCAGCGAGGCATGCATGTGGTCGGCCGGCTGCACCGTCATGGAGATCGAGACCGACGGTGCGGGAACGAGCTCCCACCAGGCGGAGTAAGACGCCTGACCGGTCACGGAAACGTCCTGTTCGGTGCCGGTCTGGATGAGCGTCTCGTCGCCGACGGTGCAGCCCGCGTCGACGCAGCCGCCGCCGATCCCGATCCAGTCGGAAGAGTCCTCCGCCTGTCCATTCGTGTGCTGGCTCACGCTCGGCACCGTCCAGTCGCCGGTGATCGAGTTGAAGAGCGTGCCGCCTCGCTCGACCGAGCCAAGGCTGTAGCCGAACCAGTTGGAGCTCTGGTTCGTGTTCGCACGGATCTGCAGCAGCTGTCCGTGAGCGCCGCCGGCGGGCGCCGCTCCTGCCGCACCGACGAGCGCGAGCGCCGCCGAGCAAGCTGCGAACAGGGCGAGAGAGACGCGCATCTGACCTCCTGAGTCGCAGCGGACACCCTCATGCCGCCCGCGATTCACTTGTTGTCGGGTTTGGCTACCCCGCGCGCGGATGTCAAAACCATCCCCTGCTGCTCGTCTCCGACGGAGATCTGCCGGTCGTGTGCGCAACTCCAATAGAAAGCCCCCGCATCCGCGGGGGCTTTCCGTAGCAGGCCTGTAAGCCGGATTCTGTCGGGGGTGACCATCCATCTGTGCAGCTACCCGGCTCCTCGGCGGGCCGCTTCGGCGGAGCCTGTTTGCCTTGCACCGGACGGGGTTTGACGAGCCGGCCCTGTCGCCAGGGCCGCTGGTGGGCTCTTACCCCACCGTTTCACCCTTACCGGCCGCGACTCCGGAGATCCGCGACCGGCGGTCTGTTTTCTGTGCCACTTTCCGTCGGCTTTCGCCGCCTCCCTGTTGGGAGCGTCCTGCCCTGTGGTGTCCGGACTTTCCTCGACGACCTGACGGTCGCCGCGGTCACCCGGCCTGCAGGCCGGATTGTACCCCGGTTCCGGATCCGTCGATCCGCCCGTACAGCCGCATCTCGCATTCGGGACAGCGGACGAGCGACCCCTCGTGGAGGACGAACTCTCCGCAGACCGGGCATTCGAGCGACGCCCCGCGCAGAACGGCGAGGAGCTCCTGCTCGAGCGTCCGGTGGAGTGGCGTGAGCTCGCTCATAGTTCGCGGAAGACTCCCACGACCTTGCCGAGGATCTGGACGTGTGGGGCGTAGATCGGCTCGAGGGCAGCGTTCTCGGGCTGCAGGCGGATACGCCCGTTCTCGCGGAAGAACCGCTTCACGGTCGCCTCGTCGGCCGCCTCGTCGTCGCCGGCGAGGGCGACGACGATCTCGCCGTTCCGCGCCTCCTGGGCCCGCCGCACGACGACGACGTCGCCGTCGAGGATGCCGGCCTCGATCATCGAATCTCCCTTGACGCGAAGCAGGAAGTCTCCGCGCAGGCTCTCGGGCACCGCGATCTCGTCCTCGACGTTCTCCTCCGCCAACAGCGGTCCGCCAGCGGCGATCTGACCGAGCAGCGGCAGCCTCGGCAGCTCGGCGACGCCGGCCTGGGCCGCCGCCTTCTCCCGGCCGACGAGCTCGAGCGCCCGCGGCTTCGTCGGGTCGCGACGAAGAAGGCCCGCGCGCTCGAGGTTCGCGAGGTGGGCGTGGACGGTGGACGGCGAGGCAAGCCCGACCGCCTCGCCGATCTCCCGCACAGTGGGTGGGTACCCAACACGGTCGACGTAGTCGACGAGGAAGCTCCAAATCTCGCGCTGGCGGCCGGTCAACTCGGCTGTCGTCTGCATCTCACGCTCCGGGGTCGGGTACGTTGCCGAACATGTGTTCGACAGCAGGGTACGGACTCCTCCGGACGACGTCAATAGATAAAGGCCGCCGTGAAGGCGGCCTACCGAGTGCGCTGGAGAGGACTTGAACCTCCACGGCCTATGCGGCCACTAGGCCCTCAACCTAGCGCGTCTACCAATTCCGCCACCAGCGCGAGAGCCCGCGCAGTGTAGCGAGCGGCGTAGCCCGCTACAGGTAGTGGAAGAGGGCGATGCTGTTCGCGAAGAAAAGCACCGCCAGCACGACCGTGACGCGCGTGAGGTTGCGCTCGACGATGTGCGTTCCGCCCTGCGAAGCCGGCGTGAAGCCGAGCCCGCCCATCCCCGCGTCGCGACCCGAGTGCATCAGGATGGTCGAGATCAGGGCGACGACGACGAGCACCTGCACGACTGCGAGAAACTGGAGCACCCGCCTAGGGTAGCCGCCGCCCGCGCACTTCGAGGATCGCGTCGACGAGCTCGGACGCGATGCGGTCCTTCGTGACGTAACCGGACGCCCCCACCGCGCGCGACCGGTCGACGTCGGCGCGCGAGTTCGATCCCGTGAGCATGAGCACCTGAACGTCCTCACTCTCCGCGCGGATCTCGCGCGTCGCCTCGAAACCGTCGAGCACCGGCATGCTCACGTCCATCAGCACGATGTCCGGCTCGAGCGACCGCGCGAGCTCGACCGCCTCGCCGCCGTCGCTCGCCTGGCCTGCGATCTCGATCCGCTCGTCGGCACCGAGAATCGCCTCGAGCGCTTCCGCGAACAGGCGGTGATCGTCGGCGATGAGGACGCGGACGGGCTTTTGCTTGCGCTTGCGCACGCGTCCATCTTCGTTGTTAGCGTCGACTTGTGGAAGGGGATGTCCGCGAGCGGATCCAGAAGCTGCTGGTGACGGGGGACAACCGACTCAAGCAGGGCGTCGACCCGGCGAAGGCTCGCGAGAGCTGGGAGCAGGCGCTCGCGCTCGCGCGGGAGGCCGGGCTCGAGGAACGGATCAGACCGCTCGTCGACGTCAGGCTCGCGGATCTCGCCGAGCAGCGGCCCGGCTGAGGATCGCCTCGATGCGCTCGGCCTGGCGGCGGACGTCGTGCTCGGCGGTCGCCTCCCGGGCCGCGTGGTTCGGGCAGGGCAGCGCCGCCGCCTGGACCAGTGCACGCGCGAGGTCGTCGACGTCGAGCGGATCTACGAGGACGCCGGCCTCCGGCGGGACGAACTCCGGCGGGCCTCCGATGCGCGTGGCGACGACCGAGCGCCCGCACGCCATCGCCTCGAGCAGAGCCTGGCCGAGGGGCTCGACGAGGCTCGGCTGGGCAAGGACGCGGCACTCGGCGAGCAGAGCCGGGACCTCGTCGTGCGGTACGCGCCCGAGCAGCCGGATGCGCTCGCGTCCCTCGAGCCGGGAGCGGACCGGCCCGTCGCCGGCGAAGGTCAGCGTCCCCTCCTCGAGCTGAGCGAAGGCGTCGGCGAGGCGGACGACGTTCTTGCGCTCGTCGAGCGCGCCCACGCAGAGGAAGCCCGGCGGCCCCGGCGGGGCCTCGGTCACCGCGAACCGCTCGCGGTCGACGCCGCTCGAGGCGACCTCCACCTTGCCGCGCGCCTCGGGGAGCTTCGTCTCGAGCTCGCGTCGCAGGTAGCCCGAGACGCAGATCACGGTCGCGGCGCGGCGCACGACGAGCCGCGTCGCCGCCGCGACGCCCGGGATCGCGCCGATGTTCCGCACGTCCCGCCCGTGTGCGGTGACGACGAGCGGCGCGCGGCCCGCGAGGGCCGCGATCAGCCCCGCAGGGACGAGGAAGTGGGCGTAGACGACGTCCGGCTGCTCGGCCCGCGCGGCCCCCGCCGCGCGGCGAGCGAGCTCCAG
>Ga0307477_10004424_pt1 | contig 10236 bp, 10 predicted proteins | sample atmos_gasesECM2C_FD_203316 | JGI IMG/M metagenome (GOLD analysis project Ga0307477, IMG submission 203316) | Hardwood forest soil microbial communities from Morgan-Monroe State Forest, Indiana, United States - atmos_gasesECM2C_515 | ecosystem: Environmental > Terrestrial > Soil > Temperate... | reverse complement strand
AAGCTCGCGGCATGAGCCAGACTCCACACAACCGCGACCTCCGCGAGCGAATGCAGCGTGTTGCCGCGAAGCATCCGAAAACCGCAGCCGCAGCCGTCGAACAAAAGCGTGGCCGGCAGCGCGTCGTCCCCGCTCCGCAGCGCGCGGTTCGTGAGTCGCGAATCGATACGTTGCGCGCGTGGGGTCGCTGGGAGCTGACGGATGTGCCACTTCGTCGCTGGGCGTGGCTGACCGCGGTCGTGCGAGGGCAGACGGACTAGCTGCGTACCCGGCACGGCTCCGTGGGCGCGGAGGCTTGCGCCTACCAGTAGTACCAGCGCCCTCCACCCGGCGTGAACACGAGGCCGATGAGCCAGAAGGCGAGCGCGATCAACGCGATCCACCACAACACGTGCAGCGCGAATCCGACGCCGAACAGGATCGCCGTCAGCACCAAGAATCCGATGAGAACACACATAGGACGGATGGTACGATCGCACACGGGCGCGATGAAGGGACCATCGGACGGCAGCGGTCGCAGATGAGCACGAACCCCCGAGAGCCGATCCTGAAGCCGCTGTCGGCGTACGCGTCGCCGCCGACGCGCCCGGTCTACCCGATCGCGGTTTTGCTCGTCGAAGCGGCCGCCACACTCGCTGCCTCTCAACCCTTCCCCTGGCACCATGCGGTGATACCCGCGGCGGGGTACCAGGTTATCCGGGGCGTGGATGGCGCCACCTGGGTTGCGGGGATCGCCGCGTTGTGCCTGGTGATGGCGGCGGTCTTCTGGAGAAAGCCGCCAGAGTTCTACAGCAAATGGAGCATGGGGCTCATCGCGTTCGCCGCCACGCTCGGGATGTTCGTCGATTACATCAATTGGATGACGCGTGGGGCGCAGCTGCACGTGACCCCGTACTTCGGGCCCGGGTTCTACATCGCGCTCGCCGGGACCGCGATCGTCGTCACCGCGATGGTGAGGACCTGGTTCGTCCGCGTCTGATCGCTCACTGCGTGCCGGCGCCGGTCTCGTCACCCCGGCCGCCATCGGCGCGGTATTCGTAGACCACGAAATACATCGGCACGCGCCGGCGCGGAGGCTGACCTCGTGTGGCCCAGCCCTCGGGGATGACGTACGGGTCGCTGGTCTCCGCCGAGACGATGCGATAGCCGAGTGCCTCGAGCCGCCGCTTGTCGTCGCGATACTCGCGCTCATTCCAGTACGAGCGCCGCAGCGTCGCCGGAAACGCATTGCGGGCCGCATACCGACGCGCGTCACGGGACCACAACCACCTGCGCAGTGGACTGGCGAAGTCCATGCTCGCCTCGCGCGTCAGCAACACGGCCGCGATGAGCGCGAAGGCCACGAGCACGATGGCGACGACCTGGGGAGTTCCGCTCATGGGGCCATGCGCCGCATGGTGGAATCGTGACAGGCTACAGTCGGCGCGATGCAGGAGTGGACCGGCGTCAGGGGCAGGCGGGTCCTGATCACCGGGGCGACGCATGGCATCGGGCTCGCCGCGGCTGAGGAGTTGAGTCGCCGTGGCGCGCTGCTTGCAGTCGTTGCGCGCGACGAGCGACGTGCGGCGGCCGCAGTCGATCAGATCCGTGCCACCGCCGGCGCCGGCGACGTCGACGTGCTCCTTGCGGACCTATCGCTGCAAGCGTCGGTTCGTGACCTTGCCGCTGAGGCGCTCCGGCGTTATCCACGGATCGACGTCCTCGTGAACAACGCGGGTGCGATGTTCGCCACGCGCCAGGTCACCGAAGATGGCATCGAGCTCACCTGGGCGCTGAATCACCTGGGTCCGTTTCTGCTCACCACTCTGCTGCTCGACAGAATCACGGACAGCGCTCCGGCCCGCATCGTCACCACAGCGTCCGACGCGCATAAGGGGCGGGTGATTCCATTCGATGACCTGAACGCGGAGCGCGGGTACAGGACTCGCGGCTACGAGCGGTACGGCGAGACGAAACTGGCGAACATACTGTTCACGGCGGAGCTCGCGAGGCGCCTTCGCGGAACCGGCGTGACCGCCAACTGCTTCCATCCCGGCCTGGTTGCCACGGGTTTCAACCGCAACAACGGCTTGTTCATGTCCGGCGCCATGACGCTGGCCCGGCCGTTCTCACGCAGCCCCAAGCAGGGAGCCGAGACGCTGGTGTGGCTCGTCGACTCGCCCGAGGTTAGCGACGAAAGTGGCGGTTACTTCGTCGACATGCGGCGTGCTGTGCCGAGCCGTCCGGCGACGGACGCGGAGGCGGCGCGGCGTCTCTGGCAGGTCAGCGAGGAGCAGACGAAGGCACCCGCGGCGCGGTAGCCGCGCGGCGCGCAGATGGCCGCCGCCACCACGGTTCGCGACGCCAGGAGAGTTCAGCGGCCAGCCTGTCGAGATCGATCATCTGCCGGTGTAGCACGGTCACGAGCTCACGCTCGTGGTGCCGCGCCCGGGCGGCCTCGGTCTTGCGCAGCGCCTGTTCGGTGAGCGCCTTGGTACGCCACCGGGTCAGCTCCTCTGTGAGTGCAACGGCCTCCGCCTCGCGCTCGACCAGCTTCTCCCGCAGGTCGACGATATCGATGAGGTTGTCCAGGGCCAGGAGACGAAGGGCTCTGAGGGTTTCATCGTGGTTGAGCCCGAACGGCTGGGATGTGGGCTTGCCGGGGGCAGGTGATTCACGCAGCAGGGTGCCGAGCAGCTCGATGTCGCCGCGGTCTGGGTGCGCCGCCGGGTGTGAGCCGTTTCGATGTGGCAGCGGATTGAGCGGGATGCCGACCATCCCGGGCTGAGCGGCGCGGACGGCCATGGGAGCGACCTCCAGAGTGGGATGTGGAGTGGAGCGGTTTGAGTTCGCTGGCCGGAGCCTACACCGAAATCGCGACCAGTGGCCGCGTCGCGTCATCGCCCGCTGCGGCGAACGTCGACGCGATGGTTACTCGGTGAGCTTGAGCTGCTCTGGTTGCGGGGGCAGATTGGCGCCGTTGTAGTTGACGCTGGGGTTGAGATGGTTGCCGCTCTGGTCGTTCCACTGGTTCACGACGATCTGCCCGATGTCCTCGATCGCGTTCTTGTTCGAGACGGTCACCGTGCCGGTGGGGAGCCAGATCACGCCGGTGATGTTCCAGACGCCCGCCGTGGAGCCGCCTCCATGTCCACCCGTGATGATCTGTGGCGTACCCGCGTTGTCCGAGAGCACCGCGTATTTGTCGTTGCCGGCGTCTAGGGGGTACGACGGATTGTTGTACGGCGTCTGGTAGATGTGCATGCCGGATGATGGGTTGGGGCAGATCTCGGCGCCGCCCTTCAGGTAGAAGGTCACGCCGGCGGTCAGATCAGCTCCATCGTTGAGGACCACGTCGCAGCCGCCCGCCGCGGTGTGGTCGATCTCGTAGATGCCGGCCGCCATCGCGTTGCTCACGGTGATCGCCGGGCCGGTGGAGCACGAGTACTCCCCGGGCTGGTAGATGCCGCCGACGAGCCCGCCGCCGCACCCGTAGAACTGCGCGCCGGTGTACACAGGCAGGTTGGGGAGCGGGGCGACCGAGGGCGGCTGGATGGGCGGATTGGCCTCGCACGCGCCATCGACGGCGTCGTAGTACACGCTGTAGCCGCCGGCGTTGGCCGGGTATCCAGGGGTGCAGCCCGTCACAGCCGGGGTCGCGCTCATGCCGACCGTGCCGCCGGCGACGGGACACGTGACGCTGGTCTGGATCGGGAATCCATGCGGCAGCGATGACTGCCCGTCGTTCTGGTAGGGCGGCGACCCATCATCCAGCTGCGGGTAGCCGAGGAAGATGTAACCGGGATTGTGGTTGGCGTCCGGGCCCGCGCAGATTCCTGCGAATCCATTGCTTTGTGGATACAGGTAACGATCCGCGTAGATGTTGCCCGCGATGTTCTCCCCCTGGTTTCCAGACTGGATGATCGTGCGCGAGAAGAGAGCGAAGGGGAAGGGCTGGTTCGATGCGAAGTGATAGCCGATCGACTGCGCGGCGTCCTGGTCGTTCGCCCCGACGAACGCGTTGAAGAATCCACCGGTCGTTTGATGCATCACCACCTCGATCCGGTGGGAATCACCGTTGTACGCGCCCACGCGCGCCGTCTTCGGCGGCGAGTTGATCGTGAGCACGAACGGCTGGCTCGCATTCGTCGGCGTCACCGTCTTGGTGCAGGCGGGGCTGCTGCTGGTCATGCCCGCGCATACGGTGACGCTGCACTGGAGTGCGGCCTCCCCACAATCTGCCGAATTCGTGATGCTGGCTGCCCAGCCTGAGGACGTGGGCCATCCGTATGAGTTGTGAGCCAGCTCGAGGGCCTTTTGCACCGCCTTCGCGGTGTCGCTGGAGGTGACCGTGATGGGAAGCTGGCTTGCACCCGAAAGCGCGGCGGCATCGGTGACGTTCTGGACGGTGCGTCGGTAGTGGGTGGAGACGCTCAAGTCGGTGGCGATCGCTACCGCCCCGAGGAGCAGCGTGGCGAATATCGCGAAGATGATCACCATTTGACCGCGCTCGCCACGGCGCCTCAAGGTTGGACGGCGGTTGTGCGGTCTCACGCTCACGCTCCTAGAGTCAAGCTGCACGGTTCAATTGCGTACGTCACGCTGGTTGTGATCATGTGAACGCCAGAGCCGTTGTCGAAGATGGCTCCGACGATGGGAACGAACACGCTGACGGGGTAGGTGACGGTCACGGTGATGTAGTCCTTGTCCTCGCCGACGAAGAAGTTCGAGCAGCCCGGTCCAGAACCGGTGCTCGTCGACGTCGTGGCTGACGACGTGGACGACGCCGAGGAGGTCGTTGTCGTCGTGGTCGACGTGCCGCACGGCGTCTCGGCGGAGACGCTGAAGTTCTGCGTGTAGCTGGCGCCGCCGGCTACCGCGAAGGAGCCGGATGAGCCCGTGTAACCGCCGCACGACGTCGACCCCACCTGCGCCGTCAGCGTCTGCGACGTGATCGATCCCCGCGCCTCGACGCAGAGCGTGTACGAGCCGGTCACGTTCGACGTGCTCTCACCGGTCGAGTCGGTGACGGTGGCGGTCTGGCCGCCGGGGATCCCGCTGACCGTCCCGGTCACGAGGGCGAAACCGGAGGTGACCGTGATGTCGGCCGTGTAGGTGTTGCCCTTGGTGACGTTGATCGGGCCGAACGACCCGCTGTATCCGCCGCACACCCCGGGAACCGTCGCCGTGATCGTCTCGCTGGTCGCACTGCCGGTCGCTTTCGCGCACAGCGTGTAGGTCGACGTGACGTTGTTCTGCGTGTCGTTCGATGTGTCGGTGACGGTGGCGGTCTGGCCGCCGGGAATGCCGCTGACGGTACCGGTGATGGTGGCGTCGCTGCCATTGCAGGAAGAGCCCGCGGCCATCGGAACGCTGAGCGGTGCTGAGGCAAGACGTACCGTCGGCGACCGCAGCACGGATGCGAGGTTGGTCTCGCCGATCACCTTGATCGTCACGCAGCCCTGGTTGGCTCCGCAGGGATTGCTCGTGAAGGTGCTCTGACTCAGGTAGCCGCCGGCGTTCAGCACAGCGATGCAAATCGGGTTCCCGGTCGGCGAACCGTACGTGAAGTCCTGGGCGGTGCACTGGTGCGTCGCCGACGGCACAGCGCCCCCCGGATTCCAGTCCTTGATGGACGAGTTCGGCGCCTCGACACCGGCACGCGCGCCTTCGCGCGCCGCCGTGTCGAGCGACACCTGCGCGTACGCGATGGCGCCAACCTGGCTGCCACCGAGAAGGAACACGATCAGTATCGGCGCAATCAGCGCCAGCTCAACAAGAGCCTGTCCACGGCGGCGGTGAGTGCCCATACGACTGGTCCGACGAGGTTCGCGCGACATCACTGCTCGCACGTCGCCTGCGCCGACGCCTTCAGGTTCATGGTGCCGTTGGGATTGGTCTCGAAGATGTTGGAGATGAGTGGCAGGTACAGGGGTTGGGCGTAGTTCATGTCGACCTCGACGATCCGGCCCGGCTGGCAGTCGGTAAAGCCCAGCCCGTTGTTCGTGCAAGCGCCCTGGGCTGCCTGTTGCGGCGTGCACACGAAGATCACGGGTGAGACCGACAGCGAGGGGACGGTGACGAGGTGATTGGTGATGTACGTCTCCACCGCACCACTTGTGCCACAGGATCCAGAGCCATCAGCCATCTGCGCGGCTTGGCCATCAGCGAGACCGCTTCCGCAGATCGCCGCTATCCGCGCACCGTCACGGGCGACGTTGGTCAGCTGGATGTAGTTGGTGACGACGATCCCGACGACGATGATCCCCATCAGGAGGAGGAGCGCGGTCGGGGCGATGAGAGTGAACTCGACCATCGTCACGGCGCGTTCCGACTTTCGGCCTGGTCTGCGCACGCGAGGACACCCCCGACTGCACGTGCTCTTCACTCGTCAGATTGTGTGGCCGCACCAACTCCGGATCGGTGGCGGGCCCCTGACGGAGAGGTCACAGGCCAGTGGTGAAGTACCCTACGCCGCCCATGCCGGATGCCGTGGAGCTCGACGAGTACTGCGCCACGCACGAGGGCCGCTTCATCGCGGAGCTCATCGAGGCGCTCCGCATCCCGAGCATCTCGGCTGACCCTGCCTACGCCGGAGAGGTGCGCCGCAACGCCGAGTACTTCCGGCAGGCCGCGCTGGACGCGGGCCTGCGAAATGCCGAGATCGTCGAGACTGCAGGGCATCCCGCGGTGTACGCGGAGCGAATCGTCGATCCATCGCTGCCAACCGCGCTGATCTACGGCCACCACGACGTGCAGCCGGTCGATCCCCTCGACGAATGGGTGTCGCCACCGTTTGAGGCGGAGGTTCGCGACGGCAACCTGTACGGACGCGGTGCGGTCGACGACAAGGGACAGGTCTGGATGCATCTGAAGGCCGTCGAAGCGCACCTGCGCACGCGTGGCGAACTGCCGCTCAACCTCAAGCTGATCGTCGAGGGCGAGGAGGAATCCGGCTCCGGGCACTTCGACGAGCTGGTGGAGCGTGAACAGCAACGCCTGCGCGCCGACGTCCTGGTCGTCTCTGACACCCGGGTGATCGCACCGGATGTGCCGTCTCTGAGCACGGGGCTGCGCGGACTCGCGGGGGTCGAGGTGTGGGTGCACGGGCCGTCGGTCGACCTGCACTCGGGCGCATTCGGAGGCGCCATCGCCAATCCCATCGACGTGCTGGCGCGTATCCTGGCGAGCCTCCACGACCCCGACACACGCAGGGTCACCGTGCCCGGCTTCTACGACAGCGTGCACGAGCTGAGCGCCGACGAGCGCGCTTTCTTCGCGCGCATCCCTTACAGCGACGGCGAGTTTCGCCGGCTCGCCGGCGGCGTGTCGGCGACGGTGGGGGAGCAGGGTTGGACGGTGCCGGAGCTGCTCGGTGCGCGGCCGACACTCGAGATCAACGGCGTGTGGGGCGGGTACTCGGGTCCCGGATCGAAGACGATCATCCCGGCGACCGCGGGTGCGAAGATCACGTGCCGGCTGGTGCCGAATCAGGATCCGAACGACATCGCCCGCAGGGTGGCCGATGCGGTGCTCAAGGCGGCGCCCGCGGGTGTCTGGGTGACCGCCGAGCCGAAGACCGGTGGGCGCCCGGTCGTGACCCCGATAGATCACCCCGCCGTGCAGGCAGCGGCGCGTGCTATGTCGCGCGTCTTCGGCAAGGATCCGTTGTTCACGCGCGAGGGAGGGTCAATCCCGCCGGTGGAGACCTTCAGCAGGGTGATGGGCATGCCGGCGGTGCTTGCGGGATTCGGGCTTCCGGACGATCGCATCCACGCGCCGAACGAGAAATTCACCCTCGACATGTACGCGAAGGGGATTCGCGTGCTCGCCCACCTATGGGACGAGCTCGCGGTCGCCGGGATCGGACCGGCGGGCAAGACGCGACCGGTCAGGGAGCCGGTCTAGAAGGCACCGGTTCCGCTCGGCGTGCCGAGACCGGTCGGACCGTCCCATCCGGTGCCGGCCGTGCACAGCGCACTTCCGCTGCAGCTGCCGTTGCTGCCCGAGGTGACGTCGTTGAGGGCCGACGTATGGCCGTACGGATAGCTCCCATACGTCAAGGTCGTCGCGTTGCCCGCCAGCGCGTAGACCGACGCGATGATCGGCGAGGCGACGCTGGTGCCGCCGAACACCAGCCATCCCGGCTCGTTGTAGCTGTCGTACACCGAGACGCCGGTGTTGGGGTCGGCGTCCGCTGACACATCGGCCACGGCGCGAAGTCCGCACACGGCCGCGATGTTCGTGTTGGACGCCTGCCACGACTGCTGCGCTTCGTAGGCGCTGCAGCCGCTCCCCGCGCCGCTCCACGCCGACTCACTCCAGCCGCGGCTGTTAGCCGCGTGGGCGAGCGAGGTTCCGCCGACTCCCGTGACATTCGGCGACGCGGCGGGGTACTGGACGCCGTAGCCGCTGTCGCCGGTGCTCGCGGTGATCACCACGCCTGCGTGACTGAAGTACGCAGAGTCATAGCTGGATTCGCTGCTGAACTCGCCGCCGCCCCAGCTGTTGCTGATCTCGGTGGCGCCGAGCTTTGCAGCCTCGTTCTCCGCCGCGCCGAGGTTGTTGAAGGAGTTGGTGCTGGCTTCCACCAAGAGGATGTGGCAGTTGGGGCATATCGCTGAGACCATGTCCAGGTCGAGCGAGATCTCTTCCGCCCAGCCCGTGTTGCCGCGCGGGTATTTGGTCCCGCCGTTCTGGTTCACCTTCCGGAAGCATCCAGTGGTCGACGTGCACGGCGGCAGCCCGAATTGGGTTCGATACGTGTTGAGATCCGCGGCGGCGCGAGGATCGTCGAATGCGTCGACGATGGCCAAGGTCTGTCCAGCACCGGCGGTGGAAGATGGGAGGCTGTAGGCGGACTGCAGGTCCGCGGGGTTGTAGCCGGACGGAACGCCCGCGGCATTGGGCCGCGAGTCGTCGACCTCGTGGGCGAAGCAGCGCGCGTATCCCGCCGCCACCGCCCCGCACACAGCGTGGGTGCTTCGCGCATGGCTCGCGCTGGCCGCCACCGGCGCGGCGATAACCGGAACGGTGGCGATGGCCGACAGTCCGGCGATGGCAATCGTGAACCGTGCAGTGATCGAGGTCTTCATCGGGTCTCCGTGGTGGTCTCCCGGGCGTAACGGCGCGCCGCCGGGCTCTGTGCGGCGTGTTAGGAAACCACGGTCGTCCCGGGCAATCAATAAAGACGTGTAAAGAAGTGTTTGGCGCGCGCGTCCAGGGCAGAGACGAGCGACCGGGGACGGCTGTTAGCCTCTCGCTGTGACCTACATAGAGGAGATCACCGCGCGAGAGATCCTCGACTCGAGAGGAAACCCCACCGTGGAGGCGGCCGTGCGCCTCACCAGTGGCGCGGAGGGACGGGCGCGCGTGCCGAGCGGCGCCAGCACCGGAACGCATGAAGCGGTGGAGCTGCGCGATGGCGATCCGACCCGCTACGGAGGCAAGGGCGTGCTGCGCGCGGTGGACAACGTCACCACGCTGATAGCGCAGGACCTCGCTGGAGTGGACGCACTCGACCAGGTCCTGGTGGACGGCCGCCTCTGCGCGCTCGACGGCACGCCGAACAAGTCACGTCTTGGCGCGAACGCAATCCTCGCCGTCAGTCTCGCCACTGCCCTCGCAGCCGCCGACGCCACCGGACTCCCGCTCTATCGGTACCTCGGCGGTGTCGGCGCGCAGGTGCTCCCGGCGCCGCTGCTCAACGTGCTGAATGGTGGGGCCCACGCGCAGACGCGAGTCGATTTCCAGGAGTTCATGCTGGTGCCGCTGGGCTTCCACAGCTTTGCGGAAGCGATTCGCGCCGGCGCGGAGTGCTTTCACGCGTTACGAGCCATCCTGCACGAGCGCGGTCTCAGCACCGGGCAGGGCGACGAGGGCGGCTTTGCCCCTGACCTCGAGCGCAACGAAGCAGGGGTCGCGCTGCTCATCGAGGCGATCGAACGGTCGGGGTACACGCCGGGCGATCAGATCGCGATCGCACTGGATCCCGCAGCCTCGGAGTTCTATCGCAACGGCCGTTACGAGCTGCGCGGAGAAGGCCGCACGCTCGCGCCGTCCGAGCTGGTTGATCTGTGGGAACGGTGGTGCGACCTGTACCCCATCGTCTCCATCGAAGACGGGATGGCCGAGGACGATTGGGACGGCTGGCGTCTGCTCACTGAGCGCCTTGGCGGCCGCGTCCAGCTCGTCGGCGACGACGTCTTCGTCACCAACCTCGTGCGTCTGCGCGAGGGTTTCGACCGCGGTGTCGCC
>Ga0307477_10004423_pt1 | contig 10237 bp, 8 predicted proteins | sample atmos_gasesECM2C_FD_203316 | JGI IMG/M metagenome (GOLD analysis project Ga0307477, IMG submission 203316) | Hardwood forest soil microbial communities from Morgan-Monroe State Forest, Indiana, United States - atmos_gasesECM2C_515 | ecosystem: Environmental > Terrestrial > Soil > Temperate... | reverse complement strand
CGGTCGAGATCGGCTACGTCGGCTTCCCACCGGAGCAGAAGACGCGGATCGCGATCGGGCAGTGACATTTATTTTCTTGACGCGTCAAAAATTCGAAGTGCGGACAACTGAATGAATCGAATGAAACGGACCCTCGCAGCCATCGCGCTTCTGCTCAACGCGAGCTGCGCGAGCTACAACGCTTACGAAAAAGGCCGCACCGCCGAGCGCACGAAGGATTGGGACCAGGCCGTCATCCAGTATCAAAAGGCGCTGGAGCTCAACCCCGACAACATGCGCTACACGATGGATCTGCAGCGCGCGAAGCTCGAGGCGTCGCGGGTCCACTTCGAAAAGGGCAAGACGCTGCGCGCTGCCGCGGATACCGCACACGGAGACGAGCAGATCCATCTGGCCCAGCTCGCGGCGAACGAGCTCGAGATCACCGTGAAGCTCGACACCACGAACCAGTTCGCTGCCGTGGAGCTGGCGAAGGCCATCACCATGATTCAGAACGCCCAGCAGGCGGCGAATCAGAACATCTCGATCGATGAGCTGAAGAAGCGCGCGGACCGCGACAACATCACCAAAGCAGCCCCGCCGCAGCTCAACCCCGCGTCCAATCAGCCGATCTCGCTCTCCTTTCCGCGCGAGACGCCCGTCAAAGACATCTACCGCGCGCTCGGCAACGCGTTCGGCATCAACGTCCTCTTCGACCAGGCGGTCAAGGACGATCGCATCTCGATCGAGCTGAAAGACGTCACCGCGCAGGAAGCGCTCGAGCGCGTCATGCAGGCGGCGAATCACTTCTACAAGGTCCTCGACGAGCACACGATCATCGTCGTCCCCGACAACCCGCAGGCGCGGCGCGATTACGAAGATCTCGTGATCCGCACTTTCTATCTCTCGAACGGCGACGCGGAACAGGTCACCAATGTCGTCCGGACGATGATCGAGGCGCGCAACGTGTTCCCGCTCAAAGCGCTCAACGCGATCACCATCCGCGACACGGCGGACAAGGTGCGCATCGCCGAGAAGATCATCGAGGCGAATGACAAAGCGAAGGCCGAAGTCGTCGTCGACGTGGAGCTCCTGCAGATCGACCTCGACAAAACGCGTGACCTCGGCGCCGTGATCAACGGCTTCGCCAGCACGGCAACGGGAACGATACAGCCGATGGTCCCGGCAACCGGGACTGCCGGGGGCTCGACTCCGCTGCAACAGGGAACGATCGCCGATCTGCGCCGACTCAACAGCGGTCTGTTCACCTTCTCGATCCCGAACGCGTCGTACGCGGCGATCAAGTCGATCGGCGACACGCAGTTGCTCGCCAATCCTGAGTTGCGCATTTCCGAGGGGGAGAAGGCGACGTTGCATATCGGCAACCGGATTCCGGTTCCGGTGTCGACGTTCACCAGCGTGAGCACAACGACGTCAGGCACGTTCGCGCCCGTCACGTCGTTTCAGTATCAGGACGTCGGGATCAAAGTGTCGATCGAGCCGCGCGTTCACCACAACCGCGAGGTCACGTTGAAGCTGACCGTCGAAGTCTCCAACCAGGGCCCTCCCGCCGCCGGCACCGGCACCGCGGGAGTCCCCGCGCAGCCGACGTTCGCCACGCGCACGATCGAGTCGACGATCCGGCTCAAGGACGGGGAGACGAATTTCCTCGCCGGCCTCATTCAGCAGAACGACGAGGAGAGCGACAACAAGACTCCGTTCCTCGGCGACATCCCGGTGATCGGCCGGCTGTTCACGCTGAATCACCACCACACGCTCAGAACCGACCTGGTTCTCACGATGACGCCGCACATCATCCGCATCCCCGACATCACCGAAGACGACATGGCGCCGATGTGGGTCGGCACGCAGAGCAATCTGTCGTTCCGGGGAATGTCGCCGCGGATGGAGTCGCGGACGCCGGGCGATCCGTTCGCGCCGGCGGGCTCCAGCCAGTTCAATGCACAGCCCGCGGTGTCCGCGCCGATGGCGCCCGTTCCCGTTCCGACGCAGCCAACGCAGCCGGCGGTCGCACCTCCGGGAAGCGCGCCGACGAATCCGTTCGGCTCGCCGCCGCCGACCCCGCAGCCGCCCGTGCCGCAGAATCCGTTCGGCACGCCGCTGCAGAACCCGCAGACGCCCGTGCCGCAGAATCCTCCGCCACCACAGCCGCAGGCTGACAACAGCGCGAGGCAGCCGAGCATCGTCGCCACTGCCGCGGCGCTGCCGATGCTCGCGCCGCGAATCTCGCCGCAGCCGGTACGCCTCAGCTTCAAACCTGGCGAAGAGAAACTCTGGAACGTAGTGGGCATGGATCTCGAGGGGCTGACGACGCCGCAGATCACGATGCGCTACGACCCGAACGCACTCATCGTCAGCGACGTTGCATTCGGATCCGCGCTGCGAGTCGATCCGTCGATGCCGCCGGTGGTGACGATCAACAGCCAGCAGGGTTTTGTGACGATCACGTCCTCCGATGGAAAGCCGCTCGTGTTCAACGGCGGCGGCGAGATCGCGACGCTTCGCGTTCGAGGCGGCGGCCCCGGAGAGAGCAATCTGGTCGTCGACAGCCCGGCACTGAAGAACGATCGGGGCGAGCTGGTCGCTTCCGAAGTCTCCGGCGGCCGGGCAAAGGTGGAATGAGACAGAATCCCCTCACCCGCCGCGTGGAGGACAGGCAATCCTGCCTGTCCGGACAGACAAGATTGTCTGTCGTCCACTCCGGTGATGGCTTCACGATCGCCGAGCTGATCACCGTCGTGGCCATCATCGCCGTCCTCGCTTCGGTTGCCATGCCGCTGGCCTCGTTCGGCATCAAGCGGCAGAAAGAAGTCGAGCTGCGCGAGCGTCTGCGCAAAATCACCAATGCGATCGATCAGTATCACGAGCTGCGCGTCTCGCCGAATCAGGCCGCCGCGATCAAGAAGCCGCCCGACCTCGGTCAGGGCGAGTATCCGAAGGCCCTCGACGAGCTCACAAAGCCCATCGAGCTGAATAACGGCAAGTCGGTGCGCTTGCTCCGCGATCGCGACCTCATCGATCCGATGACAGGCAAGAACGAATGGACGACGCTCTCGGACTCCGACGACCCCGACACGAACCAGACGAACGGCAACAACGTCTGGGAGATCCACTCCAAGTCGACCGGCCTCTCACTCGACGGAAAGACGCACTACAACGAATGGTAAAGAAAGACGCTCAGCGCGGATTCACGCTCATCGAACTGATCGTCGTCGTGACGATCATCGGCATCCTGGCCGCGGTCGCCGTGGCGAACGTCAAATTCGCCCAACAGAAGGCGCGCGAGGCCGCGTTGCGCGATGACCTCTTCGAGATGCGCAAGGCGATCGACAACTATTACGCCGACAAACAGAAGTATCCCGACAGCCTGCAGGCGCTCGTTTCCGAGAAATATCTCCGCAAGCTTCCCTCCGATCCCATCACCATGCACCCCGATTGGGTCGAAGTGCAGCAGACGACCGATCCGACCGATCCCACCGCGGTCGATACGAGCAGCAGCGACTCGGCGGCGTCCGCCACACCCGGCATCATCGATGTTCACAGCAACGCCCCGGGGACAGGACTCGATGGCACCCAGTTCAAAGACTGGTAGGCAGTCAGGCCCACCCGCCACCCGCCAAAAGCCACCCGCCGAGCGGGCGGAGGCAGGCTTCACGCTCGCCGCGGTCATGATCATCATGTCGGTGATGATGATCTTCGTCGCCTATACGGTGCCGCGGCAGTGGTCGATCATCATGCAGCGGGATCGGGAGCAGCAGACGCTGTTCATCATGCAGCAGTACGCGAAGGCCGTCGAAGCGTTCCGCGCGAAGAACAATACGTATCCGGTCAGCATGCAGCAGCTCGTGGAGGCGCGTCAGCCGCGATTCCTGCGCTGTCCGAAAGACGGCTGCGTCGACCCGCTGACAGGCCAGATCGACTGGCTCGTGATCCCGCAGTCGCAGGCTCCTGCGCCCAGCGGCGGCGCCGCGCTGCCGCCGGGCGCTGCGCAGAACCCGCAGGTTCAGCCGACCACTCCGACGGCCCCTGCGCCGGGCACTGCGCCGGGCACTACGACGGCCACCACCACCGCGCCGCCCGGAGTGCCCATCAAGGACTACGCAGGCGGTCCTTTTGTCGGGGTTCGACCCAACAAAACCGGAAGCAGCCTCATCCTCGTCAACGGCGCCGACCACTACGAGCAGTGGATGTATACCGCTCTCGATTACCAGCAGGACCGGACCGCTCGTCAGCAGGCGGCAGTCAAGCTCTGGCAATAGCTACTCCCGCTAATCAGTTCACTAAAATCGAACTATGGCTCGCAAGGTCGGATCGACCGTCAGCCGTCATGTGCTGCCTTCCGGGATGACCATCCTGGTCGAGACGCTGCCGTACGTGCGCTCGGTAGCCCTGGGCTACTACCTGCGCAGCGGATCGGCGGTCGAGTCGCAGGAGCATGGCGGGGCGTCGCACTTCCTCGAACACCTCGTGTTCAAAGGCACCAAGACGCGCTCGACCAGCGACATCGCCCAGATCATCGACATCCTCGGCGGCGACGTCGACGCGTTCACCGGCAAGGAGTACACGTCGTTCTACGCGCACGTGCTCGACGAGCAGGTGGACACGGCGCTCGACTTGCTGACGGACATCGTCGTCTCGCCGCGATTCACCGAGCGCGATCTCGAATCGGAGCGCTCGGTGATCCTCGAGGAAATCAAGATGGTCGAGGACACGCCCGACGATCTCGTGCACGAGATCTTCGTGACGTCGTTCTGGCCCGATCACCCGTTAGGCCGCCCGATCCTCGGCACGGAAGAGACGGTCAATCGACTGCACCGCGAACAGATCCTCGCGCATTACACCGAGACGTTTCATCCGGCGAACATCATCTTCGCCGCGTCGGGAAACATCCGCCCCGAGCAGATCATCCCGTATCTCGAGAAGGCGTTCCCGCAGGATCAGCGTCCCGCGAGCCGGCGCGACTGGCCCGCTCCCCTGCCGAAGCAGCACGTCATCCTGCGCGAGAAACGCGAGCTCGAGCAGGTGCACCTCTGTCTCGGGTCCCGAGGGTTTGCGCAGCAGGGAGGAGAGCGCTATGCCGCCGCGCTGTTCAACGCCATTCTCGGCGGCGGGATGTCCTCGCGGCTCTTCCAGCGCATTCGCGAGAAGGAAGGCCTGGTCTATACCGTGATGTCATACCACAACGGCTATCTCAACGGCGGATACGAGGCGGTCTACGCCGCGTGCGCGCCGCGCAATCTGCGCCGCGTTCTCAATCTCACGCTCGAAGAGATGCGCAACATCCGCCAGAAAGGCGCCACCGCCGCCGAGCTCTCGGCGGCGAAGTTTCATCTGAAGGGCTCGATCCTCCTGTCGCTCGAGTCGACGATCAGCAGGATGTCCGGCATCGCGCGCCAGGAGTACTACTTCGGCCGCCAGTTCTCCGCCGATGAGATCATCCAGCAGATCGATGCGGTGACGCTCGATGACATCCAGGCCGTCGCGCAGACGATCGTCGATCCGGAATCGCTCTCGCTGACGCTGCTGGGCAATCTGAAGTCGCCCGGCGTGTCCACCGACATGCTCCGCGAAGCGGTGGCGTAGAAGTAAGGCCCGTAAGGATGTAAGGCCGGTAAGCGCTTCGACCCGGTCTTACAGGCCCAACTGCCTTACATCCTTACCCTTTCTGTTTGGTATCCACGAACGCGACGATCGTGCCCTCACTCGCGCGGTGCTCGACTTCGTACGCATCCCAGTTCGTCAGCCGCACGCAGCCGTGTGACGAAGCGTAGCCGATCGATTCGGGGTCGTCGGTTCCGTGAATACCGTAGTGCTCCTTGCTGAGCGCCATCCATACGATGCCCACGGGCGAATTCGGTCCGGGACTGAGGTGCGCGTCGGGCATGTCGTCCGGCACCTCGGCATACAGCGTGGGATCGTAGTGAAAGTGCGGATGATCGATGATCTTGATGATGTGCAGCGTCTCGTCAGGCGACGGATCGTACTTCGATCCCACCGTTGTCGGCGCATGGAAGATGAGATAGCTGTTCGCGTCGAAGGCATCGAACGAGTTGCCCGAGATGGAGACGACGATCTTGGCGATGTCGTGCCCGTCGCCCTGGACAGGCGGCCGCACGTTCGGCACGACGATCGTGTCGCCGGCGCGCAGCTCGGAGAACTTCACATCCTGGTTGAGAGCGGAGAGGAAGTCCTGATCGGCGTGAAACTTCTCCGCGAGCTCCTCGCGCAGCGTTTCGTAGCAGAGGCACGACAGCTTCTGCTTGTCGTAGACGCTGTCGGGCAGACGGACGAACGGCCCTTTCAGGTCGTCGTCGGTGATGTGGTATTGCACGAGCGGCTGCACATATCCGCCGGCCGCGGCGATCGATCGGAACGTGGCCTCATCCACGTCGCCGGTCGCCGGCATTCCGTGGGAGCGCTGCCACTGCCAGACGGCGATCGACGAGTTCTTTCCCCAGCCGCCGTCGATCGCGCCGACAGAAAAATGCGCGCGATCGAGAAAGACCTGCGCCTTGAGCACCGAAGGACCGCGCACGTCGCCGGTGATCGGCACGCTGACCGGCGCGGTGTTGATCAGATTCATGTCCAGATGCTTGAACGACTCCTTGGCGCCGCTCACGAACTGAATCGGACGCGGCGGCTCGGCAGGCACAGTGCCGGGCTGCTGCGCCTGACGAGCGGCCTGCTGCGCGCGGAACGACTGCAGCTGGCGCCATGCGAGATCGAACCGCTGCTGCGCGCGCGAGAGCGCATTGTCCGGCTTCCCCATGACCACTTCGGCTTCGCCCGGGTTTGCCACTCCACGCGTGGTCTTCCTGACCTGCTCGACGGGGTGATTGCACGCCAACACCGCCGCGGCGAGCGCGATGGAAACCATCTTTCTCATGAGGCCGTTTCCAAGCAAAGTTGTTGCCGCGAGGAAAGGACTGAGGACTGAGGACTGAGGACTGAGGACTGAGGACTGAGGACTGAGGACTGAGGACTGAGGACTGAGGACTGAGGACTGAGGAGAATAGTTCAACTCATGACATACAAGCGAAAACCGACTGTCTCACACGAACGCGAATCCAAATGACTTCGGAATGAACTCAGCCCTCAGTCCTCAGTCCTCAGTCCTCAGTCCTCCAGTCCTCAGTCCTCAGTCCTGTAAACTTTGACTGTCCATGCTCACCTACCTCAAAGTCCGCGACCTGGCGATCGTGGAGGAGATGGAGATCGAGCCGGGGAGTGGACTGAATGTCCTGACCGGGGAGACCGGCGCCGGCAAATCGCTTCTCATCGACTCGCTCGACTTCCTCAGCGGCGCACGCGGATCGACGGAGATGATCCGCACCGGCGCCGAGAAAATGTCGGCCGAAGCGGTGATCGAGGCCGGCGAGGAGGAGATGATCGTCAAGCGCGAGATCGCCACGAGCGGCCGCGGGCGCGTCTCCATCAACGGCTCGCTCTTCTCGGTGCGCGAGCTCGCCGATGCGATGGATCCGCTCCTGGAGATTCACGGGCAGAGCGAATCGAACTCGCGCGTGGCCGGACAAAGCTACCGCGAGCTGCTCGACCAGTTCGGCGGACACGCGGTGGATCCGGTGAAGGCCTCCTATCGCGAATGGCGCGAGGCGGCGTCGCAGCTCGAGGAGCTCTCGAGCGCCCAGCGCGATCGCACCCTGAGGCTCGATCTCCTCAAGTATCAGATCGATGAGATCTCCTCCGCGAAGCTGGAGCAGGGCGAAGAGGAGTCGATTCGGGCGGAGCGCAGCATCCTGGCGCACGCCCGCGAGATGACCGAGGCGGGAGCGGGGGCGTTCAGCGCGATTGAGGAAGACGAGAACTCCGCGCTCGCCCAGCTCGCGCGCGCCGCGCATCTGCTTCAGCCGCTCACTCGCGACATCGAGTCGATTCACACGCTCGCCGGCGAGCTGCAGGAGATCGTCTATCGCCTGCAGGAGGCCGCGCGGTCGCTCTCCGCCATCGGCGAATCCGCGCGACACGATCCGGCGCGGCTCGAAACGATCGAGGATCGCCTGGCGACCATCGATCGCCTGAAGAAAAAGTACGGCGGCAGCGTCGACGCCGTACTGCAGCATCTCGCCGCAATCCAGCGCGAATACGACACGCTCAGCGACTTCGAGTCGAATCTCGAAAAGCTCCAGAAGAACGAGCAGCAGCGGCGCTCGGCGTACCGGGCGGCGGCGGAGAAACTGTCCGCTTCCAGAAAGAAGTCGGCGCGTGCGTTCGAGACCGCGATCGAAACCGAGCTTCGCGACCTGGCGATGGAGCGGACCACGGTGCGCATCGCACTCGAAGATACGAACGACAGCGAGACGGGATTCGATCGCGTGGAGATCCTCGTCGCGCCGAATCGCGGCGAGGAGCCGAAGGCCATGCAGCGCGTCGCCTCCGGGGGCGAGCTGTCGCGCATTCAACTGGCGATCGCCGCCGCGCTGTTCAAGGCATCGCCGCGCTCCGCCGGCGCAACGCTCGTTTTCGATGAGATCGACGCCGGCATCGGCGGCCGCGTCGCCGAAGTCGTCGGCAGAAAGCTGCAGGAGCTCGCGGCGAGCAATCAGGTCATCTGCGTCACGCACCTTCCACAGATCGCCAGCTTCGCCTCCACGCATTTTTTCGTGTGGAAGGAGGATGCCGGCGGCCACACGCGCGCGCGCATCCGCCGGCTCGATGGTGCCGAGGAGCGGGTGGAGGAGATTGCCAGGATGTTGGGCGGCGAGAAGATCGCCGCTTCCGCAGTCACGCACGCGCGCGAGCTGCTCAAAGGTGCGAAACGTGAAGCGTTGGGAAATCGGCGACGCGCCTACTGAACAGCAGATCCGGGAGATCGCGGAGCTCCTCATCGCCGGAGGCGTCGTGCTGATGCCGACCGACACCATCTATGGGCTTCACGCGCTCACGAGCGCATCCGGTCGAATCGCGGACATCAAAGGCCGCGATGAATCGAAGCGCTTCATCACGATCGCCGCGTCCGCCGATCAGATCTCGAAGCTCGGCGTGCAAGTTCCGGAAGCGCTGCGGGCGATCTGGCCCGCGCCCCTCACCGCGGTGTTGCGCAGCGGCTCATCGACGATCGCCGCGCGCGTGCCGGATCTCGCGTGGCTGCGGGAGCTGCTCGAGAAAACCGGCCCACTTATTTCGACGAGCGCGAACCGCAGCGGAGAGCCGCCGATTTCGGATCCTTCCGATCCCCCATCGACCTTAGTCGAACGCATTGACGGCATTGTCGACGGGGGACGCCGCGACGGAAAAGCGTCGGCAATCGTTGACTTTACCGAAACTGAACCGCAATTCATTCGCGACGGCGATCCGCGGTTTACACAGATGCTGCGGAAAACACTGTCGAAAAAGCTGTGAAAAACCCTCCCAGAGGCAAAATGCGCGCGCCTCCAAGCGAATTGCACAAACGTGTGGGCGAATCGCGCAAACTGCTGCAGCCTAACAGCTTGAGTGTGGCTGAGCCTCATGCATGCAAATCAACTTGTGCACTTTTCGGCTCCGATCGGAACTTTCCACAAAGGATTTCAAAATTTGCCGTCACTCCATCATCGTATTTCACGCCGAATTTACGCGGGTTTCCGGCGATCGCGACCAGTTATTGACATCTCGACTGCATCGGCGACTCCACTTACAATCGCGATTCCTACCATGCCTCGGTACCCCAGGTTCCTCCTTGCCCAACTCCTTCTGACTTTTCCAATCCTTACCGGCATGAACGGAGAGGTCCCGGTTGCGCCGCCGATCTACACGAACGCTCCGGGCGATCAAACATCGGCGATTGTCGCCTCGAATGGGGATCAGTTTCTGGCCGTTTGGCTCGACTGGCGCGAGCAAAGCCAGAATCTTTATGCCGCGCGTTTCGATCGAGACGGCAACCTGCTCGAGCCGACCAACATTCGCATCCCCGCGTTGAATAGTGGCAACTCCTTCATCACCGCCGTCTTGCCGATCAGGAATACGTGGGTCGTTCTGTGGAGCGGCCAGACATTCCAAACCGATACGCCGGTTCCGGAAGCAGGGCTCTTTGTTGCGCGTATCGACAGCGACGGACATGTGATCGACGGCCCGCGAGTCGCGATCACCGGCGCATATCCAACCACGCCACACGCCGCCGCGACGAACGGGTCGCGGATCCTCGTCGCGTACAACGACAAATACTCCGTGCTCGACGAGAACGCGAACGTGTTGCGGCGTGATCTTCCGCTGCCCGTAGGCGGGATGATAAATTTTGAAG
>Ga0307477_10004421_pt1 | contig 10239 bp, 9 predicted proteins | sample atmos_gasesECM2C_FD_203316 | JGI IMG/M metagenome (GOLD analysis project Ga0307477, IMG submission 203316) | Hardwood forest soil microbial communities from Morgan-Monroe State Forest, Indiana, United States - atmos_gasesECM2C_515 | ecosystem: Environmental > Terrestrial > Soil > Temperate... | reverse complement strand
GGGAGGGGCGGCATGACGTAGTTCTCGTTGTAGAGCGTCAGGTACCAGAACCGGTCCTCCGGCTCGGGCCCGAGAACGTTGCGGAGCGCGTCCTCGACGATCACCGCCACCTCGTAGGCGAAGGCCGGGTCGTAGATGTGGGCGGCGGGGTTGACCGACGCCAGAAGGGGTGAGTGGCCGTCGTCGTGCTGGAGCCCCTCGCCCTGCAGGGTCGTGCGGCCCGCGGTGCAGCCCGCCAGGATGCCCCGGCCCCGGATGTCGCCCAGCGCCCACGCCAGGTCGCCGGTGCGCTGGAAGCCGAACATCGAATAGAAGAGGTAGATCGGGAGCATCGGCCGTCCCCACGAGGCGTACGCGGTGGACAGGGCGATGAACGACGCCATGGCGCCGGCCTCCGTGATGCCCTCCTGGAGGACCTGGCCCTTCTTGTCCTCGGCGTAGCGCAGGATCAGGTCCGCGTCGACGGGCGTGTAGAGCTGGCCTTCGGGGGCGTAGATCTTCGCTTCGGCGATGAGCGGCTCGAGGCCGAACGTGCGCGCCTCGTCGGGCACGATGGGCGCCACGTACTGCCCGACGTTCGGGTCGCGCACCAGGTTGCGCAGCAGCCGGGCGAACGCCATGGTCGTGGAGACGGCCTGCTTCTGTGACCCGACGAGAAAGTCTGCGAACACTCCCTCGCCCACCGGCCCCGCCGGCTTGGGCCGCACGACGCGTGACGGCAGCGGGCCGGCCAGCACCTTGCGCCGGGCCGTGAGGTACTCGTGGGCGGGCGATCCCTCGGGAGGGCGGTAGTACGGGGGCTCCTCCGCGTCGAGCGCCGAGTCGGGGATCTCCTCCTGCAGGTACAGCCGGTCGCGCAGCAGGACCAGTTGGTCCTTGGTCATCTTCTTGATCTGGTGGGTGGAATTGCGGGCCTCGATGGCGGGCCCGAGCGTCCATCCCTTCACGGTCTTGGCCAGGATGACCGTGGGCTGGCCGACCTGTTCGGTGGCGAGCTTGTAGGCGGCGTAGAGCTTGCGGTAGTCGTGCCCGCCGCGCGGCAGCGCCTGGAGCTCCTCGTCCGACAGGTGCTCGACCAGGCGGCGCAGGCGGGGGTCGGGCCCGAAGAAGTGGTCCCGGATGTAGGCGCCCGACTCGGTCGCGTACTTCTGGAACTCGCCGTCGGGTGTGCTGTTCATCTTGTCGAGGAGGACGCCGTCGACGTCGCGGAGGAGCAGCTCGTCCCAGCGCGATCCCCAGATGACCTTGATCACGTTCCACCCCGCGCCGCGGAAGGTGGCCTCGGCCTCCTGGATGATCTTCCCGTTGCCGCGCACCGGGCCGTCGAGTCGCTGCAGGTTGCAGTTCACGACGAAGATGAGGTTGTCGAGGTGCTCGCGTCCCGCCACCCCGAGCGCGCCGATGGACTCGACCTCGTCGAGCTCGCCGTCGCCCAGGAACGCCCACACCCGGCTCGCGCTCGTGTCGACGAGCTCGCGGTGCAACAGGTAGCGGTTCACGTGCGCCTGGTAGATGGCGCACAGCGGGCCCAGCCCCATGGAGACGGTGGGGTACTCCCAGAACTCCGGGAGCAGGCGCGGGTGGGGATAGCTCGGCAGGCCCTTGCCGCGCACCTCCTGGCGGAAGTGGTCGAGCTGCTCCTCGGTCAGGCGGCCCTCGACGAACGCCCGGGCGTAGATGCCGGGGGAGGCATGGCCCTGGAAGTAGACGAGGTCGCCGAACCCGCCGTCGGACTTGCCCCGGAAGAAGTGGTTGAACCCGACCTCGTACAGGGACGCCGAGCTGGCGTAGGTGGCGAGATGGCCTCCGATCCCTTCACTGCGATGGTTCGCCCGGATCACCATGACCGCGGCGTTCCACCGGATGTAGGCGCGGATGCGGCGCTCGATGTACTCGTCGCCCGGGAACCACGGCTCCTGGTCCCGGGGGATGGTGTTCACGTAGGGGGTCGAGACGGTGGCGGGGAAGTCGACCTGCTTGGTCCTCGCCCGCTCGAGGAGCTTCATCAACAGGAACTTGGCCCGGGTGCGCCCCTCGGCATCCACGACGGCGTCGAAGGAGTCCAGCCACTCGGCCGTCTCCTCCGGGTCGATGTCCGGGAGCTGGTGCGACATGCCGTCGAAAAGCACCACTCCATGCTACGGGTGCCCCTGCCCCAAAGGGCCGACACCTGGGGGGTCCTCGCCGGATGCTCGGCACGTCGGTGAGGGGCTCATGTGCTCGGCACGTCGGTGAGGGGCTCATGTGCTCGGCACGTCGGCGAGGGGCCATCTGTTACACCCTCCTGTCACCATGCCCATGTGCTCGCCGAACTGAAGAGGGCCTCGCAGGCTCTCGCCGATGGCCTCACCGACGCCGACCCCGACCTGGTGACTACGGCCCAGGCGGCCGAGATCGTCGAGCGGGCCTCAGAGGTCGAACGCCAGGCGGCCGCAGCGCGAACGCTGTTCGCCGCCCGCGCCGCCCAGTCGACGCGCTGGCGCACCGAGGGCCACGGGAACCCCGCCTCGTGGTTCGCCGACACGACCAAGAGCTCGATGGGCGATGCGATGGCCACCTTGGAGGTGGCCGAGGCGCTGGAGGTCCTGCCCGCCACGACCGAGGCCCTGCGCCAGGGGGACCTGTCCTTCGCGCAGGTGCGTCAGATCGCCCCGGCCGCCCGGGCCCATCCCGAGGCGGAGAAGCAGCTCCTGGAACAGGCGGCCGAGGGCTCGCTCAAGGAACTGAAGGAGGCCTGCACCACGGTGCGCGCCGTGGCGTCGTCGGCGGCCGAGGAGATCGAGCGCTACAACGCCATCCGCCGGGACCGCTACCTGCACCACTTCACCGACGCCGACGGGGCCTTCCGCCTCGACGCCAAGCTCACCCCCGACGCGGGCGCCCAGATCATGTCCTCGCTCCAGGCAGAGGCGGACCTCATCTTCGAAGAGGCCCGCAAGGCGGGCGAGCGCGAGCCGGCCGCCGCCTACCTGGCCGACGCCCTGGTGGCCCGGGTGACGGGGCGAGGGAGAAGCGGCGGGGGGGCTTCGGGGTCCTCCACGACCATCCGGGTGGACGCCACCGCCTTACGGGCCGGGCACGTGCGCCTGGGCGAGACGTGTGAGATCCCCGGCATCGGGCCCGTCCCCGTGGCGACGGCCCGGCGCCAGCTGTCGGACACCGCCCTCAAGTACGTCGTCGTGAAGGGCGTAGACGTTCTCTCGGTGTGCCACGTGGGGCGCACGGTCCCCGCCCACGTCCAGACGGCCCTCGAAGAGCGCGACCCGGTGTGCGTGGCGCCCGGGTGCTCGGTGGCGCAAGGACTCGAGAACCACCACTGGGACGTCCCGTACGCCGACTGCAAGACCACCTCGTTGTCCGGCCTGGCGCGCGTCTGCGCCTTCCACCACGACCTGCTCACCTACGACGGCTACGAGCTCGGCGGCGGTCCCGGGCGGTGGGAGCTGCGGGCCCCGCCCGACGCCGATCCCTTCGACACGGGCTGACCCGCGGGCTGACGCGTCGTTTCGGCGCGCCCCGCTTGCGCCGGCACGCCCCGCTTGCGCCGGCGTGCCGGCCCGCGCTGTCACGGTTTTCTCGAGACCCCACCGACCTGAGTCCTCCACCGTCGCGTCGCGCCCCACAACCCTCCTTCTTCTTTGCGCTTTTGCCTCGTCCTCCTACCGTGCATGCTGGTGCGCCATGACGAGCCCCCCCGGAGAGACCGTCGTCTACACCGACGGTTCGTGTCTCGGGAACCCGGGACGGGGAGGTTGGGCGTGGGCCGTTCCCGGGGGCCGCTACGAGAGCGGCGCCGAGCCGGGGTCGACCAACCAGCGCATGGAGATCACCGCCGTGTTGCGCGCTCTCCAGGCGATCGAAGGTCCCTTGTCCGTGATGAGCGACTCCACCTACGTCGTGAATTGCTTCCGCGACCGCTGGTGGGAGGGTTGGCTGCGTCGTGGGTGGCGCAACTCGGCCGGGAAGCCCATCGCCAATCGCGACCTGTGGGAGCCCCTCTTGAAGTCGGCGCTCGATCCGGAGCGTCCGGTGCGCTTCTCGTGGGTGAAGGGCCACTCGGGTGACGCCATGAACGACCTCGTCGACATGTTGGCCGTCGAGGCCGCCACCACCCAGCAAGGCAGATCGGGCGACCACTTCGGGGCCTGATCCCCGCAGGCTGGTTGCGACGCACGCGACCTGTACTTCGGCCACGAACAGCCGGTCCTTCGCCCACGAACGCCCACCAACACCTTTGGCGACTCCCGGAGGCTGCCTCGTAGCATGCCGACATGGAACTCAACGGCACGGCAGCACTGATCACGGGCGGGGCGTCGGGACTGGGGGAGGGGACGGCCCGCAAGCTGTCGTCGCTCGGCGTGCGCTGCACGATCTTCGACCGCAACGAGGACGGCGCCAAGAAGGTCGCCGCCGACCTCGGCGCCAATGCCGTCGGCGGGGACGTCACCAACCCCGACGACTGCCAGCGCGCCGTCGACCAGGCGGCCGAGGGTGGCAACCTCCGTATCGTCGTCAATTGCGCCGGCACCGGATGGGTCGGGCGGGTCATCAACCGCGACAACTCGCCCCACGACCTCAGCGCGTTCAAGTTCATCCAGGAGCTGAACGTCGTCGGCACCTTCAACGTCATGACGCGCGGCGCTTCGGCCATCGCCGCCACCGAGCCACTCGCCGACGGCGAACGGGGGGTGGTCGTCAACACCGCCTCGGTGGCCGCCTTCGACGGCCAGATCGGGCAGCTGGCGTACTCCGCCTCCAAGGGCGCCGTGGTCGGCATGACTCTGCCGGCGGCACGCGACCTCGCCCCGGTCGGCATCCGCGTCGTCACCATTGCGCCGGGACTCTTCGACACCCCGCTCCTCGGCATGCTCCCCGAGGAGCAGCGCCAGGCGCTCGGGCAGTCGGTGCTGTTCCCCAAGCGCCTCGGCATGCCCACCCAGTACGGCGAGCTCGTCGCCCACATCGCGCAGAACAACTATCTGAACGCGGAGGTGATCCGTCTCGACGGCGGCATCCGGATGCCGCCCAAGTGAGGGCACAGCCCTGAGGTACCAGGAGGTCTCGACATGAAGTACGTCGAAGTGGGAGGAGCACGGGTGTCGGCGATCGGCCTCGGCACCTGGCAGTTCGGTTCAACCGAGTGGGGCTACGGCCGTGACTACGCCGACCGCGAAGCGGGTGCCATCGTCCAGCGCGCCCTGGAGGTCGGCATCACCTTCTTCGACACGGCCGAGATCTACGGCTTCGGCCGCTCCGAGCGGATCCTGGGCAAGGCCCTGGCCGGCCACCGGGACGAGGCGTTCGTCGCCACCAAGCTGTTCCCGGTCGTGCCCGTCGGCCCCGTCGTGCTCCAACGCGCCCGCAAGAGCGCCCGCCGGCTCGGGGTCGAGACCCTCGACCTCTACCAGATCCACCAGCCGAACCCGGTGGTGCCGCTGTCGTCCACAATGTCCGGTTTCGCGCAGCTCATGGACGAGGGCACGGTGCGCCACGCCGGGGTCTCCAACTTCTCGCTGGCGCGCTGGCAGGCGGCCGAGACCGCACTCGGGCGCCCGGTGCTGTCCAATCAGGTCCGCTACAACCTCGTCGACCGCCGACCCGAACGCGACCTCCTGCCGTGGGCCCAGTCCCACGACCGGCTCGTCATCGCCTACAGCCCGCTCGCCCAGGGCCTGTTGTCGGGAAAGTACGGCCCCGACAAGGCCCCGACCGGCATGGTCCGCTCCGCCTCGCCCGCGTTCATGCCCGAGAACCTGCGCCGGGTCGCGCCCCTCGTGGACGCGCTCGCCCAGGTGGCCAAGGCGCACGACGCCACGCCGAGCCAGATCGCGCTGGCCTGGCTCATCCGCCGGCCCAACGTCGCCGTGATCCCGGGCGCCAGCTCGGTGGCGCAGGTCGAGGCGAACGCGGCCGCGGGAGACATCGAGCTGACCGACGACGAGGACAGGGCACTGGTGGCGGCATCGGATGCTTTCCATCCCGTCCCCATCACGTCGGCGATACCCCACGTCCTGCGTGCCCGTGTGTCGGGCGTGCTCGAGCGGTTGGCGGGGCGGCGGCCGTCCGGCGAGCAGTCAAAGGCTTCGTAGGGGCCCGGGTCCGGATCCTGGACAATCCATCGTTATCGGCCAAACTCGAGGTAGTGACTACAAGCGGCACACTTCGCATCTGGCGAGAACCCAGCCAGGCTGACCGACTTCGCAACTACCGGGTGCGGCTCGACGGGAAGCGGGGTCGGGCGCGGGACCTGCGCGTCGGGCTGTATCACGGTGCGCTCTGCCTGGCCTGCTGCTGGGGGCTCATTGTGCTTCTCGTTGCGTTCGGCCTGATGAACCTGGCGGCGATGACCGCGCTGGCGACGATCGTGCTGGTGGAGAAGACGTCGCCCTGGGGATCCCGGTTCAGCCGGGCCCTCGATGTGGCTGCCCTGGTGCTTGCCGTCATCGTGATCTTCCAACCCAACGTTGCACCGGGGCTACACGTCAGCACCACCCCTGGCACGGGGCGCCTGTGACGCCGGCCGGGAGTTCCGCCCCGGTCGACTGGCGGGTCCGCGGTTCCTACTTCGAGGGGTGCAACTGCGACGCGATCTGCCCCTGTCGCAGTGTGGGAGGTCGACCCGGTGGGCCATCGAGTTTCGGCGAGTGCTTCGGCGCGCTCTCTTGGCAAGTCGAGCAAGGCCACGCCGACCATTTCGACCTCTCGGACCTGCGTACTGTCCTGTCGATTCGCTACTTCGACAACGTGCAACCGAGTACGCCATGGGAGGTAGTGCTCTATGTCGATGAGCGGGCTGATGACGATCAGCACAGAGCCCTCGCCGACATCTTTCTCGGCCGGGCCGGTGGGAGCGTCGCCCAACTCTACGGACCGGCGATCGGCGAAGTCCATGCCGTCCGGCGCGCCCGCATCACGTTGGAGCACGCCACACCACGCAAGCGGATCGACGTGCTGGGTCACCTGACCGTCGAGGCCGAAGGAGAGGCTTCGGCACCGGGTGACGTGCGATGCGGCATCCCGGGCTTCGATCATCCCGGGACCGAACTCCACGGTGACGTTCTGATATCCGCCGATCCCGTAATGCGGTGGGAAGTGCGAGGCCGTCGAAACGCGTCCTTTGCGACGGATTTCGACTACCGCTCGGATCCATAGCTTTGCCCGATACGCGTCAGGGCGTGAACCGGACTCAGTTCATCAAGGGACGTCGAAGGCGGCCGGGGCAGGGCGACTCACGCGGGCGAGAATCGACATGATGGCGGTTGGGGTGCCTCGGGTCCGCTGGTCCGAACCATCGGGCACAGGGTCTTCGGGGACTGGGTCTTCGGGGACTGGGTCTTCGGGGACTGGGTCTTCGGGGACTGGGTCTTCGGGGACTGGGTCTTCGGGGACTGGGTCTTCGGGGACTGGGTCATCCGGCCACCCGGCTGCAGCTCGGAAGGGGTGCGATGCGGTACTGGACCGAGGAGGAGGCCCGCGACTACCTGCCACGCGCCAAGGCCCTCGTGGCCGTGATCCGCCGGGCGGCCCGGGTCGAGATCCGGGCACGCGGCAACGGACACGGCAGTCTGGCGGGCTCGTCGGCCGGAGCGGGATCCGAGACGCCCGCAGAACCGGACACCGCCGGCGCCGCGGCGCCCGGAGTCGACGCCGAGAGCGCGCGGCGCGAGCTCGACGCGCAGGGGATCATCGTGCGCGACCCGAGGCGTGGCCTCATCGACTTTCCGAGCCGCCACCCGTCCGGCCGCGACGTGCTGTTGTGCTGGCAGGTGGGAGAGGACGACCTGGCGTGGTGGCACCTCCCCGAAGACGGCTTCGCGGGACGCGGCCGCTCCCGCTCCCACCCGAGCTCTGATCCCACTCACTGCGCCCGCCACCACAGCGCTCCCAATCCCGCCAGCGCAGCTCCCGATCCCGCCCTCGCACTCGGCCTCGACCGTTAGTCTGGAACGCGGCCTTTGGACGCAGGAGCACGCTGGAGGTGGTCACCACGGCCGAGCGCAGCGAATTCGACGTCGTGGTGATCGGGGGCGGCCCGGGGGGCTACGCCACTGCCCTGTACGGCGCGTCGGCCGGCTTAAGCATCGCCGTGGTCGAGCGCGAGAAGGTGGGTGGCACCTGTCTGCACCGCGGCTGCATCCCGGCCAAGGAGTTCCTCGAGACCGCGAACGTCGTGCGCACCGTGGCGGGCGCCAAGGAGTTCGGTGTCCAGGCCGGGCAGCCTGCCGTCGACTTCGCCGTCAGCCAGGGTCGCAAGCAGAAGGTGGTGGAGCAGCTCTACAAGGGGCTGGCCGGGCTGATGGCAGGACGGGGCATCACGACCTTCATCGGCAACGGCACCCTGTTGCCCGGACGGCGGGTCCGGGTGGAGGAGCACGACGGCGGCGTCATCGACCTCACCGGCCGCCACGTGGTCCTCGCCTCGGGCTCGGTGCCGCGCACCATCCCCGGCTTCGAGATCGACGGCCGCCTGGTGCTCACCTCGGACGAGGTGCTCGACCTGTCGTCCCTGCCCGGATCGGTGGCGGTGATCGGCGGCGGCGCCATCGGGTGCGAGTTCGCCTCGATGTTCGCCGACCTCGGCACGCAGGTGACGGTGCTCGAGGCCCTGCCGTCGCTCCTGCCCATGTGCGACCCCGACGTGGTCGGCGTGCTGGCGCGCTCGTTCCGAAAGCGCGGCATCACCGTCCACGCCGGGGTGAACGTCACCGGCCACTCCCCGAACGGCGACGGCACCACGGTGCACTTCGGCGACGGCCAGTCCGTGACGGTCGACGCGGTCGTCGTCTCGGTCGGCCGGCGGCCGTTGACCGACGGGCTGCTCGCGCCCGACACCGGTGTGGCCCTCGACGGGCGCGGCTTCGTCACCGTCGACGAGTACATGCGCACCACGGCGGAGGGCGTGTGGGCGGTGGGCGACGTGGTCGACACCCCGCAGCTCGCACACGTGGGCTTCGCCGAGGGGATCCTCGTGGTGAAGTCGGTCCTGGGGGAGACCGCCGTCCCGGTCGAGTACTCCCGGGTGCCGTGGGCGGTGTACTGCCATCCCGAGGTGGCGTGGGCGGGGCTCACCGAGGCCCAGGCCTCCGAGGCCGGCTTCGACGTCGTCGTCAAGAAGGATCCCTACGGCGGCAACAGCCGGGCGCGGATCGTGGGCGAGACCGACGGCCTCGTCAAGGTGGTGGCCGAGCGCCTGCCCGACGGGCGGGCCGGACGCATGCTGGGCGTGCACATGGTCGGGCCGTGGGTGACCGAGCAGTTGGGTCAGGGCTATCTCGCTGTCAACTGGGAAGCGACTCCCGACGAGGCGAGCCAGTTCATCCAGCCGCACCCCACCCTCTCCGAGAATTTCGGAGAGGTCGTGCTGGCGCTCACCGGCAGGGGGTTGCACCTTGGCTGACGTGGTGATGCCGCAACTGGGCGAGACGGTCACCGAGGGCACCGTCACCAAGTGGCTCAAGTCGGTCGGCGAGGCGGTCGGACGCGACGAGCCGCTGTTCGAGGTGTCGACCGACAAGGTCGACTCCGAGGTCCCGTCGCCCGCGGCCGGGACCCTCGCCGAGATCCGGGTGCAGGAGGGCGAGACTGTCGACGTCGGCACCGTGCTCGCCGTGGTGAGCGATGACGGGGCTTCGGCCGGTTCGGCTGCCGCTGCGCCCGCGGCCACCGCGCCCGCGCCCACGCCTGCGCCCGCTGCCGCGCCGGCTGCGCCCCCCGAACCCGCTGCTCCTGCGCCCGCGCCGGCCGCGGCTCCTCCCGCCGCTCCCGCGCCCGCCCCTGCGGCCGCACCAGCCACGCCGGCGCCCGCCGCCGCGGCGCCCGCCCCTGCGCCTCCCTCCGCCGCACCCGTCGCACCTGCTCCCGGTGGCGCGCCCTCGGCAGGGGACGGCAAGCGGGACGCCGACGACAGGATCCTGTCGCCCGTGGTCCGCCGGCTCATCGACGACAACGGCATCGACCCCGCCCAGGTGCGCGGTAGCGGGGTGGGAGGCCGCATCACCCGCGCCGACGTGCTCGCTTTCATCGACGTCCAGCGTGCCGGAGGTGCGCCCGCGGTGGTCGCGGCACGTGCACCGGGTCCGGCCGCCGCGCCTGCGGCCGCCGCGCCTACGGCGCCCGCGCCCGCCGCCCCCGTAGCTCCTGCCGCGTCGGCTACCCCGGCACCTCCTGCTGCCCCGACCGCAGCCGCCGCTGCGCCCCGGGCCGGCACCGACGAGATCGTCCCCTTCACCAACATCCGCA
>Ga0307477_10004420_pt1 | contig 10241 bp, 6 predicted proteins | sample atmos_gasesECM2C_FD_203316 | JGI IMG/M metagenome (GOLD analysis project Ga0307477, IMG submission 203316) | Hardwood forest soil microbial communities from Morgan-Monroe State Forest, Indiana, United States - atmos_gasesECM2C_515 | ecosystem: Environmental > Terrestrial > Soil > Temperate... | reverse complement strand
GCGTCTCCGAAACTGGCTCCGGCGCCGGGGCAGAAGTTCACCACGCCTTCGGGCATGCCCGCTTCTTCGAGCAGTTCGACAAACTTCGCGGCGATGGTGGGCGAATCGCTCGACGGCTTCAGGATGAGCGTGTTGCCGCTGACGATCGAGGCCAGCGTCATTCCGGCCATGATGGCACAGGGGAAATTCCACGGCGGAATCACTGCGCCCACACCCAGTGGAATGTACATCAGCGTGTCGTGCTCGCCGGGCAACTGGATGGGCGTTTGCGCCTTGGCAAAGCGCAACGCCTCGCGCGCGTAGAACTCGCAGAAATCGATGGTCTCTGAGATGTCGGCGTCGGCCTCGGCCCAGTTCTTGCTGACTTCGAAGACCAGCCACGCCATGAATTCCATCTTGCGCTGGCGCATCAGGTCGCCGACGCGGAAGATCAGGCTGGCGCGCTCTTCGACCGTGGTGCGGCTCCAGGACGCGAAGGCTTCGAGCGCGGCCTTCATGGCTGGCTCGACGTGGTCTTTGTTGGCCTTCTGATGGATGCCGACGATCTCGGAGGGCTTCGATGGATTCAGCGACTTGATCTTGTCGGTGGTCTTGACGCGCTTGCCGCCGATTATGAGGTCATACTCGCGTCCGAGTTGGCTGCGAACTTTGGCGATGGCGGCGCGCATACGGCGCGAGTTCTCTTCTTTGCGGAAATCGAAAAAGGGCTCGGTGACGAAGGGACCTTGATGGAGGCTTGTGCGCGGCCGGACGGGGGCTTCTAGCGTTGCCATGGGAGGACTCCTTTCGAAACGGAATCGCTGGGGTTTAAGACTTGGATTAGTTTACACCTCGTACAGATGCGAGGGCGCGTGAGCGAAGGGCCGATGTGGTTGAGTTGGGCGCGGTCCGTTCGTCATGGACACTGGGGGTATATCTCTGTAATTTTTTTGACGCTGTTCCTCCAAACTATTTTGTCCTAAGGACTTACAGGGTTGAGATATGAGGGGATGTCCGTAAAATCTTCTCAGTACGAATCTGATATGTCGCATTTTTACTATCCTGGCGGCCGGGAGCACGCCTAACCTCCGACTCTACGAAAGCATGTGGAGGGACGCAGGGACGGCAATGGCGACGGCATCCAGTCAGGCGTCGGCGAAAATGCGGGCGCACGTTCTGGTCGAACGTTGGTTCTTCACTGGGTTGGCGCTGGCAATGCTCGCCTCATCCGCAGCTGGATTTTTGCCATCGCTTTTACATGGGGCTGGGCGGAGGGCGCCGATTTCCCCGCTCGCCGCAGCGCATGGCATCGTGTTCTTAGCCTGGTTGTGCATCTTTCTTTTGCAGAGCAGGCTCGTCGCAACCGGGAACGCTGGGCTTCACGGGCGCCTCGGCGTGGCCGCGGGTTTCGTTCTGGCGTTGATGATCCCGCTGGCGTATGCGACGACGATTGCGATGGTGCGGCGCGGGTTCGATCTGAGCGGCGATCTCAGAATCGAACATGACCCGCTTTACGAATGCATATTTCCGCTGGGCGACCTGCTCATGTTCTCCGTGCTGGTCGTTGGTGCATTGACCTTTCGCCGTCGAGCAGAGATACACAAACGCCTGATGCTGTTTGCGAACATCGCGCTCATGGGCGCTCCGCTCGGGCACTTGATCGGTCACGTACCTCGGCTGGCTGACATGCCGGCAGCGATCATACTTGCGCCCATCTCGATGTTCCTTCTGGCCGGAGTTGCGAGGGAATATTTGCTGGTAACGAAACCTCATCCACTGACATTGACTTTGGCGGTTGGGATGTTTCTGTTCGGGCCGCTTCGCGCCGGTTTAATCGGTCCAAGCGTAGCTTGGCACCGGCTGGCGAGCTTGCTCACTCGATAGCCTTGGAGCACGGGCTGTAGTACACTTGCTCCCCGCCGCACTGCCATGCATGGCATCCGTCTCCTCCGGCCCGCACCGCAGCTCCGGGGTTGCGTTCGCTTCTACGCTCAACGTGAAGTCAAGATCCAAGGCACCGCTGAGGTTTTTCCTGTACCCGCTCGCGCCGCTCCGTTGCTGGAGTTCGTTTTCGGCGATCGCTTCGAAGTCTCGTACCGAACGCAATCGCTCGCCAAAACAACACCTCACGCCGTTGTCGTGGGACCGTAGACCCATAGCCGCATTCAGTTACGGCTGCAAGGGACAATCGAGTGTTTCGTAATTTTGTTCCAGCCCACAGGATTGCACCGGCTGTTTTCGGCTCCGATCCCCGAGTTGGCAGATCGCGACTATGAAGCAGCGGCAGTGCTTGGCGCTTTTGTTGCGCAACTTGAACAGCGTCTCGGAGATTGCAGAAGCTTCGGAGAGCCCGCACATGTTACCGATCAGTTCCGGTTGCGTCGTTGTGTCGATGTCGGTGGCGGCGACGGAATTTCAGAGGCTGCAAGCCAGATTCTGATGGGTGGGGGCAATGTGCGGATCGCCGCTCTCGCGGAGAGAGCCGGCTTGAGCATGCGGCAATTTGAGCGAGGGTTCATCCAAAAGGTCGGAATCCGCCCCAAACTGTACGCGCGGATCGCACGATTCGAAGCGGCTCTTGATAGGAAGGCGCGCTCCTCCACGAAGTCCTGGACCGACGTGGCACATGAGTTTGGATATTACGATCAGATGCATATGGTGCACGACTTTGAAGACTTCACGGCTGAGACTCCGACGAACATGCTGGTACGGACCGAGATGGTCTTCCGAGAGCAGCTTGCGGCAATGCGGTCGAGCCGGCTTTCTACAGACGCTGATGGCAGTTCACGGCTCGTACTCTGATCGTTTGTGGATTCTAGCGGTCCTACCTTTGACTCGCAGCTGATTCCCAGTGTGCATCGTTTCCACGGGGGCTGCGGCGCTTCGCGCTGACTGCCGCCCACCTTTTCGCAAAGAGCGCGAAAGCGTGGGGAGCTTTCAGTGGCAGTGCGGGAGTATGCCACGCCGCCTTCCGGTTTGATCGGTCAAAAATTCTCATTTCTCGCGCAAAAGGCGCGCGAGAAATGGGGCACCCAGAATTGAATCTCCGAAAGGGTTGCGCCAGACCGCCATTCAAAATCCCCACACTATCGTCGCAAAAGGCGCGACGTTAGTATGGGGCACCCTCGTTGTTGTTTTCGAATGAAAAATTCAGTCGGGCTCAATTTCGGGTAAGGGTTTCCTGCGTGGCTGAGCCGGGAGCGGCGGGACGGGCAGCGGAATGTCGACGGTACCGAGGCGGTTGCTCATTTGATCTTGAATGCCGAGACGGAGCGAGGTCGCTTCCACGGGGACGTCCACTTCCTGACGCACGCCGAATTCTCCGGTGATCACCTTCGTGTAGGTGGCGGGCTGCAATTCGCTGGTGCCGATGCTTGAGGTGCCGGTGAGCATGCGGCCTTCACGGTCGAAACAGGTGACCATCAGCGTGAGTACATTTCTGTAGGTTTCATTCGCCAGCGGGAGGAAGCGCAGGGCCGAGCCTTCTAGCGTGTAGTCGATGCTGTAATGCTGTACCTCGACCGGCGTGGTGGGGTCGGGCGCTTTCGCCTTCACCAGAACGTCGCCCAGGCTGGCGCGATCGATTTTCTTTTTGGCGCCCACGGGGGTGACGATCACCGAGAACAGGATTTGGCGTGAGGGCGGCGATCCGCGCTGCATGGCAACGGCGCGGGTCCGGCGGGTGAGATCGGCGTCTTTCGTTACTGCATTCCCGTCGTCGGCGAAGTATCCCTGCCGGTAGTGGAGCGTAAGTCCCTTTTGGGCCAGAAGGACTTTGATTTTTCTGAATTTTCCGTCGTAGACCTTGTTGGCGGGAGTGTAGGAAAGGGTGTAGTAGTTGGAGCCCTGTTCGGTTGCCATGGCGATGGCCTGGCGAATGCCGTTCGAGTTGTAGAACGCCTTGCCTCCGGTGGACGTCGCAAACTGGTTGAGCGTGTCCTGCTCGGCGGCTTGCTGCGCCCGTGCCTGCATGTCTTGGGGAACGTTCGGCGTCGGGGAGATCACGGTGTTGGCCGAGAAGTCTGATGGGATGATGGCATTCGAGCCTCCCATGGTTCCGGCGCTATCGGCGCCCACGCCGTTGGCGAGCAGGCCTCGCACATCCACCGGGTAGACGGCAATCTGCGCTTCAGCAAGAAGGTTGGTGGCGCGCTTGATCCTGCCGGTGTAGTTGGGGTTGTCGAGGGAGATGTTGCCGGAATTCGTGGTCGCAGTGATGGAGATGGGGAACGAGCCGGAGAGCCAAACCAGGTTCTTGCGGCCGGGAATTGCGGAGAGATAGCGCGCCAGAATCATCATAGCGTCAAGGGTAATGCCGGCCCTTTCCCCGGTGTCGGTGACCTGTTGCTCGGCTTGCATTTGTTGCAGGGCGCTTAGCAGTCCTTGAAAGCCGCTGGTTGGCCCGCCCTGGGCGAGATCACCGACAGCGCTGACGGAGGCATCGATTCCTGCCGCCGAAGCCTGCCACTTGACGGCCTTCGGCACACTTTTTTTGCCCTTGGCTGCGCCTACCAGAAGAGTTTCATCGGGAGTGAATCCCTGGATCAATCGCAAGCGGGAGGCTCCTGCACTCAAGGTACAGAGGGCGAACTGCGCGTTTTTGGGTTTCGATCCGAGAAACTTGATCAACTGCTGGCGCGTGTACACCTGATCTTGCGATGGCGTGTTCAACAGGTCGAAGAGAATGAGCGTGACGGCGCCGGGATCGGGGGCGTGAGCATCGTTGGTGAAGAGATTGGGAGACGGCTTTTGGGGCGCGGGCTTGGCAGGCGTTGGTTCGGACGGAATGGGGGCTTCCGCATCACTGAATTCGCGGAAGGAGCGGACGTCCTGGGATTTGCCGTCTTCCGCCATCTGGAAATCCTGCTGGTGTAGACCGCGCACCGGATTTCCCTTGGCATCGGTTACGACGATGTCTACGACTACGGCTTTCGAACTGACCTTGAACGTAGTTACGGGAGTGGCCGCGGGCGGCGCATCTCGCGCAGGAGAGGCGGCGGGAGATACGTCCGCGGTGTTCACGGTCGATGGCGAAGCATTGGGTTTGTCGGTTGCGGTGCTGGGCGACGCGTCTGTTGCCGCGGCAGTTGTGTTTGCAGGCGTGTTGTCCACCGCAGCATCGGCACCGGGCGGGGGGACGGAGTCCTCATCCGAAGCGAGTGCGTACAAATCCGGCACGTCGGTTTGCAGGGCGGAGAATTTGGCCCGCTCCGGTTCGGATGGTGGCGGCAGGTCGAACAACTCAACGCCGGAGCTTTGCAGCACGGCCAAGCGGCGGCCGTCGAGCGAGAGCGAGAAATTCTGACCGCTCAACACGGCGGCGCTCACGTCGACCGACGCGACGGAGGTGCCGCTCGCCGTTTCTATAATCTGAATCTCCTGCTGGAAGACGTCCTGTTGAGAAGGAGTCGACTGAGAGACGTCCTGGTCATCAGGGTCCATGTGAGATGTGGCGGTTGAGGCCAGCGGAGCTGCGAGGCGGGCCGTGCTCACGGCAAAGCGACTGCCGTCTTCACTGTGCGCCACCGAGGCGAAGAAGCGATACCGGCTCCAGTGTTGCCGCCACAAGCGGCGGCCGGCCGTGGTGAGGGCAGTGACGCTGTAGTCGCAGTTGGAAGAGGCACATCGCCCGATGAGGACCGAGTTGTTGCTCGAATAGAGCACGCTCGGGACCGTCCGCGATCTTACCCGAGCCAGATTGCGACGCTTCGACGGTGTCGAACCGAAGCGGACCAACCAGATCTCGCCCTTGTGGACCAGATCGACGTATCCCGCGCTTGCGCCGTTGAGATCCACTACCTCGTTCAAGGGAATCGTCCGCTGCGGCGCTAGAGTCTTGGCGTCGAGAAACTGGGCCACAAACTTAGGCCTGGGTTTGGCGGCTGAGATTTGCTCTGGTTTGGAGTCTCGGGTGTTGTTGGTGGTTTCTACAACAATCTGGCTGCCGTCCGGGGTCACGGAAACCCAGAGCGATCCTTGGGCGAACTGATCAGCAGGTTCTCGTGCAAGGTGGAATCGACGAGGTAGAGATCGTTTGATTTGCGGAGCAGGAACTTTCCGGGACCTAGCGGCCAAAGGTAGCGACGGCGATCGTGGAGATACCAATCCGCCTCGTGCACGACCTTTCCGCCCGGGACCTCGAGGACGACGGCATGAACCAATCGGTCCTGGTGCTCCGGGGGGCAGCCGGGGAGTCGCTGGAACAGCTTCCTGGGATTGAAGGTAAGCAGCAGGTGATTGGTGTCGACGAAATTCAAAGACACATTGGGCTCGTCCTCTAAGAGGCGATCCGAACGGGATGGCCCGTGGTAACCGAGAACGGACAACTCGATGCGGGCGGCAGGTTTCGGCGGCAGGTCTGGAACCGAGGCAGGGTCTTGAGCCCGCAAGCGCGAGAAGTGGGCGGAACAAATGAAAAGAAGGGCCGCGAGAGCGCATCGACACGTTTTGGGGCTATGGAAGAAATGGCACCGCACTTGTGCGCGCTCTGGTGATCTTAGGAACTTGAACACACCGCATGCCACGCCAATCAGTAGTTCCATTTGAGAAGCGTCGCGTGGTCGAACGTTATTCCGTGAACATTGTAGACCAGCAGCTAGGAGCGCGTTTGGAAGGGGGCGGGGGGTTTCAAGTGACATTCAAAAATCCCACACTAACGTCGCAAAAAGCGCGACGTTAATGTGGGGCACCCTCGTGCGTTACCGGGTTAGTTCTCGGAGGGTATTTCGACGTGGTCAATGACTAGAACCTGCACCGCCTCGGTTTTCGGCTCCAGCTTCAGCCCAAGCTGTTCCTGAACGGCGGTGGCGAGTGGGGGCCAGGAGGCTTCCGGTGAGGACGTGTCAGGGCCTGCGGGGAGGCCATCGCGTTTTAGGCGCTGTTCTTCGGTGGCGTCGGGCGTCCAGTGCAGGGTATACGCGTACTTGCCTTTTAGGTCAGTCTTGTCTACCACGGTACGGCCCAGGCGGATCGACAACTGATCTGCCAGCAGGGCCAGAGGAGTTCCTTCCGCGATCAATTCTCCCTTCCCCAGGCGGATCCCACCCTTCATCTGACCTGAGGTGGTGAACTCCTGGAGTTTGGCGCCGCTTTCGTCGACGACCAAGTGATACACCGGAAGATTCCTGGTTTCGGGGTGCAGCACCAGTTTGAAGTGATCGTGTAACAGTGCCTGCAGATCGGCACCACGCCGCTCATGCGGTAGTTTGCTCATTTCCTCGACGTCCGCACGGCTCATGTGTGCATCAATTTGGAATGTTTTCGTGTTGAGGAAGTCAGGGCCTTCCGCGAGTTGAGAATCTTGAACGTGGTACGCCATTTTAATCAGCGTCTGCAAGGTAACGCCTCTTGCAACGAAGCTTCCGTTATCCAGCGAAAACATCATTTTTGTTACGTTGGGGACATCGCCAGCAGGCTTTTCCGGTTTGATGGACACGGAATCGAAAGTGGGCGCGGGCTGCGCGGTGGTTGCGTCCTGTGTCTGCGCCTGAGTTGGAGTTGCGTGCAGCAGGCCAAACGTAATCGGAACAGCGATGGCCAACAACGCGGCCGTCGTGAGCAAGAGCTTTCTGGTGAAATCGAGTTTGCGCAAGATGCGAGCGGTCATAATATGAACCATCCTTTTCTTGAGATCGGCGCCGGTGACACCTGAGACGCAGGGCAATGGCGAACCCAGGCAGAATTCGCAGACTTTCAGAATGCTCTCGGCATAGACCTGACGGTCGCCGCCCAGTTCCACGACCTCTTCGTCGCAGGCGCGTTCACGCTCCTCGAGCAGACGCGCTCCCAGCCACCAAACCAGCGGGTAAAACCAGAAGAGGGCTTCGACCACCATGTGCAGCGCGGCGAATAGATTGTCGTGGCGGCGGACATGCCAGACTTCATGGGCGAGGATGGCTTCGAGGTGGGGATCTTCCAGGCGTTTGGAAATGCCTTCGGGCCAGATCAGCACGGGGCGGGCGATGCCGAAAATTCCGGGCTCGAGCGAAGATCGGGACAATAACAGCTCGATTGGCTTTTGTACTCCTCCCATGCGTTCGACGCGGCGCAGGGCACCGACTTCGCGTCCGTCGGCGAGTGGCTGGGCTGCGCGCTTGGCCGCGGAAATCCGCCACCAACGCGAGCTCCATACGAGGAAGACCGCGAGGAATCCGCACAGCCACAATGCGATCAAGACCGGGAGCAGGGGGAGCAGGCCGGGGGCTATGAAAGGACTGGCGCTCACATGCAGTAATGGCGGCGTGAAGGGCTGGCTCATCTGCTCGATCAAGTAGAAGCCTGGTTCTGGCGCGGCTGCTGTTCGCGACCATGCCAGACGGCTCCCCAAGGCAACCAACCACGAGAAGGGAAGGAGAAACTTTACCGACGCTGCCAGCCATAGCCAGTAGCGAGCGCGGGCGTGGTGCTTGCGCAACAGCAAGGTCAACATGCCGGCGGCGAGGGCGAATAGTGTCGACTGCCACAAATGATTGGCCAGAGCCGGCGCGATGGCATCCCAAATACCGGACAAATATGCAGACGAATATTTTGGGATCATGATTGTTGGTCCCTTCTCCCCAGCTTGCGGAGGGTCTTCTCGGCTTCCTTCACGTCGGCAAGGGTGAGCTTGCCGGATTCGATCAGGTGTGCCATGACGGGCTGAGTGCGTCCGCCGAATAGGGCCAGCAGATCATCGATCAGCTTGCGCTGGGCGACGTCGCGGGAGACCGCGGCTTCGAAGATGTGGAAGTTGCCGACTTTCTTCACGCGGCGAACGGCCTTCTTGCTCTCCATGCGATACACCGTCGTCTGGATGGTGGTGTAGGCAGGCCTCTGTTTTTCGGGGAAGTCTTCCTGAATTTCGCGGATGGAGGCACTACCGCGAGTCCAGAGCGTCTCCATGATCTGCAGTTCCAGCTTGGTGAGTTTGGGTCCGGCCATGTTATCTCCTACCCACGTGTGCAGTATTACTACAATTGTAGTAAATGTCAAGAACTTTTTTGTTCAATATCGGTTGATGAGGCGTACGGCCGGCGATCGGGTTCGTTGACTTGGCTAATTCGGGCCTCGTAAGATTGTGCGCCAGTGATCGGCCAGACCATCTCGCACTATCGCATTGTCGACAAACTCGGCGGCGGGGGGATGGGTGTGGTCTACAAGGCCGAGGATGTGAAGCTGCACCGCTTTGTGGCCTTGAAGTTTCTGCCGGATGAAATCTCCAAAGATGCGCAGGCTCTGGCCCGCTTCCAGCGCGAGGCGCAGGCGGCGTCCGCGCTGAACCATCCGAACATCTGCACGATTTACGAGATTGATGACCAGCACGGTCAAACTTTCATTGCCATGGAATATCTGGACGGGGTGACGCTGAAGCACCGGATTGCGGGCAAGCCGGTCGAGCCTGAGGTGGTGCTGGGCCTGGCCATTGAAATTGCAGACGCGCTCGACGCGGCGCACGCCGAAGGCATCATCCACCGCGACATCAAGCCGGCAAATATTTTCGTGACCAAGCGCGGCCACGCCAAGATTCTGGACTTCGGCCTGGCCAAAGTCACGAGTCCGATCGGTTCCTCGAGCCAGGTGGCCGCGGCCAACACAGTGACCGGTACCCTCGACGATCCGCACTTGACCAGTCCGGGGACGGCCTTGGGCACGGTGGCGTACATGTCGCCGGAACAGGTGCGGGGCAAGGAACTGGATGCGCGCACGGATCTGTTCTCGTTTGGCGCGGTGCTATACGAGATGGTAACCGGGGTGCTGCCCTTCCGGGGCGACACTTCGGGAATTATTTTTGACGGCGTGTTAAACCGGAGTCCGGTGTCTGCCACGCGATTGAACCCCGATGTGCCGGTGGAATTGGAACGTATCATCAACCGGGCACTGGAGAAGGACCGGGATCTGCGCTACCAGCATGCCTCCGAGATGCGCGCAGAACTGCAACGGCTGAGGCGGGACACTGATTCCAGCCGCGCCGTGTCGACGGTAAGCGGGGAAGTGTCAGCCTCGGCGCCAGCGGTTGTGCAGCCGGCGCACAGCAGCGGCAGCTCTGCGGTGGCCGCAGCACGCCAGAACAAACTGGGCGTGGGCATCATTAGCGCGATCGTCATTATGCTCGTAGCGGCAGCGGTTTATGGCATCTATGCTCTGGTTTCTCATAGCCTGCCCGCTCCGTTCCAGAATTTCTCAGTCAACAAAATCACCGAGACCGGGAAGGCGACGCTGGTCGCCATTTCTCCCGACGGGAAATACATCTTGAGCGTGGTGGATGACAGCGGGCGGCACAGCTT
>Ga0307477_10004419_pt1 | contig 10244 bp, 4 predicted proteins | sample atmos_gasesECM2C_FD_203316 | JGI IMG/M metagenome (GOLD analysis project Ga0307477, IMG submission 203316) | Hardwood forest soil microbial communities from Morgan-Monroe State Forest, Indiana, United States - atmos_gasesECM2C_515 | ecosystem: Environmental > Terrestrial > Soil > Temperate... | reverse complement strand
AAGAAAGGTGAGCTGAAAGCGGGCGAATACGCCGACTTCATCGTCCTCTCCGACGACCTCACCAAAATCCCGCCCGCGCAATACACCAAGACCCGCGTCCTCGAAACCGTCGCCGGTGGCCGTTCCGTCTACCAAGGCAATTGAGATCGAATCGGGTTGATTCGTTGTGGCGGACATTCCATCTCGCCAACTGCCTGAGTCCGCACTCACGCCCGGCGCTGCTGCGGCGCAAAAAAATCGAGGGGGCCATTCCGGCCCCCTCGGTTGGTTGAATTATTGATTGTGTTTGCGCCGCTCCGCTCCTTCTTACCAGCGGAACCGAACCGCAAGCTGCAAGATACGCGGGGTTACAGTGGCTGCGGGCGCGCCCAAGCCGTTGAAGTTCAGTCCTGCTGCGTGGGTAGCGCGCTGGAAGTCCTTTATGTTGAGCGCCTGTCCATTGGCCCCAAGATAGAAACCCGTGTTGGGGTCAACACAGACGGCGGTGCAAGCGAAATTCGCGTTTGACACCAAAATCCCTGCTGAGTTCTTTACAGCTGGCTGATTGATCGGGATCACTGCAAGGTTGTCATTGCCGTTGTTAAGGATGAACAAGGGGTGATTGAAGACGTTGAAGGCGTCTAGTTTGAGTTCCAGCGCTGCGGATTCCCATTTCGGAATCTTGAACGCCTTCTTAACAGACACATCGAAGCGATAAAGGGGCAGGCTCTGGCCTGCATTGCGGACCAAGTTTCCGCTGAAGAATTGGAAGTCCACGGGATCGCCCGAATAGCTGTCAGCGGGACCAGCAGGATTCGCTCCACCAGGAGCCAGGAATGTTGTCGCCGCGGGGCACGAGGCGGCTGGCTGCCACTGTTGACAAAGAGCCACGCCCGCGGAACTGATGGCAAGGTTCGTCCCAGATGCGGAACCAATGTTTGTGGCAACCAAAGTACCGTTCGCAAGAACGTTAGGACGCTGTTGGGTCTCGTTGCCGAGAGCGGGGAAGATGGAAGTTGCCGATGGGCCATCACCGGTGGATACCGGGAAGGGTCGGCCGGACTGCAAAGTACTCAGCAATCCAAAGGTCCAACTATTGACGACTTGCTTCAGAACCGGCGTTGAGACCAACTTCTCGGTGTCGAGGACCACGTTAAAGTTGGCCAAATGGCGGATGTCTTGTTGCGAGAGTGCGCGCTCAGACGAAGTGCTGATGAATGGATTCGCCGGCTCAGATAGCCCGAAAAAGTCCTCCCCGGAAGCCAGGGTCTTTGACCAGGTATAGCTCCCTTGGAACTGCACGTGGTGGGAGAGCCGCTTCTGAGCTGTCACAACCAATCCATTGTAACCAGACGTGCGGTTGTTGAATTGCGTCCGCACTGCCTTGAACCGTGGATCGGGATCGCTCGGCAAGTAGAAGTAGCCCGGATGGGCCGGATCGGCCACGGGCTTAGCAAGGTTCGTATCCGTTTCGCCGAAGAGGCCGAATCCATATACGCCCTGGAAGCCGATGCTATAGACAAACGACGGCCCGACTTGTCGGGTAATGGAAAAGGACGTCTCGCGAATCTCCGGATTCTTGATGGTCGGAGAGATGGGACGCACACGGCCGAAGAAATTGATCGGCTTGAACAGTGCCAATGTAACTGGATTCGGGGCATTCGGGAAAGCATTAAGAATAGTTTGGCCACTAGTTGTCCCGTCGGTTCCCACGGAACTAGCCGTAATGGTTTGGGTCAGGAGGTTGACGCCGTCGAAATTAAGCGAGTCCAGAACGATGTTCAGATAGGCCAATTCGGTGACTTCTGCTCCTGCGGCCCGAATGACCGTCTTTCCAGGGTCACCGAAGAGTGTATGCAGAAAGCCGGAAGTGTAACTCGGGCTCCAGGCGATGCCTAGCCTCGGTTGCCAGTTGTTCTTATCACTGCTGCAGGCTGGGATGATTCCATTCGCCTGCGTACAGCCGCCCTTCACGCCGCTATTCGGTTGTGTTCCTCCCTTGAAGGCGCCGCTTTCCACGTCATAACGGAGCCCATAGTTGAGCGTGAGATTGTGAGTGAATTGCCAGGTGTCCTGCACATACAAGCCGTATATATTATCCGCGGCATGGACAAATGCCGGACCAAAGCCGATCGTGAAACTGGTCGGCAATCCTCCGCTGAATGCACCGTACTCTCCATAATGGAATTGTTGGAATAGCGAGTCATAAGGGAAATGGCTGATGTTCACGCCAGTCTTGAACGTGTGAGTCCCACGCGTGTAGGACAGATTGTCAATGTATTGGAAACGATGTTGCAACGCAGCCTGTGGGCAGCAGAAATCTGCACCCACGTAAAAGTTCGGCCCAGCCTGCCCCGGCTGAGTGCTGTCCGTCGGGGTCTGACTCAGGAACCGATGCCAGAAGAAGCGCGCTTCATTGACGGTATGCGGCGTAAGCGTGGAAACCATGCCGACATTGAGAGTGTTGTCGTGCACGACCGAGTTCACCAGGCCGCTCGCCGCTGTGTCGGGTCCCGTCTGAACGTTCAGGTTGCTCGAGATATCGCGTTGGAGGTTGTAGCGTACCGTCAGCATATGCTTGTCCGTCAACTTGATATCCAACTTTCCCGACCCCAGTATCTCGTTGGTTGGCTGATTGACAGTGACAGAATTGCCGAATGGTGTGAAAGTGGCTGGCGAACCCTGCGCCACTTTTTCCCAGCTTCCGAACCAGAAAATGCGGTCCTTTATCAGCGGCCCTCCAACCGTGAAACCTTCTTCATGTTTGAAGAACGGTGCGCGATCCTTAGGAGCATTAAGATTGTAAAAGAAGTCGGAAGCACCAAGATTCCGTCCCCGGAAATACCCGTGACCATCGCCATGGAATGAATTGGTCCCTGACTTGGTGATCACGTTCAAAATAATATTCCCAGCCTGGCCGTATTCCGCATTGTAGTTGTTGGTCAGTACTTGGAACTCCTTCACCTCTTCCACCGAGGCACCCAATGCGTCTCGCGCGGAGGTCGATGCGTCGGAAATATTGCCTCCGTCGATGCTGACGGCGATGCCGCGGTCATTTACATTTCCGGGCCCCTCGATATCGGACGAGTTCCCCGTATAGTCGTATTTAACTCCGGGTGCGGATGCTGCAAGGCCCTGATAGTCATTGGCCACGCCTCCAATCGCGTTGAACGAAGTGGTTGTAGGAAGGTCAGCCACGGCTTTATCGTCGATTACGGTGGAGACGTCCGTCTTGGTCGTTTCGACCAAGGGCAATTCCGAGGTAACCACCACGGACTGTTTTTGGCCTGCCACTTCCAAGTTAAAATTAGCATCGCGCTGCTCGCCCACCTGCAGCTTGACGGATCTCGCTTCGGCTTTTGTGAATCCGCTGGCTTCTATCGCAACGTCATAGAGGCCCGGCGGCAAGTTCTCAAACCGATAGAGTCCGTCTGAAGTAGTCTGGGTCGTCCGGACGATGCCTGTTTCCGTGTTTGTTGCCGTTACAGCAGCATTGGGGACGGCCGCACCCCGTGGATCTAGAGCGCGCCCCGTGATGGTTGCAAACGCTGTCTGTCCATAAGCGGCATGATTTACACACAGGAAAAGTACAACTGCCAATACAACAGCGACACCCCAAGAATATCGATTTTGTAACTTTCTCATTCTTCCCCCTTTCAAAGCATAGAAGGTCTAAGCAGCAAATTGCTGCAGGACACACTCGCCTTTTTACTGGTTGGCAGTACCTTACGACGATCCAAATCTGGAGTCAACTACAATCCCTTAAGCTAAAGAAGCCAGAGCACTTATGTAACGAATCCTGCAGAAATGAAAATGCAATATCTAGCTTGGCCCGAGTCTCTCGCATCAATTATGGAGTTTAGATAAAGTGAGTGTGACTAGCATCCAATGGCGATTCAACTGTATTGGAATCCTGATCTGCTGGGTTTTTGTTCCGTCGTGAAAACGGCTTCATCTGTCGTTTGAGTAGTACTTGACGTCTACGCTTTCGTACATTGTGGCGCTGGCGGCTTGGGCTTTTTCGTACGTGTCGATGTCGGAGGCGTGCTGCATGCTGGTTCCGACGTCGTCGAGGCCCTTGAGCAGAACTTCTTTGCGTGATGGCGCGATTTCAGACTTGAACATCAAGCCGTGCTTGTCTGCGATGGTCTGGTTCGGCAGGTTCACCGTCAGCGAATAGCCTTCTTCTTTTTCCGTGCGCTTGAAGAGTTCTTCCACCTGATCTTCGGACAGGGTCGCGGGCAGGATACCGTTCGCTCTACGGCTTCCGGAAAGGCCTTGCCACGCGGCACAAACGGACGGCCTTCGAGACAAGCAAACGTGGTCTCGTCCGGCGCGACCATTCCCGCGCGCGCGCCGCCCTCGATGGTCATATTGCAGACGGTCATGCGCCCGTCCATCGAAAGCGAACGAATCGCTTCGCCGCCGTATTCCGCAACGTGACCCGTCCCGCCACCGATCCCGATCTTCCCGATGATGGCCAGAATAATGTCCTTGGCCGTGACCCCCTTGGGACGCTTTCCATGCACCAGAATGTGCAGCGTTTTCGACCGCGACTGCACCAGACACTGCGTCGCAAGCACGTGTTCCACTTCGCTGGTCCCGATGCCGAAGGCCAGCGTGCCGAACGCCCCGTGCGTGGAAGTATGGCTGTCCCCGCATACAAGGGTCTGCCCTAGCTGCGTGACGCAAGCATATAAGCCGCGAGCGCCCCGAAGGTGGCCCCAAGAACGGCTGGGAGCCGCAAGAAGGGACTTCCCTAGAAGATTGCATCCGCGCGTACACCTCCGGCTCGGCCTATGCCCAATTCGAGGAAGGGAAGAAGGGTGAGTTGAAAGCCGGCGAATACGCCGACTTCATTGTCCTCTCCGACGACCTCACTAAAATCCCGCCTGCGCAGTACACCAGGGTCCGCGTCCTCCAAACCGTCGCCGGTGGCCGCAGCGTCTACGTGTCCCGATAAATAGCATTGGTTCTGCCGAGGCGCTTCCCCGGCAACTGCATGGTTACCAAGCTGGTTTTAATACCTATAATCCCAGCACTCACGCCGCACCCTTAACTTGGGAGTCCGCAATTTAGCGTGGTTTTAGTTCTAGCTGATTAGCAGCTGATATAAGCTGATATAAATCTTCCATCGTGAATCTTTCAAAAAAGTATTGACAATTTCGACGTCCCGCACTATATAGGCCACATAGTTTCTTGTGATTAGAAGCGGTTGCCCAATTTCAAGTTGAATGCAGTCCGTCGACATTCCTCCGGGCAATCGTGGGGGAGTGTGTTCCATCTGCGGCGATGACTGGGGAATGCAAGAGCCAGTGTCCACCTATGGAAGTTCATACAAAAATATGGACACGCATAGATAAGACGCATATTCCTTTTGTATAAATAATATCTAACCTACATAAATTGATGCGTCTTGCGGCTCTCGGGGCATGTGGTAGGGGATTTGCAAGCTGGGGTACACAAGCAGTAGGGTCCGTGAGTTCTGTTCTTATGGGGCGTTTCAAGAGTTCCACTTTACAAGTCTTTCCTTGGTCTGCGGTTCCGTGCGTCTGCAGTCTCGGAGGCCGTCCCGGCCTTTCCAGGAGGTAGTTGAATGTTAAACAAGCGAGTGGTTTTGCTGGGGGTTTCTCTGTGGTGTGTGTTTGCCCTGGTTCCAACGACGACAATGTATTCGCAGAATATTAGTTCGGGGACGATCGCCGGAACGGTGACCGACCCGACGAAGGCGGCAGTCGCCGATGCCACGGTTACGTTGACCGATACGGCGACTAACAGTCCCCGAACAACAGCCACAAACGAAGTGGGAAGATACGTGTTCGCAAACGTCACGCCGGGAACTTACACGCTAACAATAAGCAAGGCGGGATTCCGTCTGGCGAAATTTGCTGATCAGGTTGTTAACGTCGGTTCGTCACTTACATTAAATGCTGCTTTGGAGATCGGAGCGACCTCGCAGACCGTGGAGGTCACCGCCACAAATTCCGAGCTGCAGACCATGAACGCTACTGTGGGCAACACGATCACTGGAATAGCGCTGGAGTCCTTGCCCAGTCTTGGCCGTGACGTGAGCACCTTCGCAACCTTGCAGCCTGGCGTTGCCCCCGACGGCAGCGTGGCAGGCGCCAACCAGGATCAGAATTCCTTTATGCTGGACGGGGGCAATAACTCGAGCGACATGGACGGCACGCAGAACACCTACACCGCGAGCTTCGCGGGCGATCCGTCAGGAGGGTTGATTAATAATTTGGTTACGGCAACTTCTCCCGCCGGCAGCCCGGGCGGCGGAGCCACGACGGGCGTCATGCCAACGCCAGTGGATAGTATTGAGGAATTCAAGGTCGGGACGACGAACCAGACCGCGGACTTTAATAGTTCGGCCGGCGCCGTAATCCAACTCATCACCAAGCGCGGCACGAATCAGTATCACGGCACCGTTTACGAATACTATCAGGATAACAACTGGGGTGCGAACTCCTTCGACAACAACGCCTCGGGGACGGCGCGGCCGAGCTACCATTACAGCCACTTTGGTGCAGCCGGCGGCGGGCCGCTAATCCCGAAGCAAATCCTTGGAGGCAAGACCTATATCTTCGCCAATTACGAAGGATTTCGATTTCCGAACTCGGTCACTGTTTCAAAGGCAACTCCTTCAGACGGTTTGCGGCTTGGTCTATTGCAATTCGGTGGTACCGTTTACAACCTGAATCCGGGAGCGGTCACATACCCTTCGAGCTCACCCGCCATCGGGGCGCTGGTACCCGGTACCACGTATCCTGGTTCGGGTACTACGCTTGACCCGCTGGGCCTGGGAATCAGTCCTACGATGCAGGCATTGTGGCAATTTATGCCGGAGTCGAATACAAGCTCGTGTAGCGGTCTCAGCCGGTGTGACAGTTTGAATGTGCTGAAATTTAAAGCCAACATGCCGGTTGTTTGGAATGACAACTTCGGAGTGGTCCGCCTGGACCACGATTTCGGACCCAAGTGGCACTTCAACTCCACCTACCGTTACTACAAGATGCAACGCGCCACCACGAACCAGGTCGACATAGGGGGTTTCTTTTCTGGAGATAAGCTCGGCGTGCCGGCTACCGCGTCCGCTCGTCCGCAGGTGCCCTGGTATCTGACGGCCGGAGTGACCACAAACATCACCACGAACCTGACCAACGATTTCCACTACAGCTTTTTGCGTAACTTCTGGGCTCGCGGTTCGCACATCCAGCCCCCGCAGGTAGCAGGCTTGGGAGGAGCGCTCGAACCCTTCGGCGAATCCTCCACTAACGTCCTCGCTCCCTTTAACGTTGACACCCAGAATGTGCGTACACGCTTCTGGGACGGCAAGGATCATATGTTTCGTGACGATCTCTCCTTGATCAAAGGCGCGCACTTCTTCCAGTTTGGTGGAACCTACCAGCGCAACTGGAACTATCACCAGCGGACCGACAACGGCGGCGGAATCAACTTTGAGGGGGTCTACTGGCTAGGTTCTAGTGTGGGAAGTCTTAATGGCATGAATATGGCAACGGGCTGTGGTGCAGCCGGCACATCTAGCTGTACTCCTGCCGCCATTACTGCCGCGGGTTTGGATGCGTCTTGGGCTCGCCTCTACGGCATCGCCCTGGGTGTGCCCGGCGTGACGGAAATCGCCTATACCCGTGTCGGGCCACAACTTACATTGAATCCGCCACTCACACCCGCGTTTGACCAAAGCACCATTCCTTTCTACAACGTGTACTTCAGTGACTCCTGGCGCATGAAGCCGACATTCACGTTCAACTATGGTTTGGGCTGGACCCTCGAAATGCCTCCGGTGGAGGCGCAAGGAAAGCAAATCTCATTTGTTGACCAGGCGGGCCAGCAGATTAGCACTGTGGCCTACCTCAACGCCCGCAAGGCTGCTGCTCTTCAGGGGCAGGTGTATAATCCAGTTGTCGGGTTCGCCCTGGTCGGCAATACCGACGGGGGAGACAAATATCCCTACAAACCCTTCTATGGCTCGTTTAGCCCACGCATCGCCGCGGCTTGGAATCCCAATTATGATGGTGGGATTCTCGGCAACGTGTTCGGGCATGGCAAGACGGTCATTCGGGGCGGTTTCGGCATCCTCTACGGCCGTCTAAACGGAGTGGACTTGGTGCTCGTACCGTTGCTCGGTACCGGTCTGATTCAGGCCGTCCAGTGTGTCAGCCCTCTAAATACTGGCAACGCCTGCGGCGGACCCAATGGAGCGACTGCTAAGACTGCGTTTCGCATTGGTCCAACTGCCAGTGGCTTCAATGGCCTGGTGGCCCCCATACCTGCTGCCAGTCCGACTCTGCCCCAACCGGATTTCCCCGGAATCAACGCCATCGCTGCCGGCGCCGGGGAAGGAATTGACCCAAATTTCCGGCCCAGCGTGAATTATCAGTTTGACTTGACCATCCAGCGTCAGATCAACAACAGAATCTCGATGGAATTCGGGTATATAGGCAGGAAGATCACCCACGAGTTTCAGCCCATCCAAATCAACTCCGTGCCGTACATGATGACTCTCGGCGGCCAGCGGTTCGACAAAGCTTATGGTCAGATGGTTATGCAATTCTGCGGCGGCAACGCGGGTTTGGCTGGCGGCGGCTGCACTAAAAACCTGTCTGCCGTGACTGCGCAGCCGTTCTTTGAGAACGCCCTGAACTCGGCGTACTGTACCGCGCCGGTGAAGGGAGTTACACCGGCGAATTGCACTCAGGCAGTGGCCTTAAACGAAGCTGCAAATATCCAGGCTGATAACGTCTGGACCATTTGGAGCGATCTGGATAACGGAAAGTTTAATTTCCCCAGGTCCATGATGAACACGCCTATTGCGGGTTCGGCCTTTGGGGGGAGTGGCCAGTTGTCCTCCGGCGTTGGCATGAACACCAGCCTCGGTTGGGGGAATTACAACGCGGGATTCGTTTCCCTGAAAACCGCTAATTGGCACGGCTTGACGATGCAGTCCAATTTGACCTATGGAAAGGCCTTGGGCACTGGGTCGCAAGTTCAGGCCACTAGCCAATACACCGCCATCGATCCGTTCAATATCGGCAATGATTACGGGGTGCAGCCCTGGGATCGCAAATTCCTCCTCAATACCTGGTTCGTGTACCAGCCCCCGTTCTTCCATGGCCAGCACGGTATCCTGGGACGGGTAGCGGGCGGTTGGACCATTGCGCCCCTTCTCTCCTATGGCAGCGGGCTCCCGCTGCAAGTTTCTCCTTCGGACAACGCTGGAAACGACACTTACGGAGGCGGTCAGGCCTTCGGCGAAGCCGATGGAACCAACTTCGGCGGCCAGCAAAATGCCATTCTCATCTGCCCGAACAACTTCGGCAGCTCAGTACACAATAACCCTGCGCCCAGCAAGTTGGGTTTGGGTTCAAACGGGTTCGGGCCGCAGTTCTTCCAAAATCCGGATGCTTCATATATGTGTTTCCGGAACCCGATCTTGGGTATAGATTCGGGACACAACGGTGGCGCGGGGAATCTTCGCGGCCTGCCTTTCTGGAACGTGGACTTGAGCGTCAAGAAGGACATTTTGGTCACGGAACGGTACCATATCGAGTTCTCGTCCATCTTCACGAACGTGTTCAACCATAACCAGTTCTACGATCCGGGCAACCCCGGCCTGGTCCTCGGCGAACAGGCGAATTGGGGTTTAGTGAATGGTCAGGTCAACACTCCGCGCAAGATTGAGCTTGGTCTGCGCTTTCGCTTCTGAACCGATTGATTCCCATGGAAAGGGGAGGCCAAGTCCGGGCTCCCCTTTTCTCTGTGGATTACCAATCAGACTTGGGGCGGTTCGAAGAAAGGGAAAAGCAACCGCATGAGTGCGTCCATCTCATCGACTTCCCGGACGGTTGTCAGTTCTCACCAAGGCCAATACGGCTAACGCTCCAGGGATAGGAAGCGCGCGCGATGAGGAGAAGCTTGCACGCCGATCTAGCCCCACTGTCTGCCCTTCAATCCTTGACACTTTCTCACCTTCTCATCGGCCGTTGGAGTAGTACTTCACGTCGACGTTCTCGTACATTATGGCGCTGGCGGCGTGGGCCTTTTCGTACGCGTCGATGTCGGCGGCGTGCTGCATCGAGGTGCCAATGTCGTCGAGGCCCTTGAGCAAAACTTCCTTTCGCGATGGAGCGATTTCAAACTTGAAGATCAAGCCGTGCTTGTCCGCGATGGTTTGGTTCGGCAGATTCACCGTCAGTGAATAGCCCTCTTCTTTCTCGGTGCGCTTGAAGAGTTCT
>Ga0307477_10004418_pt1 | contig 10246 bp, 11 predicted proteins | sample atmos_gasesECM2C_FD_203316 | JGI IMG/M metagenome (GOLD analysis project Ga0307477, IMG submission 203316) | Hardwood forest soil microbial communities from Morgan-Monroe State Forest, Indiana, United States - atmos_gasesECM2C_515 | ecosystem: Environmental > Terrestrial > Soil > Temperate... | reverse complement strand
ATCGCGCAAAAATACCGCCTGGTTGTCGACCCCACGTACCCGGTCGTTCCGCTTGCTTCCGTGACTCTTCGTCCGAAACACGGCATCCGCGTGAAGTTGCAGCGGCGTCCTGCCTAGTACTCATCCCTGGCGGTGCGCAGGCGATGCCTGTAAATTCCGTGCCAGGAATGCTGCCGGCTGCCCATGCGCGAGCATCCACCCATTGGCCTAACAAGCCGCCACGGGTGTTGCATGGCGCAACTCTGACGCGGTTGTTGTTCCGTATGCGTTTCACTTTTCCCGAGACGCCGATAGTGTAGATGTACAACCTCGCATCGCTCGAATCGAGGCCGACGGAGGGATCCGCGGCAAACCACACGGGCGTCTTCACGCTGTCGCCACTTTTCTTGAAGGTTTCGAGATTCAGGTACTTGCGCCCGGCAAACTCCGCAAAACCCATGGCAACGCTCCTTCGGGTATGATGCGCGCGATTTTACTGCGGGCACAAACAAAGTGGGACGGCCAAGAGTGTCCGTCCCATTGTTTCTTCGCCAGGATAAATCGATCTTTTTCTACGCCCGCCTGATTTTACTTCCGGACGTAGGTCATATCCTCCGTGAACGTATCTTTCTGATTTTTCTGGAAGGTCCAGGTGGTTTTGAAATGATCGTTGTCAATAAACGTGTAGACCGCGTGATGCATGTGCCCGTCATCGGCGCTCTTCATATTCGTCGCGCCCAGGAAATCGAAAGTTATCGTCTTCGACTCCGGCGCGTAAGTTCCCCGCATCGTCGGTTGGTTGCCCGCCATGCAGTAATGCGTCATCTTGACCTGGTCGCCGTCGAGGTAATACATCGTGATCATTTCCACCGGCTTGCCGTCCTCCACCATGCGGGACTTCTCTATCACGGCTGTGCCTCCAGAGGTCAGCTCCAGGTCCAGCGTCCCCCTGTTCATGTTCGTCTTGTCCGTCTCCCAGTGCCCCACCAGCGCCTTCAGCTTCTCGAACGCCTCCGCTCCTCCGCCGGGCCCCGCATTTGCCTGCATAGGCCCGATTCCAACGCCAAGAACCAGCACTCCCAGAATCTTCCCCAACTTTTTCATCGCGCTCTCTCCTTATCGAAAGTTTGTCGGACTCTTTCTAGCCGATCAACTGAACAAAATTCAAACCTATCGCGTGACTCCAGCCGTCTGCGGACCCACCCCATATTTTTGCGTGGCGTAGCCCACAATCAATCCAACGAGGCTGCCGGGAATAATGATCTCTTTGTAGTAGTGCTTGCCGGTGATGGCGTCGGGCATCGCGGCGATGGCAAGCGCGAGCAAGGCACCGATGGCCAGGCCGAACAGAATGCCCAGCGGCAGGGATTTCACTTTCCGCGCGAAAAATCCGATGAGGATTCCCCCAACCAACCCCTTAAAGGTGGACCCGATAATAATCGTTGCCATCTCGGGGCGCACCTCCGGCATAAACCATGCAGTCCCCCCATCGATTGCTCCCAACACGGCTCCGAGAAGAAGTCCCAGCAGGACTTTATTCATTGCGCGTCTCCATTCCGTCTTCTTCGATTCCTACCATTCCATACAACACTTCCAAAATTTCCTTTACGTCTAGCGCTTCAGGAAGACCAAAATCAGAACCCGCATCACTAAGTAGGCGGCAATCAGCAGGATAGCGGTCTGATGGCGGCGGTAAAACCGCCCGGAGCGTTCGAGCAGGCTTTCCCGGTAGGCGGTCACAGGCAGGCCATCGAGGTAGCGCGATACATCTTGTCCGAGCTGCGTCACGCTCTCATAACGCAACGCCGGCGTTTCCGCCATGGCCTTGACGCAGATGGCTTCGAGGGGCCGCGGCAGCCTGGAATTCCTTGTCGTCACCAGCATGGAGCGCAGGAGCGCTCCCAGCGAATAGAGGTCGCTTCTTGCGTCCAGATTCCGTATGTCGCCGCGCGCCTGCTCCGGCGACATGTAGCCGGGCGTGCCCATCACCGTGCCGTGGCCGGTCGCTTCCGAGATTTGTGTCGTATCGCCCGGTGTCGCTTCCTGCGGGGCCGATCCAGTCACGGTGGCCTCAGCGTCTTCGTCAGCAGCAGCCTGGCCGGTTCCATCCCGCAGAATCTTTGCCAGTCCCCAGTCCATCACGAGCACTTCGCCGAATGGCCCGACCATGATGTTTGCCGGCTTCAAGTCGCGATGGAGCACGCCGTGCGCATGAGCGAACGCCACCGCATCACAGATGCGAAGAAAGAGCCGCAGGCGGTCGGGCAGGGAATCCACCGTCGCGAGGTGCCCATCGAGCCGCTGCCCTTCCACAAATTTCATGGAGTAAAAGACGCGCCCGTCCGCAAGGGTTCCCACATCATGGACCGGCACAATGCCGGGATGCTCGAGCCGCGCCAGGACGCGTGCTTCGCGCGTCAAGCGTTTCGCCAATTCGCTGTTTTTTCCCGGCAAGTCAAGCACTTTCAGGGCGACGCGGCGCTCGAGCTTTGTGTCCTCCGCGGCATACACCACTCCCATTCCGCCGCGGGCCACGCGCTCGAGCAAACGGTAACGCGTTCCCTCGAAGTCCGGTGCATCCGCGCCGGCACGGAGGCGCTCAATCGATTTGTCGGAAAGAAATTTCATTTCACGTCCCAGCCAAAAACAGAGCGGGCTTCGCGTTGAAATTCCTCTTCGCTCGCGCAGATTTCCTGAAGGCGTTCGAGCGCGATTCTTCGAAACTCACGGCGGGCCCAGGCAAGCGCATTGGTCACATCCGTGACGGGGATGCCGTACTCGCGGGAAAGCTGCTCATAGGAAACATCATCGCTGCCATCCAGGTCATACGCTTCGAAGAGATGAAAAGTCTTCTCGCGTTCGCGTTCGACGCACAATGTGCGCAAATCCTCCACTGCAAGCGCGAAGAGGCTGCGGATCCATTCCTTTTCAAAAAATTCCTCGAGGGAATCCGGTGAGGGAATCGCCGCGGGACCCATCGCGGTTGAGTTCAATTCGCCTTCGGCGGCCTCAAAATCGAGCGGAACATGCGTGGCGTTGCCGCCGCGTTTCTGGCGGCCCGCGGCTTTTTCCGTGTTGGCCGCGAAGCTGTCGACGCATAGACGCAGATAGGTTCTCAGGCGGCTTTTCCGGGGATCGAAGCGCGCCAGCAGGTTGCGCTCAAGCAACTCAATGAAAAATCCCTGCGTCAGGTCCTGCGCATCTTCCGGCGGACGGTTCCATCGCAGGCGCACGTACTTGTATACGGGTTTCCAATACGCGGCGAACAGGGTTTCCAGCGCTCGAGCGCGCTCGTCGGGATTCTGGCTGCGCGCCGCCGCCACGACCGACCAGCGCGTCGCCGGGAAGCGGCCTCCACCTTGTGTAAGTGCGTCCTGACTCACAGAGTTAGCAATGTAAATCCCGGATAACGGCTTGGAGGGAAGTCTAAGCGTGAACTTTGGGGCTGGCAAGCGGGCGCGCGGCCGGCTGCGGGAACTTTTGATGCGATGTGATGGTGGCGTTGCGGTACGAAGAGCGGCTAGCTCTGGTGCCGAATGCGCTCGGCGAGGGCACGCGCTCTTTGCCGGGCAATTTCGACAAAGCGGGAATCCGCGGCAATCTGGTCCAGCACAGGAAGCGCGCGCCGGGGCTCGGGGAGCAGGCTGTGGTTGAAATCCGTTTCGAATTGCAGCAGCGCGTCGTTGATTCCCAAGCGGTCGTATTTCATGCGTCGCGCAATCAGGGAGAGGTGTTCCTGTTCACGCGCAAGACCTTCGAAGATTTGCAGCAACTGGTTGGCGGTGGAATTCAGCGTGTAGTTAAACTTTGTTTCATGCGCTTCCGAACCCTGCTCCCACCGAAACGTTTTTTCACCCAGATTGGCGATCTTCCGGTGTACGTCCAAGTCCTGTCCGCGGAAATGGTGCAACTGCGCGGCCAGGTCAAACATCTTTGCGCGCAATGAGGCGCTGATTTCGAATGGATTTGCCCCGCGTTCTTCGTCCAACTGACGAATTTCGTAGGTTGCGGCGTCGGAAGCTTCGTAAACAATGATCTCGATGAATTCAGGAGTGCTCGATTGGAAGACACGGCGGTAGGTAAGCTTCGCGCCTTTGGGCACGGCCGGCTGAGGTTCATCGGAAGCTGCGGAGACTTGAGCGACGGGCTTTGCCCGGGGCGCGGCGCTGCGGGCGGTGCTTGCAAATGCTCCGCAGAGAAGGAGACAAGCGCAGAGTGCGAGGAAAGCATGGCGATCGGAGGGCTTTCTCATTGAATTTATAGGATGCGCGGCAAAGGGTTTCGGTTTGTGCTGCCGGCCGCCGCTACCGCCAGACGCACGCCACGGGGCTTTTGCAGCGAGACGGCGTCGGGCAGCGCAAATCGGCGCCGCACCTGCTCCCTCTGCAAATGACATAGAGCGACTGCCAGAGCGTCAGCGGCGTCCGCGGGCTCCGGCGTTTCGCTCATGGACAGCAACGCCCGCACCATCAATTGCATCTGGCGTTTGTCCGCTTGCCCGTGTCCGGCGATGGATGCCTTCACTTCCCGTGGCGCATAACTGTGTACCGCCACGCCATGCTGTGCCGCCGCCAGCAGCACCACCCCGCGCACTTCCGCCAGCCGCAGCGCCGTTCGCATGTTCAACGCCGTGAAAACACTTTCCACGGCGATCGCGTCCGGCGAGAATTTTTCGATCAGACCGCAGAGCAGCGCATGCACATCCTGCAGCGCGGCACTGGCGCACTCCTTCTGCCGCTTTGCGGTGACTCGCAATGCACCGTAATGCAACATGCGGCAGCGCCGTCCGTCGCTCTCCACGATGCCATATCCGGTCGGCCCAGCCGCCGCGGGATCCACGCCAAGCACCCGCACCCAGCCGCGCTCTTCATTTCCGATGCGCACGGCCATCAGTCTACGGCCATCGCCAATCTGCTGCCACAAGTTTGTGACATTCCGTTATCACAAAAGAAATGCGGCCATCCAGTTTCGCCAGGATGGCCGCGAAGACAGGAAAGCAACTTAGTTTGCGCCGACCGCCGCTTGAATCTCCGATTCGTCAATGTCGAAGTTTGCGTAGACGTGCTGCACGTCGTCATGCTCTTCGAGGGCTTCGACGAGCCGCACCATTTGCGTGGCCTGGGGCCCGGTCAGCTTGATGTAATTTTGCGGCACCATCCCGAGCTCCGCCGACGCAGGCGTAATCCCGGCCTTTGCGAGCGACTCTTTCACGGCTTCAAACGCTTCCGGCGGCGTCACGATGTACCAACTGGAGCCATCGTCTTTCATGTCCTCCGCGCCGGCTTCCAGCACGATGTCCAGCAACTTGTCTTCGCTGGCCTGATCTTTGGGGACAACGATCTCGCCTTTCCGGTGAAACATCCAGCCGACCGCGCCCGCTTCGGCGAGGTTGCCGCCGTTCTTGCTCATGAGATGGCGGAAATCGCCGACGATGCGGTTCCGATTGGTGGTCACTACCTGGATCAGGATTCCCACGCCGCCCGGGCCGTAACCTTCGAAGGTTGCTTCTTCGTACTGCTCGCCTTCGAGCTGCCCCGTGCCGCGCATGATGGCGCGCTCGATGTTGTCGTTCGGCATGTTTTCATTCTTACCAGCGAGAATCGCGGTGCGCAGCCGCGGATTCGAATTGGGGTCGCCGCCGCCGATCCGGGCGGCGATAGTGATCTCCCGGATAACCCTTGTGAAGACGCGGCCGCGCTTCGCGTCGGTGGCCGCCTTCTTGTGCTTAATGGTGGCCCATTTTGAATGCCCAGACATGACACTGCCTCTTTGTCTTGCGCGACCCCAACCGAGTCGGGGTCCACATTGAGTGAAATTTTGCGCCGCAGAGCGGTCGCTCGGGAAAAGCAACACCAGTGCGGAAACCTACGGTGAACCGCAAACCCCTGCGGAACCTCTGGCAGTTTAGCACAGTCAGTCTTCGCGGGAAACCGGGTATACTCCACTCCGGGGCACCTCCTTGCGCTCGAGAAAATCGCGCAAATCCGCCGGGAATCGCCGGAAAGCAGCGGAGTGGCGTCATGCCTGATTGCCGCTACCGCGTGCTAGCGATCGCGACTCACCCGGCCCAATATCAAGCGCCGCTGTTCCGCCGGATGGCAGCGCGGACGGACCTTGATCTTCACGTCGCGTACTGCACATTGCGCGGTGCGGAAGCGGCACACGACCCGGAATTTGGCGCGACCGTCAAATGGGACATCCCGCTGCTCGATGGTTACGCCTGGACGCACGTTCCGAACAAAGGGTCCGGCGCAGATTCCTTTTTCGGGCTACGCAACAGCGGCATCTGGAAAATGATTCGCGAAGGGAAGTTCGATGCGGTGCTGTGCTATGTGGGCTACGTGCGAGCATCGTTCTGGATTGCTTGCCTGGCCGCGAAGCTTTCGCGTACGGCGGTTCTGTTCGGCACAGATGCGACCACCCTGACTCCGCTCGACGGCCGCATGTGGAAGCGTCACGTCAAACGGATCTTTTGGCCATTTCTTTTCCGCATCGCGGATCAGGTGATTGTTCCCTCGTCGGGGAGCGTTGCGCTCATGCGTTCGCTGGGACTGCCCAAAGAGCGCATCACGATGACGCCCTACGTCGTCGATAATGATTGGTGGCTCGCCGAGTCCGCCCGGGTGGACCGCGCGGCTGTCCGCACCTCCTGGGGCGCCTCACCCAAGAGCACCGTAATTTTGTTCTGCGCGAAACTGCAGCCGTGGAAGTGTCCACTTGATCTATTGCGGGCGTTTGCGAAAGCGAAAATTTCGGACGCGTTGCTGGTATTTGTCGGCGAAGGTCCTCTGCGGCAGCAACTCGAAGCCGAAGCCGCACTCATCGGCGTGACGTCTTGCGTGCGTTTTCTCGGGTTCGTCAACCAAACGCAGCTTCCGGGCATCTACACGGCTGCTGACTTGATGGTGCTTCCATCCTCGTACGATGCTTTCGGCGTGGTTGCAAATGAAGCCATGCTTTGCGGGTGCCCGGTTGCTGCGAGTGACCACGTCGGAGCCGCGCGCGATCTGATTGCACATGGACGCACCGGCTTCGTTTTTCCTTGCGGCAACGTCGAGGCGCTTGCCGCAATTCTGCAGCAGGCTAGTGCGGAGCCCACAAGACTTTCTGCGATGGGGCGCGCGGCGCGCGAGCGCATGGAGTCATGGTCACCGCGCGAAAATATCCAAGCAACGCTGGCGGCCGTGGCGCTCGGAGTCTCCCGCAAAGTTGGGCTTCCGATTCCGCCATCCGCCCAACCGAGCGCAGAGGCCGCAGGTCCGCGCTCCTCAAGGGGCGCTCCGCAGAAGCTCCCCGAATGAAACTGCTGGTCTATTCGCATTACTTCGCGCCGAGCATCGGCGGGGTCGAAACCATCGTGCTTGGGCTCAGCCGCGGACTCGCCGACCTTCGAATGGCGAATGGAGCGCCGGAATTTGAGATTACCGTCGTCACAGACACACCTGCCGGAAATTATGACGACCGCGCGCTACCTTTTCGCGTTATCCGACAGCCCGGCCTGTTTTATCTGTGGCGGCTTGTCCGTGCGTGCGACGTCATCCACGCTGCCGGACCCGCTCTTTTGCCGCTCTTTCTCGCGAGGCTGGCCGGCAAGCCCGCCGCCGTCGAGCATCACGGCTATCAGGCGATTTGTCCGAACGGAATTCTTGTCCATCAGCCGGACCGCTCCGTATGTCCCGGGCACTTCCAGGCGAGACGCTATGCGGAATGCTTGCGCTGCAACGCTCAGGAAACGTCGTGGCTGCGGAGCTGCAGGAATTTGTTTTTGATGTTCCCGCGCCACGCGCTCACGCGGCGAGCTGCGGCTAATGTTGCCGTGAGCCAGCATGTGATGCAACGTCTAGCGATGCCGCGTTCGACGGTCATTTATCATGGTATCGACGATCCGTTATCGACTACGGGTTCCTCGAACCCTTCTCCCGAAAGAATTTGTTTTGGCTATGCCGGCCGGCTGGTCCAGGAAAAGGGAATTCCCGTTCTGCTGCAAGCAGTGAAGAAACTAATCGGCGAAGGCCACCAGTTCGAAGTGCGGCTCATCGGAGACGGCGATGAACGGCCGAGCCTGGAAGAGAAGATCGGCCGGGAGCATCTGGGGAGCTGCGTCCGCATCACCGGTTATTTGACTGGCACGGCGTTGTTGGATGCACTTCGCGATGTGCAGGTGTTGGTGATGCCGTCCAACTGGGAGGAGACGGCGGGCCTCGCTGTCATCGAGCAAATGATGCGCGGAAGGCTTGTAGTCGTGGCTGATATTGGCGGGCTTGGCGAGATTGTCGGCGACGCTGGTCTCCGATTTACGCCCGGAAACGCCGATGCACTCGCGGATTGCATGAGAACGGTGCTGCGCGATCCCTCACTGATAGAGTCTTTCGGCCGGACAGCGCGCGAGCGCGCACTCAGGCTCTTCACGCGGATCCGAATGACAGAGGGGCACGCGCGATTCTATCGCGGAATTTTCCGCGAGAGCGAAAGCTGAGGTATGACGACGGTAAAGGCAAAACCTTTCGCGCGGCTCATCAGGGCGCTTCCTGGAACGCACGAGCGGGTCGTCGAGACCGCTTTGCGTTACAAATCACCGGGTGCGCGCGCACTGGAACTCGGCGCAGGAAGCGGAGCACTGGCGGAGCGTCTTCAAGCAGCAGGTTTCAGCGTAACCGCAGCGGATATCGAGAACTATTTCGAGCTGGAAACGGAGTTTTTGCAGCTGGACCTGAACGATCGGGATTTTGAGCGGGCGCTGCCTTCTGAATTTGATTTGATCACTGCGGTCGAAGTGATCGAACACTTGGAAAATCCTACGGCCTTCTTGCGTAGCATACGCAGACTCCTGAAGCCCGATGGGGTTGCGATTCTCACGACGCCGAATGTGGAAAACGTTCCGGCGCGATTGAAATTTCTCCTGCGAGGAGAGGTGCGAGCAATGGACAAACTCGCGCCTGACCACGTTACGCCGATACATCTCGACCTGTTTGTTCGGAAGATTGTTCCGCCGAGCGGTCTGGTGTTGGTCGAACATTTTGTCCACCCCGAGAACGATTTTCCGCTGACGGCGCGCAGATACTTTGTGCCGTTCTTTCGATTGCTTGCACCTTTTATGAGAGGTTCCGCACTAACCGGAGACTGCCATTTTTTTGTACTCAAGAGAGCCGAGACGCAGAAATGACCATTGACTGGCGGGGGCACGGCTTGATCCCACCGCGCACGCATCCTCTGGGTAAGTTACTTCGTCTACCCCTTGCGCTGCTACCCAGAGATTCCGTTGTGCCAATTCTCGCTGGGCCATTAAGAGGAAAGAAGTGGGTCGTGGGTTCCAGCGTGCACGGCTGCTGGTTCGGAAGCTACGAATCACAAAAACAACGATTCGTTGCTGAGGCTTTGAGGCCGGGCCAGGTAGTGTATGACGTCGGCGCAAACGTAGGCTTATATTCGTTGCTGGCTTCCGGGGCAGTCGGGCCTAACGGGAGCGTCTTCGCTTTTGAGCCTGTCACCGAAAACGTCTTCTACTTGGAGCGGCATTTAGCGCTGAATGGGATTTCAAATTGCACCATTGTGCGGGCAGCAGCTTGTGCGCAAGACGGCACAAGACAATTCGATATCTTGGATGACCGGAGCAGGGGCAGGCTTTCGGCAGATGGGACCGAATCTGTGCCCACCATTCGGCTGGATTCCTTCCACGAGGCAGATCGAGAGAGGCGCCGACCCCATTTTGTGAAAATCGACGTGGAAGGAGGGGAGGCGGAAGTTCTGGAAGGGGCCGTGGCGTTATTGAAAGAGAATTCCCTAATTGTTTCTGTTGCCACACACAGCTCTGAGCTCGATGTTTACTGCAATAGATTGCTCACCTCCCTGGGTTACAGCGTGCGTCAAATCGGCGCCTATGATCTGTGGGCAACTAAGGATTGAATCGAAGTCTTCAGCCGAGGTTGAGACTCCGGACATCTATGCCTCCTGAGGTGCTGTTTCACCTTTGCTACCGGACGTATGATGGAAAGAACTCAAGTCCCGCAGTGAGAAGGCTTGAGCTCCAAGAATCGAGATTCGATTGGGTTCGCGTGCGATGACAGCAAAGTCAATCTCTGTTGAAAAGGATGCCGGCGCAGGGGACACGGCGTGGTTTGAGGCCGCTGCATGAGATTCGGTACACATGCAATGCCGGCGCAGTTCCGCCGCAGTTCCCTGATTGCTTTCGGGCTTGTCCTCTTTGTGGCGGTTGCTGGCTACCAAGCTTCCCAGCTCATATTGTCGGGCGACACTTCAGGTCTGATCC
>Ga0307477_10004416_pt1 | contig 10248 bp, 7 predicted proteins | sample atmos_gasesECM2C_FD_203316 | JGI IMG/M metagenome (GOLD analysis project Ga0307477, IMG submission 203316) | Hardwood forest soil microbial communities from Morgan-Monroe State Forest, Indiana, United States - atmos_gasesECM2C_515 | ecosystem: Environmental > Terrestrial > Soil > Temperate... | reverse complement strand
CCATACGCTGCGATAAAGTTCCTTGCCCATCCTGGCTCGCGCTGACACCGGACGCCTGAGTTCCCATAGGAAGCGCCACCCTGACTGTATTGAGATCAACGCGATTGTTCGTGGCGAGCAGCAACAGGCGCTCGATCATGTTTCGTAGCTCGCGGACATTTCCCGGCCAGCCATAACGCTGCAATTCGGCGATGGCATCGGCGGTAAACTCGGCAAACTTCCAATTGTTCTGGCGTGCGATCTGTTTTTCGAAATGATCGATCAAAATCGGAATATCGTCGCGGCGCTCGCGCAATGGCGGCAGCGTGACAGGAAATACATAGATGCGATGAAAGAGGTCCTGACGGAACTTGCCCTCGCGCACCTGTGCTGCCAGGTCGCGATGAGTAGCAACGATCACCCGCACATTGACTTTGACCGTGCCGCTTCCGCCGATGCGCTCTACTTCGCCCTCTTCCAGAACCCGCAGCAGCTTGGCCTGCATGGAGAGCGGCATATCGCCGATCTCGTCGAGAAAGAGCGTGCCTCCGCTCGCCTGCTCGAATTTTCCCAGATGCCGCGCAGCCGCCCCGGTGAACGATCCTTTCTCGTGTCCAAAGAGCTCACTTTCGATCAACTCGGCGGGAACCGCCGCACAGTTCAGCGTGATGAACGGCCCGGAGCAGCGTTGGCTCTTCTGATGCAGAGTGCGTGCCACTAGTTCTTTTCCAGTGCCGGTTTCGCCCAGAATGCAGACCCGAGTCTCGCTGGCGGCGACGCGCTCCAATTGCGCCATAAGGCGCGACATGACTTCGCCTTTCCACACCAGCTCGTGCTTGCCGAGGGTGCCGCGCAATTCGCGGTTTTCCGCTTCCAGTCTTGTGAGGCGGACTGCGTTCTCCAAAGTGAGCAGAAGCTTTTCAGTCGAGATCGGTTTCTCCAGGAAATCGATGGCGCCAAGTTTCGTGGCCCGGACCGCCATCTCGATGTGCGCTTGTCCCGACATCATCACTACAGGCGTCGTGACTCCTAGCGCTTTGATCTCTTCGAGAAGGGCAATCCCATCTTTGCCCGGCATCACAACGTCCGAGAGGATCAGATCGAAGGTCTGGTTCTTTACCAGTTCGAGTGCGCGTGTGGACTGATCGCAAACCGTAGCTTCGTGTCCTGCGAGGCGAAAGGCGCGGGACAGCGAAGCCAGGGTATTGGGCTCGTCATCGATGATCAGCAAGTGCGCCTTGGCCATGACTACACTTTACCTGCGAGCACGTCTGCAGCCGGCTGCTTTTCCGGTTTCCGCTGAAACTCCATGCGAAACGTTGTCCCTTCTCCCGGACGACTCGAGACGGTGATGCGCGCCCCGTGATCGCTGATCACGGATTGAACGATGGCGAGTCCCAATCCGGTACCGTGTTGCTTGGTGGTGTAGTAAGGAGTGAATAAACGGCCGGCCTCTTCTTCGGTGAGTCCGGCTCCGCTGTCGGAGATTTCGACCGTCAGATTATGGGCGGCGGACGACGTAGCGATGCGCAATGTGCCGCCGTTTGGCATCGCGTCAATCGCATTCAACACCAGGTTCTCGAAAGCACGCCGAAGCAGGTCAGGATCTCCTGCGATAGTGGCCTTCTCGCTGCTAAACGCGGTCTCGAGCGTGATCACGGAATTGCCTGACGCGAGCTGCGGCGCAAACAACTTAACGATCTCTGCAAGAAGGTTATTCACATCCACGGTCTCCAACTGTGGCGCCGGCATCTTGGAGAAATCGCTGAAGCGTCCGACGATCTTTTTCAGATTACTCAATTCGGCCAGCAGCGTGGCCGTGCTTTCACTGAAGATTTCATCGAACTCCGTGGAACTCTGTTGGCGCGCTTTCATCAAGTTCTCGACGGTGATTTGCAATGGGAAGAGCGGGTTTTTCAGCTCATGCGCCAGCCGGCGCGCAAGTTCGCGCCATGCCGCTACGCGCTCTGCCTGAACAGCACGGTCGCGCTGTCGCAGCAGTTCGCTGGTCATCTGATTGAACGATGCGATTAGCCGTGCGACCTCATCCTTTTCGTTCAACGACTCAGCATCAACTTTTCGTTCCCAATTGCCGGCAGCAACATCCTGCGCCGCTGCGGACAGGTCTTCGATGGGACGGCTGATGCGGGTTGCCCACCATCCGCTGGCCAGAACGCTCATAAGGATTCCCGCTAGCCCGGCGATCACACCGATGCTCCGAATTCGATCCTGAAGGTCGTTCAGTTCGCGCCGGCTGCTCGCCACCACCAGGATTGCCAGCGGCTGCCCGGAAGATCTTCCCATTAGGGGAATCGTGTGGACAATGAAGATTCCATCCGCCGTGTCGTCAAAGCGCACCCGCCCTCTGACTTCGGCAACTCCATTGCGAGATTGTTCGATTACCGGTTTGAGTGCGGCTGGCAGACTTACGGGACCCGAAGGATCCTCCAGTTCGCCAGAGTCCCCACTCGCGCTCGGTTGCCAGAGCAGCAGGCGCGTGCCCTCGGGCAGCACCAGACTGCGAAGAAAGCTTGAATCGATGCGCCGTCCGGCCACAAGATAGAACTTACGATTGGCGCTTGTCGTCTCACGCTCGCCCAGCTCATGTACAGTCAGCAGCGCCAGCTGATTTCCCTGCTGGGTCTCTTCATAGCGTAGGAAAGCCGGCTCATGACTCCAGTCTGAGCTCTCAGTCACCCATGGCTCGCGCAAGCCGAAACGGGCAGGCCATTGCGCCGAGGAGATGATCGTTCCGTCCTGGGTGAGGATCTCGAGAAAATCGAGTTGCTGCTCGGCCGCAAGCGACGGAGCGAGATTCAGATATGGCGCTGGGTCTCCACTCGGAGTGCTGAGCGCCAGTACCATGCTGCGGATTTGCTGAGAGCTCGCGATCGCGCTGGCGCGAGCCTCCAATGTATGGCCTTGCAAGGAAAATTCACGATGAAATTGGCCGATGATGGCAACGGTCCGCTGGTCGTCGAGCCGTTGAAAGACCCTCCTCGCGCCAGCAGCAACGGCGTATGAAACCAGAGCAACAGTTACGACTACTATGCCTCCGAAAATCAGCAGCAACCGCGCACGCAGGTTCACTGCGAAGCCTCCATCCACATGTAACCCCAATTAAGCTCCCCCCACCCACTTATCCGCCAATCATGCACACGGCTTCCCCCGGCAAATTTCTCGGGAATGTGCGCGATGGGGATCACGGAGAAATCCTTCAAAGTTTCGCTCTCGATCGAGTACAGGGCTTCGAGGCTGGTGGCGGCCTGCGGCTTCTGCAAGGATGAAATTGGCAATAGCGAGCCCAGGCCGGCGAGGGCCGTTGCAGGATTAGGCGATTCGATTCTTAAACGGACGACGGTGGCGTCCGCGTTCGAACTGCGAACATTGGTCTGCGACGCGGGCTGCAGGCCAATGCCTGCCTCGCGCGCGTTGACCGCTACGCGCTCAGCTATCAGTTTTGCCAGGGGATCGCGGGCATCGTATCCAATCGAGAGGGGAGTCACGGCTCCTGCCTGTGTCGCGAGCCGTCTCGCCGCGGAGAGATCCTGCGTCACGGTGAAAAGGTGGGCATATCCCGAGATCCACTCGGGCAGGAGCGACGCACTTGGTTCTCCCTGGCGCCGCAACAGGACAGTAAAAATCGAATTACGGTCGAGAGAACGCGAGATGGCTTCGCGCAGCCGTGGATCGGATGTTGCCGGACGATTCGGTGCAAAGACCATTGCGACCAATTCGATCGGCTCCGCCGCCTGGGATTGGCTAGTGACTGATCCCGGCTGCGGCACGTCACCCTCGACCAAATCAGCGTGGCCCATTTGCAGATCGACGTTCTGGTCGGCCAGCGTCTTACCCATCTCGAAGTGCAGGGAATCGAGAAAGGGGCGGCCTTGCCAGGCTTGGTCAGACGCCTTGAGGTCGATCTGCTGCCCGGGCCGGAACTCGCCAAGTTGGAAGGGACCGCTGCCGATCCATCGTCCATCATTGCCGGCCAGACAGATGGAATTGCGCGGCTCAGCTAGCTCGTAAGGAAGATCGATCAGAGGCGTATCAGACTGAATCAGCACCCCTCCGCCTTCCGCGCGTACGCGCCAGTTCGGGTTCGCCAAGGCTAACGATGCAATGGCTATTTGCGGCGTCAACGTTGCCCCAGAGTGAAAGATCACATTCTTACGCAGTGTGAAATACCAGGAGCGCCCATCTCGCTCGCTTCGCCACGAAGTTGCGAGCGAAGGGCGAGGTTCACCATTCGAGTCGAGTCCGATTAAGCGATCGCACACGCAACTGAGGAGCGTATCGCGCAGAAAATCGTCGTCCGCGACTGCCTTCGATTGCGCGTCGAAACTAGTGAGGATTCCTCTTATCTCGACGGATAGAGTGCCGCCGAAGTGTGGACGAGTCGCTGCCCAAGCAGCGGCGCCGACGCTAAGCGCCGCAGCGAGCAGTAAGAAGATACGCTTCATAACGTCCGGAAAGAGATGCAACCACGGCCATCGCCTGTTGACGATCGGAGGATGTCTTGAGACTCAGCACCGCTCCTGAAAATAAAACCGCCTCCGAAGCGGCGCGGAAATCGGAATTCGCGGCCTGAAACGCGGTTATGGCATCGTTCGCATAGAAATCGCTGGCTGCCGTGATGAGAATCAGATCCGTCTGGCACGAACTTTGAATGCCGGAGATACTGCTTCCCCATTTTGCGGCAATCGTCGAGGGAGTCCGGTGGCTTGTCGACAAGGCTCGAATGCGTCCATCTGCTCCGGCATAAATTACGCGATCGCTAAGAATTGCCGCTGAATAAAAAGGGCCAACATTCTCGCCTTCGCTACCTGCACCGCTGATCACGCCATTGAAGTAATTCCGATTCGCGGAATAGAAGCCGAGCATGCGTCGCTCGTCATTCAGCGGCCAGGGGTCGTCACTGACCCTGCACGTCACAGTCGCCGTCCCTGTAACTACGCCGGTGCAATGCAAGCCTGGCAGATAAGCGTCGAAGCTGCTGCCCTGATCGGGAACGATGCGGCCCCGCAGGTCACGACTTGGCATCGGGTCCGATCCCAGGGGCTGAGTCTGGACCAAATGCCATTGCGAAGATTGAAGCAGGTAAACCTGCACCGATGTGGGAGTGAGCGCCAGCAGGTGCGCGCCTTCTGCGATTTTGTTTTCGAGCAGCGCGACGTCGAGCAGCGGAGTGTCGGAGCTGATCAGGAGCGTGCGCGACAGCGCCACTAAGCCGCCCAAAGCATCTGTGTCCTTTTTAGGTCGCGGCAGCTCGAAGACAACGCTCTGCCTGGTGGTCGCGCTGGTAATCTCCGCAGTCCACACATAACTGCCGACGTTCTGGCCCAGCGTAACGGAGATTGAGCCCTCGCTCTCGCCAGCTTTCGTCAGCTTCCAACCATGGGTCTGAAGCTGGCGCTCTAACTCGGCGCGAATCGAGGAGACCGTGGATTCTCCGAGAGAGGATTGGTTCCTGACACTTAAGGAGGCAGTCTCGGGTGCGCTATGGCTTGTAAGCTTCGATGCAAATTGAGCCACGGCGGAATTGAAGTCCTGGCTCAATGACGACGAAGTCGTGACTACCAAAAACATCCCTGCCAAGAGCCATCCGCGGACCGGTTTCACCATGAGATAGGCGGAGTTTAGCACGCGCTTTGCTGAGAACGGCGCATTCGCTGGGACTCAAGTTCGGGAGGTAGTCAAACGCTCAACGCCATTCTAGTCAGTACTCCATATGGCGACTTTTCCGGAGTAACCATTGCCTGTCGCGAGACGATCAGCGTCTGCTCCAGAGCGAACTGCCCGGAGAGAACCGCGTGGCTAACCATATCGGTATAGACCATCCAGCTCGAGCCGGGTGGAAACTCCCAATGCTGCTTGGGACAATTCTGCTGGAACGCGGAGTTCTCTTTGAGATAGTTGTGAAAACGCATCATGAATTCATCGTACGGAGAACGCTTCAAGGACGGAATGAGCGCACCCAATCCCAGTGCGGTCAACGCGCGTTTCCCTGTGTTAGTTTCCATCGACGACGGCAGGGGCACGGCATGGCCGTTCAGCTTACCTGCGCGCATCTTTTCCACGAGCACATCAAAGGTTTCCGTCGTGATCCAATTGCGAGTTCTTTGCGGATTGATGTTGTTAAAGAATCGCAGAATGCGGTCGCCATGGGTCGGACGCGTGGGAAAAGCGTCGGTGTGCAGAAGATCGTTGCGCTTGCGCAGCGCCAGGTCGCGACTCTGCTCTTCTTCCGGACGGTAACTGGCGTAATCCACTTTCCACTGCGCCTGATATGGAGCCAGAAAAGTGCGAAGGAAGGCAGTCACGTCATCGGAGTAGCGCCGCATGATTCCGCGCAGCCGCTCGGCGCTTGCCGCATTCTGAGCGTCGAAACCAGTGATGCGATCTTCGAGTGGACGATAGGCGATGTTCTTGTGATAAGCTCCGCCGACCTGCTGATGTCCGATCAGGAATCCGAGATCGTCGCTCGATATCGCAACCGGAGTCTTGGGAAAGAAGAGAATGTCTCCTGCCTCAAGCTGCGCGCAATAATTTCGCAGCCGTTGCGCATCATCGAGCCCAGGTCCCAGATCTGAGCTGCTAATGGTTACCAGTTGCATTGTGGCTAACGTTTTCTTTCGCGGAGAAAGAAGACCGTGGTTCCCAGCCACGCGATCACAAATATGCCAAGTGCCGCGGGCGCAGCGAAGTCCCGATAGGCCGCCGAAAAGTCAAGTATCTTGTGCCGCATAGCTCCGGCGATGCCAAGGACCACAATGGCCGAGAGGTTCAGCAGGAAAAAAGAGATCACTGCCAGGAAGAGCGCGGCAAAAGTAGCTTGGATAAACGTATAGGAGATCGAAGGACGGCGTTCCCGCATCAATGCCGAGGGAATGCGGATCTCCTTCATCTCGATAGAAGGCATGTAATTATCTTATCTTGTCAGGCGAGCTAATGGAGCGATGGTGACCGCGCTGGGTACAATGCTTGTTCCGCTGGCTTGTGAGGAGAAATGGCGATCGCGGCCGTAGCGAAACTGGAAGACGAGTTTAACTCCACCGACAGGCCTGCCGGCCCATGCGTAATGGTGGTCTTCGGAGCGGCGGGCGACCTTACCAAACGCAAACTTGTTCCTGCGCTCTACAACCTTGCCAAGGAGCGCCTGCTCTCGGAGAACTTCGCCGTAGTGGGCGTGTCTTTCGACGATCTAAGCGATGACGCGTTTCATCAGCAGATCGCTCAGTTTCTCGATAAAGAGGATCACGGCAGCGACTCCTGGCGCTGGTTCAATGAGCGCATCTGCTATCAACGCGGCGACTTTGGCGACGAGAACACCTATACCTCGCTGAGCAAGCGGCTTTCTGAAGTCGATACCCGATTTGGAACTGAGGCCAACTATCTTTTCTATCTCGCGACCGCGCCAAAGTTCTTCGCCGAAATCGTCCGGCAGTTGGGCCATTGCGGACTGGCGCGCGAAGAGAACGGTCATTGGCGGCGGGTAATCATTGAGAAACCTTTCGGACACGACCTGGAGTCGGCCAAGGCGCTGAATGCGCAGATTCAAAGCGTGCTTGACGAAGAACAGATCTACCGCATCGACCATTATCTGGGGAAGGAGACGGTGCAGAACCTGCTTGTGTTCCGCTTCAGCAACAGCATCTTCGAGCCGCTCTGGAACGACCGCTACATCGATCACGTGCAGATCACGAATGCAGAAACGGTAGGCGTCGAACGGCGCGGGGGATACTTCGATAATGTGGGCACCATGCGCGACATGGTGCCGAACCACATCATGCAACTCATCAGTCTTACAGCCATGGAGCCGCCGGCCTCATTCAAATCGGAGGCCGTGCGCGACGAGCAGGCGAAAGTTCTGCATGCCATCAAACCCTTCTACTCCGATGAAGTATTGTTAAACACGGTCCGAGGTCAGTATGGCGAAGGCAGAATTGGGGACACCAATGTGCCAGGCTATCGCAGCGAACCCGGGGTTGCTCCCGATTCGAGAACCGAGACCTTTGTTGCCCTGAAGCTGGCAATCGACAACTGGCGCTGGGCGGGGATTCCCATCTATGTGCGCACCGGCAAACGCCTGGCTGAGCGGCACACCGAGGTCACTATTCAGTTCAAGAAGACTCCGCTCGAGATTTTCCAGGATACGGTGGGCCATAAACAGCGCACCAACCAGCTCGTAATCCAGATTCAACCGGAAGAGGGAATGATGCTGAGTTTTGGCGCAAAAATCCCGGGCTCGACGGTGCGTGTCGGCTCTGTGGACATGAGCTGCGAATATGCCGAGTACTTCAAGAGCGAGCCCAAAACGGGATACGAGATCCTGCTGTACGACTGCATGATTGGCGATCCCACACTGTTTCAGCGCGCCGACATGGTCGAGGCCGGATGGAGCGTCGTCGATCCGGTGCTCGATGTCTGGCGAGCGGTCTCGCCGCGCAAGTTCCCCAATTACGCTGCAGGCACTTGGGGTCCGAAAGAATCAGACGGCCTGCTCGAACGCGATGGCCGCAAATGGAGGACAATTACATGATGATTCTCGCCGGAGATATCGGCGCTACCCACAGCCGTGTAGCCGCCTTTCGCGCCGAGGGCAACAAGCTCCCCTTGGTCGTGGAAAAGATTTATGACAGCCAGGACTATAACGGGCTTGCCGACATCGCAGGGAACTTTATCCGCAGTGAAGGAATCCCGGCGCAGAGCGCGTGCTTCGCAGTGGCTGGCCCAGTACGCGGCGGCACGAGCAAAATCTCTAATCTGCCCTGGACCATAGATTCGAGAGAACTCGCCAGACAACTAAGCCTGAATACGGTCGCATTGATTAACGATCTCGAAGCTTATGCTTACGGAATCGACTCATTGGGCTCGAGGGATTTCATCACACTTCATCCCGGATCGGAAGATGCCGAAGGGAATACTGCGGTCATCTCCGCAGGCACGGGTTTAGGGGAAGCAGGACTCTTGTGGGATGGAGCCCGGCAGCACCCCTTTGCTTGCGAAGGCGGACATGCCGACTTTGCTCCACGCAACGATATTCAGATCGAGCTTTTGAAGTACCTGCTGGCGCGATTCAAGACCGTCAGTTATGAGCGTGTGCTGGCTGGGCCAGGGATTAAGAATGTCTATGATTTTCTGCGTGACACCAAGCGCCAGGAGGAACCAGAATGGCTGCGCGAACAGATGGAGGCGGCCAAGGACCCGGCTGCCTTGATTTCGCAGCTTACGTTGGAGAAGAAAGCGCCAATTTGCCAGCAGACGATGTCGATCTTCGTGAGCGTCTATGGCGCGGAAGCGGGAAACTGTGGCTTGAAGTTCATGTCCCTCGGCGGCATGTTCATCGGAGGCAGCATCGCGGCGAAGAACGTTCCACTTATGCAGGGACCGGAGTTTCTCGAAGCTTTCTTCGACAAGGGACGCATGCGCTCCCTATTGCAAGACATGCCGGTAAAGATCGTACTCAACGACGACGCCGGACTGTTGGGAGCGGCACGCTACGCGTGCATCCAAAAGGCATTTGGAGCGCCAAAATGGGGATAGTCTTAAAGAGATGATAGAGACGCAGCATGCTGCGTCTCTATTAAGCTGACGGGAATATCGATTCAATCCGAACCTCCAATGAACAATCCCACACAATGCGACTTCCTGCTAATGCGCTATGTTCCCGATCCCTTCAGGAACGAATTCGTAAACATTGGCGTGCTCCTGTTGGCGCGGGATCGCGACTTTGCCGATGTTCGGTTCGCGCGCGACTGGTCGCGGGTGCGATGCCTAGATCCGCAAGCGGACATCGAAATTCTCGACGAACTTGAAAAAGATATTCGCGTCCAACTGCAATCGAGTCAGGATTCACGCAAGCGACTGCTGGATCGCCTGCAGGAAACGCTTTCCACCGGATTGCAGCTCTCCGAACCCAGCGCGATGCTGTCGGAGTCTCCGCAGCGCGATCTGGAGGAATTGGCGCGAACTTATCTTGAGCGACCGAAGACAAAGCGCGACGCGAAGCTCGGAGCAAGACAGCGAATCGTCACCCGTATGCAAGACGTTTTCGAGTCGGCAGGCGTTTGGAGTTCGATGAATCAGAAGATCAAAGCGGCGAAGTACACACACTCTGGCGATCCGCTCAAGATCGATTGCGGATATCGTCCTAACGGAGTTATCCGCTTGTTTCATGCCGTAACGCTTGCGACTGAACTTGATAACGCGAAGGTGCTGGCATTCACTTATCCGGCGCTCTCGGCGGGCATTCGGAGATTGGAGAAT
>Ga0307477_10004415_pt1 | contig 10250 bp, 8 predicted proteins | sample atmos_gasesECM2C_FD_203316 | JGI IMG/M metagenome (GOLD analysis project Ga0307477, IMG submission 203316) | Hardwood forest soil microbial communities from Morgan-Monroe State Forest, Indiana, United States - atmos_gasesECM2C_515 | ecosystem: Environmental > Terrestrial > Soil > Temperate... | reverse complement strand
GAGTTGGCGCGGTAGAGAGCCTGAGGCGGAAACATCCCCGTCTGATTGAACGGCGTCTTTCATCATCTGGTATCGTGGCGCGCGCACAAAAATCGACAGGGGGGGAGAGATGGGCATTTCCGCATGGATTGGCGGAGGAGGGCACGGGTGCATTGTGGGTAGCTCGAGCGAGCGACGGCGGGCAAAGGCGCCGGCCGGTGGGCGAGGGCTCGTGGCGGTCTCCCTCGCGGTGCTTGTTGCTTGCCTCTTGGCCGCGGCCGGCGCGAGCGCCGCGCCTCTTGTCTGGAACGGGGAGGCCGTCGAACACCACTGGTCGGCGCTGCACAATTGGGACGGGGAACTCGCCCCGTCGATGGGCGAACCGTCCGAACTGGAATTCCCGCATCTCTCCGGCTGCTCCGGTAGCAGCAGCTGCTACAGCAGCGAAAACGATCTGAGCGGGTTGAAAGTCGAATCGATCAAGATCGACAACGGCGACGAATACCAGCTGAGCGGCAAGGAAATCGATCTCGGCTCGGGCGGTTTGACGGTCGCGCCCGCCGCCGGCACGAGCGGTCCCGCGGGCGACGTGTTCGAACTCCCGATCCACCTGTCGGCGCCCCAGAGCTGGAGCATCACCGGTCGCAGTGGCGGCGCCTACGGCGAAAACGGCGCGGCCGTGGTCGGCGACGTGAGCGGCCCTGAAAGCCTGGCGGTCGGAATCGGCAAGGGGAATTCGCTGATACTGGCCAACGAAACCGAGGTCGGGTCGGTGACCCTAGAAGGCCAGGACACGAATGAGGCGGGCGTCCTCAACGGCTTTATCGAGCTCGCCGGCGACATCGACTTCTTAGACGGCGGCCAAGTCGATCTCAACCACATGTTCATGATCGGCCCCGGCGCGCTCGGCGCGCTGCACACCGATCACGGGGAACTCGTCGTGGGAATAGGCGGCGTACCTACCGAAGGTGTGCTGGCGGACAGCGCGACATTCGACAAAGAAAGCAAGGTCGGTTTTGAGATCGCCGGCGAACACGACGTTGCCGGCGAAGATTATTCGCAGCTGCACGCTCTCGGCAACGTCGAACTCAACGGGGTCGAGCTCGAACTACACGTCTCTCCACCCTCGGAAGGTAGCGCTTGCCCAACACTGCGAGCGGGACAGACCTACGTGCTCGTGGCCACAGAAGGTAGCTTGTCCGGAACGTTCGCAAACGCCTCCGAAGGCGGCCCGGAAATCCCGATCGGCTTCGCAAAGCGGTGCTCGTCGCAGTCGCAGACGATGCAGATCGCCTACCACCGCAGCGGCGCCGTCGAGACGGTGACCGCAACCGTCGAAGCAAAAGCCTACGAACGCCAGCTTGAAAGAGAAAACCAGGAAGCGCGCGAACGCAAGCTGCGCGAAGAACGCGAACGGACCGAACGGGAACAACGCGAACGCGAAGAAGCGCAACACCGTCAGGAAGCCACCGAACACGAACAGGGCGTCCTCAAGGAACTGGAGGAAGTGTCCGCCAAGGCGGCAGTGGCCAGGGCCGCTGAAGAAGCCAGCAAGAGAGAAGCCGAACAGGCCGCCCGCAAGCGTCAGGAAGAAGAACTCGCGCGCTCGGCGTCGCAGGAAGAAGGAGGCCGCTCGACGCCCTCCCCGAGCCTGGCGGTGCTCTCCGGCTCGACGCTGTCCGAGCAGCGCGGACGTCGCGCGCTCGTCAAGTTGACGTGCAAGGGGCCGGGATCCTGCACGGGCAGACTGGTGCTGCGCAGCGGCGGTCGCCGGCTAAGACAGATAGGTACGGAGGCCTTTACGATCGCGGCTCACCGCACCGTCACGGTGGCCATCGCGCTCGACGCCGTGGGTCGCTCGCTGCTGCGAGCTGGGCGGGATCGTCTCAGCGCCACACTTGCGATCGAGACCCACGGCGCCCCCGTCGCTCAGGCTCGCGTGCGTTTGGTGTCCTGAGCCGGCGTCGAGCGACTGGGCCGCCGACGGCGGCGGGCAGGCTTCCGAGCGCGCACATCGAATAGGGGTTTCGATGTCCGCCAATGCCGTCCGCCGCCCCCGGTCCGCGCGGCGCGGGCAGGGGGCGGCCGAGTCGGGGAAGGGCACCTCGCTCGAGTACAACCTGCTGCTGACCGCCACCCTCTGCCTGCTCGCCCTCGGCGCCGTGATGGTCTACAGCGCCTCGGCGGCGCCGAGCATCCTGCAGGGCGGGGGCAGTGGGACCGGCTATCTGGTCAAGTTCGTCCTCTACGGCGCGATCGGCATGGTCGTGCTTCGCGTCCTGGCGCGCGAGGGGGTAGCGCGGGTGCAGTCGCTGGTCGGGCCGCTGCTGGCCGTCTCGTTCGTGCTCGTGCTGGCCGTCCACATCCCGCACGTGGGCGTCAGCGTCAACGGGGCCAAGCGCTGGCTCGGCGCCGGTCCGCTGCAATTCCAGCCCTCCGAGCTGCTCAAGCTCGCGCTCGTGCTCTACGGCGCCGCGCTGCTCGCACGCAAGCCCGGCCGGGTGCAGGATCTGCGCAAGCTGGCCAAACCGCTGCTCGCGGTGTTCGGGGCCGCCTGCCTGCTGGTCGCCACCCAGCCGGACATCGGCACGGCGATGGTGATCGCCTTCACCGGCTGCGCGCTGCTGGTTGCCGCGGGCATCCCGCGGCGCAACCTGGCGATCATCCTCGGCTCGGCGTTCGCGCTGGTCGCGCTGTACGCGCTGGCACGCCCGTACGCGCGCGCGCGGCTGACTTCCTTCATAAACCCCTGGGCGCACGCTTCCGGCAGCGGCTTTCAGGCCGTCCAGGGGCAGATCGCGATCGGCTCGGGCGGGCTGCTGGGGGTCGGGCCGGGGCAGTCGGTGCAGAAGATCTTCTACCTGCCCGAGGCTCACACGGACTTCATCCTGGCGGTGATCGGCGAGGAGCTCGGGGTCGTGGGGATCGCCGCCGTGCTGTTCCTGTACGGGATGATCGCCTACGCGGGCCTGCGCGCGGCCAAGGCGGCGCGCAGCCTGCACAGCGCCCTGATCGCCGTCGGGATGACCTCGCTGATCGTCTCCCAGGCGCTGCTCAACGTGTTCGCCGTGCTCGGCCTGGCGCCGCTGACCGGAGTGCCGCTGCCATTGGTCTCCTACGGCTCGAGCAGCATGATCGTTACCTTGGCGGCGGTCGGCCTGCTGCTCAATGTCGCTGCGGGCGGCAGCGCTCACGTGCGCTCGCTCCCGGGCCGGGGCGGCGCGCAGCCGCGCGCAGCCGGCGGACCGCCGCGCGAGCAGGCAGGATGGGGCCGTGAGCAAGAGGCAGAGGCGATTCGCGGTGGCCGCCGGCGGGACGGCGGGACACGTCGCGCCGGCGCTCGCGGTGGCCGACGCGCTGCGGGCTGAGGGCGCCCAGGTCGCCTTCCTCGGCGGCGAGCGCGCCGAGCTCGAGCTGGTACCGGCTGCGGGCTATCCGCTGCAGCGGATCTCCGTCGTCGGCCTGGCCGGCAGCGGCCCGCTGCGGGCGGCACACTCGCTGGCCAAGGCCGCTGCGGCGGTGCGGCGCTCGCGCGCGCTGCTGCGCCAGCTGCGCCCCGACGCCGTGCTCGCTGCCGGCGGCTATGTCGCCGGGCCGGTCGGTCTGGCCGCTGTCAGCATGCGACTTCCGCTCGTGTTGACCGAGGCCGACAGCCATCTGGGGATAGCCAACCGCCTGTTGGCGCCGTTCGCGCGCCGCGTCTGCCTCTCGTTCCCGATTGCCGGTCGGGAAGGGGGGCGCTACTTGGTCACCGGCCGCCCCATCCCCGTGCCCGACGCCGATCGCGACACCGCGCGCCGGCGCCTTGGGGTCGATCCGGAAGAGGTCTGCGTGCTCGTGTTCGGCGGCTCGCTCGGCGCGCGCACCATCAATCGTGCAGCCCTCGCGGCCTTCGCGCACGCGGACTTCCACGTGCTGCACGTCTGCGGCCGGCGCGACTACGCCGAGTGCGCCACACAGCCTCGGCGTGCGGGCTATGACCTGCGCGAGTATCTGGACCTCGCGGGGTTCGCCGACGCGCTTGCGGCCGCCGATCTGGTGGTCGCGCGCGCGGGTGGCTCGGTGTTCGAGCTCGCCGCCTACGGCTTGCCGGCGATCCTGGTCCCGTTTCCGTATGCGGCCGCCGACCACCAGGCCCAAAACGCTCGCTGGATGGTCGATGCCGGGGCAGCGGTCGCGATCGCCGACGAGCAGCTGAGCGCCGAGCGCCTGTGCTCGCAGGTGCAAGCGCTGCTGGCTGACCCAGCGCGTCTCGCGGCGATGGCGGCGGCCTCGCGGGCGCTCGCGCGCCCTGACGCCGCGAGGGCGGTGGCAGGCGAGCTGCTGGAGGCGGCCGGGTGAGCGCCGGCCCGCCCGGTCCTGGACGCGAAGTCGCCGGCGGCGCGCGGACGCCCGTGCCGCCGGCCGGCGTGGAGCGCGACTGCCCGTGGACCGGCCGGCGGATGCACCTGATCGGCGTCGGCGGTGCCGGCATGAGCGGCTACGCGCGCGCGGCCCACGCGCTCGGCGCGAGCGTCACCGGATCGGACCGCGCCGAGTCGCCCTACCTGCTGCGCCTGCGCGACGAGGGGGTGCTCGACGCGAGTATCGGCCACGACGCCGCCAACCTCCCGGCCGGAGCGGACGTCGAGGTCTACCACTCCTCGGCGATCGCACCGGAGAACCCCGAGCGCGAGGCGGCCCGCGAGCGCGGGCTGCCCGACCGCCCGCGCGCCGATCTGCTCGGCGAGCTGAGCGCGCTGCGCCGCACGATCGCTGTGGCCGGCGCGCACGGCAAGACGACGACCGCCGCGATGATCGTGGAGATCCTGCGCGGCGCGGGGATGGACCCGGGCTGGCTCGTCGGGAGCTCGCTTGCGGGGGGGCTTGCCAACTCGCACTGGTCGCGCGGCCGTTGGCTCGTGGTCGAGGCCGACGAGTCGGACCGCTCCCTCCTGAGCCTGGCGGTCGAGATCGGCGTACTGACGAACGTCGAGCTCGACCACCACCAGGCGTTCGGTTCGCTGGCCGAGTTGCGCGAGGCGTTCGCGGCGTTCCTCGCGCTAGCAAAACGAGCGCTCGTCGTCTGGGATCGACCGGACCTGACGCCGCTGGTTCCGCTGGCGGGCGGCGTCGAGCTGGTTCGCTACGGCACGCCTGGTCTGGCGTTGCTCGCCGGTGGCTCGCGCTTTGATTGGCGTGGCCACGAGGTCTGGCTGGGCGTGCCCGGGCAGCACAACGCGTGCAACGCCGCGGCGGCACTCGAGGCGGCGCGGCTTGCTGGCGCGGACCCCGTCCTGGCGATCGACGGGCTGCGCGACTTCCGTGGCGCCGGGCGCCGGTTCCAGAAGGTCGGCGTTAGCGCAAGTGGGGCGCAAGTGTACGAGGACTACGCGCACCATCCGACGGAGCTGGCAGCGACGCTGCAAGGAGCGCGGACCCTGCCGCACGAGCGGTTGGTGGCGGTCTTTCAGCCCCACCTGTTCTCGCGCACGGCGATGTTTGCCCGCGAGTTCGGTGAGGCGCTCGTCGCGGCCGACATGGCGGTCGTGCTCGAGATCTATCCGGCGCGCGAGCGCGCCGAGGACTTCCCCGGGGTCAGCGGCCTTCAGGTCGCGCGCGCCGCGGCCGAGCGCGCCGACGGCCGCACCGTCCTGTGGCTGCCCGACTTCGCCGCGGCCCGCGGCGTGCTCGCCCCGCTGCTGCGCGAGGGCGATCTGTGCGTGCTGATGGGAGCGGGGAACGTCGACGTGCTGGCGCGGGAGCTGGCTGCGTGAGCGCGGCCGGCCGGCTGGGCGGTGAGCGTCGGGGCGAGCCCGGCGGTGGGTGGGAGCGCCGGTGAGCGCCGGCGAGCGTCCGGCGGCGGTGCGCGAGTCGGTCGCGCTGGCGCGCTACGCCACCGCGCGCACCGGCGGCGCGGCCGAGCTGTTCGCGCGCGCCGGTAGCTCCCAGGAGCTGGCCGAGCTGCTGGCGTGGGCGGCGGCTGAGCGCGTCGAGGTCAGCATTGTCGGCTCGGGCTCGAACCTGCTGATCGCAGACGACGGCGTCGCCGGACTCGTACTCAAGCTGGACGGCGAACTGGCGGCTATCGAGATCGACGGCCGGGAGGCCGAGTGCGGCGGCGGCGCGCGCCTGCCGAAGGTCGCGGCGCTGACGGCGGCGGCCGGCCTTGCGGGCCTCGAGTTCGGGGTCAACATCCCGGGCACCGTGGGCGGCGCGGTGCGGATGAACGCAAACGCATACGGCGGCCAGCTCGGCGAGGTCCTGGAGTGGGCGGAGGTCGTCACGGCCGCCGGGTCGCAACGGCGCTCGCCCGCCCAACTGGGCTTTGCCTACCGCTCGTCGGCGCTTGGAGCCGGCGAGATCGTCGCTCGCGCCCGCTTTTGCCTGCTGCGCTCGGATCCGCAGAGTGTGAAGGCCGCGCTCGCCGAGCTGCGCGCCCGCCGCCATGAGGATCAGCCGCAGGGGATCAAGACGTTCGGCTCGACCTTCAAGAATCCGCAGGACGCGCGCGCCGAAGGCCGCACCGCGGGCCTGCTGCTGGCCGAGGCGGGCTGCGCCGGGCTGCAGGTCGGACGGGCGCGCTTCTCGCTCAAGCACGCCAACTTCGTCGAGAACACGGGCGGCGCTAGCACCGCGGAGATCGTCGCGTTGATGGCAGAGGGTCGCCGCCGCGTGGCCGAGCGCTTCGGCGTTTGGCTCGAGCCCGAGGTTCAGACGCTGGGTGTGGTTCGCTTCCCGTGGGAGAGGTAGGCGCGGGCGGCCCGCTCGAGCACGGCGATCATCGCCGGTGCCGCCGGGCTCAGCCGCGCGTCGTCTGGCGCGGCGGCGAACACCCGGCGGCTCGGCGGTCGCGGCGAGAGCGCGCGGATCGCGATGTCCTCGCGGGTGGGTGGGCGATCGAAAAAGGCCAGCTCGGGTATCAGAGCGACGCCGACGCCGGCGGCGACCAGGCCCTGCACCGTCTGGTAGTCGTCGCTCTCAAAGGCCACGTTTGGCTCGAACCCCGCTGCATGACAGCAGCGCACGACGTGGCGCGCGCATGGGCTCTGCAGCGAGGTCTGCACCCACGCCTGCCCGCGCAGATCGCCCAGGCGCAGGTCGTCCTTGCCGGCGAGCCGGTGCTCGCGCGGCAGCGCCAGGTACATCGGGTCCTCGAGCAGCTCCACGCGCCGCGCTCCCTCGAGCCCGCCGAGCGGCTCGTCGAACTCGAACAGCAGCGCCAGGTCGAGCTCGCCGGCGCGCAGCCGCGGCGCGATCTGCTCGGGCTCGCCCTCGGCCAGCGTCAGCTCGACGTCGGGGTGCTCGTCACGAAACCCGGCGATCGCCAGCGGCATCAGCGTCGCGCCGGCGGTCGGAAAGGAGGCCATCCGCAGCCGCCCGGCGCGCAGCCCCGCGATCGCCGCAAGCTCGGCCTCGGCCGCCTCGAGGCGGGCAAGTACTCCCTCGGCGTGCTCGCACAGCACCGCGCCGGCGCTCGTCAGACGGACCCCCCTGGCGTGGCGCTCGAGCAGCGTCACCCCCGCTTCGGCCTCGAGCGTGGCGATCTGCTGGGAGACCGCCGACTGCGTGTAGGAGAGCGCCTCGGCGGCGCCCGAGAACGAGCCGCGCCTTGCGACCTCGACCAGCACTCGCAGACGTCCGACGCCCAGCATCAGCGTTCCTTATAGCTCAGATCAGCAGGCTGACTGGAGCCGTGGGCAGGTGGCGGGCACACTGACAGCGAAGCCAATCTCGATCGCGCCGACAGGACGATCGCCCCACACCGGCCGCCGAATCCATACAAGGCGACGGCAGATCTGAGAAGCCCGAGAGAAAAGAGCCCCGAAATGTCGAACATCATCGTTTCCTACGACGGCACCTACAACGAGGACGACGCAGTGGCCCTCGGTCGCGTCTTCGCCGAGGCCGGCGCGGAGGTCTCGCTGGCCTACGTCCGCCACGCCCCCGAACCGGAGACCGCCCGCGAGATCCTCGCCCAGCACGAAGCGGAGACCCTGTTGGCGCGGGGTGCCGAGCTGCTCGGCCACGACGTCGACCGACACGTGATCACCGACCGCTCCACCCCCGATGGCCTGCGCGCGCTGGCCGAGCGGGTCGGGGCCGAGGCGATCGTCTTCTGCTCTGACTCCCACACCGCGCAGGGCCACGTCGCCGTCGGCAACTCCGCCCAGCGCCTGCTCGAGGGCGGCGCGTGCGCCGTGGCGGTGGCGCCTGCCGGTTACGCCAAGGCAGCGGGCAGGCCGGTCCAGATCGGCGTGGTCGGCGACGGCAGCGCGCACACGACCGCGCAGGCGCTGGCAGCCGGGCTCGACGCCGAGCTCGTGAGCGCCGATGCGGCCGGTGTGGACCTGCTCGTGGTCGGCTCGCGCCCCGACGCCCCGCAGGGCCGCGTGTCGCTCAGCGCCGCCAGCGAGAACCTGGTCGAGAACGCCGTCTGCCCGGTGCTGGTCGTCCCGCAGGGCCGCGCGCTGAGCTTCGACGGCACGCTGGCCAGGACCGCCTGAGCGCAACCGCACCGGGGGCGCCGAAGCTCAGAGTCGGCGCACCCGGTGCCAGCGCAGGAGCGCTTGGGCGAAGTCGAGCGCTCCTCCGAGCAGGTGCCCGACCGGCCCGGTCCACAGCCAGGTCTCCAGACGGCGCGCGCTGTTCACGACCGGCAACGGTATCGTGGCCCGCGTGAGCGCCGCCCTCAGCACGACCGTCACCGAGTTGCCGGACTCGCGCGTGCGCGTGAGCGTGCAGGTCCCGCCGGCCGAGGTGCAGCGGCGCTTGGAGAGCAAGGCGCGCCAGCTCGGGCGCGAAATGAAGCTGCCGGGCTTTCGCCGCGGCAAGGTTCCGCCCCCGCTCGTGATCCAGCGCGTCGGCCGCGAGGCGGTGCTCGAGGAGGCGGTTCGCGACACGCTCGGGCATTGGTACGCGGACGCGATCGACGCCGCCGGCATCAGCCCGGTCGGCGAGCCCGACCTCGACCTGTCCGGCCTGCCCGAGCACGGCGCGGCGCTCGAGTTCTCGATCGAGATCGGGGTGCTGCCCACGGCGACGCTCGGCGACTATCGCGGCCTGGAGGTCGGGCGGCGCGAGGTCGAGGTCTCAGAGCAGGAAGTGGAGCAGGAGATCGAGCAGCTGCGCGAGCGCTTGGCGCGCCTTGAGGCGGTCGAGCGCCCGGCCGGCGCCGGGGACTTCCTCGTCGCCGACTACCTCGGCCGGATCGAGGGCGAGCCCTTCCAGGGTGGCGAGGGCCGCGACCAGCTGATCGAGCTGGGATCGGAGCGGCTGATCCCCGGCTTCGAGGAGGGCCTTCAAGGCGCCGAGGCTGGCCAGACGCGCTCGCTTCAGTTGCGCTTCCCCACCGACTACCCACGCGCCGAGCTGGCCGGCAAGCAGGCCGACTTCGAGGTGAGCGTCAAGGAGGTCAAGCGCAAGCTGCTGCCGGACCTCGACGACGATCTCGCGATCGAAGTGGGCTTCGACACGGTGCGGGAGCTGCGCGAGGACATCCGTGCGCGCCTGCGCGAGGCGCAGGAGCAGAGCGCGCAGGCCGAGTTCCGCGAAGCGGCGATCGACGTCGCCGCGGACGCCGCGCAGGTGCAGACACCCGAGGCGCTCGTGCAGGCCAAGGCGCGCGAGCTGTGGGAGCGGATGCTGCACTCCCTCTCCCACCGCGGCATCACCCGGGAGGCGTATCTGAAGATCACAGGGAGGGCAGAGCAGGACGTCCTCGCAGAGCTCGAGACCGAGGCGCGGCAGTCGCTGCGCCGCGAGGCGACGATCGCCGCGATCGTGCGCGCCGAGTCGATCGAGCCGAGCGAGCAGGAGTTGCTGGAGGCGCTCGAGCCCACCGCCGAGCGCGAAGCAAGCGAGCCGGCGGCGCTGCTTCAGCGGCTACGCGACTCCGGCCGCGTGCACGAGCTGGCCGAGGATCTGGCCGCGCGTCAGGCGGTCGAGCTGGTGGCCGCCGAGTCCAAGCCGATCCCGCTCGAGCGCGCGCAGGCGCGCGAGAAGCTGTGGACGCCGCAGGCCGAGCGGCGCGAGCGCGAAGAGACGGCGGGGGGCGAGCAGCCATCGGCCCAGCTTTGGACGCCAGACCGCTAGCCTAGTGACCACCCCTACCGGCTTCGCGGAAGGAATCCGGGCGGAGAGGCGAAACTGAAGCGAGAACCCAGCCGCCGGCCGGCCCGGCCACAGCGGCACAGACGAGTCCCGATCACGAGAGCGAGCGACAGATGAGCCCCCTGGTACCGATGGTCGTCGAGCAGACCTCGCGCGGCGAGCGCGCGTTCGACATCTAC
>Ga0307477_10004414_pt1 | contig 10254 bp, 9 predicted proteins | sample atmos_gasesECM2C_FD_203316 | JGI IMG/M metagenome (GOLD analysis project Ga0307477, IMG submission 203316) | Hardwood forest soil microbial communities from Morgan-Monroe State Forest, Indiana, United States - atmos_gasesECM2C_515 | ecosystem: Environmental > Terrestrial > Soil > Temperate... | reverse complement strand
CGGGTTCTGGCCGGCGGCACGGAAGCCGTTCGCGCTAAGGTCGAGCTTGGCCGCACTTCGGTAAATTCGGTCGAAGTGCTGCGCGGATTGCAAGCGGGCGACCAGGTGGTCTTGTCGGATATGTCCGCTTGGGATTCTTACGACCGTCTCCGTCTCGAATAACCAGTTCGCAGGAGAGTGAAGATGACTCCGAGGAACGGGGCCTTAATCACCCTAGATGGGGTCGGCAAAACCTTCTACACCGACGAAGTCGAAACGCATGCGCTCTCGAATATTCATCTGGCAATTAAGGCTGGCGAGTATCTGGCCATCGCCGGACCTTCGGGCTGCGGAAAATCGACGCTGCTGGCCATTCTGGGATTACTGGATTCACCTTCGAATGGAACCTATCTGCTCAAAGGCGAACCGGTCGAGAATTTGACCCTATCCCAACGCGCACGCGTCCGAAATCGGGAGATCGGCTTTATCTTTCAGGCATTCAATTTGATTGGCGATCTTACCGTCTACCAAAACGTTGAACTGCCTCTGACCTATCGAAATATGCCGGCAGCCGACCGGAAAAAGAGAGCACAAGAGGCACTTGAGCGCGTGGGGATGTCGCATCGGATGAAGCATTTTCCCTCGCAGCTTTCTGGAGGTCAGCAACAGCGCGTTGCCGTCGCACGAGCGCTGGCTGGAAGTCCTTCAATCCTCCTCGCCGATGAGCCTACCGGTAATCTCGATTCCGCGAATGGCGAAGCGGTAATGGCGCTTCTTCAGGAGTTGCATCGTGGCGGCGCAACGATCTGCATGGTCACGCACGATCCACACTACGCGCATTGCGCTGAGCGCACAGTAAACCTTCTCGATGGCCGATTAGTTGGCGCATCCGTGCAGGCACAGCCTAGTGGTATCGGAATTGATCAATAGGAGCCAGCACAAACCCCAATGCGAACTCTTCGTTCATGGCTATGGCGGTTAGTCGGACTGTTTCACAAGAAGCCCCGCAATCTGGAGATCGCCGCGGAACTGGAGAGCCATCTGCAACTCCACATCGATGACAATCTGCGCGCGGGTCTTACGCCACAAGAGGCGCGTCGGCGCGCGGTGTTGGCACTAGGAGGAGTGGAACAGACTAAGGAAGCTTATCGTGATCGCCGCGGCTTCCCTGTGCTCGAAGCCTTTAGTCAGGATGTCCGCTTCGGCCTGCGCATGGTACGCAAGAACCCAGGATTTACCGTCGCAGTAGTTCTCACCCTGGCCCTGGGTATCGGGGCCAACACAGCCATTTTCAGCATGGTGGATTCCATGCTCCTGCGTCCTCTGCCCGTGAAGGATTCGGCGGAGATGATCGTGCCTTACATTCAACAGAAAGGAAACTCTTTGCGGCGGTCGTTTTCAGTTCCAGATTACCGCGACATTGAAAAAGCCGGTGCAAGCGTATTCTCGGGTTTAACAGCCCAAAGAGAGCTTGTAGACGGACTCGGTCTGAATGGCAGAGCAGATCGAGTTTTAGATCTGTACGTCACGGGAAATTTCTTTTCGATTCTGGGTATTAAGCCGGCGATTGGTCGCTTGCTATTAGAATCGGAGGGCGAACGCGTTCTGGCCGACCCGGTGATAGTTCTCGGGTATACGTACTGGAAGACCCGTTTCGGCGGTGATCCCAACATCATCGGACAGAAAGTTTCTGTCGACGGCCAACCAATAACTGTGGTCGGAGTGGCTCCGGAAGGATTTTACGGTGTCAATCCCTGGGGAACCATACAAGGTTACCTGCCGTTGGGTATGGCTCCTATTTCAGGGGTAGACGCGAACGACTTCCTAAGCTTTTCCTAAGACTTCGAACGAAATTCCACACCTCAGATTTTCCAATGCCACTGGCAAAGTCGTTTTTCGCCAAATCGCTCGTTGACTACAAAGGACTTGAGTTTTACCATCGCCACTGAGAATTTCTTAGGAGGCTCGGGCAGAATCCCTCCTCCTCCGCCATATCTATAAATACTGCTATTTGCGACTAATTGTGAAAAACGTCAAGAAGCCAAAGCCAAAAGCGCAGGTTCCCGTCAGCGAAACGAAGGCTAGACGGAAGCAGCTGCGGCCACAGAATTGTTGAAACCGAGAAACTGCTCCTCGTATTTCTCTTGGCCCTGTTCTGCCGCAAACCGGAGAGGATAGACACGCTTCACGCAAATCTCCTTCGCTTCCGGCTGCGTCTGTAGAATCTCCATGACTTCCGCTGTGAATTCGGCGAGCGGCATCGCACGAGGATCGTTCGCCTGACGAGCTCCCCCTAACTCAGTAGCCACATAGGGTGGCACCAACTCCAGAACCTCGACTGCTGCGTCCTTCAGTTGGTAGCGAAGCGACTGTGTGTAAGAGTGGATGGCTGCCTTTGTCGCACAATAGGTGGGCGTCATAGCCAATGGCAAGAACGCGAGTCCAGATGAGACCATCATGACAGTCGAGCGTGGCTGCTTTTTCAGCAACGAGAGCAGAGATGCTGTCAAGCGCATGGGCGCGAGTAGATTTGTTTCTATGATCGCTTCGGCGTCAGTCAGGTCTGCTGGCGTCTTGTTAAGATTCTCAGGCCTCGCGATGCCCGCGTTGTTGATGAGCACATTGAGAGACGGAAAGTCCTCGGTGATCTGAGCCGCGAAAGTCTTGAGCTTCGCCGAATCCTGCACATCGAGCACGGTTGATCTCATGCCGGGATTTTGTGTGGTAATTGAATCCAAAAGAGCTTTGCGCCGGCCCGCAATGATCACCTGATTCCCGAGCTTATGAAAGGCCTCGGCAAGCGCCCGGCCAATACCGGAAGTCCCACCAGTGATGAGAATCGTGTTACGTGTCATTTGCATGTTTTAGATCTCCTTAACGAGCAGAACAGAATTGCTTGCGGCTTCTCCTATTCAAAACCTCTCGTTACCCCATTAGGAGCGCTCGCCACGGCGTGTATCACCTGCTGCCACCGTCCATTCAGCTTAACCCAGGTATCCCCAAACACCCGATCAGCGGTATCGACCTTGCCGTTGTAATGCAGGGCCGAACTGCTGTGCCCAGTCACGACAACTACGTTGTCTCCGAAGGCAAGCAATCGAATATGGTCATGCTTGAGGTGGTCCATATGCATTTGTCCCGATTTCGTATCAGCCAGAACCTGGGCTTTCGTAAGCCTTTCGCCGATTCCAAACCTCTCGCTGACCTGGATGAAATGCTCCGCCATGAGGCGGCCTCTTGCGGCGACATCGTTGATAGGAGAAGCGTCGGCGCTCATCTGAAGTACTTTCGATTGATAAAAGTCATCGAGTACCTTCCGCGCCTGTTGTGTTTCAACTTCTCCGACCGTGTCCTCAGAGCCGGGCAGTGGGTACTTTACGATCTCCAATTTGTTCTCGGCGGTAACTTGGCCCATGAGAAAGCCAGCAAATCCGGCAAACCCAATTGCTATCAGTAATAAACTTTTTCTCATTGAAAGGTCCTCGCAGTTCAGGTTGCAGCAGGTATAACACAAATCTGGTCCTGTGCAGAGGAGCCGTGGGGAACTCGCACGCACACCGACGGCACGACACTAGAAGCAAGCGCAGCTACGAGGGCAAGAGGCCGCGAGGAAGCGGCTTCAGCCTCAATCCCTGTAATTGATAAATCAAACGAGACTATCTGCCCGCGGCGGCGGAATCCGGTTAAGAATTCTGACAGAGCAGCCGATTGATTGCGGGTATCAATACCTTGCCTGCTTCGGATTTCGGGATGAAATTCCCCTCACCAAATACCCGTGCGAGTCCGGCGGCTTCTTCGCGAGTATAGTGGCTGCTCATTAAGATAATTCCCGTTTCAGGTACACGCAGGCGTGTCTTGTAGGCCACTTCGATTCCGTTTATGTCCGGCATGATGATATCCATGACGACGACATGCGGTTTGAGTTCGCGGATTCGGTCAAGGGCTTCCTGGCCGTTTTCGGCCTCGTAGACTTTCCAATTGGCCTGCTCAGCTAAAAGAGAACGAAGGGTGTTCCGCACGAGTGGTTGGTCATCTACCACGAGGATTGTGGCTCGTATCGGCATGTCCAAGGGCAGCCGGTGTCGGGTTGCTTTGCCCTACGCTTATATGCGCCTGATATTTTTGTCTGTTCAATACAGGAAAGACCTTATGCAAAGCAAGCAAAAGTGGATGCCGCGTCGGCCGATCCGGCTCCGTCCCTCAGCAGAAAAGCGGAAATCTCGCGGCAGGGCCCGAGGCCTCGTTGGTGTAGAATCCGCCGCAGCGGAGGATCCCACGCGGTAAGACCCGGAGGAGGCGCAATGGAGCACACAATCGACACGTTAGTGAGGCAATTCGAGCGGGGCAGACTGACGCGACGACAATTGGTCCAAGGATTATTAGTGGTTGCGGCTACGCCTGTACTAGCGCAGGAACGTCCCGTGGGTGCATTCCGCCCAACTGGCATCGACCATGTTCAGATTACGGTCACCGATCTGAAAGCGACTCAGCAGTTTTACGAGAAGCTGTTTGGGGTAAAGACCACCTCTCCCAATCCAACGCAATTGAGTCTAGGACTCGGATCGTCGGGCAATACCATCAGCGTGCATAGTGAAAGCGGTCCAATTAAGCCGATTGACCACTTTGGGATTGCAGTCGAAGGCTTTTCCACGGAAGCCGCCCTTGCGACCGTCAAACGGGTTGTGCCCGGTTTCAAGGCCGATATAAACGGCAACTCTGTCTTTGTTATAGGACCGGACGGTGTTCGCTTCCAGATCGTGCCTGCAAAAAAGTAGGTGCTCTTCCGATGAAGGCTTTTCTTTTCCTACCAGTGCTCTCGTTCCTTGTACTTAGCGACAGGGCAAGAGACTGTATTGGGGCAATCCAAAACTGACCTTGGAATCGAAGAATCATTGAAAACACGGGCCCGTCGTCCAACGACAACAACCATCACAAATAGAGGCTCCAATCTCTCCTCCGCCATACGAACAGAACCCAGTAATACGCTCGGAGCAGAGCGCAACACCGCACGCCGCAATTTTCAGATCCCCAGAATTGTAAGCGTTCGGTTGATTAGGTCTTGGCCATCGCTGGGACTAAGAAAAGAAACTCGCTGCGAAAGAATGTCGTAAAGCTCTTTGTACTTGGTCGGGCGGGATTCTGACCTTAATCGTCCCTGAAACTGGACGCCTTGCTTCCTCAACTCCTCAAGCCGCCTCCGGCTTTGCTGGGCTCGTTGCAAATTAGCCATCATTTGCTGATAGGACTGGTCCCACTGAACGGGCTGAATCTGGTATTCAGGAGCAACGAGCTTGAGTTCAGTTAGCGCCTTCATGACGTACGCTGCCTGCAGAGGGCTCATTTCGGGCGCCACAGACTCGTTGATCTCATCGATCTCCATAAACTTCGAAAACGAGAGCGCCATTTGCATGCGCTCAAATCTTACTTGGCGCTGACTGGTGAAAAAGTAATCCGGCGCGTTGAATTCGGCAGCCAGCATGTTGAAGGCGTCGGCGATACTCTGCTCTCGCACTCCGGGTCTGCGTCCCTGCCGGTATTCCGTTTCGGCTCGACTGAGTCGGTCTTTGACAACCGCCTCCACAGCCGCGGGCATACGCGGGTAGAATCGAGTGTCTTTGAAAAGGAAATCGATCGTGCCGAAGGAATCCATGTCTGGCTTTACTGGCGCATTTTGCATCGATCGGTTCGGCTGCTTCGCCCAACCCATGCTGAATAGCCGACCAAGGCTGGCGAGCACAGCACAAAATCCGGTGAAGAGAAGGAAGCTGCGGCGTAGCACCGGCGGACTCCTTTGCTTAACAAAGCATAGTATCCCAGCTGAGCCTGGTTTCCTTCCGGCAGCAGCAGATGACGACGGCCTTTTGCTTACGTGGTATGGACGATAGGCACGTCGACGCCGGGATTTTTCACCCCGCATCCATAATGTTATAGTCGGAAACACTGGCGAGACCCCGTAGCTCAATTGGATAGAGCGTCAGCCTTCTAAGCTGAATGTTGTCGGTTCGATTCCGACCGGGGTCGCCACTTTTCAAATACTTACAACTATTTTACCTGTGGCTCCAGTGCCACTGTTACGGAAAATGTAGCGACCGGATAGACTCGGGCGGACTGCCGAACTCCCTTAGAACGGCGTGGGGAACACCTGAAGAAGCGTCGCCTGATAGGGACTTGTCTACCTCAAATCCGGAGTAAAGCGGCCACCCCACTATCGTCATCTTTACAGATTTTCGCTCTGGCCTAGAGTAGCTCTTTACACTGGCCGAGCGTAGCCGGGCGTGCGCGTTTTTGGTGAATCATGCGGCGGCGGGTTGAGAGCGCTAATTGACTTCATTTTAGGGCGAATGCATCTGACAAGAGAACAGCATTAAACATTCTGAACTGCTGGTCGAACCTAACGGAGATATAACCCAGAAATGGCGGAAACTTGCGCACCCGGCGCCGTCTTCTCCTCACCTTCGATCACTCGCGGCCTTTCGCTACGCGCTAATTTCAGCTGGACATTTGTCGGAAACTCAATCTACTCGGCATGTCAATGGGGCGCGCTCGTCGCCTTGGCGAAGCTTTCTTCCCCGCTGATCGTGGGCCAGTATGCGCTTGCCATGGCCATAGCCACTCCCGTGACGAGCCTGACGGGCCTGCAGATCCGACCAGTCATTGCTTCCGATGTGAAGGAAACCTACAAATTCGGAGAATACGTGGGGTTCCGCCTTGCTTCGATAGCGCTCGCGATGCTCATTATTCTGGCGATCCCACTGATCCTACACAGCGGACCGATGATGACGATGCTCACGTTCGTTATCGGGCTGTCGTTGGCTACCGAGAATATCAGCGACGTCTATTACGCTCGGCTGCAATATATCGATCGCATGGATCGCATTGCGAAATCGCAGATCCTGCGCGCGCCCCTCTCTCTCGTGGCTCTGGGCTTGGGTGTTTATTTCACCGGAAGCCTAACCTGGGGAGTGGCATCATCGGTCTTGGTGCGCGCCGCAGTCCTCGTCGGATATGACCTGCGGGTTCAAACACACTCTCCCGAACCGCTCGAAAAGGATTCTCCGGCGTCCCGGGTTGCTTTTGAACGCCTGAAAGAAACGCTTCGGCCTCGATGGGAGCTGCGCAAAATGAGCCATATCCTTTGGTTGGCGCTGCCCCTGGGGATAGTAGCCATGCTGGTCAACCTGAACGTCAACGTGCCGCGTTATTTCATCCAGTGGAAGCTTGGAACACGCGAGCTGGGCATTTACTCGGCGCTTGCCTTTCTAATGTCAGCAGGGAATTTACTGGTAAGCGCCCTGGCGCAAGCTGTCTTTGTGCCCTTAGCGAGGTTTTATGCGCAGGGCCGGCGGCGGGCGTTCACGATGCTCCTATTGAAATTGCTTGGCATCGGGACAGTCCTGGGTCTCGGCGGAATTTTCGTGGCCTGGATCGCCGGGGCTAAGCTTCTAGCGATCATCTATCGGCCCGAGTACGCAACGGAATCGCGTCTGCTTGTGTGGTTCATGGTTCTCGCATGGATGGGCTATCTCAGCCAGTTTATGGGCGGCGCCATGACTTCGGCGCGGCTTTTTGTACATCAAATTCCGCTTTTCGCGATGGGCGTGCTGACCATCTCCGCGGGAAGTTATTGGCTGATACCGCGAATGGGTTTACAAGGCGCCATTATCGCTACCATGGCTGGCATCCTGCTTCAACTGCTCGCGAGTATCGCAGTTCTCGCCTATGGCCTAATGAACGTTCCACAACTCCGAAGGGAGGCGACTACCCTTGCATGACAATTCCGTCCGGGGGCCGCTGCCGTCCTCAATTGCAGCGATTTCGCCTGTGGTCCGATACGGTCAACACCGGATTTCCAAACTACAGACCCGCAAGGAAGGCATGTTCCGAAAAGCCGCGTTCTTCTTCGTCTGGCTGTTGGTTTTCGTCATACCTTGGGAGAACGGCGTGGTCATACACGGCTTCGGCACGATCACGCGAGTGGTGGGGATTGCCGCGCTTGGGATGGCACTCCTCGCGATTCTGGAATCCGGAATTCTGCGTACCTTGGCCGTGCAACACATCGTCATGTTGATGTTCTTCATCTGGGCAAGCTTGACCTATTTCTGGAGCTTCGATCCTTCCGCGACAGCGGTGTCGATCTATACCTTCATTCAGTTGTTCGTCATGGTCTGGCTCGTATGGGAATTCGCGCAAACGCCCAGGGAACAGCTCTTTCTTCTGCGCGCGTACATGGCTGGATCACTGGTTTCGTCTGTGGGAGCGTTGGTGGGGTTTTTTAGAAATACGGGCCTTAACAATGGCCGCTACACGGGACTGGGCTTTAACCCTGGCGATTTGGCCTTCATTCTCGCACTAGCGATTCCTATATCCCTCTATTTGGCCGTGCACGAACGCCAAAAACTTCTAGTGTGGGTCGCTGGAACAGCAACCGTGGCGGCGTTTTGCGCGATTATTCTGACCGCTTCCCGTGGATCCTTGATCGCCTGTATCCCAACCCTTGTCATCCTGCCGTTGTTGTTTCCCAAGCTGCGATGGGGCCGAAACCTCGTGATTCTGACTTTTCTCGCGCTGGCCGGAATCGGAGCCTGGCTTTTCATGCCCGAAAAGTCCTGGTCACGCCTGTCCACGATCGGATCGGAGATAGGTTCGGGCACGCTCAACGAAAGAACGATGATCTGGCAAATAGGCTGGCAAATTTTTGGAGAGGCTCCCTTTCAGGGCGTCGGATCTGAAGCCTTTGCAGGAACGGCGGAACACAGCCTCGGTTTAGCTTCCGACTCGAGCACAGACTTGGGTGTCGCGAACGGGCGCCTCGCGGCCCACAACACGTTCTTCTCCATTTTGTTGGAGGAAGGTGTGATCGGGTTTGTCTTGTTTTTCGCGCTACTCATTACACTTATACTTCCTGCCTGGCAACTCCCTCACGTTGAGCGCACATTCTGGTTATGCATCCTGGCCACCTGGGCCGTCGGAGCCCTCGATCTAACCTGGGAGGATCGCAAACCAACTTGGTTCATTTTCGCCTTGCTCATCGCCGTGACAGCCAGGAGGCTTGCGCCCGAAGCACGCTCACTCAGAAAGCAAGCGCTGTCGCGCGGTGGCGCGGACCTTTACGGACGGACTCCCATCTCTGCTGAGATTTCCAGATCTTAAGGATTCGAACTTCGGAGATCCGAGGGTGATTACGCGACTGTAAGTTTATTCGGCGGGTACTTTCTGTTACCCCTCTCGAATGGAAGATGAAGCTAGGAAGGCCAAGCATGCAGGGTGCCGCATCGATTGAATCTCCGCTAAGTGTGTTGGTGACGGGAACGTCGCTATTCCTGCGCAGGCATGGGCATATTTTCGAGGCTTTGGCCCCGCACTTCGCACATGTTGATTATTTGCCCGAACGCCGCGTTTCGCACTTCCGTCGCGCCGCATACAAAGTGGGATCAACCTTGTATCGGCGTGCGCCTCGACCTGTGACCTCCGCCATTGAGCGGCTTGGCGCGATCCATCCGTGGGACGCGCGCGTTTTCGTCGCGCGGTCGCTGCAAATGGAATCGCAGATTGCCAGTCTTCCGAACGCCCCTGACCTTATCCTTCACGTGTTCAGCATGTATTGCCCGTTTTGGGTGCGGCCGAACATTCCGTATGCGATGCTCCTTGACTATACAGAGGCCTTGGCTAACCGAAATTGGCGAGACTGGGCGCCTTTCGCGAGTGAGGCGTCCTTGCGCGCGCGGCTGCTTTGCGAGAAGCGCGCGTACCACAATGCCGTGCGCCTGTTCCCGTTTGGAAATGGAACGCGGCGATCCTTGATCGATGATTACGGCGTCGACCCCGCGAAAGTCACCGTAATCGGAAGCTCCGGCCATCTTGCCGAGCCGTATTCCGGCGATCGAGGATTCGGAAGCAAACGCATCCTTTTTTACTGCGGAAACGGCCCCGACTTTTACCGTAAAGGAGCCGATCGCGTCCTGGCCGCCTTCCGGATTGTGCGCCAGCAAATTCCTGACGCGAAGCTCGCTATCGTGGGTATGTCCTCGGAGATTACCGATCCGGGCGTGGAGAACCACGGATATGTTTCCTCGCCTGAAAGGATGCGCGAGTTATTTTTAAGTTCGGACTTAGTCCTGGCTCCGGCCCGTTGTGATCCGTTTCCTACCTTCTTGATCGAGGCAATGAATTTTGGGGTGCCCTGCGTTACATCTGATGCGGATGGAATGCCGGAGATCGTCGCTCACGAAGTTACGGGTCTGGTTATTTCAGACGTGTCGGGCACACAGCTCGCCG
>Ga0307477_10004413_pt1 | contig 10254 bp, 5 predicted proteins | sample atmos_gasesECM2C_FD_203316 | JGI IMG/M metagenome (GOLD analysis project Ga0307477, IMG submission 203316) | Hardwood forest soil microbial communities from Morgan-Monroe State Forest, Indiana, United States - atmos_gasesECM2C_515 | ecosystem: Environmental > Terrestrial > Soil > Temperate... | reverse complement strand
GCCTCCCGCGGCTGCCAAATTGACGAGCGGATAATAGGCGGACTTGGCGACTCCAATCTGCGCGTTGGCGGAGGCCATGAGGCGCTCGGCGGCTGCGATGTCAGGTCGCCGCTCGAGCAATTCTGAAGGCAGGCCCACGGGAATCGGCGGGGGAGGCATGGTGAGAGGAAGAGGAGCGAGACTGAAAGAGGCTGGGGGCTTGCCAATTAAAACTGCTACTGCGTGCTCGTACTGTGCACGGGCAACTCCAACATCGATGGCCTGCGCGCGAGTTGTCTCCAGTTGCGTGCTGGCCTGCTGAACCTCAAGATCGGAAGCCAGCCCTCCCGTGAACCTGTTCTCAATCAATTGCAATGCCTGTTCGTACTGCGTGACCGTCGAGTTCAAAAGCTGCTCCTCGGCGTCAAGCATACGGGCCTGGAAGTAAAGCAAGGCCAACTGAGAATGCATAGACAAGTTCACAGCGGCGAGGTCGGCTGCGCTTGCTTGCGCCTGGTCGCGATAAGACTCAACGGTGCGGCGTACGCGTCCCCAGAGGTCGACCTGGTAGGACAATTCGAAGGGAATTTGTAAGTCGGTGAACGTAACGCCATTGAATTGTGAGCTGTGGGGTTGGCGATTCGAGGAAAATGCGTTGCGGGTGGCTGAGGGATTTACGCCCACCGTTGGAAAGTAATCGGCCCGTTGGTAGCGCAGTGCCGCACGGGCCTGGGTATATTGGGCCTCCGCCGCCTTTAAGTTTTGGTTGGAGACGTTTACTTGCGCTTCGAGGGCATTGAGTTGAGAATCCTGAAAAATCTCCCACCAGTTGCCGCCGAGATTTTGGTCATTTGGCTGCGCAGGTTTCCAGTCGCCCACCTCTTTATAAGCTGGAGGGACCTCTGCTGCCGGGCGGTGATATTTTGGCCCCACGGTGCATCCGCTCAACTGCAGCACTGCTACTGCCAGCAGAGTTTTCAGCCAACTCGTGCGACGCTGGCTCTCGGCTAAAACCATCTTTCGATAGCATTTCACTTGATATCCCCCGGCAATGTTGCCTGAACAATTTGGACTTGCTGTCCGCTAACGATGGAGTCAGGTGGGTTGACAATGACCTGATCGCCCGGCTTAAGGCCGGAGACGATCTCGATCTGGTTGCCGAAATCGTGTCCTGGGGTCACCGCAGTGAGCACGACTTTCCCGTCCTTTACGACGCCGACGTGTAAGCCTTGCGAGCGAAAAATCAGGGTATTCACTGGGATCAAGAAGGTGGAGGCCTGTGCCGGGACCGCCAAGTGGACCTCCGCATAAGAACCCGTGAGCAGGGTGCCCGTAGGATTGGCTACGTCGATCTCGACCAGCAACGTGCGAGTCGTCATGTTGATGGCGTCGGCAGTGCGTACGAGTCTTCCCTGAAATTTGCGGCCCGGAAATTCAGCGAGAGAGAGATCCGCTGCCATGCCGACTTTGGTCCCTAGAGAGTACTCCTCTGGAACGTTTACGTAGACCCGCAGGGTTCCGGGTTGGGCCATGTGAAAGAGATCGGTTTTCACCCCGCCAGCGCTCCCGGAATTAATGAGGTCGCCGATATCGGTGTTTCGCGTGGTGATAATGCCGTCGAACGGAGCGTAAATCTTTTCAAAAGACACCAACGCGGAGAACTGCTCGACCGCTGCCTGGTCTGCTTCGACAATCGCTTGATTCGCGTTGTATGTGCCCACGGCATTATCGGCGTCCTGCTGGGATACAGCGTTCGTTTTCAAAAGTCCTTGATATCGGGTTTTGGTGATCGCAGCTAACTCGAGATTTGCCCGGGCGGTTAACAAATTGCTGCGTGCTTGTTGGAGCTGCTGGTCCACCTCGGGGCTGTCGATAACGGCAAGCAGTTGCCCTTGCTTAACGTGCGCGCCAATATCGAAATACCATTTCTTTAGATACCCGTTGGTTCGCGCATAGATGGGTGAAGTGATGAACGGTTGCACGTTTCCAGGGAGGATGATCTCCTCGGCAGGCGCAGTTTGCGTCGGCGAAACAACCGACACCGCGGTGAGAGCGACTTGCGCGGTCTCCGCGCTTAGGGTCGTGCGGGCCTTGACGCGCGACCAAATGCCTGACGCCAACAGGCCGCCGACCACGATCACCACAATGGTCAGCAGCAGCCATGATTTGCGCGAACGTTTCCGTGCTTCCACATTATTCAATGGGGGCGTTTGCGGGCCGATTCGTTTTGTATCTTCAGTTTGAGGCGACATAATCACTCCAGAGGCTTTGCCTAGTGCTCGTTTCCAACTTGCGCCAGATGCCGGCGTGAACCCCGCAGAACGCTGAAAAATGCCGGGACAAAGAACAGCGTCGAAACCGTTGCGAAGAGCAGTCCACCAATGACCGCCCGGCCGAGGGGAGCATTTTGTTCGCCGCCGTCCCCCAGTCCGAGGGCCATGGGCACCATGCCGATAATCATGGCCAGGGCGGTCATCAGCACAGGGCGGAAACGCGTGAAGCCTGCGTCCAGTGCGGCGCTGATGGAATCTTTTCCTTCCGTCATTTTTTCCGTGGCAAAGCTCACGACCAGGATGCTGTTTGAGGTTGCCACGCCCATGCACATGATGGCGCCCATCAATGCGGGTACGCTCAGAGTCGTGTGGGTTATAAACAAGAACCAGGCAATCCCGGCGAGAGCCGCGGGAAACGCTGAAATCATGATGAACGGATCGAGCCACGACTGAAAGTTGACTACGATCAGCAGGTATACGAGCACGATCGAGAATGCCAAACCGCTCAGAAGACCGATGTAAGAGGATCGCATGGTCTGAACCTGTCCACGGACAACGACTTGAGAACCGCGTGGTAATTGCTGGCGTGTCGCGTCAATGATCTTGTTCGTGTCGCCGGTCACGGCACCAAGGTCGCGCCCGGCGGCAGCGCCAAAGATGTCAATCACTGGCGCCACGTTGTAATGGGAAACGACTGCCATTCCGGCCCCTCGTTGCACGGATACCAGGCTGGCCATGAGCGAGGGAGGAGCGTTGGGGTCCGTTCCGGTGACCGGAATGTTCTGTAAATCCTGCAGTGTGTCGGTGCGATATTGCGGTGTCTGGGTGGCGATAAAGTAGCTCACACGATTCTTGGGATCAACCCAAAATGTTGGTGAAGTTTGGAAGCTGCCACTAAGTGATACCAGGAGATTTTGCGCAATATCGTGGGCTGTGAAACCAAGTTGTTCTGCTTTGGTACGTTCGACCCTCATGCGCAGATAAGGCTGATCGAAGGGCTGCTGGATCCGCAGATCCGCCGCCCCGGTTACGTATTTCAGTTTGCTGAGCAGCGCATCCGCATAGCGCTGGTTTCCCTCCAAGTCGTTTCCCACCACCTGGACGTCGATTGGAGCTGGTAAGCCAAAGTTCAGGATCTGGGCGACCATGTCGGCGGGCAAGAAAGCGAAACTCACACCCGGAAACTGTTTTGGGAGTGTCAGACGAAGCTGATGAATGTACTCGTCCGTGGGATGGTGGTTGGCGGACAGGGTCACAAGAATGTCGGCATCGGATGTGCCAACCGGAGCTGAATTGCTGTAAGAGAGATTGATTCCGCTATAGGGCAGACCTATGTTGTCGATGACATTGTGAACTTCACTCGGCGGAATCTGGCGTCGAATGGACTGCTCGACGTGATCGCAAAGGTTGGCAGTTTGCTCGATGCGCATTCCGGTAGGAGCACGCATATGAAGCTTGAAAGAGCCGCTGTCAACGCTGGGAAAGAAGTCCTGGCCTAGCCAGGGGATCAGAATTGCCAGAGAGCCAAGGCAGGCCGCGAAGAACGCAATCAGGAAAACCCGCCGGTGATGAAGGCAAGTTTCCAGCAGACCGCGATAACCGACACGAAACCTCTCAAAGGCCGCCTCGAAACCCTTCTGAAGCCGTACCAACGGATTGCGGCTGGGGGCGTCACCCTCCTTTTTTTCTCCCCGCAACAGGTACTTGGCCATGGTCGGAACGATTGTCCGCGAAAGGAAATAGGAGGCCAACATGGCGAAAACCACGGCCTCGGCGAGCGGCACAAAGAGATACCGTGCCACACCAGACAGCAAGAACATCGGTGCAAACACGATGCAGATCGAAAGTGTGGACACGAAGGCAGGTGTGGCGATTTGCGACGCGCTGTCGAGAACAACTTCATCCATGTCCTTGTCCGGTTCCGCTTCCCGGTTGCGATTTATGTTCTCGACCTCAACGGTCGCGTCGTCCACCAGGATGCCGACCGCCAGAGCGAGCCCGCCGAGCGTCATAATATTGATCGTTTCTCCGATCGCGCTGAGCACAATGATGGAGGTCAGGATTGCCAAGGGGATGGAGGTCGCGATGATAACGGTGCTTCGCCAACTGCCGAGAAAAGCGAGAATCATGAAAGCGGTGAGGCACGCGGCAATCAGCGTTTCCCGGACGACACCGCTGATCGCGCCACGAACAAAGATCGACTGATCGGCCAGCGGTGCTATATCGAGCTGCGGTGGAACCGTGGTCTTAATGTGAGGCAGAAGCGCCTTGATGCCGGCGATTACGTCCAGGGTTGACGCATTGCCCGCCTTTTGAATGGTCAGCAATACGGAGCGCTGGCCGTTGACGCGCACGATATTCGTCTGCGGAGGAAAGCCATCGCGCACCCAGGCGACATCTTTGATGTAGATCGTAGTGCCGCCAATCGTCTTGATCGGGATTCGGTTTAGGTCCGCAATCGTCTGCGGTGCCGCGTTGGGAATGGAAACATTGTATTCCCTGGAGCCGATCTTGGACGTTCCTGTGGGCAGGATTAGATTTTGAACGCTGATCGCATTGACTACATCCAGCGCCGACAGGCCCTTCGACTGCAACGCGGTGGTATTCAGATCCACCTGCACTTGGCGTTGTTTGCCGCCATAGGGATAGGGCACCGATGCGCCCGGTACGGTGATGAGCTGAGTCCGAATAAAATTCAGGCCATAGTCGTTGAGCTCTTGCTCCGACAGGTTTTGCCCCGAGAGAGCCAACTGGAGGACCGGGACACTCGATGCGCTGTACGCAAGAATGAGAGGCGGCGTCGACCCCGCTGGCAACTGCTTGAGTTGAGTCTGAGAAACCGCCGTAATCTGTGCAATGCCCTGTTGGATGTTCGCGGTTGGTTGCAGAAACACTTTGACAACAGCAATTCCATACAGTGACTGCGATTCGATGTGCTCGATATTATCAACAGTGGTGGTAAGCGCTCGCTCCGTGATGCTAACGATGCGGTCGGCCATGTCCTCCGGTACGAGGCCGTTATAAGTCCAGATGATGCTGACGACGGGAATGTTGATGTTCGGAAAAATGTCCGTCGGCGTGCGAACGATCGCGAGCGAGCCAAGGATCACGATCAGTATCGACACGACCACAAACGTGTATGGCCGGCTCAGTGCTAGTCTGACAATCCACATGATTCACCCCCGGCTTGGCCGGACTGCATCCCTCAAATCGACCCTACGGCCTGTGTTTCGGAGTCCTGGCATCCAGGGTCGAGACCAATTGCTGGGCCGCTGGGGGCACAGCAACTCTTCCGGACAGAACAATGTCCCTCGCAGGAATCTTCTTGCCATACACACGGCGGTTGTCGCCATTGTCCGGGCGGATCGTGGAGCCTTCGAGGGAAATTCCGGCAAACAGGCCCCGCGCCCTTGAATAGCTCAAGATTTCGGCTCGCAGGGTCGCGTCCGTATCAGCCGACGTATCACGGCCCACCGGGCCTGCGGCCACGGATGCGTCCCCTCCCAGCTTGACTTTGCTGGCGAGAATGCCCCTTGCGCCGCGTTCATTCATCACGAGCAACACAAAATCCGTAGCTTCTCCACCGATCTGAAAGCCGAAGCTGCCGCCTTCAAGAGCCATCATCGTGGGCGCGCTCCACGGTCCCCGGAAGTCTTCACCCTTGCGGCACGACATCGCGCCCCGCCCGTAGCTTCCGCCAACGATAAATGCGGCTTTTAGGACGGACGGAAAGACAACGACGCAATCTGCCTTGTCGAGCAAGTCCTGCGGAATGTTGTCAGGAACGTCGAGAATCTCCTTCAAGACCGTGCCACAATTTCTCAATCGGTCGTCATCTTTGGTTTGGTCCGATGCGTTTGCCACCTCAGCGAGCAGTGGCTGGACAGCCAATAGAATGCTGCTCAGACAGGTCAATAACTTTCGCATGTGATTTCCCTCCGGTAGTTTTTCTTGCCTCATACCCTGGACGATGCAGCCCGCATGCCACTGTGAGGATTGACCGAGAGTTTCAGGAAGCGGCTGAAAACAGGGCACTTAAGAAGGGGGACTGAGATTATGTGCCGGAGGATCGAAGAGCGAAGAGTCCAGCGCATCGGAGGGTTGTCAGCATGCTGACAGGGTGTCTCAGGATGGAGATCCGATCGACGTACCGAGAGGATAACGAACGTGGACGGGACGCGACGCGACACTCTAGGTGCGCAGGACTTAAGGCGTTCCTCTGTGAAATGGATTACGAAGTCAGAGTTGAGGAGCCGTCGAAATCGCACTTGACCACGAGAATGGTTACATCGTCATTGAAACCAACCTCGCTGCAGAAATTTGCCGCGCTGCGGAAAATATCGGTCATTAGGCCTTCTGCGGACAGTGAAGAACCGCGTCGTACAACGGCGGAAAGGCGCTCTGTACCGAATTCTTCCCCAAGGCGGTTCTCTGCCTCAGTGACGCCATCCGTATAGAAAACCAGAACGTCGCCGGTAATAAGCTCTGTCGAGGCCAGTTCACAAGTCTCTTGTGGAAATATTCCGATTGGTGGACAAGACGAATTCATGCGCGTGAGCGCGCCGGTCTTTGCTCGAAACAGAAGCGCGGGATTGTGTGTCCGCAGTTGACATAGCGGAGTCTCCTTTGGCGTGCATCGATTTCGGAGACCAGCAGTGTCACGTAGCGTTCGCCATCCGACACGGAGCGGATTCCGGTGTTCAACCGTTCCACCATCTCCACCATGTTTCGATCGTGATTGGCCTCAAGCTGCATGGCTGCCGCCGTCGCGGACATCAAGAGGGCGGCGGGAACGCCTTTTCCAGATACGTCGGCAATGACGATCTGAATGGTGTGCGCGTCGATGGGAATATAGTCGTAATAATCGCCGCTCACGCCCCGCGCTGGCTGCATCATGCCGGCTATTTCGAGTCCGGCAATGGCTGGTTTGCCCACGGGAAGAAACAGCCGCTGGACCTGCGCGGCCAACTCCACGTCCTGAAGGAGGTCATCACGCTGCTGCTGGATCGTTTTGGCAAGCGCTTCCCGCTGTTCGATATACCGCTGGATGAAATAAACAACAAAGGCGAAGCACAACATCGCGGAGAGATTGTGGAAGATCCGTAGCGCTGGGTGAATAGTCCGTTGGGAATAAGAATCATGGAGCAAGATACAAATTACGATGAGGCTGTAGCTGACCCCCTTGCGCAGAAAAATGGCACCGACGGCAAGAGGGAGGATGTATAGGTAAACAAGCGAAATCGCGACAACGAGATGGTCGGCATACGCAACCGCGCTAATGGCCCCCAAGACCAATACAAGTGGCAGCCACGCCGGTCCATTGGAAGCCACATCCTTCCGCAGAAGTGACAGCAATGGAACCCTTTCGCGAAAATCGCGCAACTTGGCCGGCATCAAGGCTCGAGTGGTGATACTCACTTCGGATCCGTGTCAAAAAAACTGGTACACGTGCCGGCGAGTTCACAGGTCAAACCTACTTCGCGGGTTCGTGGGCTTGGCACTATGTAGCCATCCGTAAGAGTCTTAAGGAAAGCGACAAGGGCATCTTCTTCCTGGTCCGTCAGCTTAAGGTTGCCGAGTTGTCGTTTGTTGATATTGGTTGAGTCCTCGGGCGCTGGCCAGCAGGTGACCTTTTCGGCGGAATCACCTGGCTTGCACTTGGGCAGGACGTCGCGCGTGTTATAGAAATGTACGACCTCTTTCAGGCTTTTGAAGTAGCCATTGTGCATGTAGGCTTTCACGAAACTTGGCATGGGACGCATGTCGACATTGCGCAAAGTGGGAACCTGGAACTTGGCGTCGAACTTCGGCGCGCGTTTGATCCACTCCGAATCGGGATTGAGTTGGCCGCTATCGCTTTGCAGCGTGCGCAGAAAGGATCCGACTCCCGTATCGACGTACGCCGCTCCAGCGAGGTTGGGAGTGTAGCTGCGTTCGTCGGGCTGGCCCTCATAGTAGAATTGCAATCCCGGATTCCTGGGGACGCCGAGATTACTGGCGGTAAAGTCCGTAAATAGGGGCTCTTCCCCGGGCCCGCCATCGCGATGACACTCGTTGCATCGCGCCTTGCCTCGGAACAGGTCGTAGCCCAATTTTTCCTGCGGCGTGAATTGGTCTTTTTCTGCCTGCACGTAGTCGTATTTGGACGTGAAGGGACTCACCTCTGGTGAGAACTCGTATGCGGAAATCGCCAAGCCGAACTCGTCATAGACGTGATCGGCGCGAAGTCGGTCCGCAGGACTCAAGTGGACCGGGAACTGATCATTCGTCGGTGGCGGCCCTGGAGTCGCGCAAACGCGTTCCACATCGGGAGGCCATTGAATAGTAAACGAGTCCGCGCCCCACACGGTCTCAAAGAGCTTGCGATAGGGCGCGTAGGAAAGTCGGTAGGCAACACAGGCCGAATCGGGCAAACCCATTTCTACGGGATTCGTCGGCGGTCCCTGCGCTTGTTCGGCGCTTGGATTCTGCAGGCGGTAGCCGCTCGCGCGCATATCCCAGAAATTCCCACCGACAAAGTCACCCTGGAGTGCGTTGTAGTGGAGCACCGGCGCGAAGGGCGCGTACATGTAGCTCTGCGGCTTTCGGTTGCTGAATCGCGTTCGCACCGATCCCGGATACGAGACGGTAGTCTGATTCAAAGATTGAATCGGCCCAGTGAAGCCCGTCTCCGGCGTATGGCAGAAACTGCATGCTTCGTTCTGATTCACAGAGAGGCGCTTATCGAAGAGCAATAATTTTCCAAGGGTGCGGACCTGTCCTTGGCGATCGAGGGTGGTGCGGTCCATCTGGCTGAGAGTGTCGGCCTCAATCCGATCGATGTCGGCAACCACTCTGGCCACATCCTGATCGAACGAGGGAGGCATCTGACCGCCGACGTTGCTCGGAGACTTTGCTTCGCGGGAGATGGGCGCACCAGCCTGCGGTTTACCGGCCGCTGAGATTAAGGGCGGGCCGAAGGTGAGAAGACCGAATAGCGATGCGGCAAGATTTCGATTACGCATAGTTTCGTATCCCCTGCCGCTAACGTTCATTCCGCCTTGTGCCAAGTGGAATCCGGGTCATAGGCGGTCATTGCTTCTGCAATCTTTGCTGTGTCGGGGCCCAGATCCTTCTCGTAAATGGTTCCCGATTCATCGACGATGAAGGTCATGACCCCCGACGAGCGGTACTCGGCAGGATAGGCGATGAACGCGAACCCCCCGGTCATCACGCCATCGACAACATAGCTCTTCGCTCCGCCCGTTGCATGCGGTCCTTGGCTGGTGAGGATCCGGAAAAAATAACCATTGAACGGGACTGGGTCGCCGACCTGGTTCTTTGAGCCTGTTCCGTGCGCATATGCAATCAGAGCGTTGATCGGGCTGTCGAACTCGTCGTAAGCACCGTGCCAGTACAGACCATCGTGGCGGCCTTCCTCGCTGACCAGTTTCTGCGCAAATTGCCTCGAGAAGCCAGCCGGGGCGCGCGCAAAATATTCCTTTTGCGCTTCGACCAAGTCTTGGCACGCCTCCTCGGCGGCCAGTTCATTTCTGCCGATGCGCCGGAATAGGATTTCGTCCTTGCCTGCGTCGGTGTCGAAATACCACTTACCGTGGCTGTTCACCAGGGGAATCGGAAAGGGCCAGTTTTCGGCGCCCACAACCAGGGTTACCCTTCCGTTCGCCTCTGTGACGAACCGATGCATCGCCTGGTATCTGACCACGAATCCGATCCGAGCATCCACATCTTCCGTTGGATCGCCGGACGAGAGAACTTCTTTTGCGGCTGGTCCCAGGACGCTCAAGGGCGATTGCTCATCCTGTGACTGCATGGCCACAAAGAGAGCGTGGGCGGCATCTTGGGTCGAGGCAAAAGTTTGTTGTCCGGCCTTCTGCGCGAACGTCGGCGCAAACGAGCCTCCAAGTGAAAGTGCCACTACAGTGGCCGTCGCAAATCGGGCAAACCTCTTGCATTTACCTTGAACAAAATTTGAGATTCTCTGCAGCATGATGTTTTTCTC
>Ga0307477_10004412_pt1 | contig 10255 bp, 11 predicted proteins | sample atmos_gasesECM2C_FD_203316 | JGI IMG/M metagenome (GOLD analysis project Ga0307477, IMG submission 203316) | Hardwood forest soil microbial communities from Morgan-Monroe State Forest, Indiana, United States - atmos_gasesECM2C_515 | ecosystem: Environmental > Terrestrial > Soil > Temperate... | reverse complement strand
AGCCTTGCTCGCGTTTACGCGCGACAGCGATCTGATTGCCGGTGGAACCCACTGCGTTGATGCGGCCCTTATCTTCCTTTTCCAAGGCACGGCGAAGGGCGTCCGTGCCCTTATCTTTGACCAGTTGTGCAAAGCTCTGGACCTCGTCATCCGTCGTGTACTGCGCGATGCGGAAATTAAACGAGATTGTTTTACCCCCGACGCTTCCGCCAGTACCGATGGCCACGGCAGAGTAAGCCTCCGGGCGCGCTTTGTCCTGCGCGTATACCGCCAGCGACAGAGAAATGACCAAACCTAAGACGAATAGGGCGCACGATAATTGCCTTTTCATGGCAGACGCTCCTTGAAACTCTCAATCTTCCGTTTTTTCGGAGGCAAGGACCGTCGCCCCCAAGCGCCATCGAGCTACCCCAGACGCATTCTGCGGATGATCGAAGTTACGAGCACCACAGCGGTTCTTGCGACTGACAGAACTACCAGTCCACGGATGAATCGTCCGAGCCTCCCGTGTCCGGGCTACTCTCGGAATAACTGTTGAGAACAGATTTTTCACCAACTACTTGCTGTAGAAAAATCCCCGACGGTGTGACCAATCAATCGCGAATAGCCAGACGGCGCTGCCAACGGATGTCGCGGGTCTCTCCACGAAGTACACCTCGAAGCCCGCCTTGTGAATCTTCTGAACATCCAAATTCCGTCCTAGGAGAAGGGCGCGTCCAGCGCGGCCAGGATGATTAACGCCAGATCGGAAACGGCACGAACCTTGCCTGCATTCCGCGATCCTCGAAGCTCCGCAGTTGCCTGAACCCAGCAGCTGGGTTCTACTATTCGACGGTGAAAGAATACTTGGCGGGGAGACTCACTCATGAAACGCGTGACAGGCATTGGCGGAATCTTTTTTCAGTCTGAGAGTCCGGAGCATTTGTATGACTGGTATGAGAAGCATCTTGGCATAAAGCGAGAGCCCCACGGACAGGGCGCCACATTTGAGTGGCGCGAGTTGCAGGCGCCGGACGGAAGCCAGCCGGGTGCAAAGGGGGCGACGGCTTGGTCGATCTTTCCGAGAAGCACGAAGTATTTCGCGAAGAGCAAAGCCGGCTTCATGGTGAACTATCGTGTGGATGATCTCGACGGGTTGCTGGAGGAGTTGAAGAAGGGAGGAGTCGAGATTGATCCGCATCGCGAGGACGCCGATTACGGAAGGTTTGCGTGGATCATGGATCCCGATGGAAACCGAATTGAATTGTGGGAAGCGCCAAAGGAGAATTGACTCGCCGCGACGAACCGGCTCGATACACGCGGGGTGGAGGTAGCTGGCATCCGAGTCCGTCTTATGACGACCTCAACTCGCGTGCAAAACAACATCAACCCCGTAAACCCGAGATCAACTGTTGAAAACAAGGCGTTATCACAATCTTGCGCCGCCTTTCGTCCTCATCCAAGAGAGGCTCGCGACACAGGCAGGAAGGGTTTACGGGTTTTCCCTAGCCTTGGCTACGTTGCCGCAGACATAGGCATTAAGGCAACAGCCTGCCCTGCTCTCCTTAGCCAGTCGTATTGCGCAGGACACTCAGTCAAGTGAGAATCGCAGCGTGAAAACCGCCTATGTAGTTCGAGAACTGGTATCGCTACCGGCGGGTGAAAATGATTTTCTCACCCACTATGAGTACGGCACATTCCGGACTTACAAGGAGGCCAACGAATGCGCGATCGCGACACACAACCCAAGATGCTTTCCTCAGCGAGAGCAATTTCTTGTGTCCAAGCAGCAGGACGCCTTCGTTCACTAGTACGTTTCCGCGGACGCATCCACCAGCTGTTGTAAACGCACCGACCATCCTGGCTCCTGAACGCTAACCTTCACTTCTCGTTCGTGCTGGCGGGGCGGACCAAAGCGTCCCCCACACCGACCGTGGTAGTGCCTCAGTTTGAAATTCAGAGATCAGGGCTAAAAATTACACGCAGCAGGAACCAGAAACCATCCCGAGCGATACCGTAGATAGTTCCGACGACTGCAAGAATCCCAAGAATGAATTTTGCCCACATTGGGAGTCTGTCTGTGGCTCTTGAGATGTATCCCACGTTGAGCCATCATTTCAGAAAACAAAATGCCCTGCACTTCTTTTTGTACGGGCCACGTCGTTTCGGAGCGGGAGTGTAGCTGTCGGCCATCATCGCGATTTCCTCAAACTGAGGCACTACCCGACCGTGACCCGATTCGCCAGATTTCCCTCCACCGGATAGAATAGTGGTTACTTTCGAGTGCGCCATATTTCACCGGAAAATACTGAATCGCTTGAAGCATGGGAGCCATCCAAAACAAACTGACGGGGCCTGTTAGCGAGGAATTAACCCTCGTTCAGGCAGCCAAGCGGGGCGACGATTCAGCCTTCGAAGAGCTGGTTCGTCGTTACGACCGCAACGTGTTCCGGATCGCGCAGCACATCACGCAAAACCGCGAAGATGCGGAAGATGTGGTGCAGGAAGCGTTCCTGAAGGCCTACGGAAACCTGGCGCAGTTCCAGGAGCAGTCGAAGTTTTATACGTGGCTGGTCCGGATTGCCGTCAACGAAGCGTTGATGAAGTTGCGCCGGCGCAAGCCTGAGCGCACAGTATCGCTCGACGAAGACATTAAGACGGAAGACGACTCCCTGCCGCGTGAGATCGCGGACTGGAGTCCGAATCCGGAGCAGCAATACACGCAAGCGGAATTGCGCGAGATCTTAAGCAAGACCATCCAGGGATTACCTCCGGGTTTCCGGACGGTCTTTGTGCTGAGAGATGTAGAAGGGCTTTCAACCGAGGAAACAGCGGCGGCGCTCGAATTGAGTGTTCCTGCGGTAAAATCTCGGCTATTGCGGGCACGGCTGCAGTTGCGAGAGAGGTTATCGCGCTACTTCCAGCGGCGCGAGCCGGGCGATGGCAAGACCGGTGCGAGAGGTGAAGATGTCAAAAACGACAAAGATGTGGCGAGTGGAGATGGCAACCAGTGAAATGCTCTGAGTTCCTGAGTGAGCTGACCAGTTACCTGGACGGCGTCCTCGACGAAAAAACTAAAAGCGAGTTGGAAAATCATCTTTCGTGGTGCCACAACTGCTACGTTGTTTGCGACACAACCAAGAAGACCATTGAAATCTATCGCGATTCTCAGCTCTACGAACTTCCTGAAGACCTCCGCAGCCGGCTCCGTTCCGCCATCATGACCAAGTGCCAGCAGCAACGGAAACGCGGGCCGCAGAGCGTGTGATAGCTGATTTTCGATTGCAGATTGTAGATTTCAGATTTCCTGTTCCGACTCTTAGGTTCGCAGTTGAAAAATCTGCAGTCTGAAATCTAAAATCTGCAATTTCCACCGTGTTTGTTCCTCGTGGATCGGTTATCTGCGGCGAGTCCTGTTCGCTGCCAGGTTGGGACAAGATCCCATCAAGATTCTTTCCCCTTACGTTCGTGAAGGCATGACTGTACTGGAGTTGGCTGAACCTCGTGGCCACGTCCGCGATGCGGCGTTCGCCGCCCAACTGGCCGCGGCGGCGGCTACCGGACTAAGCGTGGCCGAGCGTCCCGCGATCAAGAGAAGCCAGGCAGCTTTGCTCTTCAAGAAGTAGGGCCCTGTGGATGTTTTTCCCTAGATTGGCAGCGTGTGAAAAAGGCGTTCACTGGCGGGAAAAGCGCTTCTGGCAGATGTAAATCCTTTCGCTTCACGAAGGTAGAGCGATCCTACAGTCGCAACCCGCCCGGTATGAAAACCGAAACCCTTTGGGCAATCCATGAATCTAAGTATTTGGGTGATGCAGTAACGGCGGAGGGGGAATCACTCACAATTACCCAGGTACTGGCATACACGCTCAGGTGTGGAAGGTGGGTCCATGATCGAAAAATTGCTGAATTATTTCTTTGGCTGCAGGCACGCACGCTACAGCTTTCCCGTAACCGTTCGTCGCGCAAAGCGCCGCCCCCAGGCTGCTTCACTGACTGGAACCTATGTTGCCTGCCTCGATTGTGGCAAGGAATTCCCCTACGACTGGCAGCAGATGAAAGTCATCACTTCCCCCGAGCGTCATCGCGAACAGCTAGCCGAATTGGCTAAGCACGCCGCGTAGAAACTGCGTTAACCACGAAGGTACACGAAGGGAACTCGATTTCCCTTCGTGATTCTTTGTGTCCTTCGTGGTTATTGCTCTTGAAGCGGCTCCTCTATTTGTGCCCAGGTAGGCTTGGGGTGTAGCTGCATGGGTAGGCATACGATCCGAGGAACGTAAACCGCTGATTGACCGACGTTGGCGCGGGATAAGGTCCGGCGAACCAGTCGTAAAACACAAGGTCTTCCAGATGGTAGGTGATTCCTGCAAACGGGATCTTCAGCCCGAACGGCTGGACCGGATCGCCCGTTTCCATATTGGGGTCAGCCAGGCAGGGGGAATTGTTGAAGGTGAATGGATCTCCCGTGGTCTCACCCAGTTCGTGGCTGAGGATGAAAAGATCCGGAACAAATCCTTCCCAGGGAGAGTTGAGATAGGGCTGGTTCAGCCTCGGACCGGTGACGGAATGATAGGCGCCCGCGAAGCATGGAGACTCGGTTGTGCCATCGCTCTGGCCCTCGCAGGTGTTGTAGGTTAAGAAAAACGGAAGCACGCTGCCGGGCAGGCCAGCCGAAGCGATGTAGTTCTGCTGCTGGAAATCAAACCAGTTGATGTCGATGTCGGCCATATTCCCTCCATTGGCCGACCCAGGAGTTTGCACGCCAAATCCCGCAGGCACCGTCCATTCCACCTCAGCCTGAAGGACTGGTTGGAAGAGCACGTGGTCAGTCCGCGGCGGTGGTGCTCACATATTTCCACCAACTGCCGCGCTGGAAGGCGTCGACATATTGCGTGTCGCCGAGGTTGACGCCGCCATTCATCCATGTGGTATTGCCGAAGATGGGCGAATTCGTGGTGGCATCGATGGCGTTCACACCCTTTTTCACCTGGACCGCTGCCGGGTCCCACACCGATCCATCGGGCAGAATCAACTTCACCGGGACGACGTACACAGGAATGATCGTGGTCGACGAGCCGCCGGCCGGGTTCCGTCCCAGCATGCTGAAGTGGTAATTCTTCCCGCCCCAACTGATGGTGCCATTCCAATGGGTGACCGTCGCGCTGGACTTTGCCGACGGGCTGAGTGTTGCCTTGCTTGGCTGCATTCTCCAGAGTATTTTTCGTGCCTTGGCCTCTCCCTCGCCTAAGTTAATTCTCGCCGGCTGCTGGGCGATTGTGAATGCCGCGGTGCCTAGCGAGACAGCTAACACAGCCGAGATCGTTTTCAGGTTCATTGGTCTTTCCTCCGTGAAAGTCAGGCTGGAATTTCCCTCGTTGATGCCTGCGCGCCCACGACTCGCTTGGCTTTTGAAGGCGACCATTCTACGACGAAATGACACGGTCCGTGTCAACCGAACGTTTCAGAGAGAATGCCCCGCACGAATGCGGGGGCATTTTTTGGTGCTGCAAACCTGCGGAAGGCATAAACCACAAGGGGCACGAAGGTACACGGAGGAAACTCGGTTTCCCTTCGCGATCCTTAGTGTCCTTCGTGGTTATAGCTTTTAGTGGGATGGATATTCCGCCGGAATCGGAACCGGCACGCGCTTGTCGATGGGAACGAATTCCCTTTCGCCGGGTCCGAGATAGACCTGCCGTGGGCGCGCGATCTTCTGCTCCGGATCCTTCATCAGCTCTTCCCATTGCGCCAGCCAGCCGGCGGTGCGCGGAATCGCGAACAGCACCGTGAACATCTCCGGCCGGAAGCCCATGGCCTGATACATGATCCCTGAGTAGAAGTCGACATTGGGATAGAGTTTGCGCTTTATGAAATATTCGTCTTCCAGCGCGATGCGCTCCAACTCGAGCGCGATGTCGAGTTTGGGACTGCGTCCCGTAACCTCGAAGACCTGTTCGGCGCACCAGCGGATGATTTTCGCCCTCGGATCGTAATTCTTGTAGATGCGGTGTCCGAAGCCCATCAGCTTGAAGTGTCCGTCCTTGACGCGCTTGATGTACGCCGGAACGTTATCTTTCGTTCCGATTTCCTCAAGCATCCTCAGCACTTCTTCGTTGGCGCCACCGTGCAAGGGGCCGGCCAGTGCCGAGGCCGCCGAGGCCACGGCGAGATAGGGGTCGGTTTCCGAGCTTCCCACCGAGCGCATCGCACTCGTGCTGCAATTCTGCTCGTGGTCGGCATGCAGGATAAAGAGAATGTCGAGCGCCCGAGAAATCGCCGGATGGGCGACATACTTGGGCTCGACCATCTTCCACAACATGTTCATGAAATTCTCGGTGTAGCTCAGATCGTTGTCGGGATACACGTAGGGGAATCCCACGTTGTGGCGATACGACATGGCCGCGATCGACGGCACTTTGCCGATGAGGCGAACAATCTGGTGCATGCGGTCTTTGGGACTCCGGACCAGCTTCGCGTCGGGATACACGCTGGACAGCGCCGCAATGGTGCTCACGAACATCGACATCGGGTGCGCGGAATAACGGAATCCCTCCATGAATTTCTTGGTGGTCTCGTGCAGCATGGTGTGGTGGGTGATGTCGTACATCCAACTATTCAGCTCTTTTTCTGTTGGCAGTTCGCCAAACATCAGCAAATACGCTACTTCGAGGAAGGTGCAACGCTCTGCCAGCACTTCGATGGGATATCCGCGATAACGCAGGATGCCCTTGTCTCCGTCGATGTAGGTGATGCTGCTTTTGCACGAGGCGGTGTTGAGGTAGGCGGGATCGTAGGTCATCAGTCCGAAATCGTCAGGGCCGGTCTTGATCTGGCGCAGATCCATGGCCCGGATCGTTCCGTTCTCCACCGGAACTGTGTAGCTCTTATTGGTGCGATTGTCGGTGATGGTGAGTGTGTTCTCTGGCATGAGGTTTCCGCCTTTACGCGAGCGCGATTGAAACAAGCATAGCCGAGCCTACGGCGGTTACTCAAATCGATCTGTGATTTAAATCACAGATTCCTGTGACGGGATGGCAAACCCCGACCTGAGCCCGTTCGCAGGATCTATTCAAACTCGAGCATCACGATTTCCGGATTCGAGCCTAGACGGAGTGGCGGCCCCCACGTCCCGGCGCCGCTCGACGTGAATACCTGCATCCGCCCGATGCGACTCAGTCCGTACACAAACTGCCGATAGACTCGGCGGGCCATCCAACTCCAAGGAATAAACTGCCCGAGATGGGTGTGTCCTGACAACTGCAACGAAAACCCGAGCGCTTCGGCGGTGGCGGGATCGTCAGGCGCGTGGGTCAGCAGGATGCTGGCGCGCTTGGGATCGAGCGGTAGCTGCCTCATCACCGAGGCCAGGCCTCCGTTCGTAGCGGCATCGCGATACGGAACCCCAACAATCTGCAGCCCGTCGACATTGACCCGCTCATTCTTGAGGACGCGCACGCCAGTGGCAGCAATGGCATCCAGATATTTGCTGTCGTCGCCGAACTGCTCGTGATTCCCTGCTACGAAGAAGACGCCATGCGGAGCGGTCAACCGGTTCAAGGGTTCGGCGGCTTTGGCAGCGTCGATCGCGGTGCCGTCGAACAGGTCGCCCGCGATGAAGATGAGATCAGGCGCCTCCCGCAGGACCGTGCCGATCAGGCGCTGCAGGAATCCGCGATTGCGTACGTGGCCCAAGTGCACGTCACTGATCAAGGCTGCCCTACGCCCACGCCAGGCATCGGGCAGATTCTCCAGCTGTACTCGGGCGCGAGTGATGCGTGTCCAGCTGGCGTTCCAGATTCCATACAATCCGAGCGCCATAGCGAGCGCGAACAGACCCTCTACCATGCGGTGAAAGTCAATTCCCACGCCGGCCAATGTGGCGATTCCGAGCAGCACCCAGGAGAATAGCGCCGCGAGAAATAAGAAACTCAGAAAGCCCATCCACGAGGCTGCGCCCTTGTAGAGCACGCGTACCGGCCCGCTGGTGTAGGAAAAGGCCAGAACCGATGCAATTACGAAGCTGATCGACAGCAGGCCAAGGGCTGCTTCCAGCAGGCGCGGATGGCCTGGCACATGATGGAACGTCCACGTCTGGTAGAGAAAGTAATGCGTGAGGAAGAGAACGAACTGAACGATTGCGATGAAGGTTATGAAAGTCTTTCGACGGTGCACATTCTATTGGATTCCGAAACGCACCCCCGGGATTCTGGAAAGGAATAAGGCAAAAAGGGCGGCTTTCTTTACACCGCCCTAAAAAACGGGGTTTTTCGCGGTACTCAACCTGCCCTTCGGCTATCCGGCCATAGAGTTCACCGCATCCAGCACTGGTCGTGCCAGCCGTCTCAGGCGGCCGGAGATTCTCTGAGTGCTGCCTGCTGTCTCCTCATCTGGAACCACCGTGCTTTCGCGATCTGACTTCTTAAGCAGGCGTGCACTGACGAGGCGCTTTATCGAGCGAAGGTTCTGAACATCCGACTCCGTTCGATTACCTGGTGCATCCGCGCGCGATCCATTATCTCGATCATCGTCAAGCAACGGAGCTGCCAACCGCAGAGCCTCGACCTCTCGACGTAGTTGCTCGATGAGAATTTCTTTGGCTCGCAGAACTTCGTATACATCGCGCATATCGCTCTCCTGGGAAACGTGATTTCACTTCGACTCTGGTCCCAATTTGGCAGGGGTGACTCGAGCCGTTATTTGTGCTTCACACTTCTATGGGGCCCCACGAACGCGAAGAGCCGCCTCGGCTCTTGAACGATGAAGATCACTTTCATTCAGCAGTATGGACTTTAAAAGGATTACCTCTCCGCAACCCGAAACTACATTAGGTATTTTCCGTAGAACCTTAAGGGAAATACTGTATCTGGTCGCAGGGAGTGTCTAGCTCAGTGGATGTCTTGGATGAAGAGAACCGCGAAAAAGATAGCGCGAGTCTGATTGAACCAGGACCCGCGCCCGGTGGTCTTATTGCTTAACGTTAATGTTGATGTTCTGCTGAACGCGGTACTCGATGCCGTCGTCATCCCATCCCTGAATGGTGAGGATGTGAGTTCCGTCTAGCGAAGTTGTGATCTCGTGTTGCAAGGTTGCATTGCCGGAGGTGGCGACAACCGTGTTGTCGAGGTAGGCCTTCATCGTCGTGATCGGTTTCGGGTTGAGAAGGATTTGTGCGTTGAGGTTGAATGTACTGCCCACGTACGCCTCGTCTTGTGGCGAAATGACGTTGATTCCGGGAAAGCACTGATTGCCCTTCGGCGCGCATCCGTAGGTGGAATACGTATATTTGCCAGTGACGCTTTTGGTCGCACTGTAAGTGTGGCCGCTTGAATCGGTAGCGGTTGCTTTCACGGTGTAGGCAACTCCCTGCTTCGGAAGTTGCACCGACGTGCCCACTCCCCAGGAATTGCCGTTGGGAACGCTGTTGGTTACTTTTTGCGCCAGCACCCCGTTGACGTAGAAGCTGATGCTTTTGATCGGGGATGTCCCGGTCGCGGACGCGTCAACCGGCGCATTCACCGGTAAGATGGCGCCGGACGGGGGAACACAAAAGTTAATTCCCGGAGACGTTGGCATGGAACAAAGACCGAAGCCCAAGCCAGTGATGGAGACGGAAGTGCTGGCCTGGTACAGATGGCCTTCGCTGTCCCAGGCATTCACCACGAAATGGTGAAAGCCATTGTAGATTCCGCCGTCATACAGATCGACGCCGGTCTGGCCGGGGGATCCGTCAAAAACATCCGCATTGTTGTCATAGAGTCTGATTGCGGTAATGGATGCACCCTGAGCGGGAGTGGAGCGGATAGAAATTTCGGGCGTATAGACGACAGTGGAACCATTCGTGGGAATGCAGATTACTACTCCAGGCGATGAGGGATTGTTGCATTGCGACCAGGCAGTAGCGGCCATTGACGATACAGCAAGCAGGGTTAAAGCAATACAGCGTTTCACGGCAACCTCCGTGGAGAATTAGAGGACAGTGGATTCTGCGAAGGTTGTTTTCCGAAGATGCTGCTGCGGCCGTAGATCGACGCGGGGATACCGTAGGGACGAAAGAGTAGTCATGTGTCTAGCGAAAACGGAAGAGGGCTTCGGAGTAACGATAGGGCTTCGCCGATCTTGCGCAGATAAGTGTAGTGGCGATATTACAGCCATTAAGACTGACAGACTTCCTTGAAAAGCAGCGCTTCCTACTTCTATTGGAACCTGATGACGACTTTCGCCCGAGCGTGCCCTTTTTCTGCGTAAGCGAGGGCATGGGCGGTTTCACCCAGTGGAT
>Ga0307477_10004411_pt1 | contig 10259 bp, 8 predicted proteins | sample atmos_gasesECM2C_FD_203316 | JGI IMG/M metagenome (GOLD analysis project Ga0307477, IMG submission 203316) | Hardwood forest soil microbial communities from Morgan-Monroe State Forest, Indiana, United States - atmos_gasesECM2C_515 | ecosystem: Environmental > Terrestrial > Soil > Temperate... | reverse complement strand
GGCGCATGCGACCCGGCTGAATAGGATCTTCCATGAAGATGGCGAGGCGGTCGACGAGCAAGGTCTGGGAGAGGCGGTCCATGACGGAGCCGAGCATGGGATCGAAACGCACTTCGTTGGTGAGCGTGCGGCCGAACTCGATCAAGGTGCGGCGGTAATCGAGACGGTCGCGGTAGAAAAAGCGGTCGAGGCGCGCCTGAATCCATTCGCGGAAGGGCTGAAAAAGGAACGCGGCGATTACGATGGCGATCATGCCACCGGCCGGCCCGGAGGTCTGCGCGTGGAAGATATCGGCGATTAGCGCGACCAAAGCGAAATAGACGGCGGCCACAGCAGCGGTCGCGGCAGTGTAAGCCAGGCCACGCTTGAAGATAATGTCGACGTCCATCAGGCGGTAGCGGATGATGGCGTAGCCGAAGCAAAGCGGGATGAGCACCAGGCTCAGGACGGAGGTGCGCATCCACGCGCGAGTCGCAGCGTCCATGACATACGGCACGACGTAGAACGCCGCGAAGGGGAGACTGCCGGCGAAGGTCCCACCCGTTAACCACTTCAATTGCTGGCGGAGAACACCGGAGGGCGCTTCCCGGAAGCTCTTGTAGAAAACGAGCCCCGCCGCCAGGAAATAGATGGCGAGATAGCTCAACTCGATTTTATCGAGCAGAATTCGCGAGCCAGGCCAGGGCACAAAGCCCAGCATGTTAAAGGCGGTGCTGACATGGAAAAGAAGCAACGCGGCGCCAGGACCATAGACCAGAGTCAACTTGGAAAGCGAGCGAGCGCGGCCTTCGGCACGCTCGGGAAAAACAAGAGCGAAGTGCAACAACAGGGCGGGCGCGAGCATCCGGGCGACGATGCTGGCCCAATAGACTTCATAGTCGAAGGCGTCCAGCTTGCCGCTGTACTGGAAGGAATACAGGATGAACGAGACCAGGCAGAAAACGTAAAAATGCACGGCGCGCGGCGCATTCCACCGGCGCACAAAAATGAAGAGCCCAATGAAGAGATAAAGAAGACCAACAAAGCGGCCGTAGTTTTCGATGGAAGCAGGCTTTTCCGCCGGAGTGGTGACGATGGGAGTCTCAAACTCGCGACCGTTGCGGGAGAGTTTGTAGCGCACCTGGGTCCAGAGCCCGGCATGCCACAATCGACGGGTGACTTGCACCTGGGACGTGACCGGAACGTTGTTGATGGAGATCAGCAGGTCGCCCGGGCGGATACCGGCGCGCGTAGCGGGGGAGTTTGGAGCCAACTTCCAAGCCTGGGCACCACTCGCGGTATCCAGCCAGGCCACGCCATCATCCGGGGAGTCAAAAGTCTCGCGCTGGACAAAGTTCAACCAGGCAAAGATCATCGCTGCCAGCGTGGCTAGCGCCAGGACGACGGCTCCGAGACTGACCCGCAGGTTCTGCTTCATGGTCCCCGGGGGAATACACTCCGACCCCTGAATTTAAGGTGCAACCTAATGTCCACTTTTCAAGATAGGGCCGCACCCGGAACTGTAATGTCTTCTTAAGGTTAGGGCTTTGGCGGGGAGGTCAAGCCGCTGGTATCCACTTTATGGAAGGATACCTACAGCTTTCCGAACCTTAAATACCGCTAGAACTGCACGCTCAATCCTCCCCGGAACGTCCGGAAGGATGGAACCAATACCGCGCGGCCATCCTGCGTGTTCACCGAGACATAACCTTGAGCAAAGAGGTTGTCGCAATTGGCGATTGCTTCCCAGCGGCCCGGCGCGAACTTCGGCAAGTGCTGGCGCACACCCACGTGCAGGAACGGATCCATTTGATAGAGCGATTCACCATACGCGTCCAAGCGCGATACGGCCCCGCCGCCGACCCATTTGTAACCGGCATTCAGCTTGGTACCCAGGCGCGGCAGCTTTGTGGAGATACTTGCTCCGACAGAATTGTGCATGGTGTCGCGCAGAACGTTGCGCAACGGCGCGTCGACGATATCGGTGGGGCTAAGGGCACCGGCGTACGCGTATATAGCGGTCATTTCCAAGTTGTTGGACAGCCTCTCGCGGACGGCGAGGCGCATACCCCAATTGCCGGAAGAGCCGCCATCGTATGCGAACCCATTGGAGAAATAATCCTGGAAATAATCGGCGGTGGGCAAATCGTTGCCGCGACCAAAAACGGCAACGTGCCGATTGTCGTCATGGAAAGCGGCGACCTGAAGATTGCCATGGGAGCCCAGCTTGCGGTCCGCAGCGATTTCTTCGTGCCAGCCGCCTTCGAGCACGGGGCGGCCACCATGCCAAAGCAAAGTGGGGAAAGAATCGAGCTCGTTGAGAGCGGCAGCTAGTTCGCTTCCAACCTCCCGCTCGTCGGACTCGAGGGGAGTAGCCGCGCCGGGCTCTTCCGCAAAGATCAAGGCGGCATGCCAAGCATCCGTGACACGCGTATCCAATTCCAGGCGCGGACGAAGCGAGGTGGCGGACTTTACCATGCCCACAAGCACATACTCCGCGCCGTAGCGAAGCAGTGCGCGCTCGCCTAAGGGCAGAGCGCCACCCTGCTCGAGGCGAACGCCGCGGAACGTGGAGCCATCGGGGCCAAGCTTCGATTCGCGGAGAACAAGCGCGCTATGCGGACCGACGCTGAGCGAACCGGTGGGAAGCCATACGGTGGCGATACCGCCCCCGGCGATTTCGCTCTCGTAATTTACCTGCCCGGCCAGGAGTAGGCGGCTCATGCCACCGAGATTCTGGTCGTAAGCAAAAGCGGTGGCGGGGGCAGAAGGCAGGTTGGAGGCTGACATTGGGCGGCGAGCCCCGTCCGTGAAATCCAGCCTGGCACGAGGACGCACAGCCTTGGCATCGTAAGACGTATTCGTGGCGGTCGTAGACCCATCATCCGCCCATTGCAAAACTGGGCGGGTGATGGAAGCGGATCGTAGCACCCACTTCCAGTCGTCGTTTTCGACATTGGCGGAGGAAGGCTGTCGGCGGAGCTGGTCGAGGGAAGCGAACATGGACTCGAGCTCAACGCGCACCACGGTTGTCACATGGGCGCTGATGCGGACGTGCTGCTGAATGGTGGGAAGAAAGCCGGCCAGCGTTATGCGAAGAGTGTACAAACCGGGCGCGATGCTCTCGCCGTGAAAAATTCCTTGCGTGTTGGTAAGCAGGCCGAACGAAGCGGCTTTGATGGCGGCTTCGGGTACAATCTCCACGCTCGCGCCCATCTGCGGCGTGCCAGTGGAGTCACGCACAACTCCAGAAAGCTTGCCAGCGGTACCTCCTGCTGGCGCGGCCGACGTGTTTGCTCCGAAAGACAAGCACGTCAGCATCAGGGTGAGGGCCCCCCAGGTTCGGAGGCGTTCCTGTTTCACGTGGCACTACCTCCCGGGCGCAGCGTTTGCAGCGCTCTTGGTCTCCAGCGGCGCCTTCACAGTGAAGTCCGCCGTCTTGGAAACGGTTTTGTTGGAGAGCGTGTCGGTGGCAACAACTTCCAGCGAATATTTCCCGGGAGCGAGCGTAGCGAGGGGCAGCAAACGTTCGATGGTGACTTGCTCACCGGTTTGCTTCATCTCTTCGGAAGTTTCCTTGAACTGCATGACTTGCGCGTTGCCCTTCTTTACCGTGTACATGAACGTCGCGCTGGACTTGTGCGTTTTGTCGTCGGGCTTGAGGTTATAGACCTGCATGTAGATACCGAGCTTCTCGTTGGAAGGGAACTCGCCGTCCAGCTTCGGCCGAACTTTGGAGGAGCCGAGCACGAATTGGCCAGTGCCGATTTGCTTGGCGGGGACGTGTTCCAGCTGGTCGGCAAGAATCAGCGAACTGGCCTCGAGCGTATCGTCGTCGTACCTTGGAACTTGCAGGCGCGTGTTGATGACGCCGACGTTGCCACTCTTGACGTCTTTGATGACGATGTCCAAGCGATACAGGCCGGGGCGCAGAGGCACTGCCTTCTGATAGATGGACTGCAGCTTCAGTGAGCGTTGGAACAAGCTCTCCGGGAAGTCGCGGCTGACCGGATCTTCGAAGGTTTGCACCACGCGGCCGGTGAGCGTGCTGACGCGGCCAAAAATATTCATGGTCGCGGAGTGCACACCATCCTTGTTTTCAAAGGAAAGCTGATTGTTGGGAATTTGTACGGTGACGGGTACGAGGACCGTGTCATTCGTCACCTTCAAATAGTCGGTGCGATATGTGAAATGCACCTGGTCGCGCACGATGCGCGCGGTGACGATGGCTTCGAGATCTTTATATTTGACCGCTGGCGGGCGGAAGGCCTTGGAATACTGCTCGAGACGGTTGAACTCATCCATGCTGGAGGGCGTGCCGCCGGGTGAAGTCGGCAGATTGGTACCGTCAGAGCGGGTGAAGCGATCGGTCTTAGACGCCATGCCCATGGACTCGAGCAAGCTCAAGCCAGCGCCGGGAACGTGCAAGAGGGCGTCTTTTTCCGAAGGGTCCATGGTGAGGTGATACTCGCCGGAACCGGAGGGGTCCACGAATTCCCAAATTACGTTTTCTCCGATGCCTTCCATATAGCGATACCGCCAAGTTTCCCACGGGTACGTAGTGGTCGAGCCGCCGCCCTCTTCCATGGGGCGATCGTATGTGCCGCCGGTGGGATGGGTTTCTACCTCGTCCGCGGGCCCCCACATGATGTACATGCGGCCGCGATCCGTTTTCCACCCTGGAATTCCGGAAGCGAAATGCTCATTGGCGTACGCGATGCGGCGGTAGTGTTCTTCTTTGAAATCGTTATCGGGAAGATCGGGATTGCCGCTGCGACGCAGCCAAAACTGTTCAATGAATTGCTCACGCTCTTCGTTGGTGTCCAGTTGCAAGAAAGCCTGGCGTTCCTCGGGAGAAATGATGTAAACGACGTCCTCGTTAAGCCACTGCTTGTAAGGGGTGTCCAGTTCTTTAAGCGTTTTTTTGATCTTTTTCTTTTGTTCTTTGTCGAGCTTCTGCGGGGCAGGCGGTGGATTGGGATCTCGAGCGTCTTGCGCGAGAAGCGGTGGAACAGTGATGGCGAGAGAAAGGAATGAAAGGACCGAAGAACGGGCTGCCCGCAACATAAGATACACCTCAACGTATAGGAGATGGGATTCTAACCCGGAGGGAAGCCCCCGTCAATCAACGAATCTCCTGCATTATGTGACACTTGTGACCCCGGGGGAGGTTAGATCGCGGAACTCAGAATAGGGTTGCCTGACAGTTTTTGCCCTGTTCGTTGGTACAGGTCTACGGGAGAAGCTCGCCGGGGAGGAAGGGCTGTTTTATTGGACGCGTTGCAACTGGCCGTCCCACCCAACCAAAGAGTCAAAGATAGCAAGGACGTGGCGGCGGTATTCGACCATGCGGGAAAAGATGTCACGAAGCTCCGGCTCGCGCTCCGCTTCGCGATGCCACTTGGCGAGGACTGCGGGCGGCACTTCGATGTCGCGGCGCAGCTGCTCGGCGGAATGGCCGCGCAGAAAGAGGCCGTAGAAAAAAGCGGCTTCGCGCTGCGGAACATCGAAGTCCAGGGGGACTTCGGTGGGAACGAATTGTGCCATCGTGGCCATGGCGAAAGGGCAGTTTACAGAAAAGCGTCTCGGCGTCAAGTAGTACCCGAGCTTGGATGCTGCGTGGCAGGTAACCCGGTACTACGAGCCAAATGTAAGATGCACGTTGCGCGCCCGGATGCAACGTGTGGGTTGCTTAGGCGGCTCTAACCCCTTAGGATGAAACTGTGATGGCCGAATTTCGCAAAATGAGGCGGGGATCAGCGATGGGGCGCGGCCTGAACCGGGTGCTGCAGTTTGGTGTGCGGCGCGGTTTGCGCTCGCTCGAGGTGAATCCCGAGGACTTCCGGCGGCACCTTGCGGATAAGCACGGTCTGTGGGTCCCGAATTTCGGCCGCATGCACGATGTGCCGCTGGAGCGGCTGGATGCGATTGCGCAAAAGCTGATTCGCGATGCGGAGCGGCTGGCGCTGGCCGAGGGCGCGGGTTTTGGGCTTGGGGGCATGATCACGCTGCTTCCGGATGCGAGCATACTGACAGCGATTACCCTGCGGCTGATTCAGCGGCTTTGCCTGCTATACGGATTTGAGACCCGCGGCCAGGACGAGCGCCTGGAATTGTGGCTGGCTGCTGCGTCGGCAACCGGCGTGGATTACGGAAAAGATTTGGTAGAAAAGCAAATGTTTGAGAAATTGGCGCCGCGCATTGCGAAGAGACTGGCGGTGAAGCTTGGCGAGGAGACCGCCGAGAAATGGGTCGGGCGGATGATCCCGGTGGCCAGCTCGGCAATCGGCGGAATTCTGAATTTTTCGTTTGTGCGCACGTGGGGACGGCGGGTGCAGCGCAATCTGCGGGAAAAGCATTTGGCCTCGGGCGCGAGGGCCGTGCGGCCGTTTCCTGTGCCGGACCCCAGCCTGAATTAAATCGCCTGGTGGAAATTTTCGTTTCGCGGAAGTAGAGTGGTTGCGGTGGAGTGAAACGAAAGCGCGTTCCTTGCGCTTCGGGGAGTGTTGCTTGGGAGCGAAAAAGGGAATAATTTGCGGCGCGATTTTGTGCGCTGGAGTGCTGGGCATGGTGATTGCCGCACCCCGTGCTACCTCGCAACTAGCGCAGAGCGCGGAAGAGGCGGTGCCGGCATTTCACAACCAACCACCGCAAGGCCAGCTTCCAGAGACGCTCAGTCCTTCGCAGTTCACGAACGTCGTGGTGCAGAACGCGTATATCCTTGCGGCACGCGTGAAGAAAGTCCTCTACCAACAGCCTTGCTATTGCCATTGCGACCGCAGTCAAGGTCACACCAGTCTGCTGGATTGCTTCGCCGGCAAACATGGCGCCGGCTGCGGCGTGTGCATGCGGGAAGCGATCTATTCGTACGAGCAATCTCAGAAGGGCAAGACTCCCGCGCAGATCCGCGCCGGGATCGAACGCGGCGAATGGCAGCAGGTGGATATGTCCAAATATCAGATCCCTGTGGCGGCCAAGTAAGCTGAACAGCGCAACGCCTTAGCTAGACCGCCTGTTTCAACGCTTTTTGTGAAACCTCAGCTCCTCTAACAGGAGGAACCATGAAAGTGCGCGTCAGTTGGTGGGCCTCGATGTTGGGTGTGGCCGTGTGCGTGGGTGCTGGAGTTCCGCCGGCGAGAGCGCAAGTACAGGAAAAGCAGCAGCATGTTGTTGCGCTCATCGAGCTGAATAAACAAACGGCGCGCTCCGCCGAGACCCGGCACGAGAACGAAGATTCCATTCGGCACCTGCTGTCTTCGGACGCCGGACAGAAAGCATTGAAATCCGCCAACGTCGATTACCAGCGAGTTGACAAGGCCTTCGCGCAGTTGAGTGATCAAGAATTGGCCAAGCTGGCGGATCGCTCGCGCCAGGCGGAGAGCGACTTCGCGGCGGGACTTATTTCCGCAAAGACGCTGGCGTACATCATCCTGGCGACTGTAGTTATCGTGGTGATCATCGTTCTGGTTTCAAAAATCTGATTTGAGGCGCCTTGGGCGCCGCGACACGCGTCTCCGCGCGTGCGGCTCTTTCCCGCAAAGTTTCTTGTCAGCACGCGCTGTAATTCCGTAAACTTTATTAGCCTAGCCGACAACGGATTACAGGAGGATGGATGAACGTTTGCAGGAAGTGGTGTGGCTGGACCCTGGCAGCGATCCTTTTGCCGTGCTTTGCAGTGACCCCTGCGCGCGTCCAGGCGCAGGACAAACACGTCGTCACCTCTCAGGAGTTGAGCAACGACGCGGCGCGGCCCGCCAAAACGCGCTCAGCCAACGAAGTCGCGTTGCGACAGCTGTTTTCCTCCGAGCAAGCGCAACAGGCGCTCAAGTCCGCGAACATCGATTACAGCAAGGTGGACAAAGCGGTCAGCCAGTTGAGCGATGAAGATTTGGCGAAGTTGGCTGCGCGTTCGCGTCAAGTCCGGGACAATTTCGCCGGCGGGAGCGCGGGAAGTTTATCTGACCGCGACTTGCTGATCATCATCATCATCGCGGTTTTGGTGATTGCGCTGATAGCCATTCTGCGCTAAAAAGCGCCATTTCCGCCGCGCTTCCGAAAGGCCTTGATGCTCCGTGTATTCGCGGGTGTGCTGCTGTGCTTTTTCCCGGCGTTGTTTGCCCGAGCAGCGCCGTTGAAGAGCTCGGGCGTCTGGCTCGAGGTTCCGTATGTCAAACAAACAGAAGACGGCTGCGGCTCGGCGGCCATTGCCATGCTCCTGCAATATTGGAGCGCGCATGGCGCACCGGTCGCTGCGGGGCGTGCGGACGCCGCGGCTATTCAGAAGCAACTCTACTCGCGAAAGGCGCACGGCATTTTCGCTTCGGACATGCAGCGCTATCTTCGCGAATCTGGCTTTCGCGAGTTTGCCATGCGCGGCGAGTGGAGCGATTTACGGCAACACCTCGAGCAAGGCAGGCCGCTGATCATCAGTATCCATCCGGCCAGGGTAAAAGCGCCGCTTCATTACGTGGTAGTGACCGGAATGGATTGGGAGCGCGAAGCGGTCTTCGTCAACGATCCGGCGCGCGGGAAGCTTTTGCGCATCGAACGGCAGGAATTCGAGAAAGAATGGCAAGCTGCGCGAAATTGGATGCTCCTCGCGGTGCCCGCCACGGCAAACTGATTCTCCTTTTCCTTTTGCTTGCGCTTGGCTCGCCGGCGTTTGCGCGGCAAGCTCCGTCGGACGCCTCGCGCCTTGCCGCCGCGCAAAAGGCCTTTGACTCCAGTCAATGGGACGAAGCGGCCAAGTTAGCGCAAGGCCCCGAAAGCCAGCCTCCCGAGCTGGATCTCCTTCGCGGGTTGGCGCTCGCCAGGCAACAGCAATGGAACGAATCGCGTCAAGCCTTCGCCGCCGGACACCTGAAAAATCCGAGCGATCCGCGATTCCTGGTGGAGCTGGCCGGGATCGACTACAAGCAAAATGATTATTCGGCAGCCAAGCGAAAACTTCGCGCGGCCTTGCGCTTGGGTTCGCGAGATACTTATACGTCGGATTTCCTGGGCACCATCTATTTTCTGCAAGGCAATCTCGAAGCGGCGCTGAAATGCTGGAACGCCATTAACAAACCACGCTTGCGGAATGTTGCCGTCCAGCCGCCTCCCCGCTTGGAGGAAACGCTCCTCAGCCGCGCGATCGCACTCAATGCGCCACAGGTTCTGAGCGGCGATGCCTTGCTTTCCACGCGCGCGCGGCTCGAGAATCTGGGCATCTTTTCGCGTGAGAGGGTCGAGCTGACTCCCGCCGGCGAAAATTTCGACGCCACGCTGCATGTCGCAGAGCGCAACGGCTGGGGCGACTCCAAGCTGGAAGGCGCGATCGCGCTGCTGAGCGGAGTGCCATACGCAACGGTCTATCCCGAAGTCTACAATCTCGGACATCGCGCCATAAACTTCACTTCCTTGCTGCGATGGGATTCCGAGAAGCGCCGGGCCTTCGCGGCGTTTTCCACGCCCCTTTTCGATAACCCAGCTCGTCGATTGCAGCTCTATTTCGACGCGCGAAACGAAAACTGGAATCTGAGCAATACCTACTTTGGCGCACGCCCACCGCTGGGCGATCTGAACTTGCGCCGCATTGCAGGCGGTATCAAACTACATTCGGTCGCGAACGGACGCTGGAGCTGGAGCACCGGGATGGACGTCGCCAGCCGCTCTTTCCAGAATCTGCCAGGAATCACCACGGCAGCGGAAAAGGCGTTCTTCACCGAAGGCGATTCGCTCGCCTATTGGCTTCGCGCGGACCGCTCGCTGTTTCGCGCGCCCGAGCATCGCTTCACGCTGGACACATCGGCGGAGGGGCGTATCGGGCGGACCTTCGTGGATAATCTGGGAGCGTTTGGCACGACACGCGGCTCGTTAGACGCGCATTGGCTGCCCCGTGCGAGCGGCGACGACTTCGAACTGCGCACACTTGTTCGCGCAGGGGCCACCCTGGGCAGCGTGCCATTCGACGAGCTCTTCCAACTTGGCGTCGAGCGCGACAATGATTTGTGGCTGCGCGGCCACGCGGGCACTTCGGACGGCCGCAAGGGCGCCGCGCCGCTTGGCCGCCGATATTTCCTGGCAAACTGGGAGATGGACAAGAACGTTCACAGCAACGGCTTCTTCACCGTGAAGCTTGGACCGTTTTTCGATACCGGCAGTATCGCCGACGCTTCGGGTCTGTTCGGCTCGCAGCGCTGGCAATGGGACACCGGCGCCCAATGCAAAGTGCGTGTGCTGGGCAGCATCACCGTAGTGTTGATCTACGGCCGCGATTTGCGCGGCGAGCGCAATCTTTT